>Ga0209542_10001528_pt1 | contig 54124 bp, 45 predicted proteins | sample RifCSPhighO2_01_FD_184028 | JGI IMG/M metagenome (GOLD analysis project Ga0209542, IMG submission 184028) | Soil microbial communities from Rifle, Colorado - Rifle CSP2_plank highO2_0.1 (SPAdes) (version 2) | ecosystem: Environmental > Terrestrial > Deep subsurface > Rock core/Sediment ... | reverse complement strand
CCGTGCCGGCTGTGGCGTTTTGGTGGAGGGAGGAGGAAGATAAAGAAAAATGCTAGGGGATGGGTTGTGAAAAACAAGAATTGCTGGTCGCGGTTTCAATTGTCTGCGTTGGCGGTTGTTGGCCTCGTTTATTCTCTGCAATCGGCGGCGGTTGGTTACACCATCACTGGTTTCGGCACGCCGGAGGGAGGCTTCAACATCGATCCAAGGGGCATCAACAACAGTGGTCAGGTGGTGGGTAGTTACACCAGCAATTCCTACAGTTACATGGGCAACAATTTACGCTCCTTTCTTTATAGCAACGGGGCGATCACCGATATCGGCACGCTGGGTGGTACAGACAGCTATGCCGTCGATATCAGTAATGGCGGCCAAGTGGCCGGTGCGTCCTTCACTGCGAGTGGATGGCCCTATCATGCCTTCCTATACAGCAGCGGAGTGATGACCGATATCGGCACGCTGGCCGGGAATAGCGTTTACGTTTACGGCAGTAATGACCATGGTCAAGTAGTGGGTTGGGGATACGTAGGTGCTGGCGGCGAAAACGCCTTCCTCTACAGCAACGGAGTGTGGAACGACCTCGGCATGCCTGGTGTTGCTAGCGATATAAATAATACCGGCCAGATAGTAGGCAGTTTCTACCCCGTCGGCTCTGGTAATCCACATGCCTTCCTGTATGCCAACGGGACAATGGCGGATCTCGGTACGCCGGGAGGTTCGTTAAGCACTGCGGTCGGGATCAATGACGCTGGGGTGATAATAGGAAATGCTTATGCGCCCGGCGGTAACCAACACGCATTCCTCTACAACGGATCATGGGTCAACCTCGGCACTTTAGGAGGCTTGACGAGCCGTGGACTAGCAATTAATAACAACGGCCAAGTGGTTGGCTGGTCTGATATCAGTGGGGGTGGATCGCACCCATTCCTGTACAGTGATGGAGTGATGACCGATGTTAATGGGTTGCTACCAGCCGGTTCGGGATGGGTGCTGAATAGCGCAAATGACATCAACGACCTCGGTCAGATCGTGGGTGTGGGATCGTTTAATGGCCAATACCAAGCCTTCCTCATGGCTCCCACATCCGTTGTTCCTATCCCCGCCGCCTTCTGGCTATTTGTTTCGGGGTTGATTGGGTTGCTTGGGTTTATGCGGCGAAGAAACAATTAACTAGAATCTTTTCTAAAACAATTAACTAGAATCTTTTCTAAAACACAAATGGGGCCATATAGGCCCCATTTGTTTTAGAAGTGGCGGAGAGGGATGTCGCTCCGCACATACCTGTGCTCTCGCGACATTTGTGCATCCATGCACGTCAGGATTCCGAACCCTTCGGGTTCGAATACCTTTCGCACTTTGCCATTACCCAAGCCGGGGGTAAAACCCCCGGCTTGGGTAATGGCGGAGAGGGAGGGATTCGAACCCCCGTGGCGTTTCCGCCCATCTGATTTCGAGTCAGCGCCGTTGTGACCGCTTCGGTACCTCTCCGGAGAGGCGGGATTATACCAGCACGCGCTATTTCAGCCACGCCATAGCAGCGTGACAAGGGCTTCCCGCTGCACTAGTTTAAACCTATGGATCGTAACCTGCCTCAGCGACAGACCGGACTGTTTCATGTCGTATCGCGACGTTGTTGCTCCGCCCTGCTGGTGGTATTGCTCCTCCCCTGCTTTCTGTCCTGCTCATTTTTCGAAAAAAACAAGCTGCAAGCGGTCATCGCCGCCGGCGAACTGGTGGTGCTGACGCGCGCGAGCCCGACCACTTATTACGAAACGCCGGAAGGCCCGGCCGGGTTCGAACATGATCTGGTAAAAAGCTTCGCCGAGTCTCTGGGCGTGAACCCGCGCTTCATCGTGGCAGAGAAATTCAGCGACATCATGCCCCGCTTTCTCAAGGGCGAGGCCGACATGGCGGCCGCCGGCATCACGGTGACCGAATCGCGCGCCCGGCTGGTGCGCTTCGGCCCGCCCTACCAGGAAATCCGGCAGCAGGTGATCTACCGGCTGGGGACCGCGCGCCCCACCCATGTCCAGGAACTGATCGGACGCCAGATCGAAGTGCAGACCGGCACCAGCTACGTCGAGCGCCTGAATGAACTCCGGCGCGAACACCCGGAGCTGAAATGGACCGAGGTGGACAGGGAAACCGAGGAATTGCTGCAAACCGTATGGGAAGGACTGCTTGAAATCAGCATCGCAGACTCGAACATCGTGGCGGTCACCCGGCAGTATTTTCCCGACCTTCAGGTGGCCTTCAGTTTCCCGAACCCGGAATTGCTGGCCTGGGCCTTCCCCCGGGGTCAGGACCAAAGCCTGCATGACGCCGCCATGAAATTTCTGGCGCAAAGCCGCGCCTCGGGTGAACTGGCGCAACTCATCGACCGCTATTACGGCCCTGCCAGCCGAACGAACTTCGTCAACCTCAGCGTTTACAAGGTGCGCCTGCGCAGCGTCCTGCCACGCTATCAGCTTTTATTTGAAAAGGCCGGCAAAAAATACGGTCTGGACTGGCGCCTGCTCGCCGCCATCGGCTATCAGGAATCCTTCTGGAACCCGGAAGCCACCTCGCCGACCGGTGTGCGCGGAATGATGATGCTGACGGAGGAAACCGCCAATCATCTGGGCGTCACGGATCGTCTGGACGCGGCCCAGGGCATTGACGGCGGGGCGCGCTACCTCCAGAGCCTGATCACGCGCATGCCGCCCGGTGTCACTGAACCGGACCGGCTCTGGATGGCGCTGGCGGCCTACAACATCGGCATCAACCACCTGGAAGACGCGCGCATCCTCACGCAAAAACAGGGACGCGACCCGAACAAGTGGAACGATGTGAAGAATTATCTCCCCTGGCTCGCCGACGAGGCCTGGCACAGCAAGACAAAATTCGGCTATGCCCGCGGGATGGAGCCCGTTCTCCTCGTCAACCGGGTACGGACGTATTATGACGTGCTGGTAAAGACTGACGAGGAAGAAAAGGCCAGGAACAAACCCCAGGCGCTCGACCTCAAGGCGCCAGCGATATAAATGAAACACCTCCGACTCCCCCTCTCCCCTCGCGGGAGAGGGCAAGGGGAGAGGGGGGTTTACCGCCGTGCCTGAAAAAACGCTTTAAGACTCTGCCCGCAGTCCTCGGCCAACACGCCGCCCGTGATCTGCGCGCGGTGATTCAGCGCAGGCGACTCCAGCAGATTGAATACACTCCCGGCGGCGCCGGCCTTCGGGTCGGCCGCGCCGTACACCACGCGCGCGACACGCGCCTGCACGATGGCCCCGGCGCACATGGCGCAGGGCTCGAGGGTCACATAAAGGGTGGTATCCGTCAGCCGGTAATTCTTCATTCGCGTCGCGGCGGCGCGCAAGGCCACGATCTCGGCGTGGGCGGTAGGGTCGTGCACGACGATTGGCTGGTTCCAGCCTTCGCCGATAATCTCGTCGTTCAGCACCACCAGCGCGCCCACCGGTACCTCACCCGCTTCTTCGGCATGCCGCGCCAGTTCGAGCGCACGGCGCATGAATTTCGAATCGCTAGCTTCGAACACAAGTAGCAAGTAGCAAGTAGCAAGTAGCAAGCAAAATCAGCGGCGTTTTGATCGTTCTTGCCACTTGTAACTTGCTACTTGCCACTCGCAGTTATTCCCATTCGATGGTTGCCGGCGGTTTGCCGGAGATGTCGTAGACCACGCGCGAGATGCCGCGCACTTCGTTGATGATGCGATTGGAGATGATGCCGAGGACTTCATAGGGAATCGGCGCCCAGTTGGCGGTCATGAAATCCACCGTCTCCACCGCACGCAGCGCGATGACATAATCGTAGGCGCGCGCGTCGCCGAGCACGGCCACGGATTTGACCGGCAGGAACACCGCGAAGGCCTGGCTGATCTTGTCGTAAAGATTGTGACGATACAGCTCCTCCAGGTAAATCGCGTCCGCCTGGCGCAGCAAATCAGCGTATTCTTTTTTAACTTCGCCCAGAATGCGCACGCCCAAACCCGGTCCGGGGAAGGGATGGCGGTAGATCATCTGGTGCGGCAGCCCCAGTTCCTCGCCGATGCGACGCACCTCGTCCTTGAACAGCTCGCGCAAGGGTTCGAGCAGCTTGATATTCATCTTCTCCGGCAACCCGCCGACGTTGTGGTGCGACTTGATGACATGCGCCTTCCTGGTCTTGGCTGCGGCGGATTCGATCACGTCCGGATAGATCGTCCCCTGCGCCAGCCAGCGCGCGTTCTTGATCTTCGCCGCTTCTTCCTCGAAAACCTCGATGAATATGCCGCCGATGATTTTGCGCTTCTTCTCCGGATCGGCCACGCCCTTGAGCGCGGAGAGAAAACGGTTCTCGGCGTCCACCCGGATGACCTTCACGCCCATGTGCCGGGCAAAGGTCTCCATGACCTGATCGCCCTCATTCAGGCGCAACAGGCCGTTGTCCACGAAGATACAGGTCAACTGTTGGCCGATGGCACGATGCAAGAGCGCCGCGACCACGGAGGAATCCACGCCGCCGGACAGTCCGAGAACAACTTCGTCCCGACCGACTTGGGCGCGCACCGACTGGATCATGCTCTCGATGATGTTGCCCGGTGTCCACAGCGAGCCGCAGCCGCAGATGTCGTGCACAAAACGTTGCAGGATGGCACGTCCCTGCGTGGTGTGCGTGACCTCTGGATGGAACTGGATGCCATAGAATCCGCGCGCCTCGTCGGCAATGCCGGCAAAGGGAGCGGCCGGTGTTTCCGCGATTACCTTGAAACCCGGAGGCAATTGGGTGACGCGATCGCCGTGGCTCATCCACACGTGCAACCACTCCGCGCCGGATGCTTCCTTTTCGTCGCGCAGATCGCGAAAAAGCTTCGAATGCCCGTGCATGCGCACCCGCGCGTAACCGAACTCGCGCTTGTCCCCGGCCTCGACCGCTCCCCCGAGCTGCGCCGCCATGGTCTGCTGGCCGTAGCAGATGCCAAGGATGGGAATTTTCATGTCGAAGATTTCCTTGGGGGCGCGCGGGGTTTCCGCCAGCGTCACCGATTCCGGCCCGCCCGAGAGGATGATGCCGCGTGGGGCGAACTGGCGGATTTCCTCAAGCGGGCTGTCCCAGGAATGCAGCTCGCAGTAGACGCCGGCCTCGCGCACGCGGCGCGCGATCAGCTGCGTGTACTGTGAGCCGAAATCGAGGATGAGGATTTTCTGCGAATGCGGATCGGTCATATAAGTATATTAATTTTCACCGCAAAGACGCGAAGAGCGCAAAGGTAAAAGAACAAGAACAAAAAATTACAGATAACCGTAAATCAAGAAATGCTGGTTTTTACTCTCAAATGGCTTTCTTTGCGTCCTTTGCGCCTTCGCGGTGAGATTTCTTATTCGCGCTGATAATTCGGCGCTTCCTTGGTCACCATTACGTCGTGCACGTGCGACTCGCGGATGCCGGCGCTGGTGATGCGCACGAACTGCGTCTTGGTGCGCAGCACCTCGATGTCGGCGCTGCCGGTATAGCCCATGCTGGAACGCAGGCCGCCCATGAGCTGGTGAATGATGTTGACCATCGGCCCCTTGTAGGGCACACGGCCTTCGACGCCTTCCGGCACCAGCTTGTCGCCCTTGGCATGTTCCTGGAAATAACGGTCGCTCGAGCCCTCGCCCATGGCGCCGAGCGAACCCATGCCACGATAGGATTTGTACGAACGGCCCTGATAGATCTCGACCTGGCCGGGCGATTCGTCGGTGCCGGCCAGCAGGCTGCCGATCATGATCGAGTGCGCGCCGGCGGCGAGCGCCTTGGCGATGTCGCCGGAGTAACGGACGCCGCCGTCGGCGATCACCGGAATATCCGTACCCTTGAGCGCCTCGACAACGTTCGAAATGGCGGTCAGTTGCGGCACGCCGACACCCGCGACCATGCGCGTGGTGCAGATGGAGCCCGGGCCGATGCCAACCTTGACGCCGTCGGCGCCGGCATCGCGCAGGGCCTTGGCCGCCTCGGCCGTGGCGATGTTGCCGCCGATCACCTGCATGTCAGGATGATGTTTCTTGACCCAGCGCACCCGCTCGAGCACGCCCTGCGAATGGCCGTGGGCCGTATCCACCACGATCACATCCACCTCCGCGTCCACGAGCGCCTCGATGCGCTCCTGGTTGCCCGCGCCGACACCGACGGCGGCGCCGACGCGCAACCGGCCCTTGGGGTCTTTGGCGGAACGCGGGTATTCGGTGGACTTCTGGATGTCCTTGACCGTGATGAGGCCCTTCAGGCCGAACTTGTCATCCACCACGAGAATCTTTTCGATACGATGCTGATGCAGCAGCTTCAGGATCTCATCGCGCGTGGCGCCCTCTTTCACTGTAACGAGCTTCTCTTGCGGCGTCATGATGCGCGCCACCGGTTCGTCGTAGCGGGTCTCGAAGCGCAGATCGCGGCTGGTCACGATACCGACGAGCTTGTCGCCCTGCGTCACCGGCACGCCGGAGATGTGCTGGGCGCGCGTGAGCTCCAGCACCTTGCGGATGGTGGTGTCCGGCGTCACGGTGATCGGATTAGTGATGATGCCGGCTTCGAACTTCTTGACGCGGCGCACTTCGTCCGCCTGGCGCGCCGGCGTGAGGTTCTTGTGGATTATACCCAGACCACCCTCCTGGGCCAGACAGATCGCGGCACGCGCCTCGGTCACGGTGTCCATGGCCGCGGACAACAGTGGAATATTGAGGCTGATGGTGCGCGTGAGGGAGGTTTTCAGGTCCACGTCCTTGGGCAGGACGCTCGAATAGGCCGGAAGCAGCAGGACATCGTCAAAGGTAAGGGCTTCCTGGACAATTCGCATGCCGTATTATAGTGATCGACCCTGTTTCCGTAAACTGGCGCGACGGTTAGCGCGGGTCTGTTATTCCCGACGGCCGAAAACCCTGTGGACGATGGCGGTGTTTCTGTTGACGTCGCCGGGAATGTATTTTACTGTGCTAGCGTCAATTAGTGGACACAGTCAGGCACAGGAGGAAAAGGATGAAACAGACGCTTATTTTGTGTGCAATAACCCTGGCACTCGTGGGCTGCGCCAGCCCTATCAATAAGGATGAATACAATCAGCTCGTCGCCCAGGCGGAAAACGAAATCATGCTGGCCAGCAAGACCAACTTCCTGTGGAACAACACCGAAAAGTTCCTCAAGGAATCCAGGGAAGCCATGGAGGCCGCCACCGTGGCAACCGACAGAGCCACGCGCCTTGGTGGGTCAGACAAGGCCATGAAGCTGGCGAAGAAAGCCTTGCAAGAGGCGAAATTGGCGCAGCAGCAGGCGAAGGACAACGCCAACCCCGTCGCCCGTTTCCAGTAAAACATTCTTCGTCACCCAAAAGCCGGGCGGTGCCCGGCTTTTTTCTATCCTTTGTATTTTCCATGAATGCGGTTATGTTCAGGAAATGGAACAACCCTCCCCTGCCGCCACGCCGTTTCGCGATGTCTACACGGTCTCGCGCCTGAACCGCGAGGCCAAGGCGCTGCTGGAGGGGGGATTCCCGCCGATCTGGATCGAGGGCGAGATTTCCAATCTTTCCCGCCCCGCCTCGGGCCATGTCTACTTCTCGCTCAAGGACGCCCAGGCGCAGGTACGCTGCGCCTTCTTTCGCCAGCATCGGCGCCTGCTCGGCATCGCGCTCAAGGATGGCCTGCATGTGCTGGCGCGCGCCCGTGTCAGCCTGTACGAAGGGCGCGGCGATTATCAGATCATCATTGAATATCTCGAAGAGGCCGGCGAGGGTGCACTGCGACGCGCCTTCGATGCGCTCAAGCAACGGCTGTCACAGGAAGGTCTGTTCGATGTCGCACATAAAAAGCCCTTGCCCAGACTCCCGCACCGTCTCGGCATCATCACCTCTCCCTCGGGCGCGGTGCTGCATGACATCCTGACCACATTACGTCGCCGTTTCCCGGGAATTGCCGTGCTGGTATATCCGGTGCCGGTGCAGGGCGAAGGCGCGGCGGAAAAAATCGCCGGTGCGATCCGGCTGGCGGGCGAGCGCGGCGATTGCGATGCGCTGATCCTGGCGCGTGGCGGCGGTTCTCTGGAAGACCTGCGGGCATTCAATGAAGAGATCGTGGCGCGCGCCATTCATGCCTGTCCGATTCCGATCGTCAGCGGCATCGGACACGAAACCGATTTCACCATCGCCGACATGACCGCCGACGCGCGCGCGCCGACGCCCACGGCCGCGGCGGAGATGCTGAGTCCGGACCAGCAGGAGTGGCTGGCGCAGTTTGCACGCATCGAGGCGCGCCTGATCGCGGCCATGCAGGGGCGCCTGCGCAACCATCAGCAGCATCTCGACTGGCTCGGGGCGCGCCTGGTGCACCCGCGCAACCGCATCGCTCTCCTGCAGCAAAGCCTCAAGACACTCGCCCAGCGTCTTTATCTGACGCAGGTCATGAGGCTGCGCCAATCACGGGCGGAATTACAGGCAATGATCGCGCAGTTACACCAACATTCACCGCAACCCCGATTACAGGCGCTGATGCTGAGCAACGGTCATTTATATTCACGACTCGTCATCGCCATGAGACGCCGCCTGGAGCTGGCCGAGTCGCGCCTGCGACAGCTCATGCAAAGCCTGCATACCCTGAGTCCGCTCGCCACGCTGGAACGTGGCTACGCCGTCGTGCAGCACCCAGACACCGGCGCCATTGTGACGGATGCCGGCAGGATCAGGCCGGGAGAACGCGTGCGGGCGCGGCTGGCGCGCGGTCAACTGGATTGCCTGGTGGAAAAATCCGATGTGGATTAGGGCCTGGCCCCTGCTGGCCCTGCTGCTCGGCGTCCCGGTACAGGCACAACCCATTCATGAAACTGCGGCTGAAGGCCGCAACGGCTCCAATCTTACGAAATCCCCCTCTCCCGCAAGCGGGAGAGGGGTCGGGGTGAGGGAACCCTCTCCCACCGGGAGAGGGAGTGAGGGTGAGGGAGAGACCGCCCGGTTCATGAGCACAAATCGCGGCAACAACGCAACCGGGCGTTCTCTGCCGCGCGAAAATCCAGTGCCGGGCGGCATTGTCATCCTGCCGGTGGCGCCGGACACCGAACCCGCGCCCGTGGCGCGCTACGACAACCAGCGCGTCATGGTCGTGCCGTATGCCGGAAAATGGCAGGCGGTGATCGGCCTGCCTTTATCGCTCATGCCGGGCACGCAGACCGTTCAGGTCAGCGGGCTTGAGGGCCAACAGCGTGAATTTTCATTTACCGTGCGGCCCAAGGACTACGCCGAGCAACACCTGACCATCGAGGACAAGCGCATGGTCGAGCCTTCGGGGGAGGATCTGGCGCGCATCACGCGCGAGCAGGAGATCATCCGGCGGGTGTTCGCCGCCTGGACAGACCTGCCGCTGAAATCACTGCAATTCTCCCTGCCGGCACGCGGTCGCATCAGCAGCATCTTCGGGCTGCGACGCTTTTTCAATAACGAGCCGCGCCAGCCGCACAGCGGTATTGATATCGCCGGACCCGCCGGCACGCCCGTGGCGGCCCCTCTGGCCGGAACCGTGATGGAAACCGGTGAATACTTTTTCAATGGTAAAACTGTTTTCATCGATCACGGGCAGGGGCTCATCAGCATGTTCAACCACCTGAGCCGCATTCTGGTCGAGCGCGGCGCACGCGTGGACACGGGCGAGAAAATCGGCGAGATCGGCATGACCGGACGCGTCACCGGTCCGCATCTGCACTGGACTGTCAGCCTCAACAACAGCCGCGTCGATCCGGCGCTGTTCCTGCCGGAAGACGTTCAGGACAATAAAAATTAACAGGATTAACAGGATTAAGGATTTTTAGAATTTAAGAAATCCTGTTAATCCTGTTTTTAATCCTGTAAATCCTGTGAATTTTCTCTGTTAGGGGTTTTTGGTCTTCCAGAGCCGGACGGTCTTGTCACGGCTGCCGGAAACCAGCAACGACCCGTCCGGCGAAAATGCCAGGGACTGGACGTGATCCTGGTGACCGGCAAGCGTCTGCATCACCGCGCCGTCGCCGGTATCGAAAATATGAATGGTTTTACCGGCGAGACCCGCGGCCAGCCAGCGGCTGTCCGGGGAATACGCCAGTGTCAGGACCGCCTGATTGTTCGCTATTGTCCGTATATGTGTGCCGGTGTTCGCGTCCCACATGCGTATTGCCTGCCCGGCATCGCCGGAGGCCAGCCATTTTCCGTTCGGCGACCACGCCAGCGACAATAGCTTGCCCTTGTGACCGGCCATTCTGATCGCCTCCAGTCCATGGGTCACATTCCAGACGAGCAGTGTTCTGTCCGTGCCGGCGGAGGCAAGGGATTTTCCGTCCGGCGAGAAGGCGAGCGAATAGATGTCTCCCGTGTGGCCTGCCAGCGTATGCACGCGCCGGCCGTCATTCACGCCCCACACAAACACCAACCGGTCCTTGCCCGCGGCGGCAACGAGTTTTCCATCCGGGGAAAACGTCACGGCATAAACCGCATAACCCGGGCCACTCAACGCGCCGCGCGGTGTCCCCGACTTTGCCTCCCACAATCTCACGGTGCCATCGTCACCGGCGGAGGCCAGCCATTTTCCGCCGGAGGATACGGCGATGGCGTTCACGGCATAACTCTGGCGCAAGGTGCCAAGCGGTGTTCCCGTGGCGGCGACCCAGAGCCGGATGGTCTTGTCGAGACCGGCCGAGGCAAACCATTTCCCGTCCGGCGAGAACGCCACGGACTGCACCCAATCCTGATGGCCGGTAATCGTTTTTGCCAGCACGGAGGGGAAGGTCGGAGCGTGCGTTACCCGCTTCGGCATCGGTTTGGCAGGTCCGGCCGGCGACGTTGCGGAAGGAACGGTTGTCGGCGCGTTTTCCGCCGGCGCCGCCGATGCTTTAACGGGTTTATTCGATACACCTGACGGTATCGGTGGGTTGGCCGGCTGGTTTTCAAACAGATCAAAATAAACCTTGATATCCGACCAGTATAGGAAACCCGCGACAGCCAGGCTTGCCACCATCAGGCCCGCAGCCATCCAGCCCACGGCGGCTGAGCTGGAGTCCCTGTTTGACTTGCGCGCAGGGGTCGGCGGACGCCGGTAAGCGGTCGTGGACGCCGAACGTTTGAATGTCGCGGGCTGACCGATGTTGCTTGAGTTCGAGCGCGAGCGGCTCCCTTTCCCCATGAGAGCGTCCTGAAACTCACGCGCCGATTGCGGCCGGTCACGGGGGTAAACCTGCAAGGCCCAGTCGATGCATTCCAGAATATTGCGTTGACAGGAATTTCCCCCGGCCTTCACCGCCGGGGTCAGCGGGTCTACCTGGTATTTCAAAACGGCCTCATGGCGATCCAGCGAATCGTCCGGCTTCTTGCCGGTGACGCAGCGGTACATGGAGGCGCCGATCGCATAAACGTCGGTCGACGGACCCGGCTCGCCCTTGTCCGGATATTGTTCCACCGGGGCGTAACCATGGGTCAGCGCCACCTTGTGCATATGGGTCGTGCCCTGACGCGCCGAGCCGAAGTCAATCAGCATCGGGCTGCCGTCCTTGCGCAGGTAAATGTTCTCCGGTTTGATGTCGAGGTGCAGCATTTCGGCCTCGTGCACCGCGTTCAGGCCATTCAGGATCGGGATGAAAACACGAAGAAGCATCTGCTCATCCAGGCGCGGGCCGTTGCGCCGCAGATAATCCGCGAGGCTCTGCCCCTCCTCATACTCCATGACCATATAGGCCGTGCCGTTGGCCTCGAGGAAGCGCAATACGCGCACGATATTGGGATGCTTGAACCGCGCCAGCGCCCGCGCTTCCTTGACGAAGTTTTTCAGGCCGGTCTGGTAATCGCGCACCGCGTCGCCTTCGGGATTCGGGAGCACCTGGGTCTTGTTTTCACGACTGGCGATTTCGTGCGGCAGGTATTCCTTGATGGCCACCTGCGCGCCCAGCGACGTATCGTGCGCAAGGTAAGTGATTCCGAAGCCGCCGTGGCCCAGAACCGATTCAATTGTGTATTCCGCCAGCCGGTAACCTGACCCGAGGGCGCTCTTATGAAACGCACTCACGCCATAGCCCCGTTATGCCCCTGACTTGGAAGTCCCATTTTTTGCGACGACATAAAAAAGATTTTGTTTAAGGAATATATGATTTATTAAAAACTCAACGCGAAGGCGCCAAGGCGCAAAGAACGCGAAGTTTTTCTGTTTGATTATTCATCGGTTTTCTTTGCGACCTTTGCGTTCTTCGCTTCTTTGCGTTGAAAACTCATATTAATCAGAATTTCCTTAAATGTTTCAAGCTACGTTTTTCAGTATAGATCACGTGAATTTCACGAGCGGCGGCGCTTTGTTCGGCGTCCACCCCTGCCGCCGCCGGTCTTTTTGCCCTGATACGGATTCTCCTCCTGGCGGCACTCAATCAGCACCGGTGTGCCGATCAGATGGAAAGCCTTGCGAAAGGTATTGGCGAGATAGCGGCGGTAGGATTTGGACAGCGAGGCCACCTGGTTGCCATGGATCACCACCCGGGGCGGGTTCTTGCCGCCCTGGTGGGCGTATTTGGGGCGGGCGCGTCGGCCATGGGCCAGGGGCGGCGGCGTGGCCGTCACCGCCGCCTGCAAGACACGGTTCAGTTTGGGGGTCGTCATGATCCGGTGGGCCGAGGCATAGGCCTCATCCACCGAGTGAAACAGACCGCCTACCCCCGTCCCGGTGTGCGCCGAAATAAAATGAACGCGGGCGAAATCGAGAAACGACAGCTTGCGTTCTATTTCGCGCTTGGCCCACATCCGGTCGGACTCCTTCACGATATCCCATTTGTTCACCGCAACAACGAGCGCCCGTCCGGCCTCCAGTGCATAACCGGCCAGCGAGGCATCCTGATCGGCGACGCCGGCATGCGCGTCGATCACGAGAATGGCCACGTTCGCCTCGTCAATGGCCTGGAGCGTCTTGAGCACCGAAAATTTTTCCAGCGGGTCATCGATGCGCGCACGGCGGCGCACCCCGGCGGTATCAATGAGCGTGTAGCGTCGCCCGTCGCGATCGAGCGGAACGCGGATGCTGTCGCGCGTGGTGCCCGGCTCATGGCACACCACCACGCGCTGTTCCCCCAGCAACGCGTTCACCAGCGTGGACTTGCCGACGTTGGGTTTGCCGATCACGGCGATACGCGGGACATTCTCATCCGGCTCGGTTTCCTCCGCCACCGGCAACTTCTCCAGCACGCGCTGGATCAGGTCCGTCACGCCCTCCCCGTGAGCAGCGGAGACAGCCACCGGATCGCCCGATCCCAGGGCATAGAATTCCGCGACGGCGGCGTCCGGATCGCGCCCCTCCGACTTGTTCACCGCGATCCACACCGGCTTGCCCTGCCGACGCAGATCCGCGACCAGCTCACGGTCGGCGGGATGAACGCCCTCGCGCGCGTCCACGATAAGAATGACGGCGTCGGCTTCTGTCAGCGCGGTACGCACCTGGGCGGTGACGCCGGATTTCACATCGCCGTGATCTTTCGCAGCAGTGAGGCTGGAAACCACGCCGCCGGTATCAACGACAAAATACGGGCGATCGCCAACCCGGCCATCGCCATACTGGCGATCGCGCGTCAGTCCCGGGGCATCGGCCACCAGGGCGGCGCGGCTGCGTGTCAAACGGTTGAAAAGCGTGGACTTGCCGACGTTGGGCCGGCCGACAAGAACGATAACGGGTTTCATTTAAGAATTTCAACCGCCAGGACGCCAGGAGCGCCAGGGAAATAAAATCAAACTAAGAACCTATAACAAAATTAAAATCAGCCATAGATCGTGCAGAGGTCGACGAAAAAGCGGCTAATTTATTTATTCAGTTGCTCCGAAAAATCTTTTCCTGGCGACCCTGGCGCCCTGGCGGTTAAAATAATAACTGTTAATTCGTTTCCAAGCGCAAAGCCGCGAGATCGCCGGATTGATTGCTTACGTAAAGCTTGTCATCGTTCACTATCACCTGGGACCGGACGGCGCTGCTGCCAATCCGATGGCGCGCGACAAAGTGACCATCGTCGCTCGACAACCAGTGAACATAGCCCTCGAAATCCCCAACGGCCACCAGACCATCCACGTAGCGCGGGGCATTCAGCCGGCGTGCGCGCAACTGTTCCTGCTTCCACACGCTCGCGCCCGTGCGCTGATCGAACGCCAGCACGTTGCCGCGATCGTCGGTGAGATAAATATTGTTCGCGTCCGCGTCCATGCCGGAGAACGTGGACACATCGCGCGACCACAGGATGCGCCCGGTTTGCGCGTCCAGGGCTATGATCTTGCCCTGATAGCTGGCGGCATACAGCACGTTGCGCACCACCACCGGTGAGATGTCGACGTCCACCAGACGCTCCACCTCGTTGCGCCCCTGCGGTTGCGCCACCGGCAGTTCCCACAGAAGTTTGCCGCTCCGGACCTGAACCGCGACCACCTTGCCGCTGGCGAAGCCGGTCAATACCGCATCGGCGACAATCACGGGTCTGGCCGTGCCATACAAACTGAGCGCCGGCTCCGTGCGTTCGTAGCGCCACAACCGCTTGCCGTCCGCGGCCGACAGCCCGGTGAGCTTGCCATCCACCGATTGCACCACGACGACACCGGCACTGATCGCCGGCGGCGCGAGCGCCTGGCTCGACAGGTTGCTGGCCCAGAGCCGGCGGCCATCCGCGCGATCAAGCGCGATCACCTCACCTTTCTTCGTGACGACCACCACCAACCCGTCACCGGCGGCCGTGGCCCCCGTCACCAGCCGACTTACATGCGTCTCCCACCGTTGACGGCCGCTGTCGGCGGCGAACGCGCGCACCCGCCCCTTGGGATCGGAGGTGTAGAGCACGTCGCCATCCAGCGCGGGTGACAACACCACGGCCTTCTTGACCGCACTGGCACCGCTGTCCGCTGTCCATACCTCTTTCACGCGTTTTTCCACGGCAAAATCCTGGAGCTTCGCGGGCTCCTCGCGCACGGCCTTGCTTCCGCCACAGCCGGGCAGAATTAACAGGAGGCATAAAACGAAGGCGGCGTTTTTCATGATGCCTTTTCCGGTCCCAGATCGTCGAGCTTCATGTTAAGCATAGGGGCATAGGGCGAACCGGCGGGCAGATGCTTGAGCGCCTCGCGGTAGGCCGAACGTGCGGCTTCCCGCTGGCCTTGCGCAACAAAAACATCCCCTTTCAGTTCCTCGTATTCGGCCTCGAAACCCGCGCGGTCCTTGATATTGAGCAGGGCGAGCGCCGCCTCCTTGTCGCCACTGCCCAGATGAATGCGCGCCAGGCGCAAGCGCGCGGCATGCTTCACCGCGGCATCGTCGGCATGTTCCAGCACCCATTGCAGGCGCTCCCGCGCCTTCGCAACGTCACCGGCCTCGAAATCCAGACGCGCCAGCATCAGACCGGCCATGCCGGCGTAAGGTGTCGCGGAATATTCATTGATCAGGGATTCGCCCGTTTTGCGGGCATCACCGGATTTTTTTCCATGGATATCCTGGAACATGCGCTCATACAGGCCGGCGGCGGCATGCAACTGCTGTTCCGTATGCTGGGTCCAGTAGCGGAAACCGACGAGAATAACCACGCCCAGCAGGATGCCGAAGATCACGGAATTGCCGTAGTTCTTCCACCAGGCTTTGAGTCTGTCCAGATCTTCCTGTTCTTCGTAAGCAGTCAAGACGTTATCCTCATGAAGTTTCCTTGGAACTTATCTCAAAATACCTTAAACCGCGGATTAACGCGGATTTATTCTTTAAGGATGAACGCAGATAAAACAAGAACTGATATGACCCATCTGCGTTTATCTCTTTATCGTCTGCGTTCATCTGCGGTTGCCTTGTCTTCTTTGTTTTTGAGATTGCTTCCAAGCAAAAAATCGATTAACTCGTTTTGTGCGATCGAACGTTGTGCGCCGTCGCGCAAATCTTTTATCGTGATCGAGGCGTTTCGGACCTCGTCCTCTCCGAGCAGCAGCGCATGGCGTGCGCCACTACGGTCCGCGCGCTTGAGCTGGGTCTTGAGTCCGCCACCGCCGCCATTGCATTCGATACGCAAGCCCGCATCGCGCAGACGTTCAGCGAGGCTCAAACCCTGCCTCTCCGCCTCCTCGCCCAGCAGGACGAGGTAGCCGTGCGGTCGAACTCCCTGATGCGAACCGCCCTGTAATGCCAACAACTCGGCCAGCCGCTCCAGGCCGATGGCAAAACCGGCCGCCGGGGTCGGCCTCCCGCCCAGCTGTTCCACCAGTCCGTCATACCGGCCGCCGGCGCCGACGGCCGACTGCGCGCCCAGCCTGTCGGTGGTCCATTCGAACACGGTGCGGGTGTAGTAGTCGAGTCCGCGCACCAGACGCGGATTGACCGTGAAAGCCACGCCCGCCTGACGGAGATAATCGCCGAGGCGCTCGAAGTGCGCGCGCGAGGCGTCATCCAGATGTTCAAACAAATCCGGGGCGGCGGCGATTATCTCCTGCATGGCAGGGTTCTTGCTGTCGAGGATACGCAGCGGATTCCTGTCGAGACGCCGCAGACTGTCCTCATCCAGCTTGCCACGCTGTGTCTCCAAGTAATGCACCAGTTCGCGCCGGTAGGCGGCGCGGCATTCGAGCGTGCCGAGCGAATTGAGCTGAAGCGTGAGTCCGTCGAAACCGAGCGCGCGCCACAGGCGCACGCACATGAAAATCAACTCGGCATCGAGATCGGCGCTCTCGATGCCGAATGCCTCGACACCGATCTGATGAAATTGCCGGTAGCGTCCTTTCTGCGGGCGTTCGTGCCGGAACATCGGGCCGGCATACCACAGGCGCTGGATCTGGTTGTGCAGAAACCCGTTCTCGATGCCGGCGCGCACGCAACCGGCCGTGCCCTCGGGCCGCAAGGTGAGATTCTCGCCGTGGCGATCCTCGAAGCTGTACATCTCCTTCTCGACAATGTCGGTCTGGCTGCCGATGGAACGCGCGAAGAGCTCAGATTTTTCCAGAATCGGCAGGCGAATTTCCCGGTAGCCATAGGCATGCAGGACGTCGCGCGCGCCGGCCTCGATCCGTTGCCAGCGCTCGACCACTTCCGGCAGCAGGTCATTCATGCCCCGTACGGCCTGTATGGCCTTGCTCAATGGAGTGCCCTCAGCCGGTCTGCTTGATGGGAAAAACTTTTTTTTCCGGCGCCGTTTCGCCCTGATCACGGCGCCGTTGCAGTTCCGCGCGGATCACGCGCTCGATCTCGTCGACCAGCTGTTCATTGCCGATCTTGCGGTCGGGCTTGCCATTGATATAGAGCAGGCTCGGATTACCTCCCGCCAATCCGATGTGCGCGGCCTTGGCCTCGCCCGGACCATTCACGCAACAACCGATCACGGCGACATCGAGCGGCTCTTTGATGTCTTCAATCCGCTGTTCCAGCGCATTCACCGTGGCAATGACGTCAAATTCCTGGCGCGAGCATGAGGGACAGGCGATCAAATTGATACCCTTGCTGCGGATGCGCAGCGCCTTGAGGATGTCGAAACCCACCCGCACCTCTTCCACCGGATCGGCCGCGAGCGATACGCGGATGGTGTCGCCGATGCCTTCCGCCAGCAGCATGCCCAGGCCAATGGCGGACTTGACGGCGCCGGAGCGAAACCCACCCGCCTCCGTGATTCCCAGATGCAACGGTTGTTCGATCTGCGCGGCGAGCTGCCGGTAGGCCACCACGGCCATGAACACATCCGAGGCCTTGACGCTTACCTTGAAATCCTGAAAGTCGAGCTTGTTCAGCATGTCGATATGACGCAGCGCGGATTCCACCAGCGCCTCCGGCGTGGGCTCGCCATATTTCTTCTGCAATTCCTTTTCCAGCGATCCGGCGTTCACGCCGATGCGGATCGGGATGCCGCGATCGCGCGCCGCGTCCACCACGGCGCGCACGCGATCCTCGCGCCCGATGTTCCCCGGGTTGATGCGCAGGCAATCGGCGCCCAACTCGGCCACGCGCAGTGCGATCTTGTAGTCGAAGTGAATATCCGTCACCAGCGGGACGGCAACCTGCTGTTTGATCTTGCCAAAGGCCTCGGCCGCTTCCAGGGTCGGAATCGAGACACGCACAATGTCGGCACCGGCATTTTCCAGCGCCTGGATCTGGGCCACCGTCGCGGCGACGTCAGTGGTCTCGGTGTTGGTCATGCTCTGCACACTGACCGGCGCGTCACCACCGACGGCAACACGGCCAACCATGATACGTCGGCTGCGGCGCCGCTTGATCGGGTTTTCGCCAAACATCAGTTGTTCACCGCCGTTTCTTCGCCGAGCGTGAAGCGCGCGACCTGACCGCGCTTGTGCCGGCTGACGTCATAGTTCTGTCCGTTGAATTCTACCCGCACCCCGCCGGCATTGCCGAGGAAGACACTGAACGGCGCCACCCCCTCGATGCTGACGCGTCGTCCCGCCGGGACGTTTTCGTACAGCAGCCTGTTGTCCCGGGCATCCCGGATATCCGCCCACGACTCCTGAATGGCATGCAGCACCATCCGCGACCGCGGCACGCCCGGCGGGATTTCTGCTGCCCGCCGCGTGCGCAGCGTGACGCGGTCGGCAGGTTGCGGAGCTTCGCTGGCCGGCTTGGGTGACTCGGCCGGCGCCACGTTGAGAGTCATGCCGGATACCGTCAGTTGGCCGCCGGGCGATGTCGTCGGTCCGGCGGCGTTCTGGACGGGTGTGGCGCCGGAACTCGCCTGCAGCGCAGGTTCCCCACCATTCGCGGGAGGCAAGTTGGCGGGTATCGTCGAGGGCGATATATCACCCGAGACATTTTGAGGTGGCAGAACATCCACGGATGCCTGCCCTGCCACGGTGGGTGACTGGCTGGCCTGCTCCAGAGGTTGATCGTTGCTCTGCCACCACAGGTAAACCAGCCCCAGCACAATCGCGGTCACTCCCATGCTGGCGGCCTTGACCAGACGGTCGCTGCTGGTGACTTGTGGTGGCAGTGCCGATTGCGGCGGCAATATCGGCTTGGAAGGAATCGTGAGGTTGTTGTAGGCCTCGACCACCTTCTCCGGCGTCAGCCCGAGCAATTGCGCGTAACTGCGCAGGTAGCCGCGGACGTAGGTGGGTCCCGGGAGGGACTGATAATCATCCATTTCCAGGGCGGTGATCTGCTTCGACGACAAGTGCAGAATCTGCGCCACGTCTTCCGGTGCGAGACGCAGATCCAGCCGCGCCTGACGCAGCAGGCGCCCCGGCCCGGACCGCGGCGCGGCAATGTCGGCAGATTCCGGTTTCGTGTTATCCATGGCCTATTTCTTCCGTGGCGCCGACAGGGCGTGCAACTGCGCGACCTCGGGCGACGCGGGAAACTTCCCGCGCAACCGGAGCGCGTAACTGGCCTCGGCGTTCTTGCTGCGAAGGGCACGCTCGATTTTAACCGCCAACAGCAGGCCCTCGGGTGTGTCTTCCGCGGACTGGAAATAACGTTCGATGAATCCGCGCGCCGGCAGGGCCTGACCCGAGTCCAGGCTGATCCTGGCCATCTGATACAGCGCTCCGGACAGTTTCGGACTGAGACGCAGCGCCTCGCGGAAATATTTCTCGGCGGCAACCGGCGCCGGTTTTTTCATCAGGCAAACGCCGGCATTCAGGTTCACTTCCGCCGCGTAAGAATACAGGGGGTTGGCCGCGGCCGCATCGAAGTGCCGCACGCCTTCGGTTATTTTTCCGCGATCGCAGAGAAATACGCCATAATTGTGGTGCGCGTTGGCATTTTTTTCATCGCTCGCCAGCGCCTTGCGAAAAAGCCGGTCCGCCTTGTCGTAATCCTTGAAGCGCCACTGCAGCACCGCCATGATGTTGTTGGCCTGCGAGTGATCCGGCAGGAGTTTGAGCGCCTTGTCCAGCTCTGCCTTGGCCACATCCAGCTGACCACGCTGCAGATAGCTGGAACCGAGCAGAACGTGGGTTTCCGCCAGTGTGTTCATCTTTTCCTGTTCCGCCTGCCGTTCCGCGGACGAGGCGCAGCCGGCAAGCAGCAGAACCGCCACTGACAAAACGATGCGTGCGTTCATGCCTGGCCCGTCCTGATCGCCAGACGCTCGCGCCGGCGTGTGCGGTCCTGCACGCGTCCGGCGAGCTGGCCGCAGGCCGCGTCGATGTCATCGCCGCGGGTTTTGCGCGTGATGGTCGTGAGTCCCGCCGCGATCAGCACCTCGCGAAACCGGTCAATGACCTCTTTTGAAGAGCGCCGGTATTGCGTCTGCGGAAAGGGGTTGAAGGGAATCAGGTTGACCTTGGACGGCACGGTCTGCAATAGCTCCACCAGTTCATGCGCGTGCGCCACGCTGTCGTTGACGCCGTCGAGCATCACGTATTCGAATGTCACGCGGCTGCGTGGCGAATCGGCGCAGTAGCGCCGGCAGGCCTCCAACAGCTCTCGAATGGGGTATTTCCTGTTCAGCGGGACCAGCTGGTCGCGCAACGCATCGTTCGGCGCGTGCAACGACACCGCCAGGCTCACCGGGCATTCCTCGCGCAGACGTTCCAACATCGGCACGACACCCGCCGTGGACAGCGTCACACGCCGGCGCGAAAGGCCGTAGGCGTAATCGTCCAGCATCAGTCGCATGGCGGGAAGAACATTGTCGAAATTAAGCAAGGGCTCGCCCATGCCCATGAGCACGACATTAGTAATGATACGGTCGCCCTTGGGATCACGCCCCAGAGCGCGGTTGGCGACCAGCAACTGCGCAATGATTTCGGCCACGGTCAGACTGCGGTTGAAACCCTGGTGTCCGGTGGAACAGAAGGAACAGTTGAGCGTGCAGCCGACCTGCGAGGACACGCACAGCGTGCCCCTGTCCTCTTCCGGGATAAATACCGTCTCAATGGCATTGGCATCGTTCAGCCGCAGCAACCACTTGCGCGTGCCATCCGCGGCGGTCTGGTCCTGAATGATTTCCGGCACGCGGATTTCAGCCATGTCCCGCAGGCGTGCGCGCAGCTCCTTGCCCAGGTTGGTCATGGCGCCGAAATCATCCACGCCATACTGGTGAATCCACTGGATGACCTGGGTGGCGCGAAACGGCTTTTCGCCGACGCCAACGAAAAATTCCTGCATCGCCAGGCGATCCAGGTTTAGCAAATTGGTTTTTTCAGCAGCTGACAAGGCAGATCCTCAACGGACTCGCACCAGCGTTGGGCTTGTCAGCGGGGCTTTCCCGCGCCATGACATCTCCGGTGCTTCACAAAAAGAATGATGCAACTTCTGGAAAAAACGGGATTTTTATATCCATCCCAGACATATAGTGTAGCGTCTGATGGCGGGTCAGACAACGAAAACAGGCTATTTTGGGGGTAAAACCCCTGGTCGGACCTTAAGTCCCGTGTTCATCCATCCAGGCCATCTGGATGGCTTCGAGGATTTTTTCGCCGGAATGTTCGGGCTTATCGTCAAAATCCTCCAGTTCCATCACCCACTTGTGCAGATCCGTGAAGCGCACGGACATCGGGTCCACGTCAGGATGTTTCTCGCTCAACTCAATGGCGATCTCGCGGCTATCGGTCCATTTCAGCCCCATGGTCGGCCTCCTTTAGAAACCGTTACAAAATGAAATTAACCGCCAGGACGCCAGGAACGCCAGGGACTGAAAATCCCAAGAATTGCTTTTCCTGGCGACCCTGGCGCCTTGGCAGTTCAAAATCATATTTATTTAGTGCTTTTCGGATACGAGATTGATCGTGTATTTGGGGATCTCGACCACCAGATCCCGGTTGCCGACCTTGGCCTGGCAACTGAGTCGCGACTCGGGCTCGAGACCCCAGGCCTTATCGAGCAGGTCCTCTTCCTTTTCCTCGGCGGCGCCCAGACTGTCGAAACCCTCGCGCACCACCACGTGACAGGTGGTGCAGGCACATGCCTTTTCGCAAGCATGTTCAATGGGAATGCCGGCATTCAAGGCGGCATCGCAGATGCTGATACCCGGTTCCACCTCGATGGTTTTGCCTTCCGGACATATCTGCGGATGCGGCAGAAATGTCAGTCGCGTCATGACGGGGATTTATCCCGGGACATATCGAATTCTTCGAGCTTGTGTCCCGCCAAGGCCTTGCGAATATTCTCATCCATGCGGCGCTGGGCGAATGTCTGAGTGGCCTGGTCAAGCGCCTTGACGGCCTGTTTGACGCGCGCGTAATCGTTGCCCTCGCGCGCCGCCTGAAGTTCTTTCAGGCCATGCTCAATCCCTTCACGCTCCACGATGTTGAGCAATGCACCGTCCGCGGTCAGCGCGCTGCGCACGGCTTCCATCAGACGATCGGCATCGACCTGCTGCTCACGCAGCTTGCGCGCCGCATCGTCCTCACCCGCATGCGTGATGGACTCACGCAGCATGCGTTCGATTTCATTGTCCGTCAGACCGTAGGACGGTTTGACCGCCACGCTGCTCTCAACGCCCATGGTCTGCTCCCGGGCCGACACGCTGAGCAATCCGTCCGCGTCGATCTGGAATGAAACCCGGATGCGCGCCGCGCCTGCCGTCATCGGCGGGATGCCGCGTAGCTCAAAACGCGCCAGTGAACGGCAGTCGGAAACCAGTTCACGCTCGCCCTGCACCACGTGAATCAGCAACGCGGTCTGGCCGTCCTTGTAAGTGGTGAAATCCTGCGCCTTGGCGACCGGGATCGTGGTGTTGCGGGGGATAATCTTTTCCACCATGCCGCCCATGATCTCCAGCCCCAACGACAAGGGGATGACATCCAGCAGCAGCATTTCCTCATCGCGCTTGTTGCCGATCAGGACATCGGCCTGCAACGCCGCGCCGATGGCAACCACCTTGTCCGGGTCGATGTCCGCCAGCGGTTCACGACCGAAAAATTGCGATACCTTCTCGCGCACGCGCGGAATGCGCGTCGCCCCGCCCACCAGCACCACGCCATCGACTTCGTTGGCACGGATTCCGGCGTCGCGCAGCGCGCGCTTGCAAGGGGAGACGGTGCGCTCAATCAAGGGGTCAATCAGAGCATAAAGTTGATCGCGCTTCAGCTCGCCGCGCCAGTTTTTTCCATGACCGAGATCGATGTGAAGCGGCGCCCGCTCTGCCTGGGTCAATGCTTCCTTGGCGGCGCGCGCATCGCGCAACAGGCAGCGTATCTGCCGGTGCCCGGCGTCATCCTGGATCCCGGCCGCGCGCATGATCCATTCGGCGACGGCATGATCCATGTCATCGCCCCCGAGCGCGGAATCGCCCGCCGTGGCCATGACCTCGAACACCCCGCGGTTCAGGCGCAGCAATGAAATATCGAACGTGCCGCCGCCCAGATCGTAGACCGCAAAGATGCCTTGCGGATTCTTGTCCAGGCCATAGGCAATCGCGGCCGCCGTGGGTTCATTCAATAACCGCAGCACGTTCAGCCCGGCAACGCACGCGGCGTCCTTGGTCGCCTGACGCTGGGCATCGTCAAAATACGCCGGCACGGTGATGACCGCGTCGCTGATATCCACACCCAATATTTCCGTGGCGCGTTTTTTGAGCTTTTTCAGGATTTCGGCTGAGATTTCCACCGGGCTGCGCTCACCGGCGACGGTGCGCAGACGCGGCATCGCCGAGTCGCCCCGGGTAAACTCATAGGGCAATGATTTGCCCAGTTGCCGCACGTCCTCGATGCCGCGCCCCATGAGACGCTTCACCGAGGCGATGGTATTGAGCGGGTCCTCATGCGCCACGGCCATGGCGTCGTGGCCCACGACCGGCTCTCCCTGAGACAGGTAGCGCACGACCGACGGCAGCAGATGACGCCCCTGCTCATCCGGCAATGTCTCCGCCACGCCGCTGCGCACGCAGGCGACCAGCGAATTGGTGGTACCGAGATCGATGCCCACGGCGTAACGGCGCTCGTGGGGAGTGGGTGTTTGTCCCGGTTCGCTGATCTGAAACAGTGCCATGGTTGGAATAATAAAAATCAATAACCGCAGATGAACGCGGATGAATTCGCGGACAATTTTGCCGGGAGCGAAAATTGGACAGCGGAGCGCAACGACGCTGGCCCGAGCGCAAGCGAGGGCGAGCGCCATGGACGGCGCGAGCATAAACGCAGATCAATCATAGGTTGGAACAGTAACTTTATCTGCGTTCATCATTCTTACCCATCAGCGTTAATCTGCGTTTCAAAAATCAGTAAAGCAGACGGACGCAGATAAATACGTGGATAAACGCAGACCGAGTGGAATTAGGCAACAACCCAATTCTCGCCTCATCTGTGTTCATCTTTCTTTTCATCTGCGTTTATCTGCGTTTCAAAATCATACTCGAGATTATCAATCTCCTGCTGCATCTTCTCCAGAAACTGCATCTCGCGCACGATATTGCGTGCTTTCCTGATTTCCTCCGGAGAGTCCTTATCAAGAGCGCGTCTAAAATGCCCGATCTTGTCCTGCATGCGCTGCCCGATCCGGTTCGCCAGTTCTGCCAGTTGCTTGCGCGGATTGTCCGCCTGCCGGATTTCTTCGAGATTCTCGCGCCACTCCATCTGCTCCATGAGAAACGCGGCGTCCATCTTCGTGTCGGTTTCTCCGCCGACATCGACACCGCGCAGGCCCAGGAGATAGCGCCCGCGCCGCACCGGGTCCTTGAGTGTCTGGAAGGCCTCGTTGACCAGCGCCGTCATTTGCAGGGACAGCCGGCGCTCCTGATCGGACGCGTTGGCGAATTTGTCGGGGTGAACATGTCGCTGAAGTTCACGGTAGCGCGACGCCAGATCATTGGCATCCAAATCGAATGCCACTGGCAGACCGAAGAGTTCGAAATGATTTTTGCCCGCTGCGGCGTGCATGCCGGTGGCGCCCGCCGTCTCAGGTATTGAAGCTTTCCCCGCAGCCGCAGGAGTCCTTGACGTTGGGGTTGTTGAACTTGAAACCCTCGTTCAAACCTTCGCGGGTGTAATCGAGCTCGGTGCCGTCGAGATAGATAAGGCTCTTGGCATCCACGATTATCTTCGCGCCGTGACACTCGTAAACATGATCGTCGGGTTCGATCTTGTCGGCGTACTCGACGACATAGGCCTTCCCCGAACAACCGGATGTACGCACACCCAGGCGCAGCCCTTCGCCCTTGCCGCGCTTCTCGATGAAATTCCGCACGCGTTCCGCGGCGGCCTGGGTCATGGTAATTGCCATATCGGTTTTACTCCGTAACAGGTCCGGTCATGCTCAGGCAGCGTCGGCCTTCGAATCTTTGGTCGCGGTTTTCGTCTGATAATCCGCGATCGCCGCCTTGATGGCGTCTTCCGCCAGCACCGAACAGTGAATCTTCACCGGCGGCAAGGCGAGTTCCTCGGCGATCTGGGTGTTCTTGATCTTGCCCGCTTCCTCAATCGACTTGCCCTTGACCCACTCGGTCAGGAGCGAACTCGAGGCGATGGCGCTGCCGCAGCCGTAGGTCTTGAACTTGGCGTCTTCGATGATGCCCTGTTCGTTCACCTTGATCTGCAATTTCATGACGTCACCGCAGGCCGGCGCGCCGACCATGCCGGTACCCACCTTCGGGTCGCTTTTGTCCAGCACCCCGACGTTGCGCGGATTTTCATAATGGTCCAATACCTTGTCACTGTATGCCATATCTTAACCCTCTCGTGTTTATTGGGGTTTGAGTAGCAAGTAGCAAGTTTCAAGTAGCAAGAGAAAAATTAAATCCTTGCCACTTGCTACTCCGTTTCAATGCGCCGCCCACTGCACCTTGCTGAGATCGATACCTTCCTGGTGCATCTCCCACAACGGTGACAGCTCGCGCAGCTTTACGACCTTTTCCTTCACCAGGCCGGCGGCGTAGTCGATTTCTTCCTGCGTGGTGAAACGCCCAATGGTAAAGCGGATCGAGCTGTGTGCGAGTTCGTCATTGCGACCCAGCGCCCGCAGCACGTAGGAAGGCTCCAGGCTCGCTGAGGTGCAGGCCGAACCCGAGGACACCGCGATGTCCTTGAGCGCCATGATCAGCGACTCGCCTTCCACGAAATTGAAACTCATATTGAGATTGTGCGCCACACGATGCTCCAGGTCACCATTGACATAGACCTCGGGTATGCCCTTGAGGGAGGCCAACAGCCGGTTGCGCAGTCCGCGGATGCGCTCGATCTCCGCCGCCATTTCCTGTTTCGCGAGACGGTAGGCCTCGCCCATGCCGACGCACTGGTGCGTGGCCAGCGTGCCGGAACGCATGCCGCGCTCGTGGCCGCCACCGTGCATCTGCGCCTCGATCCGGACGCGCGGCTTGCGCCGCACATAGAGCACGCCCACGCCCTTCGGCCCGTAGGTCTTGTGCGCCGACAGCGACATCAGATCCACGTTCATCGCGTTGACGTCGATCGGCACCTTGCCCGTGCTTTGCGCCGCGTCCGAGTGAAACAGCACGCCGCGCTCGCGCGTGATTTTTCCGATGGCGGCGAGATCCTGAATGACGCCGATCTCGTTGTTCACGTGCATGACGGAGACCAGGATGGTATCCGGACGCATGGCGGCTTTGAGTTTGTTCAGATCGAGCAGTCCGTTCGGCTCCGGATCGAGATAGGTGACCTCGAAGCCCTCGCGCTCGAGCTGGCGACAGCTGTCGAGAACCGCCTTGTGCTCGGTCTTGCAGGTGACGATATGCCTGCCCTTCTTGCCGTAGAAGCCGGCCACGCCCTTGATGGCGAGGTTATCGGATTCGGTCGCGCCCGAGGTCCAGACGATCTCCTTGGGATCGGCGCCAATCAGCGCCGCCACGTTTGCGCGCGCCTCTTCGACCGCCTCCTCGGCATGCCAGCCGAAGGCATGCGAACGCGAGGCCGGGTTGCCGAATTCGCCGTCCAGCGTCAGGTATTGGCACATCTTGTCCGCCACGCGCGGATCCACCGGCGTGGTGGCGGAGTAATCAAGATATATCGGTTTTTTCATCGCTGCCCCAAAAGCACTTTTAGATAAGAGTCTGGAACCACAGATGAACACGGATTAACACAGATAAATAACCTGTCTCTTTTTCTCTATCTGCGTTCATCTGTGTTTATCTGTGGTTTCAAAAAATATTAATTGCTTCTAACCAACGGCTCGACCCGTCATGCGCCGCAACTGGCGCAACTGCGTTGTCAGCGCCGCGATAAAGGCATTTACGTCCTGCTCCGTGCTGCCGGCACCGAAGCTGACCCGGATCGCGCCCTGCGCCACTTCCGGATCGATGCCCATCGCCTGCAGCACCGGGCTCGGCTCACGGTGGCTGCTGGCACAGGCCGAGCCACTCGATATGGCGATTCCTTCCCGGTCCAGATTGAGCAGCAGCGTTTCACCATCCACGCCGCGCATGCCGAAACAAACCGTGTTTGGCAGACGGCTTGCCTGCGCGCCAAAAATCTCGATGTCGCCAAGCGCGCGCAACTCCGATTCGAGCCGGTCGCGCAACGACCGCATGCGCGCTCCGTAATCAGCTAATTGCGCTTTCGCCAGGCTGGCAGCAGCGCCGAAACCGACGATGCCGGCCACGTTCTCGGTACCGGAACGCCGGCCCTTTTCCTGTCCGCCGCCTTGCAACAACGGCGCCATCTCCACCGACTTGTCCGCGATCAACGCGCCCACGCCTTTCGGGCCGTTGAGCTTGTGCGCGGACAGGCTCATCAGCTGCACCCCGCTCGCGGAAAAATCAACCTCGATCTTGCCCGCCGCCTGCACCGCGTCGGTGTGCATCACGCCACCGTTCGCGCGCACCTTCGCGGCCAACGCGGGAATGTCCTGGACCACGCCGGTTTCATTGTTAGCCCACATTACTGAAATCATTTCCGGGCGAAGTTTCAGCAGCGCTTCCATTTCCGTCTCGATCAGGCAACCCTGCCGATCCACCGGAAGCACTGACACATGCCAGCCATTTTTTTTCAGCGAGTTGGCGGGTTCCGCTACCGAGGGATGTTCCGTGGCACCGATCGCAAGGAGTCCCGGCTTGTTGAGCGCCGCAAAACCCTTGATCGCGAGATTGCTGGCCTCGGTTCCGCAGCCGGTGAAAATCACCTGGCTCGGATGCGCATTGACCAGCTCGGCCACCTGCTCGCGCGCCCGGTCGACGGCGGCGCGCGCCGCGCGGCCATAGCGATGCACACTCGAAGGGTTGCCATGCTGTTCCGTCAGATACGGAAGCATCGCTTCCAGCGCCCGCGCGTCGAGCGGCGTGGTCGCGTTATGATCCAGATATACCGGCATCGATAACTCCGAAGCGATCAGGGCTAATGCGCGGCCGCCCGCATCCGTCCTTCCTGACGCGAGGCCACTTCCTGCACATGCGGCTTGGTGACCAGTTCGCCCAAGGTGATCCCGCTCAGGAATTCATGAATGCGGATACTCAGGTCTTCCCACAGCTGATGCGTCAGGCAGGTTTCATCGCCATGGCAGTTTTTCTCGCCACCGCAACGTGTTGCATCGATATTCTCATTAATCGACACAATAATTTCAGCGACCGAAATTTTGTTGGGCTCCATGGCCAGGGTGTAACCGCCACCGGGACCGCGGACGCTGTCGACCAGCCCGCTGCGGCGCAGTTTGGCGAACAACTGTTCAAGGTATGACAGCGAGATGCCCTGGCGCTTGGCGATCTCCGCCAAGGTTACCGCGCCCTTGTCATAGCGCAGCGCCAGATCCAGCATGGCAGTCACGGCATAACGACCTTTGGTAGTCAGTTTCATAGAATATATTCCCACACGATTTATATACCCTTGCAATTCTACTTACTTGATAGTTTTAGTCAACTATTCTCTTTGGGCTTATCTCTTTGCGGATATACGGCGGATGGAGGGTCTTCGAGGTTACTTACATCAATTTCGGGCATGTCCAAATTGACCTTAACTCCCGACTTTTCCAGCGCGCTGGAAATAACTTTCATCTTACTATCAATAAGATGCATGTGATCCAAAATAAGATCGATCGCATGCGCCACCGGATCCGGCATATCCGGGCTCTGGCCGTAGGCATCGAAGCCAATTTTCTTCGCCATCGCTTCCCGCTGCTCATATCTGGCATCGGCCTTTTTCGGACCAATAACCCGCCCCGGAATACCCACAACCGTGGCTCCGACAGGGACATCCTTGACCACCACGGAATTGGAGCCCACCCGGGCGTTGTCACCCACTGTAATAGGTCCAAGAATCGTGGCCCCTGCCCCGATCACAACATTATTCCCCAGCGTGGGATGGCGTTTCCCCTTGCGCCAGGTGGTCCCGCCAAGAGTCACGCCATGATACAGCGTGACGTCATCGCCGATCTCGGCGGTCTCGCCGATGACCACCCCCATGCCGTGATCGATGAAAAACCGCTTGCCGATTTTGGCGCCGGGATGAATCTCGATGCCCGTGAGCCAGCGCCCCAGTTGGGAAAGCATCCGCGCCAACCAGCGCAACTGCCAGCCCCACAGGCGGTGCGACAGGCGATGAAACGCGAGCGCGTGTACACCAGGATAGGCCGTGAGCAGTTCGAGCCTGGAACGCGCCGCCGGATCGCGCTGAAAGATGCTGTTCAGATATTCATGCAGATTTTTAAACATGTCGGACAATATCCTGATTTAAATAAATTATATTTATTCTTGAGTATTTCAGTCAAGTTTTGTGACGGCCCTGCTGTGTGGCCGTTAGTATGCCACGCAATATGTTCATTTCGTTATCGTCGAGACCGGCGCGATTGAACAGCCGCATGAGCCGTCGCATCAAAAAGCGCGGGTTGGCCGGGTCGAGAAAACCGATCTGCTGTAACACCTCTTCGAGATGTTGATAAAAGCGCTGCATGTCCGCGTCGCTCGCCGGTCTGCCCTCTCGCGGTTCCCTCACCGTTTCCAGCTTCTCAGCAAGGGCGGCCCGATAAATTTCGTAGGCCAGAATCTGCACCGCGCTGGCCAGATTCAGGGACGAATACGACGGGTCGGCGGGGATGGTGACCACGAAATGGCAGCGATCCAGCTCTGAATTGAGCAAGCCGGTGCGTTCCTGACCGAAAAGGAACGCCACCGGCCCGTGTTGCGCGCCTTGCACCAGACGGTTCGCCCCGGCCGCCGGGTCGAGCGTGGGCCATTCGATGCGGCGCATGCGCGCGCTGGTGCCGATCACGAGATGGCAGTCCTTGAGCGCCTCATCGAGCGAGGCGCAGATCACCGCGCCTTGCAGTACATCGTCCGCGCCGACGGCACGGTCCGTGGCCTCGGGGCTTGGGAATTTTTCGGGCTCCACCAGATACAGGCTTCGCAGCGACATGTTTTTCATGGCCCGCGCGGTCGCGCCGACATTCCCCGGATGGGTCGGGCGGACCAGCACGATGCGGATATTGGAAAGCGCCATGATCCAGTTTTTTTGAGCAGCCTATTCTACACGCAGATATGCTTTCAACCTGCTACACGGCCGATTACAATGCCGGCCCACATCGGCGCATCTCGCTCCTTAATACCATCCGGGAAAACCCATGCATCCCATGCTCAACATGGCGGTCAAGGCCGCGCGCAACGCGGGCAATATCATCATGCGCCATGTCGACCGGCTGGAGCGTCTGACGGTCGAGACCAAGGGGCTCAAGGATTACGTCAGCGAAGTGGACCGCATGGCGGAAAATGAAATCATCCGCGTCCTGCGCGCCGCCTACCCACACCATGGATTTCTCGGGGAAGAAACCGGCGCACAGTCCGGCGATGACTATGTATGGATCATCGACCCGCTCGACGGCACCACCAACTTTCTGCACGGCTTGCCCCACTTCGGCGTTTCCATCGCGCTCAAACATAAAGACCGCCTGGACCAGGCGGTGGTGTTCGACCCTTCTCGCAATGAACTCTTCACCGCCTCGCGCGGCAGCGGCGCGCAACTGAACGACCGCCGCATACGCGTGAGCCGCGTCACCGAGCTTGAATACGCCCTGCTCGGCGCCGGTTTCCCGTTCCGCTCGCATCAACACATGGATGCGTGGATCGGCACCCTGAAGGAATTCATGCTGAGCACCAGCGGCATCCGCCGCCCCGGCTCGGCGTCACTCGACCTGGCCTATGTCGCCTGCGGCCGCTACGAAGGTTTCTGGGAGATTGGACTGAGCCCCTGGGACATGGCCGCCGGTGCCTTAATTGTTCTGGAAGCCGGTGGATTGGTCACCGATCTTGCCGGAGGGCAGAATTTTCTTGAAAGCGGCAACATCCTCGCAGGCAATCCGAAAATCCACGCCGAAATGCTGCGCCGCCTCCAGCCGCATCTGACGGAAGATTTGCGGCGGTGAAGTAGCCCGCATGAAGCGCCAGAGGAATGCGGGGAAAACGGTCAGCAACGCCAACTATCCTCTACCGACTGATCAAACGGATTCCGGGCAAGCCGGATATCGCCACAAGGTATCAGAAATGTTTTCTATATCTTCGCTTGTGGTAAAGGGAAGCGTCCTCTTCATTCTCCCGGTTTCATGCGCGCCGCTTGGAGCGCTGGGCCAAGCGTTGCGCAGCCTGTCCTGCCTTCAGCACGACACGAAGCGCGTCGTTCACGGCCTCGGAATTCGGAAATGCCTTTGCGACATCCGGATCCAGGACCACGATGTTCGCTCCCTCTTTTAAAATGCGTTTGTAGTACTTTCCACGGGTGGCTTTCGAATAGTCGAAGCGATATTCGGGCCTCAGGTCGTCTGATAAATTGGCTTTAGGCTTCATGGCGTTTGCGCTCTTGTGCGGTGGCTAACCTGGCACTGATGATTCGGGTACTTCCGGCACGTTCAACATGGGCTACGACGAGAAATCGCCCCCGCGAGGAAGAACCCACCGTAATAAAACGACGTTCTCCGACTGAGTGATCGGGATCGTCGAATGTTGCAGCCAACGGGTCATAGAAAACGGTAACCGCCTCATCAAAAGAAACCCGATGCTTTTTGATGTTGCCTTCGGCTTTCTTGTGATCCCATTCAAACCGCATCAAGTAATTCTAGCTTATTGTGAATTTTTATGCCCAGCATTCCTGCTTGAGATACCTCGTGCAGCGCGATGCATTGCGTGGGTTGCATGCTCATGCTAATCAGAAATTATTTCCGTATCTGCGCTTCTGGTAAAGGGTAACGTCCCCTTTCTTCCTTCGCGGGCAATCCGAAAATTCACGCCGAAATGCTGCGTCGCATCCAGCCGCATCTGACCGAAGATTTGCGGCATTAGCGAAAATAGGTACCAGAAACCTTTTCCGTATCTGCGCTTCTGGTAAAGGGAAGCGTCCCCAATATTCTTATTCTAGAGGCGCAAACCCGTTGCGCGAAAACATGAGTTCAACAAGTCAGGTCGTTTCTTCACACGTGATAGCTCAATTGTGACCTGCTCTCGAAGCTGGTCGAGTGATGACGGGCAAAAGTTTGCAAGCCGACCGTACTTGATGTATCCCCAAACGCGATCGACGGGATTTAGCTCGGGAACATATGGTGGAAATGGCTCGACACGAACGTCTGAATGGTACTGTAGGTATTGCTCCACTGGATATGATTGGTGAATCGGAATCTGGTCCCAGATGACGATGAACGGCCGCCGAATTTGGCGGCGTACTGTTTCAAGAAACTCGACTATGGATTTCCCGCGAAAGTTCGCATTGTCAGATAGCAAGTGAAAATGAAATCCAAATCTTGATCGTGCTGGACTGATAGTAATCGCCCCAATCGCTGATATGCGACCGTGAGGCTCCGCAATCTTTATCACTGGCGTGTGACCCCGTGGCGCCCACGTTCTTCGAACAAGGGGCGCTAACATGAAGCCACACTCGTCTATGAAGACAAGATAACCTTGCCTGGACGGTTCATGCATGACGAGCGCATGTTGCTCGCGACATAACGTAATTTAGATGTCATATCTTGACGTATAACCTGGCCCGGTGATATCTAACCTGGCGGGGCCGGTCAGTCATAAATGGTTTTTCAACAGTAAACGTAGGGCGCGTATCACGCGCCAAACCAGTTTGTGCGATGGGGGGTTAATGTTTTCGGCGCGTGGTACGCGCCCTACTTGCTTTATCCACGCCCCTGTTCCGGGATGACGTCGGCAAAAACCAGCAGCTCAAAAACATTGGTGTATTCCAACCGCTGCAACAGGCGCACTGTGCGCGTTTCTGCTTCATCTTCCACCAGCAGCAAATTGCTTCCGGGCGCGAACACGCCACGCGGCAGCAGCAACGTGGCCGGGCGGCGCAGGGCTTCGATGGCCGGGAGAAGCAGCGCGGGCTGATAATCACGCCCCTCCGGATTCGGTACTGGCGCGACCGCCACCGGTTTGACACCGGAGGCCAGCAGTTCAATACCCATTTCCAGGCTGCCGGCCTCGGGGCTTTTCATCCAGCGCACCACGCCGGCGCTCCAGCGGCCGATCTCATCCATCTGCTGGATACCCACGGCATCGCCGACGCGCACATAGGTGTGCGAACTGCCAAACCGCACCAGTTGCAGCCCCTTGGGCGCGGTGTCCTTGATCTGCCAGCGGTCCACGCGGAAGGCTTCACCGAGCGTGACGGAAGACTCTCTCTCCGCCATCGGCATCGGGCCCACCACAACGGGTTCGTCGAGCGCAATGAAGCCCTCGTCCGCTTTGACCTCGCGGGTAATATCTTCCTCGATGTGAACCGGCAGAATCACGCGATCGTCAGGTATCTCCCTGCGCGCTATTACCGCCGGCGGGGCGAAAGGCTTCTGGCCGCCGGCAAAAAAATGTAGTGCCGGAATTCCGGCGCACACAAAGGCCGGCCCGCTGCGCTGGATGCGCGAATATTGCCGCCGCGGCAATTGGCCCCAGGAACGCATCATGCGTTGCAGCATGTCGAGGCAGACGGAGTCCAGGCAATCGATACCGAGCGACAGCACACGGGCGCTGTCGCCTTGTTGCAGGCGCTGGATGAAAAACTGGATGGAACGCAGCAACTCCACGGCGTCCAGCAGGCGCAAGCCCTGACCCGGCTGGAACGTCACATCGCGCGGAAACGGTATCGGTGGCGAATCGGTCGCGGGATCGATCAAAAAATATCCGGCCGACGGCGCGGCCGTGAGAGTGTCTTTCAGCTCTGCCTTGGCGCTCCACTGATACAGAAACCGTTGCACCTGCCGACATTCGCCTTGCGGTAACTGATAAGGATTGTTCAAACCCAGAAGCAGGATGCGAAGGTACTCATGGCTGAGCGTGGTCTTGGTGGCCACCGGTGCAGGCGTATCGAGCACCTCCTGCGCCAGATCGTGCCCGGCGGCATACTGATAGATGGCATGTATCTCGCGCCACACCTCCGGCGGATACGGCATGTACACCTGATACGAATGCAGCAGCACCTCGCCCAGATAATGCAGGGCGCGCACCAGCGCCTGTGCCCGCAGGGATTTCTTGCCCCAGCGCCGCCGCTGCTTTTCCAGATCCTGCAGGCAACCCTTGTAGCCGTAGGCCATTTCCATGTGCAGCTGACGGATGAACTCCGCCAGTTGCCGCTTCTTGGGCGTCAGCGGCAGTGCGGCGCGCACAAAATAGGATTCCAAAGAAGAAGTTACCGATGCAACCGGAGCGATATAAAGCTCCATCAACTCAAAACGACGTGTCGCGTCCAGTTCCTGGCGGTTGAGGGTGTAAAGTGCCTGGTAGATTTCGCGCGCTGTCTCCGCGCTGTCGGCGAGCGGCAAGGAAGCGAGCCACGCGCGCGCGTGTTCGGGATCGGTTTCGGCCATCCAGGCCGAGACACGTTTGGTTGGTATAGAAAGTGCGAGCGCAGTCACTGTGACTTCCTGTCCAGGCACTAAAATATTTCCGAATACTATCAAATGATTATATAGCACAAGCCGTGCGCGACCGGGCCGGGAGAATTTACAGCGTGTGGCGAATTCCCATGTTTTTTACCGATTTATATCGAATATAAACAAGGGTTTCTCTTATTCCACGCACCGGCTCACGCGTGTATCATTCGGCGCGTTTTGAAATAATGGGTTACGGAGATATCGATGACGTACGTGGTCACGGAAAGCTGCATCCGCTGCAAATATACGGATTGTGTGGAAGTCTGTCCCGTGGACTGCTTCCATGAAGGACCCAACTTCCTGGTCATTGATCCCGACGAATGCATCGATTGCACCCTGTGCGTGCCCGAATGTCCGGTGAACGCCATTTTCGCGGAAGACGACCTGCCGGAAGAACAGAAGAAATTCACCGCGATCAACGCCGAACTGGCCAAAAAGTGGCCGGTCCTGACGGAGAAAAAACCCGGACCGCCGGACGCCGCCGAGTGGGAAGACAAGCCTGACAAACTCAAGTACCTTGAGCGCTGACGCACCGGTCATACTAGTCCCTTACGGAGACGATCCGCTACGTCATCTCGCCACACTGCTGCTGGAACGGCATAAAGACCGGCTCCCGGATTTAAGCCAACAAGTCGTTTTACTCCCGCATACCAGCGCCGTACCGCGTTTCCGCCGGATACTGCGGGAACAGGCGGCGCTGAAAGATTTTTCCGCCCTGTTGCCGCCATTCACCGGCACCCTGACTGCCTGGGCTACACGTTACGCCGATGGCGATAAACACCGGCTAAGTACAACGGCGCACGAAATTCTGCTGCTGGGCCTGTTGCATGATTACCCCCAATGGCGCCGCGAACACGGCGATTGGCCGCTGGCTGACAGCCTTCTGGAGTTATTCGACGATCTGGCCCTCCATGAATGCCGGCTTCCCGACGATCCTGACGATCTGATGCGGAAAGTCATTGCGAGTCGCGGCGCGGACATGGATGACTTTTCGCCGTTCAGCGACGAGGCGCAACTGGTGCACACGCTGTGGAGCGCATGGCGTGAACGTCTCAGGGCGGATAACCTGCAGGACCAGGCGCTGCAATTCACGGACAGCCTGGCACGCAGCCTCGATCAACTTGCCATTGATACGAAGATCTACCTCGCCGGTTTCGTGGACTTTTCCAATGTGGAATTAAACTGGATCAAGACACTGATGGGCCGGCGGCGTTTGACATTGCTGCTGCACGGAACCAGCGGCAACGATATGGAATATTCCGCCAAGCGTCTTATCGACGAAACAGGGGTTAAATCATCCAGCGCTGAGTCGCACGATGCCTATGCGGATTTCCTTGACCGCGTCTTTGCAACGGATGACGGCAATCTGCGACAACGCGCCCAGAAACAGGCAGCGTTCTCGTCCACCAGTCCCGCGCACGGGCACCTGGTCCTGCATCAGGCGGCGGACGCGGAATCCGAGGCGCGTGCCATCGACTTGCAGGTACGGCGTTGGTTCACCCAGGGCCATCGCGATATCGGCATCGTGACCAACGACCGCAAACTCGCACGCCGTGTGCGCGCGCTTCTGGAACGGGCCCGGATCGGGCTGGTGGATGCGGGCGGCTGGACGCTCTCGACCACCAGCGCCGCGACGGCGCTGGCGCGCTGGCTCGAGTGCGTGGAGCAGAATTTCGCCCACGAACCCCTGCTCGATTTGCTGAAGTCGCCTTTCCTGCAACTTGATGTCGGATATCCGGATTTCGACCGCCTCGTATCCTTGTTTGAACAAACCGTCATTCGTTCAAACAACATCACCTCCGGGCTCGAGCATTACCGTCACGGCCTTGAGCGCGCCAAGACCGATTGGCGCGATGAACTTGCCGATGCCAGCGGGGCGCTGGCGCAATTGCTGGACCGGCTGGAAAGCGCCGCGTCTCCCTTGATCCCCCTGACAACGGCGCGGTTGCGAGCCTTGCCGGAATTCCTGGAGGCACTGCATAAAAGCCTTGAAAACCTGGGTTTGTCGGCCGGACTTGAAAATGACGCCGCCGGCCGTGAGCTACTGAATGTGCTCGATGAAATGCGCGCCGCGGCCAGGCACGGCACGCTGCGCCTGGCGTGGGCGGGTTTTCACCAGTGGCTCCGGCGCGGCATGGAACAGCGTCGTTTTCATCCGCCGATGCAGGGACGCGGTGTGGAGCTCATGGGTTTCGCGGAATCCCGGCTCTACCGTTTCGATGCACTCATTGTCGCCGGGGCGGTGCGCGAGCATCTGCCGGGTCAAATCGGCGTGCCGCCCTATTTCAATGACAACATACGGACTGAACTGGGGCTGCCGTCGCTGGCGCGACGCCACGCCACGCTGTTCCAGGATTTCCGCCGTCTGCTCGAGGCCGCGCCGCGCGTGCTGGTGAGCCTGCGTCGTGAGCATGAAGGCGAAAGGCTGGTCCCGAGTCCCTGGGTCGAGCGTATACGTGCTTTTCATGAACTGGCCTACGGCGCCTCCCTGAGCGATCCAGAACTGGAATGGCTCGTGCAGCAAGCCGATGCCGTCATCGTCATGCGCGATGCGCCGCTGCCGGCGCCCGTGGCGCCACCGGCCGCGCGGTTGCCGGCATCCATGCTCCCGGCGGCGTTCACCGCCACGGACTACCAGCGTTTGATAAATTGCCCCTACCAGTTCTTCGCTGCCCGTGGACTGGGCCTGGCGCCGGAAGAGGAAGTACGCGAGGAAATCGAAAAGGTGGATTACGGAATCCATGTGCATCGCATCCTGCAGGCCTTCCACAGCGGCGTGCCCGGTCTTCCCGGTCCGTGGCGCGAAAAACTCGATGACGCCACCCGGCCCGAGGCGGAAGCCATGCTGCGTCAGATTTCACAAAAGGTATTCGCCAGGGACCTGCGCCGGCGCTTCCTGGCACGAGGTTGGCTCTACCGCTGGGAGAAATGCATTCCGGCCTACCTGGACTGGGAACTGAAACGCGCGGCACATTGGCAGGCCGAGGCAACGGAAGTCAAAAAAGAGCGCGTCTATCAGGAAGGCGGCACGCAAATCACCCTGATCGGGCGCATCGATCGTCTCGACCATGGCAAGGATGGTTATGGCATTATCGATTACAAGACCGGCTCCGTGCCGACGCGCGACCAGGTGCTTCAGGGGGAAAGCATCCAGCTCCCGTTCTATGCCCTGCTGCTGGAACAGGAAAATATCGCACAGGCGACATTTCTGGCGCTGGAAGACGAGGACGTAAAGGAAAAGACGACTCTCGATGGCGAGTCACTGGCCCTGCTGCGCGCGGCGGTGCGGGAGCGGTTGATGCTGCTCAAGCGCCGTCTCGACGCCGGGGCCCCGTTGCCCGCGTGGGGCGATATGGAAACATGCCGGATTTGTGAAATGGAGGGGCTGTGTCGCCGCGAAATGTGGGCCGAACCGAAATCGTCCGCGTCGTAAATAACGGGTGTAAAAAAAGAGGCGGCCATTCATGGCCGCCCCCGGTATTTCCACTGATCACTTGCTTCCGGAATGCATCCTTGCATCCCTTGAGACTTCCCTGCTTACCTCCGATGTCGTCAGCGGCGATATGTCCCTATCCGGCTTCCCAGCCTCTTTTCAATATAGGCCGGGGAAATGATGATGCAAGGAAGGCGCGCCCCCGAAAGGCTGAAATATTCCTGTTAGCATTCATGGGGTTAGTTGCCACAAGGCAGGCATCAACCCGGCGCCTGCTCGCATGATCGATATTTCACTCGCCACGGCCCCGGAAAACAACGTCGTGGTCCAAGCGGCCGCCGGCACCGGCAAGACCTGGCTGCTGACCAGCCGCATCATCCGCCTGCTGCTCGAAGGCAGCGAGCCCGGCGCCATCCTGGCCATCACCTTTACGCGCAAGGCCGCCGGCGAAATCCATGAACGCGTCACCGAACGCCTGTTTGCCCTCGCCGCGAGCGACGCCGAAGCGCTCGTCAAACAGCTCGCCGAAATCGGCGCCGGCACCGATCAGACAAGCCGTGACATAGCGCGCGGGCTTTATGAAAAACATCTGGGCGCGATACACGCCCTGCGTACGACCACGTTTCATGCCTTCTGCCAGGAAATACTGCGACGCTTCCCGCTCGAGGCGGACGTGCCACCGGGCTTCGAGCTCGCCGAAGCAACGGCTGAACTGGAGCAAGCCGCCTGGCTCGCGCTCGATCGAAAGGCATTCCGTGATAAAGAAGGCGCGTTGGCCGGGGCGCTGGATACGCTGCTGAAGGAATGCGCGGGCGTGGCCGGCACGCGCACGGCGTTGGATGATTTTCTGACACATCGCAGCGATTGGTGGGCCTATACCGAAAATGAACCGGACCCCGCCGGTTTTGCGGCGACACAACTTCGGCAATGGCTCGACACAACTGACAGCACCGATCCGCTCATGGCCTTCGTCCAGCATCCCGAGATGCACCAACGGATCGCACGCTATGCAGAACTCTTGGGCGGCCATCTTACTGCGACGAACCAGGAACATCTCGCCGACCTGACACGGGCTCTGTCGGACGGGACGCCTTCACTACAGACCTTCAATCGGATTCGTGCCGTGCTGCTGACCGATAAGGATGAGCCGCGCCAGATGAAACGCTCTCAGACACTGGAAAATAAACTTGGCGCCAATCATGCCGATGAGCTGGTCGGCCTGCATCAGGAGATCGCCTCGCATCTGCTGGCGGCCATCGCGGGATTCAAACGTCAGGGGACATGCCGGATCTCCCAGGCCTGGTATGTATGCGGCATGGCGCTGCTCGAGGAATATCAGCGACTCAAGATGGAGCGCGGCTTGCTCGACTTTGCCGACCTGGAATGGAAAACCTATCGCCTGCTGAACCGCAGCCGCCATGCCGAATGGGTGCAATACAAGCTGGATCAGCGCATCGACCATCTGCTGGTGGATGAATTCCAGGACACCAATCCGACCCAGTGGCGCTTGCTGCTGCCGCTGCTGCAAGAGATGGTGGCCGGCGACCCGGAACGCCGTCGCAGCGTCTTTCTCGTCGGTGACGAAAAACAGTCGGTTTACCGTTTTCGCCGGGCCGATCCGCGCCTGTTTCATGCCGCCCGCCACTGGCTGCAACAACATGCACAGGCACAAACGCTGACGCAGCATCTGTCCTGGCGCTCCTCGCCCGCCATTATCCGTTTCGTCAACCTCGTCTTTCATCGCCCCAGCGACACCGACGCCGAAACAGACGGTGATTATCCGTTGCAGGACTTCCAGAAACACGACACACACCATCAACAGTTATGGGGCCGGGCCGAGTTGCTGCCGCTCATCCGGCGGCAGGACCTGCCCAGGGGAAATGCGGATCAGGCATGGAGAAATCCGCTGGAACAACCACGCCAGACGGATGAAGACACGCGGCACCGTCAGGAAGGCGACCTGATCGCCGGAAAAATCCGGCAACTCCTGGGGACTCCTGTCGCCGACAAGGACCGGGTACGCCCCATGACCGGTGACGACATCATGATCCTGCTGCGCGATCGCACCCATGCGCGGCTCTACGAGGAGGCCCTGCGACGGGCCGGCATTCCTTATATCGGGACAGGCCGGGGGGTCTTCATGCAGTCGCTGGAAGTGCGCGACCTCATGCACCTGCTGCGCCACCTGATCGAACCGTACAACGATCTCGCACTCGCCTCGGCCCTGCGCTCGCCCATTTTCGCCGCGAGCGAAGACGATCTGTTGCGTCTCGCGCAAGACCCGCCGGGTTCCTGGCGCGAGCGCCTGGCACGATTGACCTCCGATCTGACACCGGACGGCGCCTTGTCGCGGGCGCAACGGTTGTTGCCGCGCTGGAGCGCCTATGTCGGCCGCCTGCCGGTGCACGACCTGCTCGACCGCATCTACTGCGAGGGCAACGTGGTGGCCCGCTACCTCGCCGCGGCGGTCCCGCATCTGCGGTCGCGCGTGGAGGCCAATCTCAATCGCTTTCTCGAACTGGCGCTTGAAGTCGACAGCGGGCGCTACCCGAGCCTTTCGCATTTTCTGGCCTATCTCGAAAGACATTCGGAGGACGACGATAAATCTCCCGCGGATCCGGCCTGGAACCGCGCACCGCGCGTGCGCGTGATGACCATCCATGCCGCCAAGGGGCTTGAAGCGCCCGTGGTATTCCTTGCCGACGCGGCGCGCGGCTCCAGAAACCGCGATCGCGGGATGCGCTCGCTGATCGACTGGCCGGTGAACGATCCGCGTCCGCGCTATTTCCATCTTGCCGGCGCCAAAAAAAATATTGACGACGTCAGCCTGGCGCTCCAGAACGAACAGCAATGGTCGGTCCGCCGCGAGGAGGCCAATCTGCTGTACGTGGCGCTCACGCGCGCCAGGCAGATGCTCTATATCTCGGGCTGTGAGCCCGGACAGGGCGATCGCGGCTGGTACGGCTTTATCGAGAAGCGTCTGCGTCAGGCGGAGGATTCCGGTGAAGCGGCGCGCGCGGGACTTAGGCTCAACCCTGTTTCCCTGGATGAGGGAAAAACTGTTTTCAACACCAGCGCCTGGCTGGAATTCGGCGAGCCGCCGGCGCTGCTGCCACCGGAGCCACCAACACCCGACGCCGGATTCGTCATCGATCCGCTCCTGACGCAGCCTCTTCCCGCGATGCCGGAAACCGGAATACTCAACCCAAGCCGTTCAGCCCAGGCGGAAGACGATCACCCGGACGAAGCCGCTGAATTCACAGAAACGCGCACGCAGGTGCAACGCCGCGGCGTGGTCATTCATCGCATGCTGGAACGACTGACCAGCGGCGAGACGCGCGCGACAGTCGAGAAAAAATTACGGCAGGAATTCAGCGAGCGGCTGGAAGAAAAGGATTTCAACCGGTGGTGGCAGGAAACCTGCGCCCTGACTGACCAGGCTCATTTTCGCGAGTATTTCGACCCCGCCCGCTATCGGGAGGCGCGCAATGAAATCCCGATTCTGTACCACAATGGTGAACGCGACGTCTACGGCGTCATCGACCGGCTCATCCTCCGGGAAGATGAAGTTGTTCTCATCGATTACAAGACCCATGCGCACGCCACGCAGGAAAATATCACGCAACTGGCGCAGGATTTCAGGGAACAGATGCGTCGATACGGCGAAGGGGCACGACGGCTCTGGCCGCGCAAGAAGTTGAAACTGCTGCTGCTCTTCACCGCCTGCGGAGGTGTCGTGGAATTAGGGGATCTCTAAACAAGAACTGCCCAACGCAGAGACGCAGAGAAAATACAGGCGTGTTTTAACGAGGAAATGCTCCGCGTTTCTCTGCGTCCTCCGCGTCTCCGCGTTGAAAAATTATTAAAAGTCCGCGTTCGTCTGCGGATATCTTGTCTTTTTTTCTTTCAGGACACCACGGCTTGGACTATGCGGTTGCGCCCCGTTTCCTTGGCCTGGTAAAGCGCGGCATCCACCTGCTGGAACAACCAGACAGCCGGATCGGGACCGCAGGAATCCACGCCCGGCTGGAGACAGGCCAGACCGATGCTCACGGTGACATCGAGATCAACCCCTTCCGGGACCACGAAGGAGCTGTGTTCGATGCTGGAACGCAGGCGTTCGGCGATCGCCGCTCCCTGCGCGGGGGTGGTGCCTGGCAGGAGCAGCACAAATTCCTCGCCGCCGTAGCGCGCCAGCACGTCACTGCCGCGCAAATCCTGGCCGAGCAGGCCCGCAATCTGGCGCAACACGCGGTCTCCGACCTGATGGCCGTACCGGTCGTTTACCTGCTTGAAGAAATCCACATCCACCAGCATGCACACCAGCGGCCCGGACTGGCGTGCCCAGCGCTCCACCTCTTCCGCCAGGCGGCGCCCGAAAAACCGGCGATTGGAAATTCCCGTCAGGGGGTCCGTGAGTCCGTCGAGCTTGAGCCTTTCGTGATTGATGGAGTTGTCGATGCACATGGCCGCGACCGCCGCCAGATGCTCCAGCAGATCCGTGGCGATGCCGGGCGCGAAATGGCTCGCATTGCGGCTGCCTTGATTGAGGCTTCCAATCAGTTCGCCGCGTCGAACCAGCGGCGCCAGCGCCACCGAACCCGAGGCGCAGGGATGCCCGGAAAAAAGCAGTGAATGGAGACGTTCATCAACCGGACCCAGACGGGGACGCCACGGGCGCACAAACAGTCCATCCAGTGTTTCGCGCGGTATGGCGATAAAGCCGCGCGCCTTGGAACCCGGCTCGACACCGTCTTCGAGAAGGCGGGTCATTTCGTATTCGGGATCGGTGCACGCAACCGTAACGCAGTCGATGCCGGGAAAAGTCTCGGGGATGCCCTTGGTGATGATGTCGATCAGATCGGGAAGCGAAGGCGAGCCGATCATTCGTACTTCTATCTGGCGAAAGCCGGACCAGATGCGCTCGTTATCGCGCAACTGCTTGCGAAGCCTGATCCATTCCCGCTCCTGCGTGGTGCTTGCCTGGTCCATGCCTCCGTCTCGCCGGTCGCTGTCCCGATGGCCCGGCGATCAGCCCTTGATGCCAAGCATGCCGAGCAGCCGCGGCGCCGGGATATAGCCCGGCAACACTTTACCATTATCGAGGAAGATTGAGGGAGTGCCGCCGATATCCAGACGCTGACCCAGCTGGAAATGGCTTTCCACCGGATTGGCGCAGGTTTTCATGTTCAGCTTGCCGCCGGCCTTGGCGATGCCGATGGCCTTCGCGCGATCGTCCGCGCACCACACCGCCACCGCGCGCCGGTAGCTCTCGGAGTTGAGGCCGGCCCGCGGAAAGAACAGGTAACGCACCTTCACGCCCTGCTTGTTGAGCGCGGGAACATCGAGATGAAACTTGGCGCAGTAACCGCAATCCACGTCGGTAAACACCGTGAGCGTGCGCTGGGGCTTGTCCGGGCCGATCACGATCATGTTTTCCTCGCCCACCTCATTGAGCAGGCGCGTGCGAATGGCCGCGCGCCGGGTCTCGGTCAAATTGCTCTGCGAGCGCAGATCCATCACATCGCCCATGAAGAGATACTTGCCGTCGCTCGTGGCGTAGAAAATCTTGGAGTCATGCTCGACTTCGTACATCCCGGAAACGGGAGAGGGTTTGACGATCGCCGATTTGAGTTCGGGGAAGGCGCGGACAAGTTCCGCTTTTATATGGCTCACTTCCTGTTCGCCGGCGCTGGCGGAAAAAGGAATGACGAGGCAGGAAAAAATAAATAAAAGAAAACGCGACATAGGATAAGTTCTCGCTGGTCTGAAATTATGGGCCGGCGCCGTGCCGGCCATGATCTTACCGGCCGCAGGCGTCCGCTGCCAGCGTTAGACGGCGCCGGGCGACTTCGGTTCGTGGTCACTTCAACGCTTGTTCCGCCTGCTGCACCACGCGCGTCATGGGGATGACACTGTCGGGATTGAACGATATGGACTCGATGCCCTGCCGCACCAGCCAGGTGGTGATCTCGGGATAATCCGACGGGGCCTGCCCGCAGATACCGGCGTATTTGCCCATTTTACGGGCGGCATGGATGGCCGTCTCCATGAGCTTGAGCACCGCCGGGTTGCGCTCGTCAAAGCCGGTCACGAGCCCCGAGTCGCGGTCCACGCCCAGGGTCAGCTGGGTCAGGTCGTTGGAGCCGATGGAAAAGCCGTCCAGGTGCCGCAGGAAGTCCTCCGCCAGCAAGGCATTCGCCGGAATCTCGCACATGAGGTACACCTTAAGCCCTGCCTTTCCGCGCTCGAGCCCATGCGCGCGCATGACTGCCAGCACATTTTTCGCCTCGTCCACGCTGCGCACGAACGGGATCATCACGACGACATTGTCCAGTCCCATGTCCTCGCGCACCTGCTTGAGCGCCGCGCACTCCATGGCGAAGCTGTCGCGGAAAGATTCCGAATAATAACGCGAGGCCCCGCGCAGCCCGAGCATGGGATTTTCCTCCCTGGGCTCGAAGCCGGCGCCGCCGAACAGCGAGGCGTATTCGTTCGATTTGAAATCGCTCAGGCGCACGATGACCGGCTTGGGGTGAAACGCGGCGGCGATGGTGCCAATACCTTCGGCGAGGCGGCTGATAAAGTAGGCGCGGCGGTCCGCATATCCAGCCGTCAGCCGGTCGATGTGCCGCTGTTCATCCTGGCCGAGTTTGTCATATTCCAGCAGCGCGCGCGGGTGCGCCTGGATGCTGTGATTGATGATGAATTCCAGGCGCGCGAGCCCCACGCCGTCATTCGGCAGGAAAGAATTTTCAAAGGCCTGATCGGGATTGCCGACATTTATCATGATTTTCGTGCGCGGCCGGTGCGTGGAATCCGGCGCTATCCGGTCGATGCGGAATTTCTGCTCGCCCTCGTAGACACGCCCGGTATCGCCCTCGGCGCAACTCACCGTCACCTTCACGCCGGTGCCGATGACCTCGGTGGCGTCGCCGCAACCCACGATCGCCGGGATGCCCAGCTCACGCGCGACAATGGCGGCGTGACAGGTGCGCCCGCCACGGTTGGTGACAATCCCGGCGGCGGTTTTCATTACCGGCTCCCAGTCGGGGTCGGTCATGTCGGTCACCAGCACCTCGCCGGCGCGTAATTGCGCCATGTCGGCCGCCTGCTCGATCACGTGCGCGACGCCCGCGGTGATGCGGCGCCCGACGCTTTTTCCGGAGACCAGTACTTTGCCACGCGATTCCAGGGCATAAACCTCGTACACATCGCGCGCCTCGCGTGAGCGCACCGTTTCCGGCCGTGCCTGCAAGATATAGAGCTTGCCATCCACGCCGTCCTTGGCCCATTCGATATCCATGGGCCGGTCGTGGCCCGCGAGTTTCGAGTAGTGCTGTTCGATCTTCACGCCATAGCGCGCGAGCTCCAGCACCTCGTCGTCCGTCAGGGAAAACCGCTGACGCTCCGCTTCCGGCACCGCGATATTACGCGTGGCAACGCCGACCGCCGCTTCCTGTGCATAGACCATCTTGATCGCCTTGCCGCCGAGATGGCGCTTGAGGATCGGCCGCTTGCCCGTGGCCAGCGTAGTCTTGAAGACATGGAACTCGTCCGGATTGACCGTGCCCTGCACCACGTTCTCGCCCAAACCGTAGGAAGCATTTATAAAGACGACATCGCGGAAACCGGTTTCCGTGTCGAGCGTGAACATCACGCCGGAAGACGCAAGATCGGAGCGCACCATCTTCTGCACGCCGATCGAGAGCGCCACCTGCTCATGCGCAAATCCCTGGTGCACACGATAAGAAATCGCCCGGTCATTGTAGAGCGAGGCATAAACACGGCGACAGGTGTCGAGCAGATCTTTCGCGCCGCGAATGTTAAGAAAGGTATCCTGCTGTCCGGCGAATGAGGCCGTGGGAAGGTCTTCGGCCGTGGCCGAACTGCGCACCGCTACATCCGGCTCCGGTCCGTATTGCCGCGCCAGGTTTTCGTAAGCCGTTGTAATTTCCCCGGCCAGGTCCGGTGGCATGCCGGCCTCGAGGATCCAGCGGCGAATGTCGGCACCGGCTTTTTCCAGTTGTGCGAGATTATCCGAGTCCACGTCCTTCAGGCGCACCTGGATACGTTCGGTGAGATGGTTGTGCGCCAGATAATGCCGATAGGCCTCGGCGGTGGTGGCGAATCCATCGGGAACCCGCACCCCTGCCGCGCTCAAGTGGCGAAACATTTCGCCCAGGGAAGCATTCTTGCCTCCGACCATGGGGACGTCGTTTATCCCCAACTCGGAAAATGTGCGGATATAACGCATGCCGAGGACACAAAATAACCCATGCCTGGGGGATTTCCAATGAAGTCCCTCAAACGGGATCGTTCAGGTAATGCCGGTGGGGTTAATCGAAAATAAAATAGAATAAACAAAAAGTTAAACGACTCCCGACAACGCCGGGGGCTTGGCTTAAACTGAGTTATGCTCGGCCCTGTAGCGATAAACGGGCATCACAAGCCCATAACGTCCTCCCCTGAAATGGAATTCACAGGTCCGGCAAAGTCCCCCCGATCATGAATTATTCGGGGAAGGCAAAAATAAATGGCTGGAAAAACAGATGAAATCTGGCAGGATTGGCGGCCAATTTTATTAACCAATAACTGCTAGTTCCTGTCCTTTGCGCCACGCCAATTTTTTCTGCGCTGTCTTTTTGCCGTGTGTGACGGCCTTTTCTGGCAGCTTGTCCTGGGCCGAAACAGCTGCCCGGACGGCAAGACCGTTCTACAGCTTTAACCAGAGCCCTCTGATACAGATATATGGTCTACCCGCCCTGGGGGAATCGCGCGTTCTGGGCCCGGATGAGTCGACATTGGCGGTGCATCTGCAAATTGCCAATCATTTCACCGGTGCCAGCACCGGTTCTGAAACCCTGAGTCTGGACGGAGAAACCCAGCGCCTGACGCTGCTCTGGCGTCAGGGGCTGCCCAGGAACAAGGAATGGGGTTTTGAGCTGCCGTTCGTGTCGCACAATGGCGGGTTTCTGGACATGTCCATTGAGGAATTCCATGATATTTTCGGCCTGCCGCAGAATGGCCGTACCGATCCGCCGCGCAACCGGATCGATTATCGCTACACTCGCAACGGTGTCGATCTTGTCGGCCTGACCCGTGCCGTCAGCGGCGTGGGCGACGTGCGACTATTCGCCGGGGAACCGATCGTGACGCAAACAGCCTCCAGCGGCTACACCGCTGCCTGGCGCGTGAGTCTCAAGTTGCCCACGGGCGATGATGCCGAACTGCTGGGCAGCGGGAGCACGGATCTGGCGGCCTGGTTGAGCATTGCCACAACCCGCCCACCGGATAAATGGAATCTGTACGGAGGCGGTGGTGTGCTGTTAATGAGCGGCGGCAACGTCATGCCAGCGCAGCAACGCCATATTGTTGCCTTCGGAACCCTGGGCATCAGTCAGAAATTCTTTCCGCAAGTGACAATCAACGCACAACTGGACGTGCATAGCCCCTTCTACAGCGACAGCGGACTTCGTCAATTGGGCGAGTATGCGGCGCAGGGATTGCTGGGTCTTGACTGGGAATTCACGCCGCGGAAATTTCTGGCGTTTTCGATCTCGGAAGACCTCGTGGTCGGCACTTCGCCCGATGTCACTTTCAACCTGTCTCTTACAGTGCCCTTCTGATCGGGGCATACGTTCAAATATCCAGAGATTTCAGGAGTTGTTTCAGGCCCTGTTCAAAGGTCGTCGCCGGCGCGGCTCCAAACGTCCTGGTGAGGCGCGAAACATCGGCACAGGAATGCTGAATGTCGCCGGGACGCGCGGGTTGATGCCGTCGCTCGATTTTTTTCCCTGAGAGCTTCTCAAGATAAGTCAGCAATTGCAGAAGCGAATGTCGCGCGCCGGTACCCACATTGAACACGCCACCGTTGCCCTCCATTCCATGAGCTGCCCGTGCCAGCAGATCGGCCAGATCAACCACATAAACGAAATCGCGCGTCTGCGTTCCATCGCCATATATCGTAACCGGCTGGTTGTGCATCAAACGTTCCACAAAAATGCTGATAACGCCCGAATAGGGCGAGGACGGGTCTTGTCGCGGTCCGTAAATATTAAAAAACCGGAAGGACGTGGCCGCCAAGCCATACGTCCGGTAATAGTGAAGCAGGTAATGCTCGCCGGACAGCTTGTCCATGGCGTAGGGTGATAACGGTTTAAGCGCCGCCTCCTCCGAGACCGGAATGCTTGCCGCATCGCTATAGACCGCCGCGGAACAGGCATAGAGAAAGCGCTTGATGCCGGTGTGGCGCGAGGCCTCGAGCAGATTCAGCGTCCCGTCAAAGTTGCTCTGGTGGGTCGTGATCGGATCGTCAATGCTCGCCTGCACGGACGCCACCGCGGCCAGATGCACCACGGCTTCCATGCCCTCCACGCACCGGTTTACAAGTGGCGCATCCCGGATATCACCTGTGACGAATTCAATGGCGGAATTCCGGGGCAGGTTCTCCCGCTTACCGGTAGAAAGATTATCCAGAATTCTGACCTGATCGCCGGCCGCGAGCAGACTTTCTGTCAGATGCGAACCGATAAATCCGGCGCCGCCGGTAACCAGCACGTTCATTTCTTATTCCTGATGTATAAACACGCGCTGCGACGCCTTATAAAGGAAACTACGGCCAAGACCAGAAGGGGCCAACAGGCCCTGTTTATTTTATTTGGCGCGCCTGGGTGAGGCTGGCGCCGTACGCAAAGCAAGGCTTTGCGCCAGCCGAACGCCCGCAGGCTATGCCTGCGGGCCGGGCGAGAACTTTTTGCCCCTTCGGGGCCGCCGTCGCTGCGCTCCGGCGTTCGGCCGGCTCCGCCGGCTCGTCGAACTGCCTATGATTTCGTCGGGAGTTCTCATCTCCCCGGCGCGACATACATAACATCCGCTTACGCGGGTTATGCAATATGGCGCGCCCGGAGAGATTCGAACTCCCGACCCTCAGGTTCGTAGCCTGATACTCTATCCAGCTGAGCTACGGGCGCATGGGTCGCGAATTATACTGAACCGTGAGGGGAATGAAAAAGGCAAAATTTGGATAAAACTACTGGCGGAGAGAGAGGGATTTGAACCCTCGATACGCTTTTGGCGTATACACCCTTAGCAGGGGTGCGCCTTCGACCGCTCGGCCATCTCTCCTATATCTCATTTTCCGCAAATCTTCTGCGGCTTGTTCAAGGAGAGAGGGATTACTCGGTCCGTCCTGGACCTCGCCCTTCGGGCCGCCGTCGCTTTGCTCCGGCGTTCGGCGGCGCTCCCGGCGCCGCTCGTCGAACCCTCGATGGGATTTTGTCCCATACACCCTTAGCAGGGGTGCGCCTTCGACCACTCGGCCATCTCTCCTTGCAAGCGCAAACGCCTGCAAGGATACCTGCGCACTCAAATAACGTAAAGCAAAAAACCCGGTCGTTCTAACCTTTGCCGCCGCCCTGCGCCATGCCGGGCATGGGATGAACCACGCCCGCTTCCTTCTCTTTCTTGATGCGTTCGTAGATTTCCTCGCGATGAACGGGGATCTCTTTCGGCGCAGCCACGCCGATCCGGACCTGATTGCCTTTGATGCCTAGCACGGTGACCTGCACATCGTCGCCAATGTTGAGGGTTTCGCCAATGCGTCGAGTAAGTATCAGCATTGTCCTGCACTCCTTTCGGTATTACCTGATTCCATATCTACGTTCCCTAACCCTTTGCCCGGTCATCCACCCCTGGTTTAACCGGCTCCTCATCATGTTTTGCCGAACGTCTGCATGACGAATTTTTGGCAAACGATCCCATGGCGGCAGGCAATACGGTGTTTTGAGCTTCTCCCGCAATCACTCTGGGCCTTTCTGACCGCCCGGCTGATTGCTAACTCGCGGATATCACAGGAAAATCCTGTCAGTCCGACCGTCTTCGCCTACCTGCCAATATCTATGCAGCTTCTGTGCCAGCTTTGGAGGGGAATTAAACTGCGGATTTATCGCTTTTTTCGAGACCGAAGGTAGCGTGCAGGGCACGCACCCCCAATTCCAGGTACTTTTCATCGACCACCACGGAAATCTTGATCTCCGAGGTCGAGATCATCTGGATGTTGATGCCCTCGTCCGCCAGGGTCTTGAACATCTGGCTGGCGATGCCGGCGTGCGAGCGCATGCCCACGCCGACGATGGAGATTTTCACGATTTTGTCGTCGCCACTCACCTCGCGCGCCTTCAATTCCCGGGAGACCCGCTGCAGGATGTCCATGGCCTTCTTGTAATCGCCACGATGAACCGTGAAGGTAAAGTCGGTGGTGCCGTCCGCGCCGACGTTCTGCACGATCATGTCCACATTGATGTTGGCCTTGCCGATTTCGTTCAGGATGTGGGCGGCGATGCCGGGCTTGTCCGGCACGCCACGGACGGTGAGCTTGGCCTCGTCGCGATTGAACGCGATGCCTGAAATGACTGGTGCTTCCATATTGTTTTCCTCATAAGTAATGAGCGTGCCCGGTCCTCCCGCGAAGGAGGACAACACACGCAACGGAACCCGGTACTTGCCGGCGAATTCGACCGAGCGCAGCTGGAGCACCTTGGAGCCCAGGCTCGCCAGTTCGAGCATTTCCTCGAACGTGATACGGTCCAGCCGCCGGGCCTCGGGCACAATGCGCGGATCGGTGGTGTAGACACCGTCCACGTCGGTGTAGATCTGACATTCATCCGCCTTGAGCGCGGCGGCCATCGCCACGCCGGTGGTATCCGAACCGCCGCGTCCCAGCGTGGTGATATTGCCCTCTTCATCCACGCCCTGAAAACCGGCGACCACGACCACGCGCCCCTTCGTCAAATCATCGCGTACACGTGACTCATCGATATCAAGGATGCGCGCCTTGCCGTAGACATTGTCGGTGCGGATATGCACCTGATGGCCGGTATAGGAACGCGCCGGGCAGCCCAGTTTTTCCAGCGCCATGGCCAAGAGTGCAATCGTCGTCTGCTCGCCGGTCGCGAGCAGGACATCGAGCTCACGTGGCGGTGGATCGGCGTTGATGGTTTTAGCGAGCTTGAGCAGCCGGTCGGTCTCGCCGCTCATGGCGGAGACCACGACGACGAGATCGTCCCCGTTCTGGCGCATGCGCGCGACCTTCTCGGCGACAGCGTTAATACGCTCGGGGCTGCCGACGGAAGTGCCGCCGTATTTCTGTACGATCAGGGCCATGGTTTTCCGGTTCAGGAAGACAACAAAGGGCGAAGATTAAACCCGCTTTTATGACGGGAGTAAACCCCGCACCTATCTAATGTGCATCATCGGCATCTGTCAGATGTCTCACGGTGAAACAACAGAAATAACTGGAAGTTATTGCAGAAGATTAGGTACGGGGTAAACAACTCGAGAGGAACGGGAGAGTGCTGAAACTACTTCAGATGCTGTTCGACCCAGCCCGGTACCGATTCAAGCGCCGCCTTCAGGCCGTCGGGGTTGGTGCCCCCCGCCTGCGCCATGTCCGGCCGGCCACCGCCCTTGCCGCCCACACCCGAGGCCACCTGGTTGACCAGTTCGCCGGCATGCAACCGGCCCGCAAGATCCTTGGTCACCCCCGCAATCAGCGTGACCTTATTGTCTGCGACCGCGGCCAGCACAATCGCCGCCGGCGCCAGCTTGTCCTTGAGCCGGTCCAAGGCCTCGCGCAAACCCTTGGCGTCCATCCCGTCCAGCCGGGTGGCGAGCACCCTGATGCCCTTGACCTCTTTCGCCTCCGCGGCGAGGTCTTTGGAACCACCGGCGGCGAGCTTGCCGCGCAGTTGATCCAGCTCCTTCTCGAGACCCTTGAGGCGTTGGGTGAGTTGTTCGACCTTGCGCGGGACTTCCTCGGGACTGGCGCGCAGCATCTCGGCCGCTTCGCGCAGTTTGTTCTCGCGCTCATACAGGTAGGCCAGCACGCCCGGTCCCGTGACGGCCTCGATGCGCCGTACGCCGGAGGCGACGCCACTCTCGGAAACGATCTTGAACAGACCGATGTCGCCGGTGCGGCGCACATGCGTGCCGCCGCACAGCTCGATGGAATCACCGATGTTTAGTACTCGCACCTCCGAACCGTACTTCTCGCCGAACAGCGCCATCGCTCCCTCGGCGCGCGCGGAATCCATATCCATGACGCGCACCCGCGTGTCATCGTTGTGCAGAATCTGTTCATTCACGCGCCGCTCCACCTCCGCGATCTGCTCCGGGGTCATGGGCGCAAAATGGGAAAAATCGAAGCGCGTGTGCCGGTCATCCACCAGCGAGCCCTTCTGCTGCACGTGCGCTCCGAGCACGTCGTGCAGTGCCTTGTGCATCAGATGCGTGGCCGAGTGATTGAGCATGGTCGCGCGGCGCAACAACGCATCGACCTCGGCCGTCACTTTGCCCCCCACACGAAACTGGCCTTTCTCGACGCGCCCGTTGTGGACGTGGACCTGTCCGTGCTTCTGGGTATCTTCGACGCGAAATAGCGCGTCCCCTGTACGCAGCACGCCGCGGTCGCCGACCTGACCGCCGGATTCGGCGTAAAACGGCGTACGATCGAGCACGATATTCCCCTGCTCGCCCGCGCGCAGACTGTCCGTCTGGGAGAGGTCGGTTCCGCGCGTGATTTGCAGCACCTTGCCTTCATCACTCAGCCTCTCGTAGCCGGTGAATTGTGTCGGTTGGTCCACGGTGACGGCGCCGATCTCGACCGACTTAAAGGCCGAGGCCGCGCGTGCGCGTTCCCGCTGCGTTTCCATTTCGCGCTCGAAGCCTTTCATGTCGATTTTGAGATTGCGCTCCAGGGCCACGTCGCGCGTGAGATCGACCGGGAAACCGTAAGTATCATAAAGCTTGAAAACCGTGGCGCCGGAAATGGTGTCGCCCTTGAGCGCGGCGACATCGTCCTCGAGGATTTTCAATCCCTGTTCCAGAGTCTCGTTGAAGCGATCTTCTTCCTGACGCAGGACACGCTCGATCTGCGAACGTGCGCTGTTCAACTCCGGATAGGCATCGCTCATCTGCTGGCACAACGGTCCGACCAATTTATAAAAGAAGGTCTCACGCGCGCCGAGGCGGTGGCCGTGGCGAATCGCGCGGCGGATGATGCGCCGCAGCACGTAGCCGCGGCCTTCGTTCGATGGCAGCACACCGTCGGTAATGAGAAACGCCGCGGCGCGGATGTGATCGGCCACCACGTTCAGCGAATGGCTCTGGCGGTCGCTCGCACCGGTGATCTCGGCCGCGGCGCGGATGAGATGCTGGAACAGGTCAATCTGGTAATTGCTGTGCACACCCTGCTGCACCGCCGCGATGCGCTCCAGCCCCATGCCGGTATCGACTGAAGGCTTGGGCAGCGGCGTGAGAACGCCCTTGGCATCGCGATTGAACTGCATGAAAACCAGGTTCCAGATTTCGACATAACGGTCGCCGTCCTCGTCGGGCGAGCCGGGCGGCCCGCCGGGAATGCCGGGGCCGTGGTCGTAGAAGATTTCGGAACAGGGGCCGCAGGGACCGGTATCGCCCATCTGCCAGAAATTGGATGCATCGCCCAAGCGCGAGAAGTGCCGGGGGTCGACCTTCAGTTCCTTAAGCCAGATGTCGGCGGCCTCGTCGTCATCCTTATATACCGTCACCCACAGCCGCTCGGGCGGCAGCTTGAGGTCCTGGGTCAGAAATTCCCAGGCGTATTTGATGCCCTCGCGCTTGAAATAATCGCCGAAACTGAAATTGCCGAGCATCTCGAAGAAGGTATGGTGGCGCGCGGTGTAGCCGACGTTCTCAAGGTCGTTGTGCTTGCCGCCGGCGCGCACGCAGCGTTGCGAACTGACCGCACGCACGTAGGGACGCTTTTCGAGGCCCAGGAACACTTCCTTGAACTGCACCATGCCAGCGTTGACGAACAACAGCGTGGGGTCGTTCGCGGGCACGAGCGGACTGGACGGCACGATCGTATGGCCGTGACGTTTGAAAAAATCGAGGAAGCGTTGCCGGATTTCGCTGCTTTTCATGGAGAGATTGGCAAAGTAACCTTAAATATATTTCTCACCGCAAAGGCGCA
>Ga0209542_10001527_pt1 | contig 54128 bp, 49 predicted proteins | sample RifCSPhighO2_01_FD_184028 | JGI IMG/M metagenome (GOLD analysis project Ga0209542, IMG submission 184028) | Soil microbial communities from Rifle, Colorado - Rifle CSP2_plank highO2_0.1 (SPAdes) (version 2) | ecosystem: Environmental > Terrestrial > Deep subsurface > Rock core/Sediment ... | reverse complement strand
TGGGGATATGGGTCACACGTCCTACAGGAGAAACCTCCTTCGCGGGTGAAGATTTCTCCATCCTTGTAAGAGGATGTTTCACTGCTGCATATGCAAGGAAGCCTCCTGCAACCAAAATCATCATGAGATCGGCTATTTTCTCGGAGGTGCGTCTCCTGGTATTGATGACGATCTCATGATGTCCGTCGTTGCTATCAACAGTGATGCTCAATCCCTGCTGAAGCAGAGATCGAAGTTCGGACAGAGATCGGGAATCATGTGTTGGTTGCTCGGGTTTCATTACTGTTAAAGTAATACATCAAATACAATATGTCAAGCGCTCGTTACACCGATCGACGCTGAGGAAATAACGAATCTCGACGCCACCACACTGATGCGAACAGAATCAAGCCAAAGAGGATCAGTCGTACGGGACCGAGGATCGAAGGCGCAAGCGGGACGAAGCGGAGAGCTTCCTTAAAGACGACGAGGAGAATTGTTGAGAGGGTCACACCAAGAACGCTTCCGGGTTTTCCTGCAACAATAATCATGATCATGAACACAAAGGCGGGAAACTGATAATCGTTGGGATAGAGAAGCATGAGGTACTGGGGAAAGAGGAAATTCACAATTGAGATCCCCACTCCCGAGATTAAAAAAGCACCGATGTGTATTTTCCCCTTATCGATCCCAAGCGCTTGCGCATGCCATTCATGTTCAGAGAGCGCAGCGAGTTGCCTTCCAAATGCGCTCCTATCAATATGCCATATCCAGAGAGTGTAGAGAATGGAGATTACGAGCGAGAGGAGTGCAAAATCGAATACGGAATCCAAAAAGGGCAGCCTGGGGATGTCGTTGATGCCACGGGCACCTCGGGTGAGTGAGCTCCAGTTGAGCACGATGGAAAGCATCGCAAGGTGAACTGCGATGGTCATCACACCAAAAGCATCGGAATCGAGTTTCAGAGATAGCCACGCAAAAAGAAGCGATAGGAGAAGTGCTGCAACAAGTCCGGCGATGAATGAAAGCAGAAAACTCTGTGTGGCCATGAGCACAAGCACCGAGGAGTATGCAGAAATGATCGACGCTCCCACCGGACCAAAATGCAATATTTTTCCTTTCCCAAAGATGAGATTTTGTCCGAGGATACTTGGGATGAAGGTGCCAAGAAGCGCGACGATGTGCCAGAGGAAATCCATGGGTTATGCGGTTCTCGCGCGGGAAGTGAATATTCCGGTTGGCCGGAAGAGAAGGAAAGCGATGATGAAGAAGAGCGCCACGGTTTGCTGATACCCCGCACCGATGTACGCTCCGCCAAACCATGGCACGCCGATCGCGAGTTGCTCTAGAAGTGCAATCAAATAGGCGCAGAGGATGGCGCCCCACAAGTGCCCTTTGCCTCCTGCGATGATTGCTGCATACGCTTTGATTGTGATTGCGAATGCCAGGGTGGGAGAGAGATTCTGATCGATCCCCTGGTAAATTCCTCCGCACGCGGCGAGAACGCCGCTCAGGATAAAAATGATGCGATTCAGTTTGGGTGCCGCAATTCCAAGACTTTCTGCAGCGTGGGGATGCTGGACGACGGCGCGTATCTTTCGTCCGAATGGGGTGGAATGGAGGATGTAGGCGAAACCCGCAAGAAGGAGGAGCGTGAGGAGAATCAGTGTTATTTGTATACCGCTAATATTTGCACCAGCAATGTGAAACGGCGGTCTCAATCCTGGCATGATTGCACGCGGACGCTCTTCGAAGAGGAGGAGGATTGCACCATCCAGCATCATGCTGAGTGCAATCGTCGTTACGAGCGGGAGGAAGCGATGGCGCTTCCAAAATGGTTCCACAAACACTTCGAAGGTGAACCAGGAAAGGAGCGCACCTACCCCGAGTCCAAAGAGGATGCTCACGATGAGCGGAGCGTGAATCTCCTGATGCAACCACCATGTTGCATAGCCACCGATCAGCACCATCTGACCCAATGCCAAATTGAATACCCCGAGTGTCCCGTACACAAGTGAGAGTCCTCCGGCGATGAGTGCTGCGAGGGAACCTGCGATGAGGGCATTCACAAGGAGTTGCATGCTTTGGCTCACTCTATCAAAAAAAAGGACTCCCGGAGGAGTCCTTTTGCTTTCTGAAAAGTTATCCTTATGGCAACACTGGGAGATCACGCACTTTCACAATTGCTCCCTCCTTAAAGGCCTTGAGTCCGTAGGGGATTCCGACAACATCGCCATTGCGATCGAACGTGAAGTTCCCCACGACTCCGCTGAAAGCGGGCATGGAGTAGAGGTAATCACGAATGGCAGTCCCTGCTGTTCCCACAGTGCCGATTGCCTTTGCGAGAACCTTTGTCGCATCGTAAGAATGAGCGGCAAAGGCGATCGTAGCCTGTGCACCGCCGAACTTCTGATCGAATGTCTTCTGGAATTCCCCGCCTTCGCCGGCGGTCGGCACGTTCACAATGTACATGCCTTCCACAGCTTCGGGTGCTAAGGTGCCGAGGGTGATGGAATCTGCCACATCGTGACTGATTGCCTGCTGCAATAGCCCCTGCTCACGGAGCTGCTGCATCATGGCAGCAATAGCCGCATCGGATTGACCGTTCGGAAAGAAGATATCGAATTCAAGATCCTTGAGTCGCGTAATGAGCGTGCGGAAATCTTTGGTTCCTGGATCCACAACCTCATCAAACACAACCATATCCACTCCGAGATCCTGCTTCAAGGATTCGCGGAAAGCCTGGGCGAAATCCGTATTCTCGGAAATCATAGCGAGCTTCGTGAATTCCTCCTCCCTGAGGAGCGAGGCCATTGCCTTGGTCTTGAGAGCATCGCTCGGGTAGTCGCGGAAGATGAAATCACCAGCCATCGTGACATCGGGGCTACTCGAGAGCGGCGAAATCATCACGACGCTTGCGGCCTCTGCAATCGGTGCTGCTGCCAGTGTCTCTCCACTGCATCCTCCTCCAATGATTGCGATCACCTTATCCACGTTCACGAGCTTCTGTGCGGCGGAGGCAGAATCTGCTCCCGTGCAGCGTCCATCTTCTACCACTAATTCAATCATTCGTCCGTTGACTCCACCTGCGGTGTTAATTTCCTCTACGGCCATTTTGGTGCCGTTCAACATATCGACGCCGTACGGAGCTGCATCACCCGTGAGCGGGCCGATGAAACCAACTTTAAGTGGACCCTCGTCGCCGCTGCCACCAGTTTGGCAGGCAGTGAGTGTGAGGAGCCCGAGAGAGAGGAGAGAGAGAAAGCGCTTTGCCATGGGAAAAATGGGGTATGAAATCCTCTAAAGCGTAGCGACAGGGTGGGGGTGCTATCAAGAGGTTTTCCCCTCTTCTCATGGGGCATGACGGCCGTTTTTCGTCATCAGTCTGCTCTCATCGCCTCATTCCGTGGGATCTGCTCCAAAATATGCTTCGATACGATTTCGCTTCGCGAAATCTACTCAGCATGACACGGCCGTTCTTACTCGGTTGGGTCAGCTCCGAAATAAATTTCCCGAAGCTTCTTATGTTGATGCACTTCCTGTGGCGTTCCCGAGATCACGATTTGCCCAAGATCGAGGACCAAAACCCGATCACAGATTTTGGCGATGAAGGGGAGATCGTGCTCGATCACGAGGACAGTTTTTTTCTCCTTCTGTAACTCCCGAATCAAACTTGCGATATCATTCGTCATCTTGGGGGAGACCCCAGCAGTTGGTTCATCGAGGAGGAAGAGCTCTTTACCGCTTGCGAGAGTTCGTGCGATTTCGAGCAGGCGCATTTGCCCTCCAGAAAGCGAGCAGGCTTTCTCATGCGCTTTCTCCTTTAAGCCCACGAGAGCCAGAGTTTCCTCCACCTTTTTCTGCATGCAGTGCTTCATGCTCCGCCCTCCCGAGGGATCACCGACGAGGGTTTTTCGATCCTCTTTGGAAAGTGCCTCGAGTGCCACAAGCACATTCTCTTCGAGTGTCATCTCGCGGAAGATGCCAAAGTTCTGGAACACTCGTCCTATTCCTTCTTTCGCTCTCCGTGCGGGCGAGCTCATTGTGATATCTCTGTCATGGAACTCTATGTGTCCACTCGTCACCTTGAGGAAGCCGGAGAGCACATTGAAGAGCGTTGTTTTGCCGGAGCCATTTGGCCCGATCAAGCCAATCACTTCTCCCTCTTCCACGGCGAAGGAAATCTCACGCAGAATCTGCTGTGCACCAAGGGTGAGTGAGAGATCGGAAACTTGGAGGAGCGGCATTGAAAATGAGTTTATCACATGCACCTTCTTATTTGCCCCTCACTACTGCTTTCATGAACCCTGCAAAGAGTGGATGAGGTCTATGGGGCCGACTCTTAAACTCCGGATGGAACTGACTTCCAAGCATGAAGGGATGATTCTTAATCTCCACGATTTCCATGAGACCGGATGGAGCTTGTCCCGAGCCCCGTCGAGGGGGCCATTCACCAGAAAAGACAAGCCCCTTCTCCTCGAGCTTTTTCCGGAGAGCGTTATTAAACTCGTAGCGGTGACGGTGGCGCTCGGAAATCTCGGTTTTTCCATACGATTCGTAGGCTTTGGTTCCTTTTTTGATCTTGCAACGGTATGCCCCCAAACGGAGAGTCCCTCCCTTGGCGCGCCCGGCAGTCTGCCCAGGGAGAAAATGAACGACGTACTTACTTGGGTCGAGCTTTCCTTTTTCATCGAACTCCTCACTCGTGAGATCGGGATCATTGAGAGCCGCTCTTGCAAATTCGATCGCCAAGATTTGCGATCCGAGGCAGAGTCCGAGGTAGGGAACTTTGGTCGTACGCGCATAGCGCGCAGCGGAGATTTTTCCTTCGATCCCGCGTTTGCCGAACCCGCTACTTACAATGATGCCATCGGCGGTCTTGAGTTGCTTCCAGAGTGCCTTGTCGTTTTTCTCTAACTTCTCAGAGTCGATCCAGATGATCTTTGCACGGCGCTTCTCGAAAACGGCAGCTGTTTTAATAGCTTCGATTTGGCTCAGGTAGGCATCATCCAGGCCCGTGTACTTGCCGACGAGTGCGATTTTCACCTCTTCTTTTGCGGCACTGTGTCGTTTCCCCCCTGCCTCCCATTCCTTCATATCCGGTCGCACAGATCCAAGCTCCAGTTTTTCCGCAATAATTTCCGCCATTCCATAGCTCTGGAAACTCACGGGAACGTCGTAGATGGAGCGCACGGTGGGAGCAGGGATGACGGCGCGCCGCTCAACGCCACAGAAGTGGCTGATCTTATCCAAGAGATCCTCCGGTATTTTTGCATCCGCGCGAGCGAGGATCATATCCGGCTGCAATCCGATGCGTCGGAGCTCACGAACGGAGAGTTGTGTTGGCTTGGTCTTGAGTTCTTTGCTTGCTGCAAGGTATGGGAGCAGCGTGAGATGCACATGGAAGACTCTTCCATTGCCGAGTTCCGATCGCATCTGACGGACAGCTTCCAGAAATGGTTCGCCTTCGATATCTCCCACTGTGCCGCCGATTTCGATGAGCATGATCTTTGCACCGCTCTTCTCTGCAGCTTCCTTCATACGTTTTTTGATGGCATCCGTGATGTGGGGAACAACCTGGATCGTCTTCCCTAAGAATTCTCCCTGGCGTTCTTTGCTCAGCACACTCTGATAAATCTGTCCCGTTGTAACAGTGGAGAGCTTGCTCATGGGTTCATCGATGAATCGCTCGTAGTGGCCAAGATCCAAATCCGTCTCCGCGCCGTCATCCGTCACGTACACCTCCCCGTGCTGAAAAGGGCTCATCGTACCCGGATCCACATTCAAATAGGGATCGAGCTTCTGGACGAATACTTTCAATCCGCATGCCTTCATAATCGCGCCAATAGAGGCGGTAGCTATCCCTTTTCCAAGTGAGGAGCAGACGCCCCCAGTGACGATGATGAATCGTGTTGACTGCTTCTGCTGTGATTTCCTCTTTGTAGCCATAAGGGAAAATGGGAAGTCCATGTGGCCTGTCGGCCGTAGCCTTGGCGAAGGCGGGGGGACTTCAGGCTCTTCTTTTTTCTCAGGAGCCCGCCGTTCATTCTACCGAACTCCAATTTCGATGCAAGTGACTCACTTTCCTTCATTGATACCCTTTTCTTCGAGGCAGAATACACATTCTGTTCTCATTCCCGCTCTCAGCTAAGCAAACCACCTTCCGAGTACCACCCTGTGGTGAGTATGCTTATGATGATCAGGGACTGGAGGAGGGTACCGATGATGTGGTGAGGGGAATTCCGGAGAGAAAGAGTACCCCCACTCATCATGGTACTTATTGCAAGGGGGACACCCGTGATGATTGCACCAGTGAGAAATCCAGTGAGTACAGGAGAGCCAAAGATGAAACCAACGAGGAGAGGAATAAGGAGGACGAACACGGCAGAAATCGCATGATCCCTCCCTCCTTTTGTGAGAGAGGAGAAGAGGAAAGGCAGCGTTCCTCCAAGAATCAATCCAATGAGAATCATGGGTTCCGAGAGCGCGATTCCCGAGGCATCTCTCCTCATAAAAATAAAGAGGAGTGCGCATGCGGTCAGGGTGAGAATTCCGCTCAGGCTCACCCTACTTCCCTTCTGTAGGTTTTTTCCTGTGACTGCAAGCTCGATCAAGTGCATGGAGGCCTGTGCACTTTGGTGATGAGCTTTTGCGTATCTCTCTGCCTCGATCGCCATTCCCTCGTACACATGGAGCGAGAGGGAAAGACTGAGTGGGGTAAGCACACTGAGAGCTGCAAGTGCAATGCCATATGTTCCCGCAGCAATATCGGCAATGCCGATTGTGAATGCAATAATGAGGATGGGAGCAGCAGTCGAGAGGTGCCCAAAGGCGATGCTCCGAGCGTTCGCTTCCGCAGGGCTCAACCGCCCCGGTGGATGTTCCAGAGAGGAGTAGTACTGCGTGATGATCGTGAGGAGCAGGGAGGCAATCGGGCCCATGACGAAGGCAATAGTTACCCCATTTGCCATCGCATCCGGAAAAAATCTCTGTGCGATGATATATCCGGCAGCAATGGTGAAGAGGGTGCTGAGGAGGATGCCCCGCATGATTATTTTCGAGGAATGCGCACGCTTCCCCATGCGCACGAAGAAGCCAGCGATAATGCAGGAGAGGATGCTGAAGCCTGTGATCACGAGGGGGAAGAAGAGCGCTGCCTCGGTTCCGATGGTGGACCACCCGAGAAGCATTGCAGCGAAGAGCGAGGAGACGAAACTCAAAAGGAGCACCGAAGTTTCTTCCGTTGGAGCGCTCTCCGTGTTCCGGAGTATGAGGAGTGCCCCGGCAATTCCTCCGCACAATCCAATCAATGGTTCGATCGAAGCATCCCAGGTTTTCCCCGCATACACATACTCTACGTAGAGAATTGCTGTGAGTGAAAGGAGCGCGCCTCCTGTGAGGAGGAGGCCAAGGGCAGTTGAGGAAAGTAACGCAATGCGATCAGCCTTTTTAGCGCTCTCCCGCGCAGCCTCGGCGATGCGGGAGCTTGCGACCGCAATCGTCACCGTAGTGATGATGAGGAGTGTAAAGAAGAGCAGCGCACCTACGAAGAACGTTGCAGCAATAGTAATGTTGAAGAAAGCAATCAGCACTGTGAGAGCCCCCATCGTGAGTATCGATACACCATGCTCTCGCTTCATCATTGTGAATGTCCCTCGCCCGAGAGATCGAATACTCTCGGTCCTCTTGCCGCTCGGGAGGCGAACAATGCGGAATCCAAACGAAAGAGCAGTGAGAATACCAACCGCTGCAGAAATCATGACAATGATAAGAAACGAGGCGGCATCCATAGAGCTGATTGTAGGTGATACTCCTTCCTCTTTAAAACATCATCGCTGTGCCTTCCTCTCCTCTCTTTCTTAGATAACTCTTTTGTGGTATAATATTTTGATGACATTCAATCGAAAACAGCGGCTCCTCCTTGCGGTGATTTCGGGGATTTTCGTATTTGCAACACTCTTCGTCCTCTCGCGCACACCCGCAAATCTTCTGGGACGGCTCCTCGAGGGTGATGAGCTCCTGCGTGTACAAGTGGAATCTGATTTCGATCGCGATGGCGATATCGACTTCCTGGATTTTACCGTGTTCTCGGCGTTCTACGAGGAGGCGTAAAACAAAAAACAGAGCCTAAAAGGCTCTGTTTTAAAACTCATGAGAAATTCTTATTCATCCGCCTGCGTGCAGGCAGCCTTGGTTGAGGGATTTCCTTCATCGGTGTTGATGCGGTTTTCTGGGCAGTTATCCGGTAAGCGCCATGTACCGATGGTGCGTCTGGTTGGGCGATCGAAAGCCGTGAAGTCTCGGCCATCATCCGCACCAGTTACTGCCAAGGTGGCAGGCATACCCTGCAGAACCTGTGCTACGACAGCGCGGTAGCGCTCCCTGCGGTAGGCAAGGTTCCAGCGATTCCAGTACGAAGCGAGCGTAGCCCTCTTCTGGAGGCGCTGCGAAATGCGGGAAGGAGACCATGTAGTGCGATTCTCCCGGCCTGTCTGTGCAAGCGCAGCTGGAGCAACGCTAAGGAAAATGGCGGAGGAAACGACGAGAGCGAGCATGCGCTTCATAACGTGGGGGGTGGAAAGAAATCCGTAGATCGCGCCCATGGTACGAGTTTCTTCCTAGGAGCGCAAGCCCTTTTTACCCCTTTCCCGTTTCTTTGCTATCAGTTGTTTTTCCCTTGGTATCGCCTTTTTCATTCTCCTTCTTTGTAGGTACAGACTCCGATATAGGAGTCTCCGGAGAGAGTTTACGAGAAGCAGAGGAAGCATCAGTTTTATAGAAACCTCCACCCTTAAAGATAATAGGGGGCGGCGAGAGGAGCTTTTCGGTGCCTCCTTTACACAGGGGGCATATGGGATTCTCTACCCCGCGGGGGTGTTCTCTTTCAAAAATATGTGCACAAGCAAGGCACTGGAAATCATAGAGTGGCATTGGCTTCATTCTAGCGTCCTCCTCCTCTAATTCATCAAGAAGCTTTTCCAGTGAGTTTTTGGAGAAGGGGAGGAGGCTTTCCTGCAACGATCATGTACATGCCGGCAGCGAATACTCCACCAAGGAGCGCGATATTGAATGCTGCCATCCCCGTGAGCGCTACTTTCTCTGCTGCGATACCTACAGTTTGCGAGGGCAGCGCGATCGAATTCTTCAAACCTTCCAAGAGTCCATGAGTCTTTGCCGTGACTGCCGCGGATTCCGCTGCATGGGGAGAGATCTCTGCCGCACCTTCCATTTGGTATGCAAAGCGATTTTCGCTCCAGAAATTATTTTGATGTTGATGCATCAAGACATTATACCATATTTTCCCCTCTCAGTTATGACTGAGGAGTGGCTTTAATTGTATGTCCCTGCATCAAATCCCGGACGATCGCATCAGGGAAGATTTCTGCGAGGAGTGTGTAGATAGCAGAGAGGAATTTCCTGTTCTTGAGCTCGGTAATCGTATTTCCCACAGCGTTGCTCACTCCATTAATAAGACCATCTCTCTCCTGCACAGCAAATTCCTGCTTCCGTCCAAGAGCACCTGCAACCGAATGCCAAATCACAGGTCCAACTTCCAATACTCCCTGTACGAGGGTTCTCCCAGAATTCACGACTCCCTGGATCCCATCGCTCACGGCATCCTTTCCTTCGATGTTGCGGGTGAACTCCATTTTGAGGAGTTCTAATGCAGCTCCGAACCGTGATTTTGCCCCCCCGTTGAATGATGCTGTCTCTACTCCCATAGTAAGAGGGGATTCTACTCTTTTAGTGTATTTTGTCGAGCGAATGCCGAACTTGTTACACTGCTTCCCAAATGCTCGAGAAAGCCTACGATCCAAAGGCCGTTGAAGATCAGATCTATGCGATGTGGGAGAACTCCGATGCGTTCAAAGCAAACCGTGACTCGAAAAAGGAGACATTTACTATCAGCATGCCGCCACCAAATGCCACGGGGCAGCTGCACCTCGGGCATGCAGTGATGCTTGCGCTCGAGGATATCTTCATCCGTTTCCAAAGGATGCGCGGGAAGGAAGCGCTCTGGGTCCCGGGCACGGATCACGCGGCGATTGCGACGGAGAACGTCGTTATCAAACAACTCAAAGAACAGGGGATCAAAGATCCACGCAAAGAACTTGGGAGAGAAAAGCTCGTCGCGGAGATCGCAAAGTTTGTGGAGCAGAGTAAAAACACGATCCGCTCCCAAATCAGAAAAATGGGATCAAGTTGCGACTGGAGCCGCGAGCGTTACACGTTCGAGCCCGCGCTCAACCGCTGCGTGAATGAGGTCTTTAAGAAGATGTACGAAGACGGGCTCATTTACCGTGGTCACAGGATTGTGAACTGGGATCCAAAGCTCCAAACCACGGTCTCAGACGATGAAGTTGTCTATAAGGAAGAGGCTTCTCCTTTCTATACCTTCACATATGGCCCGTTCGAAATTGCGACCGCGCGACCAGAAACCAAGTTCGGCGATAAGTACGTGGTGATGCATCCAAATGATGAGCGCTACAAGAAGTACAAACACGGCGATAAGTTCGAAGCGGAATGGATCAATGGAAAAGTGCGTGCAACGGTTATCAAAGATGAAGCGATTGATCCTGCATTTGGTACAGGAGTGATGACGATTACGCCGTGGCATGATCACACGGATTTTGAGATCGCAGAGCGCCATAAGCTCGATAGAGAGCAGATCATCGGCTTCGATGGAAAGTTACTCCCCATTGCGGGGGAATTTGCAGGGCTTCCGATCGAGGAGGCGCGTCCACTCATCGTCGAAAAATTGAAGTCGAAGGGTCTCCTCGTCAAAACAGACGAGAATTACATTCACAACAAAGCGACGAGCCAACGCGGCGGCGGCGCGATTGAGCCGCAGATCAAACTGCAGTGGTTCATCGATGTGAACAAAAAGGCGGTGCCGTGGAAGGCATTATTCCTCGGTATCTCGTGGAAAAAGAAGATGAGTTTAAAAGAGGTGATGCAGACTGTGGTGCATGATGGATCAATCGAGATCATTCCGGAGCGGTTCGAGAAGACGTATTTCCATTGGATCGATAACCTCCGTGATTGGTGTATATCAAGACAGATATGGTGGGGACACCGCATTCCTGTTTGGTACAGAGGAGAAGAAACATACTTCGGCGTGATTCCACCGAAAGAATCAGGATGGGAACAAGACCCAGATACTCTCGATACGTGGTTCAGCTCCGCACTCTGGACGTGGAGCACACTGGTAGATCCCAAGCTCACAGAAGATTTTAGTATTTCACTCGAGGAGATCTTAAAACGAAGTCCCGATTACCAGCACTTCCATCCGACACAGGTGATGGAGACCGGTTACGACATCCTCTTCTTTTGGGTCGCCCGCATGATTTTGATGACGACCTACGCAACAGGGGAGATCCCATTCGAAACCGTGTACCTCCATGGCCTCATCCGCACGCGCGATGGACGCAAGATGAGTAAATCAGATCCAAGTACGATGATCGATCCCCTGGATATGATCGCAAAGTACGGTGCGGATGCGCTTAGGCTTAGCATGATTGTGGGGCAGAGCCCCGGGAATGATTCCAAGCTCTACGAGGAGAAGATCGCGGGGTACAGGAACTTTGTGAATAAGCTGTGGAACGCATCGCGGTTTGTGCTCATGACTTGTGAGAATGCTGGTATTGATCCAAAGAGCATCACGGAACTTCCGCCGAAGGAAAAACTCTCACTCGCGGATCGGGCACTCCTGCATATCCTTGATGTAGAACTTGTGGCAGATGTGACGGATGCATTGGAGCAGTATCGCTTGAGCGAGGTAGGGGAGCGGCTCTATAGCTTCGTGTGGGGAACATTCTGTGATTGGTATCTGGAGCTGAGTAAAGGGAACGCAAACCATGCTGTCCTCGTGCATGCGATGCGACGCGTGCTTAGGCTCCTCCACCCGTACTGCCCGTTTATTACTGAGGAATTATGGGCGTCGTTCAAACCGCAGAATGCAGGAATGCTGATTGCAGAGGAGTGGCCAACGGTTCATCCGGAGCGGAGGGATAAGGAAGCCTTCGAAGCGTTCCAGATCTTGATCGATGTCATCACCGCGATTCGAAGTATCAGGAACGAACACGGAGTGGAGGTAGGTAAGGAAATCACAGCTTTTCTTGTGACGGAAGAGGCGACACAAGTACTGGAGGAGCATGCCGCGGATATTCGGCGCCTAGCGAAAGTGAAAAGTCTCATGGTTCAGAACGAGAAGTACCACGGAGTGAATGCCGCGAGCGCCTTTACAAAGCACGTAGAAATTCATGTGCCACTCGAAGGGATTATCGATCTCTCAAAAGAGAAGGAACGTCTCACGAAGGAAAAAGATCAGCTCACGAAGTTCCTGAAAGGCCTTCAGGTGAAGCTCAAGAATGCGGATTTTACGAAGAACGCTCCCAAAGAAGTACTGGAAAAGGAAAAACAGAAGGAGGAGGAGGCGATGGGGAAGCTTAAAAAAATTGAGGAGAAACTCACAGTGCTGTAACAGACCTACTCCTCATCTTCCTCACGAAGCTCCTCGCTAATCTGTTTTTTTAATGGCACGTATTTCCTCTCTCCTTCCTGCTTTTGTATTCGCCACTAATCTTCGCACGGCTGCTAATCTTTCACCTTCATTTCCTTCGCCTCTCTTCATGAGAGAGTAAATCTCGTTTGCCAAGTTAGGAACTCCACTCCGCTCTGCATAGTAATGAGCCCATGCGCGGTTAAACCCATTATCTTCCCACGTGCTAAAGAGTGCTGTGCGGCCCAAGGGATGGGATTCTATTTGCTTTGGAGGTGAAATTTTTTGTTGCCCCACTGTTTCAGGTTCTTGTTTTACTTTTTCCGGTGGAGCGACTCGTTTTCTTTTACCTGTGACTGGAGGTTTATCCCTATTTTGTACCCATTGGATGTAGGGATGTTCTTGGTGCCCGTCTTTTCCTTGTCGCTTTTTATCTGCATCAAACATATCATCACTCAGGAGGGCATGTCCTGGTACCCAGAAGTAGGTTCCAGGCTCCCGCTTCATATGGAATTTATGCTCGAGGAGGGAGAAGAGTGTTTCCTGAAAGTGCTCTGCGCTACTATCTGCAAACATTTGATGTTTGAAGAGAGTTCGAAATCCTTTCCCTTCGGAGTTATGGAGGATGGAATGGAGAAGTCGTTCCAGGAGGAAAAGGAGATTCTTTTTTCGTATGGGTGCGCCTACGGTAACCACCCCAAGCTCCTGCCAGTCGTAGGAGTGCGAGAGTATGCGTGGGGTTGCTACGATATCGGTGGGACCGCAGTCTGGATCCGACATACATGCAAGCACCCGGAGGAAGCGGTGTGCATCCTGATAGTTGGGTGAATGTGCAGAGAGTGGGATCACCCTCGTATCGATATTTTTTTCTTTATATTTCTCTCGTAGCAGCTCTGTTCCGAGCTCGATTTGCTCTTCCTCCAAAAGAAAGAGCTTACGGCGCATTTTGTACGCTTGAGGAGATTTGCGCGCTGTGAGGAATGGGAGATCAGAAAAATGTGCATCGACGAGCTGTTGCGTGGCTTCCTTGGTATTTGCGGGATAGTGCAGCTCTTTGGCATGAGGAAAAATTACCGGTGCAATCGGCGGGCCGATTTTGTCGTTCACATACTGTTCGATGCCGTACACCGGCGTGTAATGCATATGGAATTTGCGATCATCGTTATGCGCAGCCTTGGCGCCGAAGACGAGCGGCGCATTCCTCTCCGCTTGTGATTCTTGAGGGTAGCGAGCACGTGCCTGCATAATGATTTCCTGAATCCAATTTCCCGCATGAAAATCTTCATCGAGAATAGCGACCTCTACAGAGGCAAGAACGCGTTCGTACTTCTTCCGCGCATTCTCTCGTTCGAGGATCGTAATCGGCAGAACGATGAACCGAAAACGCTTCTCCCTCTCTGGATCCTCGTATCCTGGGTAGTACGGCTCAACACCCATGGACCACCCTTCGGGGGTGCAAACGCGATCTTCATCGATGTAGCTTTGGTGGATGGCGCGACCCATGTGGAACGGAGATTGCGTATTTCCTGTTCTCTCCTTTGGATTTGGAAGCTCGAGGAGTTCCCACTTTCTCTCTTCCCCCGCAGAAGCAAGGACACTCAGGCGGCCTACCAGGAACCCTTGGAATTCCTGCAGGATCTGTTTCGCATTTGGTAGGGATTCAAAAATCTGTGTGAGTGGGGTGCCATCTTCGTTGGTTCTCCCTTGGAGGGCAGAAAGGATGCGTTGTTCTGCTTCTTCCTCACTCTGTGCTGGCGATACAAAGAGTGCATTCCCAATTTTTGGAGGAAAGAGGATATGTCCTTTATGCCCCATCTTCTCGTAGAGGTAGATGAGGAACTCATTTGCATGGTTTACGGATTGCCTCTCGCCGAACGGTGGTACCGAAAGGAGTTGCTGTAGGCGTCTTCGCGGCTCCCACAGTTGCTGCCCCATGAGTCCTTTTCGGTACGTGGCAAATAGAACACTTCCCTGCATTTTGTTCATACGTTGCAATCTTGTGGCTGCCTCTCCAAAGACCGCGAGAGGGAATAGTTTCCCAGATCCCGCTGCAGCTTCCATGAGGAAAGAGCTTTTATATGCTCCTTCACTTTTTTCGCACACGGCTCGTGCGATGTCCCAGATTGCGGCTTTTTGAATCGAGCGCCAGGTGTGTTCGTCATCAATCAATCCACCTGTTCTCTGAATCTCGTTCCAGATCGTGAAGATTGCTCTGCTTATATTCTGGTGGAGAATGGGTGCCTGCTGGAAGCGAGCATGGACATAGTCACTCGCGGCCTCGGGTCCAAATTTTGCTTCGGGGTGATGAGCACGAAATACTTCTTCGCATGCTCTCCTTCCTTGCTCATAGATTTTTGTGAATGCTGGTGAAGGAATTGGAATCAGCGGAGGAAGTGTTTCCGAGCCGATGGCTAGCTTTTCCTTAAGGGGCATGGGAAGGGTGTCATTCTCATAGCTGAGGTTCGTCTCTGCAAGGAAACCCTGGGAAAATGTTGCATGGTTTCCTTGTTTAGAGGAACCATGGAGGCATGACTACTGTCAGTCATCGTCCTATCGATATGACCGATCCAATGGAGGTTCCCTCGGAGGAACGTCTGGCGGCAAAACTTCCTGACCCATTGGGGAATTCTGTTGAGTCATTAGTGGAATGCTGTACTGTTTTTACAGCTGATACCCGTTTCCGTATTGGGCATACCTTACTGAGGGAACAATCTCCATGTGTCAAAGATCTCATGATAAAATTATCTCAGCCGCAACCAACGGTTTCCTACCATCTCAAGGCACTTTCGAAAAATGGTTTTGTGATGGACGAAAGAAAAGGAAAGCAGCATTTTTTTCATCCTTCAGATAGACTTCGTCAGTTTCTCTTCCCACTCTTCGCGAATAACGAGGAGCTCTCAACTGTCTTACCTGCAGAGTTTGAATTTCCAGATCTTACACAACAGGAAATGCAGAAACACGTTGCAACACTCAGGCTCATTGCTGATGAACAGCGCTTACGCATTGGTCTTAAACTTGGTCAAACTGGAGAAGTATGTGTCGGTGATATTTGTTGTTTGCTTCGATCCAAACAGCCGGGAGTGAGCCATCATATTTCTTTGTTACATCATAACGAATTTGTCTTTGCGCGTCGGGATGGAAGGCGTACCCATTACCGAATGACGAGAAAGTTTTTTGCACTCCTCACGGCATTGTGCGGGAAGGGCGAAGGAGACGAATACGACGATGCATAGAGCTGTTATTTTGCCTTGAAATGGCGTATGATGGTAATCAATGACAAACATCCAATTCCTGGAAGTTGATTCCGAAGATCAGTCACTCGTGCAGAAGAATTTTCCTGGTGCTCTGATCATCGATCACCCGCTCGAAGGCGATGCATTGGTTGCAGCCTGCAAGGACGCCGAAGTGCTCTCCCTATTCATCTACAGCAAACTGACAAAAGAAGTCATCGAAAAACTCCCAAAGCTTAAACTCCTCTGCACGCGCTCAGTCGGTTACAATCACATTGATCTTGATGCGTGCAAAGAGAAGGGGATTACCGTGTGCAATGTGCCGGATTACGGATCCCATGTGATCGCGGAGCATGTGTTTGCGCTGCTCCTCTCGCAGCTCCGTCATATTCAAAAAGCCGATGAGCGCGTGGAAAAGGGGGAATTCAATTACCATGGGCTCCGCGGGATGTCACTCCGGGGGAAAACGATCGGCATTCTCGGGACAGGCAATATCGGAAGGAAGGTCGCGGAAATTGCACACGGCTTTGGGATGCGAATTCTTGCATTTGATCGCTGCAGGACAAAGGAGCTCGAGGAGCTCTGCGGCGTGCGGTATGTCTCCATCGAGGAGCTCTGCGAGCGAAGCGATATCATCTCAATCCATCTTGTTTCGAACGAGCAAACCTTCCACATCATCAACGACGTAGCTCTCCATCGCATGAAGAAAGGAGTCATCCTTGTGAACACCGCCCGCGGAGAGCTCATTGATACCAAGGCACTCATTGCAGCGCTCAAAGGGGGCAAGATTGGGTATGCGCTCCTCGATGTTCTGGAGCACGAGAAGAATTTTGAGGAGAATAAGGAGCTCATCAGCTTCGAGAACGTCATCACCACTCCCCACATCGCGTTCTATGCAGATGACAGCATGCTTAACATGTACACGGATTGCTTCGAATCCATCGCGCAGTGGCAGCGCGGAGAAACGCCGGTGCACGTAATCAAGCCGAAGAACATTGTCTGCGATCTGCCGGCGTTCGATGGACGGAAGATCTAGAGAATTGGTGAAAACACACGCATCGTATTCTCCAGGAACCGAATCGGGAGTGATCGCTTTGCCAGCATCTCGCGCGTGATCTCTTCGCAGAGGTGCTTATGCTCTGCAAACATCTGCTCAAAGTGTGCGCTGATCTCGCGTGAGTAGATATTCATATTTACCTCAAAGTTCAAAAAGAAACTCCGCATATCGATATTTGCAGTGCCCATCGAGAGAAAACATCCATCGATCGCTACTCCCTTTGCATGCAGGAATGCCGGCAGGTACTCGTAGATTTTCACTCCTGCCGGAAGCAGATCTTCGTAGAATGATCGCCCTGCAATGTGAATCATCTTCTCCCATCCGGGGAAGTGCCGCGCAACAATCAATTCTACCGAGATTCCCCGGAGTGCTGCTGTCCGGAGTGCTGCGATAAGTGCTTGATCCGGGATCAGGTACGGGGAAACGATGCGTACGGATTGGGTGGCGGCGTGCACGGCCGCGCAGAGCATATCGTGGAGCGTGAATGCAGGGCCGGTAGGGCCACCTTCGACTACCTGCGCCATCACCGTGCCGGAGCGCTCGGGGAGCGGGAAGAGCGAATTTATACTGAATAAATTTTCACGTGTGGCAAAGAACCAATCCGCTGCAAATACCTCCTGCAGTTGTTGCACCACGGGTCCGCGGCACTCGACCTGGAGATCATCAAAATCAGAAATCTTTCCTGTCCTATGCCGATACTCATTCCCGATATTGGCACTCCCCGTAAAACCAATGTGGCCATCGATTACCGCGATCTTTCTGTGATTACGGAGGTTCCAGTGCCAGGGTCTCCCGAATGGAGTCACGGGGAGGTACCGTGCGGAAAATCCCCCTGCTCTCCGAAGAGGGCGGAGGAAGCTCCACGGGAGCGACCACGAACCTACCCCATCAATGAGGAGGCGCACCTTCACTCCGCGCTTTGCTGCGGCAATCAGAGCGTCACGTACCTCTCTTCCTGTTTCATCCTTCCGAAAGATGTAGTACTGCAGGTGCACGGATTCCTCAGCACCCAGTATTGCTGCAAGGAGGTGATCAAATGCTACGTTTGCATCCGTGTGGAGAATGATCGCATTCCCGTGGGTGGCCGAAAACCCGCCGCTCGCTGCTGTGACTGCGACGAGCTCCCGCTGTACCGGCATATGCGTCTGATCATCCTGAAGAATGAGAAATGAGGTGAGCGCTTGTTCGATCTTCTGCAGATCCATTGCAATCATTTTGTTACTCCTACTCCGCCGCTTAATGCGATACACGACACGACCAAACCCAAACCACAGGTAGAGGAGTGATCCAATGACAGGGAGAAAGACGATCGCGAGGGTCCAGGCGAGAGTGTTTGCAGGTGGCTTTCGCTGCATGATCATCAAAATGATGAGTGCAAAGCCAAGGATATAGGTGAGTGTGGAGAGGACGATCCACATACCGGGAGAATACCACGGGGCTCAAGCTCGCGTGCTTTACAAATGGAACGGTGCTCCGAAGATCGCAGAGAGAATCATGATGAGCACCAGCTGATGGAGGAAGTAGAGGGGAAAGGCTCTCTTACCACTCCAGAGGAGCCAGTTCGGGAATCGGAGCGTCCCCATGCGCTCGAGAAATTTGTTCCTCGGGGTATAGAACAGGAATCCAAGCCCCATTCCTGTGAGAACAAAGCCAAACCAGGGGAGGAGCGGGTAGTAATCGAGCGAGAAGAATCCGGGATACGTAATACCAAAGGGAAAGAGAAAAGGATTCTCTGTCACTATCTCAGAAATTTTTATTCCTCCTATGCTTACAACCGTGCCAAGAACAATATTCCACCCCTTCAACCTCACAAACAGTGGTTGGAGCAGAGCACTCACACCGATCATGTGGATGATGCCAAACTTTACGTAGGCACCCGGGGCGATCAGATAGGTAATGAGCGAAATGAGCATTCCTGCGAAGAGGAATATCAATCCACGCCGAAGGTACTTTTCGTACCGTAGGGTCCTCTGCCACGAAATCACAAAACATACCCCTATTACCATCAAGAATGTCATCGCCGTTCCACGGCTCCACAAAGAAAACAGACCCTCGCGTATGGGAATGTTCCACTCATAGAAGAATGCGAGATCAAAACACAAATGGAAGAGGATCATCGAAATCACGGCGAGGCCGCGAATTGCATCAAGCTCGGGGTAACGTTTTTCTGGAATCACCTCCCCATTGTACCGATTCTTGCTCTCGGGATAAGGAGCCATAATCCCGCCACCAGCAGCACAATTGCAATCCCCTGAATGAGCGCGACAAAAGGGGCGAGGAGCATGAGGACTGCCGCGACGCTTGCGATGCCGATCGGAAGTGCAAGACACACGGGGCAGAGGAGGGCTAAGGCGCCGAGAATTCCCGCAGCTCCTGCCGCGCGCCTGATGCCCACAGGGCAGGTGCCCTGCTTTCTGTGCCATGCAATGAGCCCCACATTCATGCTGAAGAGCAGCGCGATGATGATGGCGAGAATCGTTTCCCACTCGTGCGTCATCGAACGTGGCGGTCCTTCGAGGCCTATCGCGCTCAGCATATTGAGTTCGTAGGCAAAGAGCAGGCCGGTTCCGACGAGCGCAATGAGCGCTCCACACCAGAATCGGCTTGCCCTGAACCAGCACCCATTTCTCGTTGATCGAGAATCGAGGGTGCTTGGTTCGGGGCCATTTCGAAGGAAATTCATATTCATTGCTCAATGAAGTTCTGATGCATCGGGCAATCCTCTCCTGTGCAGTTCGCCGGGCATTGCAGGGGAGCTTTCCCCAGTGCATTCCCGGAGAGGAAGATCGCACCAGCGTACCCTACGGAGAGACAGATGATGACAGTCACTGCAAGGAACCAGATATCCCGATGAGAGAGAGGGTGAGTCTTATTCATAAGAGGGATTAAAGGTGACGATCAATTGCAGCCTGGAAGTTAGCGAAAGGCACAGCACCGGAAACGATTTCGCCTTCACCATCGGCGCCGATTACCCAGAATCCGGGAGTGCCGGAAATGCCAACGGCCTGGCCATCGGTCAGATCCTTCTGTACTTCCGAGGCGTATTTTCCAGAATCCAGACAATCATCGAAGCTCGACTGGGTTAAGCCGAGTGCTCCCGCATACGTCTTGAGCGAGGGGATATCCAGAGTAGTTTGGTTCTGGAAGAGTTTATCGTGCATTTCCCAGAATTTTCCCTGATCTGCCGCGCACTCCGTGGCCTCTGCTGCCTTCTGTGCGAAGGGATGGAAGTTGAGAGGATAATCGCGCACTACGTACTTCACCTTGCCGGTATCAACGTATGTGGATTTGATCTGGCCCATTGTTTGCGAGAAGTGTCTGCCACAGTACGGGCACTGGTAATCTGTAAATTCGATGATGGTCACGGGTGCATCCTTTTCCCCCAGGAACGCATCATCATCGGCTGAAGGCGGATCGTACGATGGAGTGGGGGCTGCGGGCGGAGTTGGGTTTGTGGGGAGACCTGCAACTTGCGTTGGAGCGTTTGCCGCTGGATTTTTGATTGTTCCCATGGGGAGTCCTCCGCCGAGAGCGTAGCCAACAATAATGCCGGCGAGACCAATGGTTACTGAGAACCAGGGATTCCCGAAGGGGAGAGAGTTTTGAGATTGAGCAGACATGAGAGAGAGGGAAAAGGAATAAGGAATAAGTGAAAAGGGTATGGAACAACCTTCTTGTTCCGGTGAACATTGTACCGCATTTTTCTGTATGACTTACTCCCTCTTTACCGTGATATGAGCTGCAAGAAGCGCGCTCTCGTAGAGCGGCCCGGAACGAATAGCGATCTCTTTGCTCCCTTGCTCGTGGTTTGCCGAGGTGACTATGAGAATAAAGGAGGAGAAAACTTCGTGCACCCTCCCCATCAGAATTTCCTCCATTGCAACCTGCTTCGCAGCACTCTGTGCAAGCTGCGTGAGGCATGATTCCCCATCTCTGCATCCGCTCTCTGCAGCCTCCTCGTGATTTGTGGACATGTTTTCCGCACTCGAACATTCAATTGGTGCAAGCGACATTGCAACTTCCTTCATCCCCGTACTCTCTCCAATTGCCGCTGCAATCACGTGTGAAAGGCCTGTGAGCCCTCCCGTGCACTGCGAGTACCCAAGGCCAAGTACCAGGCTGAGCGCGATGAATATGCGGAGAAAGCGCATCGAACTATTATACCCGAGTATTGTACCAAAAGGAACCCTGTTGTCATGCAGATATCAGTCTTCGATGCATGATTGACATTATTTCTGGAAGATACTTTACAAGGAGAAAGTGTCCTCCTGGTTTCATCGTAATACGTGCCGAGGGGAGCGAATGGAGAAATTCGTCAGCCATTCTAGGCGGAACGATGGAATCCTCTTTTCCCTGCCAGATGTCCACCGGGTATCTCTGTGGGAAAGAGGAAAGCTTCCACTGGGAATACATTTTGAGCTCCTGGAGCAGAAAATTTTCTCCCTCTCCCTCGATAAAGATCGCGCTCAGATTATCCATGAAGAGGTGACGAACATTTTTCTCGTTCCGTAGGAACTCCCGATCACTTCCTCCAAGTTGGATGAGAATGTTAATGAGGAAATTCGGAAACAACGAATACGCTTTACGGGAGAAGCGGAAGAATGATTTTCCAATCGCCGGAAAGCGTTGGTGCAACATAAGAAGCATCCGGAGTGGGGGATGGAGGATTCCAAGGATCTTCGGCGATGTAATCGGCCCAAGTCCGCTCACGATCCAGACTGCGCCTGTTCGCTCCGGTAGAATTTTTGCGCACTCGAGTACATACGATGCCCCGCCGGAAATTCCAAGCAAATGGCAATGTTCTATATTGCAGTGATCAAGGAGATGTTCCACATCGGAAACTATATCTGCCATTCTTCTGCACTCGAAGAAGGTCGATCTCCCTACACCGGAGCGGTTCCATGCGAGGAGTCGCACGTGGTGCTGTTTCGCGGCTTCGTGAGCGTAGCGCACTTCGTAAATCGAGCCGAGGAAGCCATGAAAGTAAAGGAGTGGTATCCCCCCGGGATCCCCGTATTCCGCATATTCCAGGGTTCGCCCATCGGGAAGCCGCAAATCGTGGGGCACGGGGTAGTGCATACGGAATTTCGCCATTGATGACGTTTGTCCGATCCAATCCTTTCATTCATTCCGCACCATGCAGCAGCTATCCTCATGTGCGAACGAGCCCCCCATCCACGATCCCGACGCCAAGGATCTTTGGAGTAGAATTCTCACTGGCCAGCAAGCGGAGATTGATGAGATGAAGGCGAAGTTGAGCGAGTTGGGGAAGTAGGAGGGAAGGTTTCATGAATGTGGTGAGGAATGATGGTGCCGGAGCAGGTCACAGAAACCATCGAACACCCGTTCCAAAGCCTCTTCCGCCGTGCATGCCGTCTCCTGCACCTTGAGTCCCTGGAACGGCTTCAGTGCAACCGACGGCTTGAGGGCAGACACATGAGTCTCGCCATTCTCTTCGCGTAGAACGACATTGCAGGGGAGCGCCAGTGCGACATCGATATTCTCCTGTAATGCCTCATGTGCGAGCTTCGGATTGCACGCGCCGAGAATCTTATGCGGCGGATGATCGATGCCGAGCTTCTCTTTGAGTTTTGCCTGAATATCGATCTCGGAGATGATGCCGAATTTCTCTTTCAGAAGCGCTTCGCGCACCCTTATCTCTGCTTCCTTGAGAGAAAGGGGAAGGATCATCTCGAAGCTATAGGAGGTGACTGGAGCCATAGAAAAAAGAGGATTATCGAGCAAAGCAGTCAGTGGCGCGCTTGGCCATCATGATGTGGATTTCCTCTTCGCCTTCCTCTCCCATCATCTGCTTCATCATGGTGTTCATCTGCCCGTGCTGTTCGCCGGCCATTTGTGCCATCAGGTATTCACCGACCAACTCGAAGTCGCTGTCCGAAAGATCTTGGCAATTTGCCTGCTTCGATTCCAGTTTCCCGTAGAGGGCTTTTCCATCGGCGATTTCCTTATCCTGTTCGCTGTCATCAGTACTCTGCCAGTTTCCCTGCATCATTCCTGACTGTACGCCGGACATTCTGCCGAATTTGCCGCCGATCCATGGTCCTCCGCGTGCGGCGATGGTGAAGAGGCAGACAATTGCCCCCCCAATCATGAGGCCGATCGCCCAGCTCTTCAGTTGCGCCGGTGTGAGCGTTTTGATTGCGAAGAAAATAAGGAAGAGAACGCCGGTGAAGAAGGTAATCACGGAGAGGATGTGCAAAGACCAAAGGACTATGAAGCCATAGCCCATGCCGGTGGAGTTCATCATGGTAAACATAGATAAGAGAGGGGAAAGAATGAAAGGTTATTCTACAGTAAACATCCCCATCATGCCATTCGTCAGGTGTTCCGCGATGTGGCAGTGGATCATCCAGTCGCCGGGATTTGTGACATCAAGCAGGATGTCCACAGTGGCGTCTTTCGGAACAAGGACAGTGTCTTTCCAAACAAGATCCTCATTTGCTTTGCCGTTTATGGCGAGGACGAGAAAACGTTGCCCGTGGAAATGGATCGGGTGCTGCATGGGGTGAGCCGAGTCCTTATCGTTGATGATGCGGATTTTTACCTTGTCTCCTTTTTGAAAAGAGTACTTGATATCCATATTTTCTTTCTGTGAAGCTTCGTCAATGAGCTTCCACTGGGTGTTCGCCTTGGTGGTAACGGCGTTCATCATGGGCATGGCATCTTCCCATTCGATCCCGTCGAGGGTACTTCCGTGCTGCATCATGCCGCTATTACCCATTTCGCCCATCATCGCCTGCTTCACGGAGAGATGGATCGTCTGATCCGGCTTTGTATTGAGAAATTGGTCTGCGAATGCAGTATCCGCGACAATGTCGTCATTCGTCCGGAGCGTTGCAAACTGCTCACGGTAGGAGGGAGTAGCCTCTCCGCTCGAAACGGTGATGCTGCCGAGTACGTAGCGCTTTGGTCCCACGTGCTCCAGAGCAATCTGTCCCGCTTCCTCAAAAAGGACATCCACAATTGCCCGCTCGGAGGGGGAGAGGGTAATACTGCCGACAAATTTTTCCGTTTCCATGTGGCCGCCATCTCCTCCAACGAGCTTCATTTTTGCTCCCTTGAACGCAATTTTAAACGTGCGCGTGTTGGCGGAGTTCGTAAAGAAAAAGCGGACAACGTCGCCCATTTTCACTTCTGCAAGGACGGGTTGAATGCCCCCATTTGCCAACATCGTGTTGCCGAACCTCCCCATGAGAGCGTGATCGGCCTCCTCCTTGCCATAGGAAAGTGGAAGACCGTTCCCTGCAAGGAGAATATCGTCGAGGAAAACCGGCAGTTCCTGATTCACGGGGGCGTAGGCTTCCGAACTTTCCGGCGTGACCCAGAGGTTCCCGTAGAGACCAAGATCCTGCTGCACATCTTCGCGGACATGGGGGTGGTACCAGAACATGCCTTCGTCCGGCACGGTGACGGTGTAGGTGAAGGAATCACCGGGCTGAATCGCCTCCTGTGTCACTCCGGCTGCACCATCGAAGCGGTTATCAATCCGGATGCCGTGCCAGTGAATGGTCGTCGGCTGGTCGATGCCGTTTTTTACCCTCACCGTAAAGGTGGATCCCTGCTTCGCCCTGATCAAAGGACCAGGGAACTGACCGTTGTAGGCGTAGAAGGCAAAAGATTTCCTGTTGATCGTCTTCTTCACGATCTCCGGATTGAGATCGATGGTATCGCCGTCGTTCACTTCCAAACTCTGTGAAGGCTTTGCCTCGGGAAGAGTGGAGAGATCGATGTCCCTGCCCGAAAGCAGCGTCGATGTCCCGCCTGCATCAACGGTCCTCTCTTCCCGCATCATGCCGTGGTTCATCTGCTGATGATTCATTCCTCCCATAGTGGGTGGCCGCTGCGGGGAGCACGAAGCGAGGAGGAGAGTGCCGATAATGAAAAGTGAACGGGAGTTCATGCGGGAGAGGGGGAATGAGAAGGAGTGAAAAGCGAGAGGAGCCAGCCGGCAATGAGTCCTGCAAGGATACTTGCGCCGATCCCGATCCACATGTCCTGCGTGGAGTATTGGAACTGCGGCGCGAAAAAGCGTGAGGAGAATCCGTAGAGCAATCCGCCGTGCAGGAGTCCGACGACGCCTCCACGCAACCAGAGGGGTTTTCCCCGCAGGAGATCAATCACGGCGGCAGGAACGAGGCAGGAGAAAATCATGAGCCAGCCGGGAGAATGATCATGTGGCTGAATGTTGACGGCGGGCGCAAGTTTTTCCCCGAAGTTCATGGCCGAGATCAACATGAAGAGCACTGCCACGGAGAAAGCGCTGCCGAAACGACGCATCCATTGCTGCGCACCAAGGAAGAGAAAGGAAATGATGCCGGTTCCAATCACAGCCCCGTAGAAGCCGATGAGGTGGTACGGACCAATGGGCTCCAGCGGTGAAGCGAGGAAGAGGAGCAGGCTCAATGCAGAGGCAAGGGCAATGCTTTGCAGGAGATGTTTTGCGATGACATCTTCATCGTGCCGAAGATGCGCAAAGAGGAAGAAAAAGCTTCCAACGAGCGACAGAGCGAGAACGACATGCGGCGGACTCCAGATGATGAGAGGACTGTTCAACGTTTCCACTCCGAACATTCTGTGCCACAGCTCATCAAACGGTGCGGATGCAGGAACAAGAAAGAGAACAACAGCGAGCCATTTCATAGATTGTTCTTTTGTTTTCCACCATCCGTAGAAGCCTGTTGCGATTGCAACGATGACCGAGGCATAGAGCAGGAGATGAGGAGGCGACCAGAAAGTTTCTCTTCCAAGGGCTCCATGCCACCACACATCCCATGTGCCTGCGAGCACCGCAGAGAAGAGTGAGATGGTGATGAGCCGAATGAGGGTTGAGCGGGAGGGAGACATGGATCAGTGCATGTGAGGAGAGGTGGTTTTATTAGGTGGAGCGGTCTTTGTAAAGTCAATCGCCTCTGCCCCTGCTTCATCCAGACACGTCTCTTCCATTTGAATGGTGGAGAAGTAAAAACCGAATTTCTCTTTCAGGAGAGTATGAATCGTATGGAGGCGTGTATCGCTCTGTCGGATATCATCGATGCAGATATGCGCGCTGAAGATATTTTTTCCTGACGTAAGACTCCAAGCATGAACATGGTGAATATCCTTTACGCCCGGTGTTGCCTTGATATCGGTGATGATTGCATGGAGATCGAGATTCTCGGGTGTGCGTTCGAGGAGAATGTGGAGCGCGGAACGAATGATGCTCCACGATGCGTAGAGGAGCACCAGACCAAATGCCATGCCAAGCAGGGGATCAATAGCCATGAATCCCGTGAACCGGATAACGAGCGCACTCACGATGATGATCAGACTCCCGATAAATGTCTGCAGGATGTGCCAGAATGCACCCTTAAGATTCAGGTTTCCTTTCTGACGCTGGTAGAGGAGTCCGATTGCGATGAATTCTGTCACAAGTCCTCCCAGCGCTACGAGGAACATCGGACCTGTCGAAAGGTGAATCGGATTCTGGAGGCGCATTGCACCCATCCAGAGAACGAAGATGGCCATTCCTATAAGGAAGAGACCATTAAAGAGGGCCCCTACGATCTCGGATCGGATGAGGCCGTAGGATTGAAACTGATCTGCTTCCTGCTTGGCGAAGTGCCCTGCGACGAGTGCGATGAGAACGCCTCCGACAGCCGAGAAGGTATGGAATGCATCGGAGATCACAGAGATGGAACCTGTCCAGAAACCAATCCCGAGTTCAATCACAAAGTAGATTCCTGTCAGCCACCCCGTAATCGCGAGTGCACGAGTGTCGGAAGTTTGAGGGAGGTGGCCGGTGTGGGAGGTGCGAGTGGTCATAGAAGTTTCTGCCATGTCTTTCCCCCATCCGTGGACTTATACAGGATATGCCCCTTGCCGAAGGCATAGAGCGTCAGGGAGTTCTTCGGATCGAGGGCGAGATAGTAGGCAGGATCATTTCCGGGGAGCATGCCAACTGTTTCAAAGACAAAACCGCCTTCCGGTTTTCGTGAACCTTTCATAATGCCGTGATCCCTCGTTGCGAGGGTGAGGGTGCCGCTCTCTTGATCCACTTCGATATCGGGGATGATGTCGGTCTGAAGCAGAGGAGCGATACTCACGAAGGTCTCTCCGCGATCAGTACTGAGGAGCAGGTCGCCAATGGAACCAAAATAGACAGTATTTTCATCGCGGGGATCGCCTGCAAAAGCGAGGATTTCCGGCGGCTGCTTTGGGAGTACTTCCCACGTTTTCCCGCCATCGAGCGAACGGTGGACGCGGAGCTTGTACCAGCCGTAGAGGTGATCGGGATTCGCCGGATGCGCCATCATGGCATGGAAGTCCGCAGGACCTGCGGGGTTTCCGTTGCTGATCTTCTGCCATGTTTTGCCCGCATCCGTGGAGTTTAAGAAGCCAAGATTGCCGCCCCCACTCGGATGACCGCTGCTCATGAGAATGTTTGGATCTGTCGGATGGGAAGAGAATCCCATGAAATCATCGCGATTTTTTCCGACAAGAGTCAGTTCTGTATCGTTCGTAAGCACAAAGAGTCCATCGTGAGTCGCGATGTAGAGACGGTTACTATCTCCTCGATCAACGGCCAGACCGTGCACATGGGTGTCACTGAGCGAGACGAACTCGCCGCCAGTGCTGGCACATGCTGTGAGCAATAGTGGGAAGAGCACGAGACTAATGAGAGACCGTTTCATAGGCAAAAGGGTAAGGAAGCTATGATTCATCGGGGAGAACAGCACGGAACAAATCCGGACGCTCGGGTCCCTCGACGATGATTTCCGCAATAGCACCGCGGTCAACAGACCGCGAGAGGCTGTGATCAACAATCTGGTACGTACCGGGCACATCCACTGTAAACTCCACGATTGCCGATCCACCTGCGGGAATCAGCGTCGTCTGGATATTGCGGAGCGGAGGAGAGAGGAGATCGCCCTCGGGATAGACGCTATCGAAGATTGCTCCAATCACATGGAGGTTCGACGGGACAAATCCCCCCACACCTACATAAAGGCGAATACGCTCCCCGACGTTTGCCTTGAGCGCCTTTTCTCCGCGGAGCGCCTCCATGCGGCCATTGAATACGATGTACTCCGGCTCTGTGGAGAGGAGTTTCTTCTTGCTCAGTTCCTGCAATCCCTTCTTCCCCAGTTTTCCTTCCGTATAGAGCTCTCCCTGCATGAGGTAGAACTCGCGATCGATTTTCGGGAGGGGATTCTTCGGTTCGACCACGATGAGGCCGTACATGCCGTTCGCAATGTGCGTCGGGATGTGCGGGCTGGCGCAGTGGTAGACGTAGACGCCCGGGCGTAGAGCGCGGAATTGGAAAGTTTTGGTTTCTCCCTCCTGCACCTGTGTGAGGACGCTTCCACCCCCGGGTCCGGTGACCGCGTGGAGATCAATGGAATGGGTATCGTGCATGTTCTCCTCCTCAAAAAATGTGCTGAATCTTTGGGAGAGTGAATTCCACGAGGTGCTCGTGAGAGCTTTCAAATGATAGCGAATGCTTTGATCATCGATCGATGGAACTTCGTTCACAGTATTCTCTGATTCCCGGGTTTCCTTCGGACTGTGGGTGAGGCGAATTTCCACGGTATCACCTTCTTTCACCCGCAGGAACGGACCCGGCACCGTGCCATTATATGTCCAGTATTCGTACGTGACGCCCGGGGCAATGGCGGAAACAATTTCGCGTGTTTGCAGATCGATGACGACGGTTCCATCTTCTCTGCGTGTCATCGGGGCGGAGAGATCATCGGCAGCGCGGCTGATTTCTGGAAGTTCTGGTTCAGGCGATTCGGATTCTTCTTCCGCGCTTTTGCTGATGGTCGCGAAGAGAAGGAACGCCGCAGTGAATCCAACAACCATAATGATGGGTGCGATAGCCGAAATCCAATTGCGTCGTGTGGGACGGAACCCTTTGAGGAGCAATGAATTCGATACAACCGAAACAGAACTCATTGCCATCGCGAGCCCGGCGAGCTCCGGCCGGAGCGAGAGGCCGAGCCCTGCAAATACTCCAGCGGCAATCGGAATGCCGAGGACGTTGTAGAAGAGCGCGAAGAACATGTTCTGGCGGATTTTGGAGACCGTTTCGCGACTGAGGCGGATTGCGGTGACGACATCCCGGAGATCATTCTTCACGAGGACGATACCACCAGTTTCCATCGCAATATCGGTTCCACTCCCCATCGCGATGCCAAGATCCGCTGCCGCAAGAGCCGGGCTATCGTTGATGCCATCGCCGACCATGGCGACTTTTTTGCCAGTTGCCTGAAGTTTTTTTACTTCGTTCGCTTTTTCCTCCGGCAATACTTCTGCAAGAACATGATCGATGCCGGCGAGTGAGGAGATAGCTTTTGCAGTCCGCGCGTTATCGCCAGTGATCATATAGACCGCGAGGCCCATTTTTTTAAGGATCGAGATTGCCTCCTTTGATGTGTCCTTGATCTGATCGGCAACGGCGATGATGCCGATGATCTCCTTCTCACTCGCGAGGATCATCGCGGTTTTCCCCTGATTTTCGAGCGCGATGAGCTTCGTATCAATCTCTGCGAGAGTTCTGCCGATCTTCGTCATGAGTGCGCGGTTGCCGAGCGAGTAGGTTTGTCCGTCTATTTTTCCTTCCACCCCATGACCGGGGATAGCACGGAATCCATCAGCCGTACTCAGCGCGACATTGTTCTGTTTTGCATGCTGGACGATGGCATCGGCGAGGGGGTGTTCGGAGCCTTGTTCGAGCGAGGCTGCGATGCGGAGAACTTCTTTTTCATTTCCTTTCAATGCGACGACATCCGTCACCTCCGGCTTCCCCTTCGTCAACGTCCCTGTCTTATCAAAAACAATCACATCAATCTTCTTTGCGGCTTCCAGGGGCTCGCCACCACGGATTAAGACGCCATACTCTGCACCCTTACCCGTTGCCACCATGATGGCGGTTGGCGTTGCGAGGCCAAGCGCACAGGGACAGGCGATCACGACGACGGAAACAAATGCGAGGAGCGCAAAGGTGAGTGTTGCACCAAGGAACATCCATGCGGCAAATGTGAGGATGGCAATGCCGATGACCGCCGGCACAAACCATGAGCTCACCCAATCAGCGAAATCCTGAATCGGCGCTTTACTGCCCTGAGCGTCTTCCACAAAGCGGATGATCTGCGCGAGTGCGGTCTCGCTCCCCACTTTTTCCGCTCTGAATTCGAGCGATCCGTGTGCGTTCATTGTTGCGCCAAACACCCGGTCTCCCTCCTTTTTTTCGACCGGGATGCTCTCGCCGGTGAGCATGGATTCATCTACTGCTGAGTGCCCGCGGAGAACTATCCCATCAACTGGGATTTTTTCTCCGGGACGAACAACGACGGTATCTCCCGCCCGTACCTCTTCGATCGGCACATCGCGCGTGACGCCGTCTTTGATGATCCGTGCGGTCTTGGCCTGCAAGCCCATCAGTTTCTGGATCGCATCCGAGGTCGCTCCTTTCGCCCTCGCTTCCAGCCATTTGCCGAGGAGGACGAATGTGATGAGGAGCGCTGCGACTTCGAAGTAGAGATCCTCGTGCGCTCCGATCAGAGACTTTTCATTCGTCCAATGAATAATGAGGTTCCATACGCTGTAAAAGTATGCAGTCGAGGTGCCGATTGCAATCAAACTGTCCATGTTGAACGTTTTCATCCGAAACGCTGACCACGCGCTGTGATAGAAACCTGCGCCGAGCCAGAACTGGACGGGGGTTGCAAGGATGAGCGAGGTGATGCCCATCCATGGCTCGGCGAGTTCGATGAATGGAAGACGTGGAATGAATGTTCCAAGCATGAAGTAGAGCATCGGGAGACTGAGGATCAGTCCGATCGAGAATTTCCGTCGGTACATTCGAATCTCCTGTGCGCGTCGTTCTTTGTCTTTCGCGCGATCCGCGGGATTTGCCACGGTAGCTCCGTAGCCCGCCTTCTTCACCGCTTCGATTAATATGGGGACAGAGGTTTGTCCAGGATCAAAGAGAACTGTTGCCTTAGCGGAGGCAAAATTGACATTGGGCTCAATCACACCATTCGTTTTCTTGAGTTTCCTTGTAATGATGGCGGCGCAGCTTGCGCAGTGCATGCCGGTGATTGCGAGGGTGGTGCGTTCGTTCTTCATGGTGTGCGGGGTGAATGTACCGAATATTCCTGACCGAGCTCATTGATCGCTGATTGCCACTTCATCAGATCGAAGCCGTCGTCGTGCGTCACGGTGACGGTATTCTGCTCAAGATCAACCTCAACGCTTCGGATTTCCGGGAATTCGCCGCTCACGTCTTTAATGAGGGCTGAACACGATGCACAATGCATGCCGGGGATGGAAAAAGTAGTTTTCATAGGAAGAGGGAGAAAAAATTTAGAGAACATGGATGGTGCCGCGGATCATGCCCATGGAGCAGGTAAATGCAATATCGCCGCGAATTTTCGGAGTAAATTCGAACACGTTTGATCCTTTCTTCAGTGGCTGATTGATCTTGAGATCCGAAACCACGAGGCCGCTCGTGCAGCCAGAGGCCTCTGATCCATCAATCGTCCAGCGCACAGGGGTGCCGGCCTGTACCGTGAGCTCCGGAGGCTCGTAGCCGTATGCAGTGACGCGCATGGAGATCTCCTGCGTGCCTGTTTTTCCCGGGGCGCCGATCACTACTTCCTGCCGGCTTGCAGGTGCAAATACCCGCGTGAAGCTGATATTGGCAAGAGCCATGCCGCTCCGGAGGTTGAAGATCGAGAGGAGCAGAACCAGCACACCCGCAAAATGAATGAAGAGGTGCGATGTGCGTCCTGTAGCTTTGGTGGAAATAAAGCTGATGCCAAGGAGCGAGGGCAACGTACCGAGCGCAAAGAGGAACATCGTGAGCGCGCCGCTCATAAAGCTCCCCGAGGCAAGCGCCACGAGTTGCAGGGATTGCGTGAACCCACAGGGGAGGAAGAACGTGAGCGCGCCGAGGGTGAGTGGGGCGAGGGGATTATTACTCTCCGAGAGCCGAGCGATCGCATGGCTCATCCTCTTTGGTGGGCGGAGCGGGAAGCTTCCTTTTGGAATGATCGTGAGCATCGTGAGTGCCAAGTAGAGCATCACGAGTGCAACAGCAATATTCATGTAACCGGTCATCGCAGGACTCAAAACAATTGATTTCCCAAGCAGTCCCACGAGTCCGCCAAGGACGAAGTACGATGCGAGTCGGCCGATATTGAAGTGGAGGAGGGGAATGAATTTTTCCCGCACAGTCTTTGCATGATGAATTTCGTTGTACTTTGCGGCGATTGCGAGCAGAAGCCCGCCGGTAACTGCAAGGCAGCTCGATGTCCCCGCAACGAGGCCGATGAGAATGATGCCGGCAATCGAGAGGGTGCCCTCCGCTGTGGGAGCAAGCGATACGAGATCAAATATCTGGAGGATCTTGTAGAGTGCGAAGATGATGAGGAGCGAGCAGCCGATTTCGATCCACTTCTGCTCCGCCGGCGCCACGGTTTCCGTTGTTGGTGTTTCCTCCTGCTCAAGCGAATAGCCTGCTTCGTGGATCACGGCTGTGAGGTGATCAATCGTGGGAGGTGAGTGTTCATCCAGTACGAGCGTTGCGGTATCTTTGCGATGATTCACTTTTACCTCTTTGACTCCGGGAATAGCACTAAGTTTTCGTTCGAGGAGAATCTCACAACTTGCGCAGGTCATGCCTGCGATATGGAGCGTAAGGTGATGGGGAGAATGATGTGCCATAGAGCGAGTTTAAGGAAAATCATAGAGAAAAATCAGCCGGATCAATACCGGCTGTCAAAAATGATTTCCTTCTCTCACAGGAGACGGACGACGCTTTGGGATGGAGGTACGAGTGCGGAGGCGATGCTTTCCTCGATGGACGCAAGAGGAAAAGCTTCATGTTCCAGGAGCACAATTTCGGAAGGCATCATTGCAACTGGTGTCTCCAGGGTCTGCGGAGCAAAGGTGAGGAGATCAGGTTCCTGCACACTGATGCAATTCCCCGCGCAGGATGTGTCGTGTGCAGTTGGCTCATGTGTAGCGAAGCAATCCGTGCAGTCCGATGACATGAGCGAGACTTCATGCATACTCATTGTATGATCGTGATGGCTTTCTGCGGCATACGCCGTATGCATCATGCACACGGGGCCGAGAGTCAGATAGAACGCCAGTGCGAAGAGAAAGAGAAATCGCATGCTGATCCAGTATCCTACGTTTTTGCCGTCTTTGAGTCAAGAGAATCGTGATTTCTGCATCTCCTGTACTATCTTCCTTAAGGAATCCATGGCACCCATTCTCGCCACTCCTGGCATGGTGTTGATGACGATTGTCGTCTTCTGCGTTCAGCTTGTTTCCCTCATTGTGATGACACTCATGATTTTTGAGTACCACCATATTCATGTGAAGAGGATGGATCTCCTCTCCGCATTTGAGGGTGTGCAGCGGATGCACATCATCTGGAGATGCCGTTTTCTCGTGATTCTTTATGCCGCTATGACCCTCATGATCACCATTGGTACTTCCTATTTGTATCTCTTCCAGCCGCACATCCTCTGACTATGTCTACGCAGAACCATGAGCGGCTGGTTGATGCTTTCAGCACTCACTGGATCAAATACTCTATGCCCGTCTTCGTTTTGTTTGTGCTTTTGATGACCTCGATACTCCTCTTCTACTTCGCGGGTTTGAGCACTCATCACCTCATGTGGCTTTCCCATATCACTCTTCTCCTTGCTCTCGTGCTTCTCGTAACCGTGCATCACTGGTTCTTCCACAGGATCTTAAGCGACGGCATGGATGATGTGATCATCACCGATAAGCGTGTCATTTTCCTTGATTCCTCCCTGTGGCTGCGCGATGACATGCACGAAATAAAGCTCACGAATATCCAGGCGGTCGAAACGAGGAAACATGGCATCCTCCAGAACATTCTCCGCTACGGGAGCCTCTGGATCGATACTGGAGGGAGCGCTATTGATGCAGGCGAGGTGATTCCGCTTGTTCCCCATCCCCATCGCAAAGCGAAGGAAATTCTAGAGCTCCTCGAGATGAGCTGATGCTTCGATACGCGCCGCCGTGTCACCCTGAGTAGCCCGAGCCGCTGCGAGGGCGTATCGAAGGGCGTTGGCGGCGCTACTCAGCATGACACTACTCTCCAAGAACACACGGCACTTCCGGATCCGCGATGCAGTTCTCCGCCGGTGGCTCCCCTCGCCATGGGCAAGTCTTCGAGTAGAGGCACGCATCATCCGTCATCTCCTCTTTCTGCTCTGTGATTCGTTCCATACTCGCTTCGTCCTCGTTCTGGTACGTGAGCAGGATCTGATCCATATCCTTCAATTCATACTCCGGATCCCATGCCATTTCCTCCCACTCGCTTCCCTCAAGTGGCCGGTGCCGCACAAATATCCGCCAGCGCTGCCCGAGTTCATTTGGGCAGATATCGACTCCAGAATCCAGCTTCATACAGTTTGCTGTCATCACAAAACCGATTGAAGAAAAGAAATCACCGATCCCGTACCCCGGCTTGTGAGTATGCATCACCCAGCCGATGCCATCATGGAGATGGAGGTGCTCGTGGTGATATTCGCTTACCTCATCATGTGATTCCTCATCATACGAAACGCCGGACATGTATTTGGAATCCGTGAAATCAATCTTCTCATCCTCGATCCACACCGCAAAATCCGCATGGATGTGGTTCACAGGATCTGGGTTCGCTGCATACTCCTTGTGCCCAAAGAGGGAACAGGAGGTGAGGAGGAGAATGGGAAGGCTATAGAATAATTTCACCGGATCATCGTACCATCATTCATCGATGGTTTCAGTTCATTTCCGACCAATTATTCATTGCTGTCCTGTACGCATTCATTCGCAAAAAAATTTCGGGTGTTCTATAGGCAATTGCTTCGAGTTGTTGTTCTATCTCAAATTCGAGATCAGAGGATTTGCTTGTAATAAGTCGTCTGTTTGCCCCGATCATTTCATACAATCTCTGTTCTTCTCCAACAAGGTAGGGTTCGGCTTGGGGATATTTCCTTGTCAGTTCATTAATGACAAGAGACACACAAGATCTTAGGCCGGAGGGAGTCAATGAATCTGATTGGTGATAATCCATGGCGAATGCAGAAACAGATCCGGTCTCTAAGACCGGATTTCCATTATTTATCCAATATTTCGTCCTGATATCCTGATGCCATAATGAAGTCAGGATTCGTTATTCCGGCGTTGACGAGTTGCCCGCGAACAACTTTTTGTCGCTGATGTGTCATGCCGTAATGAGGACGATATTGATCCTGAGAATTGTTCGTTCCATCGTTGTATTCCCATCCTGGTCGGAATTGGGATGGATAATTTTCCATAATGTGAGGGGGAAATGGAGTAAAAAACAGTGGATAGGGGTGGGAGGCCGGATCACTTTCTGCAATGTGGTGCTTTGAATGATCTGAAGAAGGAATTTACGGAATGTCAGGAATTATTGACATTTTATCGGATTTTGTTTTAACGTCAATGTGTTCCTTTGTACCGCTTTGGCAATACGATGCATTTTTTGAAAATGATAGGATATCCCTCGTGAATTTTTCTCTCCTACACATCACTTGCAAGGATGCTGAGGAAGCAAAGACCATTGGGAAAATCCTTGTGGAGGAAAAGCTTGCAGCATGCATCAATATTCTTAAAGACGTGCATTCGATCTATCGCTGGAAAGGAAAAATCGAAGAAGCAGAGGAGGCAGTACTCTTTGCCAAAACGACGGCCGATCTTGTGCCAAAGCTCATCACCAAGGTAAAGGAGCTCCACTCCTATGATTGCCCGTGTATTGTTTCGCTTCCCATTATGGAAGGGAACGAGGAGTATTTGCGGTGGATAGAAGAATCCTGCGAATGAAGAGCATTATACTATTCAATTGAATAGTATAATAAGGATTTTGCTCTATCTATTCCGTAGAACGGAGATGGTGTATGTCACTCCTCCTACAGTAAAGGTGTAGCGCCCTTCTTGCCTTGGGGCCAGGATCGTGAGCGTGATGATCATCTCCCCGCCTGCTTGGATTGCACGATCTGCACGCAGATCATTCACTGTACGCACGTCGGTGCCACTTCGATTCTGGAAGATCGAGAGCATGCGATCGGAGCGAGAGAGCGCGGCTAAGTTCTCACCGGTGCGAACGGGAGTTGCTCCTGCAGTAAAGCGGAGCCGCACTGCTGCAGTTCCCCGTGGAGGGAGCGTGAGCGCGGTGGCCCCCATCGGGGTAAGGCTGCGGATCGCAGATGCACCTTTAGCGCCTGCCCTCGACGTGGCGAGTTTTGTCTTGTAATCGCTTGCAGCAGCAAGGCGGCGGACGACGGGGAGGAGGAGCTGCACCGTGCGGCCCGCGCACTGCGTGTTTGCGAGATCGCGGTGCGAGACGACTGTGGGGAACGACGTACCGTGGTAGAGCGTTTTTCCTTTGAGATCGACGTTATATTCCCCCGCGAGGTGATGGAGGAGCTTCCGTAGACTCACGAGCTGCTCTTCGGTCGGTTCCTTGCGCTGGAAGTTCCCGATCATCGCGATGCCGAGTGTCCCGGTATTCGCACAGTACACATGGGCACCGATAATATTCTTCCCTCCCGCGCGGCCCTCGTAGATCACGCCATCACGATCAATAAGGTAGTGGTAACCGACATCACCCCAGCCATTTTTCACGGCATGGGTAAAGTAGATCGAGCGTACCTGCTCTGGGCCAGTGAGCGTATCGAGGAGGCTTCCGTCCTCTTCCCCCGTGTGGTGGATCACGAACATTTTGACGGCTGCGCTGTAACGCCGCGACCAGACGAGGGGATTGCCTGCCTCATCTTCCATTACGGATTGCTCTACTCGGAAGTCATCAGGGTAATTCCGGATCATTTCCTGGCATTCCTTATCACGTTCGCTCAGCACCGTCCCGCCCTTTTTATCGATGGCGTTCTTGGTCCGTTCGAGTTCTGCCTCCGGATCCTGAACGATCCCGAGCGATTCATCCGCACCCCAACCTCTCCTCGTGATGATCGTCGGGATATCGGATGTTGCACCCCGCGCTTCTGCGAGGAGTGGCACGAGGAGGAGGGTTGCGATAGTGAGACCTATGATCTTTGGGTGCATCTATGGTTATAATACCGTGAAATGTACGCGACGCAGTCCATCGACGAAGTTTTTGTAGCACTCGATGTCAAAGGGGATGGACTTTCTGTTCTGGAAGCGGAAAAGCGCCTCGCCAAGTTTGGCAGGAACGAACTCCCGAAGAAGAAGCACTCGCTCATCCTCCTCTTCCTTAAACAGTTCAACAGCATCCTCGTGTACATTTTATTTGGCGCACTTCTCCTCTCCATTATCCTCCCCTTTTTTGAGGAAGGAGGAGCGCTCTCGCCCACAGATTTTTTTGATGCGATCGCAATTGCGATCATTCTCCTCCTGAATGCGATTCTTGGATTCTTCCAGGAGCGCAAAGCCGAGAATGCGATTGCACTCCTCACCAAGATGAGTGAACCGAGTGTGCGCGTTCGACGCAACTCTGCTGTGGAGGTCATTCCATCGCACCTGCTTGTTCCCGGGGACATTCTGCTCCTCGAGGAAGGGGATACCGTGAGCGCAGATGGTCGCGTGATAGAGGTGCGGAGTGCCGCCGTAGATGAAGCATCACTCACAGGGGAATCAGAACCTGTGCGTAAGAGCACGGAGAAGTTGACGGGAGAACCTGGAATTTCTGATCAGAAGAACATGGTGTTCCGCGGCACCGTAGTCACGGGAGGGCACCTCGTTGTCGTCGTCACTGCTACAGGCACGCATACGGAACTCGGGAAAATCGCAACACTCGTTTCCTCCGTTCTGCATCCGGAGACTCCGCTCGAGCGCTCGATGTCTCACCTCGGGCGCTGGCTTGGAATCGTCGTTCTCGTCTTCTGCAGTCTTATCTTCATCGTAGGAGCACTGCGAAAACTTCCGCTCGCAGAGATGCTCCTCTCCGCTGCGAGCCTTGCAGTTTCTGCAGTTCCAGAGGGGCTCCCGGCTATAGTGACCGTGTGCCTTGCGATTGGCGTGCAGCGCATGATCAAGAGGAAGGTACTCACACGGGAACTCTCCGCGGTCGAGACACTTGGTTCTGTCACTGTGATCTGTTCAGATAAAACGGGAACAATTACGGAGAATGAGATGGAGGTACAGGAATTATGGGTCGATCACGAAGTGATACATATAAAATGGGGAGAGAGGAACGCTCATCTCTCGTTCATGATCAGGAATCGGGAGGAGAAGGAAATTGGTCGGGTATCTTCGAATGCTGCATTACTCCTCCAGATTGGATCCTCCTGCAACAACGCGCACTCGCTCACGGTGGGTGATCCGACGGAGATAGGGCTCCTCCATATTGCAGAGAGCACGGGAGTGAAGCGCCTCCCTATCCTCGAAGAAGATGTTCCCTTCACTTCGGAGAAGAAGTACATGATGACGACGCACCTTGGGGGTTCGGGTTCGGGTTCGGAAATTCAGTATTTGAAGGGTGCGCCGGAGGTCGTTGTAGAACTCTGTGCACTTTCGCCTGAAGAGAAGAAAGAAATTCTGACGCAGAATTCATCGATGGCAGGGCGTGCACTGCGAATTCTGGGATGCGCCAGGAAAGAGAAAGGAGAGGCAAAAGCAACGTTCATCGGACTCATCGGTATGCTGGATCCGCCGCGCGATGGAGTGGCGGATGCTATTGCGATTGCAAAGCATGCCGGCATTCGCACGGTGATGATTACAGGTGATCATGCCCTCACCGCCAAGGCGGTTGCGGGACGTGTGGGAATCTCGAGTGAAGTTTTGGAAGGGAAAGATCTTGATACATTCTCAGACGAAGCTCTGAGGAAGCACATTCAAACAGTCTCCATCTTTGCCCGCGTCTCTCCGATGCACAAAGTGAAGATCCTCACGGCATTCCAGGAGAACGGAGAGATCGTTGCGATGGGGGGTGATGGCGTGAACGATGCGCCCGCGCTTAAGAAAGCAGATGTGGGATTTGCGATGGGAATGCAGGGGACAGATGTCGCGCGGGAAACCGCGCAGATCGTCCTCACTGATGATCACTTCCAGAGCATTGTGTCTGCTGTGGAAGAGGGGAGGACAATCTACGACAACATCAATAAATTTGTCGTGTTCCTCCTCCGCGCAAACTTCGATGAACTCATGGTGGTCTTTGGTTCGATTCTCTTTGCGATCCCGCTCCCGTACCTCCCAATCCACATCCTCCTCATTAACCTGATGACAGACAGCCTCCCCGCGATGGCGCTTGCGATGGAGAAAGCGGAGCCTGGTGTGATGAATCGCCCACCGCGCCCTCCAAAGGAGCACATCCTCCACGGAGAAATTGGATTCATTGTGTTTGCGGCGATCATTGCGACTGTGGTCGCGTTCCACATCTTCTTCACGGCGATGCGACTTTACGGTGATATCGATATCGCGCGATCCATGGTCGTTACAGGTTCCATTGTGTTCGAGCTCTGCCTCGTCTTCACTTGCCGTTCCAAGCAATCGCTCCTCAGAATCGGCTTCTTCAGTAACCGATACCTCCTCGCTGCTGTTGCGATCGCATTTACACTCCTCTTCCTCTGTGTGTACTCGCCGATTAATGTGTTCCTCCGCATCGTGCCGCTCACGCTCAATCAGTGGATACTCCCGTTTGCATGGGGAATTGGCACCCTGCTCTTCTTTGAGACCCTCAAGCTTCTCCTCCCGAAGAGGAGGATGACGTGGTGAAGAAAAGAATGGTACCGCTACGGGGATTTGAACCCCGGTTACCAGGATGAGAACCTGGTGTCCTAACCGGGCTAGACGATAGCGGCTTCTCCCCCAGTCTACGGATTTTCGGTGATGTGTGCTACAATCCCCCTCGTTATTTTCACACTTCCTCTATGCCCCTCAATGTCTCACACCTCGAGAAAGGATACACGCTGACGGATCAAGAGCGGAAGTTTCTTGCAAAGAAGGTCGGCAGACTTTCGCGTTACTGCGCCAGACTCCAGGATGAGAGCTCCGAGATCCGGGTGGAAACAGTCTCGCGCGATACCAAGAAGAAAGGGGATAGCGTCAAAGTGATGATCACGGTGATTCTCCCGAAGAAAGTTCTCCGTGCGGAATCGCGCAAAGCCACAGCGCTTGAAGCGGTGGACCGGTGCTGCGAGAAGCTGGAATCGCAGATCGAAAAGTACAAGGCCACGCATGGCTCGCGCGAGAAGACAGTGCGCAGGGTGATGAGACGCAGATAATTCTTCTGTTCTCTTCTATACTGATGATTATGTCGCTCCGGATTCTGCTGCTTGCTCTCTGTTTCCCTCTCTTTGTCCATGCCCAGGAAACGGTAGGACCCCCTGCCTCTGCACCTGCTCCGCTCAAGCCGGTGATCACGGGGCCGCTCGAGGTAGAGGTAGGGAAAACCCTGGTTCTGGATGCGAGCTTGAGCGTCGCAGATTCGCGCACAGTGCGATACTTCTGGTCGCTCGATTCACGCCTCATTAGCACCACAGAGGAAGCAGTGCTCACGCTCGATAAACCGGGGAAATACACTCTCTCCCTCCGAGTGCGAGATACCGTTGATGGTACCGTGCGTGAGGAAGAGATCACGGAGAGTGTGGTTGTGTATGTGCGAAAAATCCTGCTCATTGCAGGACCAATGGTGGAAGAGGCAAAGATAGAACTCCATCGCCAGAGTGGGGAGGAGGAGGGGGTGTTCGTGGATGTTCTCCATGCGAAGGATCTCACGATTCCGCTCGGGGTGGAGGATGCTCTTACCAAACTCATAGCTGAAAACGCACAGAAACTCCGTGGAGCGGAGACCATTGTGCTCTGGGCAGACGGCGCGATCGCCATGAATGCACTCTCCCGCGCACTTCGGCAGCAGGATGAGCTCCTTTCGCTGCTGCGTAGCCAGACCATCATCCTCATCACGGATCGCGGGCTCCAGCGCCTCGCACGCATCATCCGTGGGCCATTCTCGGTTCTGGAACCTGAGGAGATTATCATTACGCGCAAGGAGGCAATCAATCACCTCATTGCGTCAGAGAATATGGAGGAGTTCCTCTCCACCCTGGAGAAAGCAGATATCGATTCCTATGCCGTGGATAAAGCAACGTTTGCGATCCGTCCGTGGAATATTCTGGGGACACTCGTGAACTACATGGTGACGCGCGGTGTGAGCTCGGAAATGATTCTCTTGCTTCTCATGCTCCCGGTGATTTTGATGATTGTGACATTCCTCAAGCAGGTCGTTGGAGTCACCACATTTGGTCTCTATGCGCCTGCGGTGATCACACTTTCCCTCATTGCACTCGGATGGAAGATCGGTCTCGTACTCCTCATCATTATTCTGATAGCAGGGTACGTGATGCGTGCACTGATTGCGCCGTATCGTCTGCTCTACATTCCAAAAATTGCGATCATTCTCACGGTCACGAGTATCGTTCTGCTCCTCGTTCTTGCAGCTGCGGCCGCTTTTGGCATTACGCTGGCACCGGATACGATTTTCATCCTCCTCATTATGACGACACTGAGCGAGGAGTTCATGAGTGTGAAGGCTGAGATGGGGCTCACCTCCGCTATTTTTGCTGCTGGGGAGACAGTGATCGTATCGCTTATTTGCTTCGTCCTCGTGCAGTGGGATCTCCTGGAATCAATGATTATTGCGTACCCCGAGCTCATCCTCCTCACCCTTCTTGCGAACGTGATGATGGGCAAGTGGACGGGACTTCGACTGAGTGAAGTTGTGAGGTTCCGAGAGATCTTTAAATACTTGGAAGAATGAGCATTCTCCTCCCCAAAGATCATGGCGTCCTCGGTATCAATGCCCGGAACCTGAACTACTTAAAGCCCTTCAATCCCGAGAAAGCTGTAGCGTTTGCCGATGACAAACTCAAAACGAAGATATTTTTAGAGACCCGCGGCATTCCTGTTCCCAAGCTCTACGCAAAGATCGCTCACCGCGAAGAGCTCCGCGCATTCGATTTCTTTTCCCCGCCTGAGGAATGTGCTCTCAAGCCGAATTTTGGGTATGGAGGGGAGGGAATATTGGTCCTGAAAAGCAGGAAGACCGAAGGGTGGAAAACGACTTCCGGCAAACTCGTGACGTATGAGGAAGTATTTGAGCACATCGAGAACATCCTCGATGGGATGTACTCCCTCAATCATCGCCGCGATACCGCATTCTTCGAAAAGCTCATCGAGCCCTCTGATGCATTTGCCCCGCTCAATCCTGCGGGACTGCCGGATCTTCGGATCATTGTCTTCAACTTGGTCCCCGTCATGGCCATGATGCGCCTCCCAACAGAGGAGAGCGAAGGCAAAGCGAATGTGCACCTCGGAGGCATTGGACTCGGGATTGATATTGCAAAAGGGATAACAACATTCGGAGTGCAGCGGAATAAGAGAATCCGGACGCTCCCGAATGGCCGCGAAGTTTCCGGATTCAAAGTTCCGCATTGGGAGGAGATGCTCCTCATAGCATCGCGCATTCAACAGATGACGAATATCGGGTTCGTGGGAGTGGATCTGACGCTCGATCAGAATTCGGGTCCGATTCTCTTGGAAGTGAATGCGCGCGCGGGATTGATGGTGCAAATTGCAAACCTTGCGCCACTCGGGAAGCGCCTCGAACGGGTCTCTGGTATCAAGGTGGGCTCACCCGAAAAGGGCGTGCGCATTGCGCAGGATCTCTTTGGCGAAAAGATCATGAAGAAAGAGGATACAAAACTGAAGGAAGAGCGGCCCGTTCTTGCAACGCATGAGATAATCGAAATTCTCGGCGGCAAAAAGCAGCTCCTTGTTTCTGCAATTCTGCGCCCGGATTACGATCGCACGGTATTTGATCCCTCACTGATTCATGAGCTCATGGAGCTCAAAGCAATCGAACGCATTCCCGATGGGACATACCGGGTGAAGTTTGCACTCAGTGGCAAGAAAATTCAGACGGTCATTCATTCATACATCATCAAGGATGAAGATCCCGATGTACGTGCTTCCATCGGTCGCAGAGATCTCACAGGATTCCTCGTGGATCCTGCAAAGAAGAGCGTCCACCTCATGCACCTTAAGAGCGATCTTGCACGTGTAGATGCGCAACTTGCCGATATCGATCGTAAGGTCCAATTGCTCCGGTACCTTCGGCCGGAGAATCTCGAGGAGCAGCGTACGCACGCCGGGCAGGATTCCTCCTATAACCCGATCTTCACCTACGATATACTCTCGTTTGATGGAGAGGAGCTTCGGGATCGCCTCCAGTACCTCGAGGGTGATGCCTCCCCCCTTGGTGTACTCCTCCACAGGAAGCGGAGCGAAATTCTCCTCAAAATGGATCTCTTAGAGGCACGGGGTCAGAATGAAGTGTTCACGCGTATTTCGGGAGAACTCTTTGGCCGACCGGATAATGGCATTACCAAGGAGGCGCGTCTTTTTCTGCAACAATGGAAAGGAGGAGAAGTCTCCTCCTCGGAGAAGATGCTCTCTTCGGAGGAGGTGAAAGTGATCTTTGAGGAGGTATTGAAGAAGTACGGCTTACGGGGATGGAATGTGGTGCTCAAGCCTTCTTCCATTGCCGATGTGACGCTCGGCCGCTCCTCCATCATCATTCGGCAGGATGCACTCTTTTCCCCTGAGCGGATTGCGAGTCTGATTGCGCATGAAATCGAAACGCATGTCCTCACTGCGGAGAATGGCAGTAAGCAGCCTTACGAACTTTTTGAGCGTGGCATGGCGGGGTACCTGGAAACGCAGGAAGGTCTTGCGGTCTATAACCAGAACCAACTCCTGAGTGAGCAGAACGAGAAGCGCTACTGGCCAGCGCTCAATGTGCTTGCAGTGCACTATGGTCTCAACCATTCCTTTGCGGAGCTTCGGAACTATATCCGCCGTCTTGGATTTTCCGATGAACGGGCTCTGCGTACCTGCCTCAAGGTGAAGCGTGGTATGGGGAACACCGCACACCGTGGAGCGTTTACCAAAGAACTCGTGTACTTCCGCGGATTCAAACTCGTGAATGATTTTTTGGCGAGTGGGGGAAACATCCGTGAGCTCTACCTTGGGAAAGTGAATCTGCGCGATATGGAGCTCGTCCGGCAGATAAAAGATCTGATCGATCCGGTGTATCTGCCAAAGAAGTAGTGGTATGCTGCGAGGTAATGTTCTCCACCATGCAGCAGCGGCTCCGTGAGGCGTTTTCCACGATGCTTGCGGGAACATGGGAGCAATTCATCGCAATCGTCCCGCAAATCTTCCTCACCATTGTCGTACTGGTTGTGGGTGCGGTGGTTGCACACCTTGCCTACAAGCTTGTGCTCAAGTGCTCCGATATGATTGGACTCGATAAGCTTGCGGGGAAGGTGAATATCGATCGGGCGCTCCGCTTGGTTGGTATCCGCAGCACGCTCTCCAAAATTCTTGGACTTTTGGTCTACTGGCTTGCGATCTTCTTTGTACTCCTCCTCCTCTCCGAGATCCTGGATTTAGGAACGGCATCGGATGCGATTGGTGCGATTGTCGTCTACATACCGCATCTCATCATCGGGCTCCTCCTTGTGGTCATCGGTCTCCTCATCGGGAGGTTTTTGCGGGATGTCGTCTCCACAGCGCTCGCGCGGGCCGGAGTCACGGGTAGCGCAGTCCTTGGTCATGTGACGCAGGCCATCATCGTCCTCTTCGCGTGCCTTCTAGCACTTCGGCAGATTGGGTTTGATGTATCGATCATCATGACGAACATCGCAGTGATCCTGGCGGTAGTTCTTGCCTCTACGGGACTTGCAATCGCACTTGGCCTTCGCCCTGTGCTTGAGCAATCCTTCTCCGCGCGGCAGCTCAAGAAGCTCCTCAAAGCTGGTGACCATGTGGAGATCGGAGACTTGCGTGGTACGGTGCATGCGATTTCCTTCACCCACGTGATTCTCCGGAACGGGAACGAGGATCTGATCGTCCCCGCGCGCGATTTTAGCGAGAAGCCCTTCACGAAGCGTGCGGGCGCATAGCATTTTCCCATACTTTTCAGTGTGCTGCCGATTGTCCTCTCCATACCGCATTCTTCCATCCGGGTTCCCTCGGAACTTGAACAGAATGTTCTCCTGAATGAGCAGGATCTCCTTGGCTATTCGGATCTTGCGACGGATCGGATCTTCCGGATCCCAAATACCTATATCGTGCAGTACCAATTCTCGCGGATTTTCGTGGATGTGAACCGTGCCCCGGATGATATTTCTCGCGAGTACGAAAGGCGGGAGGAGGGGGTCATCGTCCATACGACTTGGGACGATAAGCCGATTTACCGTGAGGAGCCAAGCGAGGAGCAAATGAACGAACTCATCAAAAAATACCATGATCCCTTTCACGAGGAGATCGATTCCTACATGGCGAGAGCGAAGTTCCTCATCGATTGCCATAGCTACCTCCCTGTGGGTCCACCGCTCAAGATCGATGCGGGGAAACCGCGCCCCGATGTGTGTCTTGGGAATACGAATTACTCCACCTGCACACGGGAGCACACGGTCTTTTTCCGTGAGTTCTTCGAGCGTCACGGATACTCCGTTTCGATTAATTTCCCGTACCAGGGCAAATACACGCTCGGCCGTCACTGCCATCGCCGCCGCATCCCGCACTTCCTTGTCCCTGGAATCCAGATCGAGCTCAATCAGAAGCTCTACGCAGATCCTGTAACTCACACCGTGGATGATGAGGCAATCGATGCACTCAACATACTCATGCAGAAAGTCGTTGAGGAGTTTGCGGGGAAGTTTGGGATGGGGTGATGTACTCCCATCGCAAACGTCTCAGGCGGGGGATGAGGTGTTTAAAGAGCAGAAAAGTACGCATTTAATGCTCTTTTATATTCCAATTGCAGACCATCAGAGTTCCACATTTTTCTTTAGCGTAATAGACCCCTGCGTTTGCGGCTTTCGATTGGTAAAATAGGAACCTTCGAGGGTAGTAGGTCTTAGACCTTCGACCGCAAGTATGCTCGTTCCCCAATGCATATCTAAGCCGCTGTCCCCCTGCGGGGAATTGAGGTAAGTGAAGATTAAATCGTACCGAGGTAATTCAATGTGCGGAAGCAAGTAAGCACACGAACTAAGCGAGGAAGATGTGTCAGTTTTGGCGGTTACATAGAGAGAAGTCATCGTCTGGGAAATTTTGAAGGTAACGGGAATGTGCTTTGTTGTGTCGTAAGTACTCACGAGCTCACCTTTCCAAGTTCCTCGAAGATCAGGGATCTTCAGCCACATCTGAATCGGTTTCCAGCCCCAAAGCCAACGATGGAATAGACCGGCTACAAGCAAAGGGGGCAGCGTGGTTTTTGAGAGAGATTTGAGGCCGAGCATGAATGTCTGGGAATCCAATGAGCCGAGCATGAAAAGCCAGACGAGAAGAGTGACTCCATAAACAATGAGGAGTGCCGCCAATGCCTTTTTGGTATGCGTTCTCATGAGAAGATACGGTTCCAAACTAGAGATACGAGTTCCTTTGCCTGAGCCACGGACCAGAATTCAGAATGGAAGAGCAAGTACACGTTGTTCGCCTGCACGTATGAAGTGGCACTCCCGCCATCCAGCTCCTTATAGAGATGCAGCAGAACTTCCCGTATGGCCGTCGGATAACCTCCCTTGAACAAGGTGTCAGGAGCGTTCCAGAGCAACGATTCTAGGTAGCAAGAGGAAGAATGCCTTTCATCGATGGCTCCGTCTCGGACCAGATCGTTTCGGATTCGTTTCATAATACGGATGCAGCCCTTGAAGTATTCTCCTGTCGCCATGTTCTTTGTGGTTAGGTTGTCGAAGTGCTGTTGCGGGAAGTTGACGATTCTATTGCCCTGCTTTGTGAGGAAAGTGATGCCTGTAGCAAAGCTCCCCGGTCCGCTTTGATAATTCCAGTAGTGACGGAATTCAACACAAGGAAGGACGTCTGCTGGGAGGCGATACGTGTTACCCGGTATGGTGATTGCCTTGTTGCCGTCAATGACTTGGGGTCCGTATTGTGATCGTAGACTTGCCAGGATGTCTCTTCGATAATCCTCGAAAGTGAAAGTTCCGGGCGATGTGGTTTCCTTGAATCTTGCGAGTTGATCTTGGGGAAGCCCGCTCACGTCATAGAGATAAATTTGATCACTCTGAGCTCCTATGTCTACGTCGCTATTGCGGCTGACGTTCGTACTGTTTTTATAAGAGCCATGCAGACGCGTATCAACCGAGTATTTCTTGAGGGATGAGACGCCTTCCAGGAAGGTATGAATGATAATATGTGTTGCCGCTGCGGCGTTTTGCTCGGTGATACTCGGCGCAGAGGCGAGAGTTTCGAGGTTCACTACAGGCGTGAGTGTTGGCAAGGATAAGTGGGGAAATTAATGCTTGGTTCGGTCAACGAGCTTGTAGGTTGTGCCGACCTGAAGAGTGGGAGGAAGTGGCTCGCCCTTGACGACAGTGCGCTCTGGGCCTTTACCGCCACGAGGCCCGATTTGGCGGTACTGACCAGATGCGGGGGCGGCTTCTCCGGGTTTAAATCCACTACATTTCATGTGAGAAAGGAAAGAATGCCTGTTCAGCGTAGATGAGATCATATTTTTCTGTCAAGAGCATTTGAAAAATCGTCAAAATACCCTTGATAATGACGCGCAGAAGACTAAAATAAGGCTAATGCATCCCATCCAAGAGAAACTCTACGAACTCGTACATCGCCGTGGGCGTCGCAAGTTTGATTCCCTCCGAGACTTGGGGGAAGCGATTGGCGAAGTCCATCCTCAAAAAATCAAGCATCATCTGCAGCAGCTAGAAAAATCTGGTTTGATAACAGTGAACTGGGAGGATTATTCGATTCAACCAAAGCCAGATCCGCAGCAATGGCACGAAGCAGAAGTAGTTTCCATTCCCATCATGGGAGCGGCTAACTGCGGCACTGCAACTCTTTTTGCAGAAGAAAGACCCGAAGGAATGCTCATGGCATCAAAAGCGATGATCAAGGGTGCTAAGAAAAATGTATTTGCTCTCCGCGCTGTCGGGAATTCCATGAATAAGGCAAATTCCCCCTGGGGTCCGATTGAAAATGGTGATTACGTCATTATTGACCCAGATGATAGACAGCCGAAAAACAATGACTTTGTCGTTTCAATCATTAATGGTTCTGCAAATATTAAGCGTTTTTATAAAGACGAAGAACATAGCAATATAGTTTTATTTTCGGACTCTACAGAAACCTATCTTCCGATATTTATTCATTTTGAAGACAATCCTGATTTTTTCATTAATGGGAAAGTTGTATCAGTAATTAAACAACCTAAGATGACAGTGGCTTAGTCAACATGGGCACGCGACCGTGCTGCCTTCAGAGCACAAGAATCATTGAAGTCTAGAATCGGCAGTTCATGGCTTCCCGTTAGGATTTAAGGTGGTTATCGGCTAAAATCCGCATAAATATCAGACCACGTATGTCTCAACTTCTTCGTACCTATCTGGCCAGTCTTCTCACACGAAAGCACCCGCTTTACGATCCTGAAAAGCTCAATTCTTCCATACGTTCAGCAAACATCGTTCTTAATCCTCATCAGGTAGACGCTGCGGTCTATGCATTCAATAGCCCTCTTTCTAGAGGCGCAATTCTGGCGGATGAAGTGGGTTTGGGAAAAACCATTGAGGCCGGATTGATCATCAATCAGCTTTGGGTAGAGGGAAGAGATAAAATTCTCATTCTTGTGCCTGCGTCGCTCCGTACGCAATGGATGGAAGAACTTCAAGATCGCTTCGGCCTGCCATCAACGCTGATCGATAGCTCAAAACTCAACAAACTCATTACCGAATCGGCAGAAAGTGGGAAGGGGCACAATCCTTTTGATGTTGGTGGCATCTTCATTGCCTCACATCACTTTGGTGCAGCCGAGAAATACAAGGCCTACACCAAGCATACTAAGTGGGATCTCGTCGTTCTTGATGAGGCTCACCGAATGCGCAACGTGTATCGGAAGAGCAATAAGGTGGCAAAGCGCCTGAGAGAGCATATCGATGGACGTCCAAAGGTGCTCCTGACCGCTACACCTCTCCAGAATAATTTGATGGAACTGTATGGCCTTGTCAGTTTCATAGACGAAAAAGTACTCGGCACAGATTATTCCTACAAAATTCTCTATCAGAAGCGTGGAGCTGTTGCTGGTAATTTAGAGAATCTCCGACAGCGGCTCATGGGATCAATCAATCCTGAAACAGGAGAAACGGAAGGCGGTGTGCTTACTCGTACGCTCCGCAAACAGGTGCGCGATATCGTACACTTCACTAATCGACATTGTGTCACGGAAGATTTTAATCCCGAGACGGTTGAGATAGAACTCTACAATGGCATAAGCGACTATCTTGCAAGACCGTACCTAGCCTCCACTCTTGCAACGCAGCGCAACATGATGGAACTCGTCTACCGAAAGATCCTTGCAAGCTCCTCTTTTGCCATTGCCGGTACTCTGGAAAAGGTTGCACAGGGTCTTACAAAGAAACTTCAGCAGGATTTTGAAGTCACGCTCGACGACCTTCAAAAAACTTCCGATTTCTTACACAATCAAGTGGAGAAAAAATGTAAAACAGAAATTGATATTTTGATAATAAAAAAAGCAGATCCCAAAAAAGAGAAAACCACTGAGCAATTGGCATTGGATCTGGAAGACTTGGAAATAAGTATGGATGATTTGCAGGAAGAAGAGCGCGAACTTCTTCTTGATCATGAAACCGAGGTCGCTGATGATTTCGGCGAGGAAGAGGATTTGGAATCAAATAGTAATGAGGAGGAGGAAACTCTAAAGAAGCGAGAAATCGATCACAAATTTACAAAAGAGGAAGTGCTAGAAGAATACGAGTACATATTGCAGTATCTTTTCCTCGCTCGCTCGATTAAAAAGAATGGAAAAGGGCAGGCATTGATCAAAGCACTTGCAAAAATTTTCGAGTACAACAAGAAACATGGTTGGCCAGATAAGGCGGTCATCTTCACGGAATCAAGAAGAACACAGGATTACCTGGAGTCTCTCCTCTCGAAGCAAGGATATGACGGAGGAATCGTTCTCTTCAACGGATCAAACGCTTCTGCGAATGCTAATAAAGCCTATGTTGAGTGGTGCGAACGCTTCTCAAAGGAAGCTGAACAGAACAGTAAGAGCGTGAATTTGCGCCGTGCATTGGTCTGGAAATTCAAGCAACCCGAAAGCAAAATTCTCATAACGACAGAGGCAGGAGCAGAAGGTCTCAACCTCCAATTCGCAAATATCGTCATTAATTTTGATCTTCCATGGAACCCCCAGCGGCTAGAGCAGCGTATCGGGCGCTGCCATCGCTACGGTCAGGAGCATGATGTTTTAGTCGCAAATTTCCTCAATAAGAGTAACTACGCCGATCAGCGTGTATATGAATTGCTACAAGAGAAAATTCGGCTCTTCGGAAACCTATTTGACTTCAGCGATAAAATTCTCGGAACGGAAGTACAGACGGACGACGGTTACGAGGTGCGCGAAATTGCTCTCGGTTCGCTCGATAGTGGAGTTGGGTTTGAGAAAAAAATCATCGACATTCTGCGGCAATTTCGATCAGAGAGCGAAATGAAGTCGGAATTCGACAAAGTACAAAAGGAATGGCAGGAGGAAATTTTGGAGAAACTGGAAAATGCGAAGGCAAAGGTTATTCAGCACTTTGACGAAGAGGTGCGCAATAAATTCAAGCTGCGCAACGAGTCTATTACCGATGCACTTTCTCGATATGACAAGCAGGTGAAAGTCTATGCACACTTTCTCATGGGAGACGCATTGAAAGAAGTGTCTGAAAACCGATTCGTTATTCAGGGGGAAAAGTGGGCTGCTTCGAAGGATATTAAGGCAAAAGACCTTCACGCAACCTATGGCATCGGAGCTGTGAGCATGCAGGAGCAGGATGAGGGCGTGATACCGCTCTCTGCGAGAGCTTCTGTTCTTCGTCCGTTTTTGCAGGAAGATCGCAATCGGAATGCACTTACTGGAAGGGTAGCTTTCAGTCCGTTAAATGATATGGGCAAGCGTCTTTTTGCTGAATGGAAAAATAGTGAAGGGCATCTTGTTATCCATCGTCTATTCTGTGAATTTCAGAGCGTAATCGGTACAGATCGTCGGGAAGTCTTCGAGGAACTTGTCTACTCAGGCATCGTGAGCAAACCGGGCGGATGGGAAATCATCCCAAACCCTAAGCTCCTTGCCCAGCTTCTCGATCCGTCGTTGATGAAATGGAGCAACATGGATGAAAAAGAATTCCGCATTCGTGACGATCTTGCCGATCAACTGCCGAAGGATATTGCATTCGCCAAACAGCGCACTGTGGACAAGAATGAAGAATTTATAGACCGTCAACGCGCAATACTGCAGCAGTACGCCCAAGACAGTCTGCTGAGGATCAAGAAGGAAATGGATGAAAAGGATGATGAGATTAAAACACTGGAACGCCAGTTGAAAATCACACGCACGATGGGTGCGCATGAAAAGAGAGAACTCAGAGATGAGATCGATAAAAAACAGAAAGACTATTTCAAGGTGCAAAAAAAGTACTTTGAGGCGCAGGAGCAGGCTTTCCGTGATCGGGATACGGAACTGAAGATGCTCAAGAGTAAATTGGAGCTTACAATCACCGAAGAGAAACTTCTTACAATTCACTTCACTATTGCCTGAGTATGCCTACAGCTAACGATAACATCAGAAAAATACTTCCTCGTATTCTTAAAGATGGAACCGAGCGGACTTTGTACAAACCACTTTGTGTATGGTTGGAACAGTTCGCTGCCGAAGAACCGTTAAAGCTCAAGGGTGTCGAGGCAACCTCAGAGGAAAGCGCACTAGATTCCGATATTGGGTTCCCCGATATAACGATACGGCATGGAGGGGAGATAGCAGGATGGATAGAGGTAAAACTTCCTGACAAACCGCTTAATCATCAAAGCTATAAACTTCAATTCAAGCGATATCAGGAATCACTTGAAAATATTATTTACACCAATCTTCGGGAATGGGAACTCTGGCAATGGGATCGAGGGGAGGATCAGAAGTCAAAACGCATAAAGAGTGTGATCTTTGACCTTCAAGAGGAAGGGGCTGATCCTAAGGAATTTCTAAACCTGCTGACGACCTATTTTGAATATGCTCCCACTCTTGCGAAAACTCCAAAGCAGCTTGCGATAGCGCTCGCACGCAAGGCACGGTTTCTTTCTAAGCAGATCGAGGAAGCCTTGGTGGCGGCGGTGGAAAGCAAAGAAAAAAATAATGAACTGATGAGATTGAAAAAGACATTTCAGAAGATACTCATTGCGGATATTGTCGACCACCAATTCGCAAACATGGTAGCGGAAACGGTTGCGTACTCTCTTTTTCTTGCTCGTCTTGAGCATGATGAACGCGGAGCAGAAGATGTCTTTACTCTCACGACCGCAGTTGATTACCTTCCAAAGAATGTACCTATTCTTTCAGACCTCTTTGGACTTATCAGTCGCATATCACGGAAAATTCCAAACGCTTACCAAGCTGCTACCGCATTACTAGAACAACTCAACCGTGCGGATATTCATCGCATCCGCCAAAAGCTCGTAGAGCATAAGCCTGGCGAAGACCCGGTCATTCAGTTTTACGAGCCATTTCTAGAGGCGTATGACCGTGATGAAAAGAATGCACGAGGCGTGTTCTATACCCCGAAGCCCGTTGTGGATTACATCATTCGCAGCGTAGACGAGTTGCTCGCCGCCAAATTCCCCGATTGCCCTCAAGGACTTGCAAGTGACAACCTGCTTCTACTTGATCCTGCGACTGGATCAGGCACCTTCCTTATGTCGGCCATTCAACAAATCCATAGTCGTCTCAGCGAAAAGAATCGAGGCTTGGGTAAAGATGTACTTGCACAAGAGTTTCGAAAGACCCTATCGAACCATATTCTGCCCAATTTTTACGGATTTGAGTTGATGGTAGCTCCGTATGCCATTGCTCATCTCAAGCTCACATTGGAGGCCGAGCGTCTTGGATTTACCTTTAAAGAAGATGACCGATTCAAGGTATATCTCGCTAACACCCTTGATGACCCACAAAATAAGCCAACACAAAGCCATGCTGCAGATGACTTTGGCTCACTAGCTTTCCCTGCAATCGCAGAAGAAAGTGAGAAGGCACGTGCTGTCAAAGCACATGAACCGATTCTTGTGATCACCGGCAATCCTCCTTACAGCAACTTTGGACAAATGAACAACGGCGAGTGGATTATGGGTCTAATTGAGGACTACAAGCATGGTATCGAAGAAAAAAAATTCAACTGGGATGATTATGTGAAGTTCATCCGTTTTGCACAGTGGAAGTTAGAGCAAACGGGACAAGGTATCTTTGCAATGATTACAAACCACACGTTTTTGGACGCTATTACGCTGCGCGGAATGCGGGGAAGCTTGCTGAAGTCCTTCGATGAAATTTATATTTTCAATTTGCATGGCAATTCTTTGCGTGGAGAAGTCTGCCCCGATGGCAGTGATGATGAAAATGTTTTCCCGATTCATACCGTAGGCGTTTCCATCAATTTTTTCATAAAACTGCCCAAGCACCAAGATAAACCAAAGATTTTTTACCAAGATTTATGGGGATCAAAGAAAAGCAAATTCATGACGCTACTGGAAAATACTCAAGCTACTACCAAGTGGGATGAAATAGATGTTGAAAAAGCTAACAAACAATTCCTGAAAACACGCTGGGGGAAATCACTTGGAATACTGAATCCATTTCTGCCCTTGAAACAACAGGAAAATTTGATCGAATATGGTGATTCTTGGGGAATAAAGGAAATATTCCGTGAGTCTGGGCCTGGTATCAAAACCGAAAGAGATGGTGTGACAATCAAGTGGAATAAACAAGGAATTGAAGAAACGGTTCATGATTTTCGTACTTTGGACGAATCAAAGTTAAGGCAAAAATATGAACTAGGGGAAGACAGCCGGGATTGGCAAGTTCTCAAAGCAAAGAGTGATGTTATCAAGAATCAGGGTGAACAATTTTTTCAAAAGATTCAGTATCGCCCTTTCGATGTCCGGCATACTTGGTATAGCGGAAAAACACGAGGATTCATTGGCACTCCCGGATATTCCATCATGCAACATCTACAGAGTGATAACTTAGCTCTGCTTACTTGTCGCCAGCAGGCTGATGGCTCAGGCTTTAAACATGCACACTGTTCTAATGGCCTTACAGAGTGTTGTGCTGTCTCTCTAAAAACCAGTGATTCCCAAAGAAACTCATAAAAACCGGAGCGATATGGCTTAGACAAGAGGAAAAGCGGCAGGATTTTTTTTCAGACATTTCAATTGGAAAGCGGAAGATCAGACCACACTTCCCGCTTTT
>Ga0209542_10001526_pt1 | contig 54140 bp, 65 predicted proteins | sample RifCSPhighO2_01_FD_184028 | JGI IMG/M metagenome (GOLD analysis project Ga0209542, IMG submission 184028) | Soil microbial communities from Rifle, Colorado - Rifle CSP2_plank highO2_0.1 (SPAdes) (version 2) | ecosystem: Environmental > Terrestrial > Deep subsurface > Rock core/Sediment ... | reverse complement strand
AGTATATTTATTATTCTCTTTTATATATTTTTTAATAAACCATTGAACAAAGATTTTCTCATCTTTTTTTACCTGTGATCTTTCAAGCGCATTATAATAGCTATTCCTCTTCTCATAGACAATGTCAAACAGAGGATAATGAAACTGCTTTAGCACAAAATTCATCATAATCCTTGAAATTCTTCCATTTCCATCTGCAAAAGGATGAATCGTAACAAATTTCAAATGAACAAGAGCAGCAAGCTCAACAGGATGCACCTTATCCTTGTATCTCCCATACCACTTAAAAAATTCTCTTAACAACAAACTTATTTCAACAGGTGAGGGGGGGATAAACTTGCTTCCAGAAATAGCAACCCCATGAGCTCTAATCCTACCAGCAATGCCTGGATTGGTAATGCTAAAGAGTTCCTTATGCCAGTATAAAACCACCTGCAAAGAAAGATTTTTTTTATAGTTTAACATCTCATAAAATATTTTCTTATGAGCTTCAGCCTCTTTAACATCCTTGAGGGGCTTTTCTTGGGGTGTTACCCCTTTTTCCAGTAAATTAGCAGTTTCTCTTAATGTCAGTCGAGAGCCCTCTATTCTCTGAGTATTGTAAGTAAATTTAATCATAAAAGAGTCTAATTCTTTATCCCTCACAGATTGGGGCATAGCCCGGATTTCCCAGGTATATCCTCTTTTGAGGTTATCCAAAAGCTCATACCATTTGTTTTTGTAAATTCCGTGAATAAAATCCTGTCGAATTTTTTCAATATCTGAAGGAACCTCGCTGCCAAGATACAATTCCTTTTTCCTTACCTTTTTCCCCTCCCTAAAAGAATGCTCTAAGTAATAATATTCCTTGCCATCAACAACCTTCTTTCTAATCCTTACCATGCCAAACATCTACCCCTACAAGTATATAAATATTTCTATTTTGTATAAAATGTAGGGGCAAGACATCAATGAAATAAGGTAAACAATCTGGAACCGCCCTTAGAAAAAAGAAATTAAATCTTCTTCAAAAGTTCTTTTTTTATTCTCGCATAGTCCTTAACATTCAGGTTAAGATATTTCATTTCCCTAAAAGAAAGCACTATCCTCTTCAGCCTATGTCTATAATCCCGCAGGTTATATTTTTCCAGCAATTCTCTGTATTTTAAAAAATCAATTCCAGCAAAGCACAAAAGAGTCATAATATCTATTCTGTCTTTTAAACCCTTCATACTTTCTCCTCTTTCAGCCTCTGCAGCCTGTTTCAAAATAAGCAATACCTCAAGGTTTACAACCTCAAATCCCTCAATTTTCGCTGTTTTCTGAGCAACAACCTCCAAGGGCAGCCCGAGTTTTGAATAATAAGGAAGATAAATATCAATATCAATATCATCCATTTTTATCTCATATTTCTTCAATCTCTCATTCTTAACAAAGGTGTATTTTCGTTTCAAAAATTCCAAATCCTTAATAGCGGGCAAAATAATATCAATATCCTTCGATTTATGCTGTTTTGTCCATAAATACATTGCCCATCCTCCGATAACAATAAACCTAAAATTCTCTTTCTTAAGCTCTTGTAAAATATTCCAACTTTTCTCTGTAAGCAGACTATTCCAGAATTCCATGAAGCTTTCTCTCTATTTCATTTACAAATTCCTTTGCATACCACTCTCTTAGGTTCCATAAATCAACAAAAGTATTCGCTATGGTGGTGGTTTTTCCATATTTCCCCATAAGAGCATCTTCTTTCAGCACAAAAAGATTAGGAGCCCCTTTCACAGCAGGAAATCTCTTTTTCAAATCATCTCCCCCATACACATACACCTCACTATAATCAGCAGGCACATCCTTAAACAAAAACTTATAAGCAGCGTAAGCAGCAAAAATAGCATCATCGGGCATGCTCTTCTCAATCTCAAGAACAGGCTTTTCAATCCTTGTAGAATAAACGATATCTCTCTGCAGCTCCCTGATGCTAGCCCAGTAATAAAGAATTTTCTTCACATCCAAAATATGCAATGCCCTCGGCTTTACAGCAACCGCCCCCATCCTTTCCAGCCCTTTCACCGCAGCATTCACAGTGCTCAAAGAGACATTAAGAGTTCTTGCAAGTTCAGCCTGTGTCAATATTCTTCTATTTCTTTCAACAGCCTGATAGAGCAATTCCCTGTAAACAATTTCCAGCCTTTTCATCTTTCTATTTAAAAATTGATTATTTATAAATCTTTCGTTATTTTAAGAAAGAAATATAAACATCAAAAGACATTGTAGATAAATTCAAGCAATATTTTTATTCTATCTGGAACAAAAAAGCTTAAATATAACCATTATTTAGGTTATAATAATCATAATAAAGGTTAAAATGGGACTATCAACATTCATCAGTTCAGAACCAGAAGCAAGAAGAATTTTTGGAAAGAAAGAACTAGAGATTATACAAAAACAACTCAAAGGACAGCCTCTAACCCAGTCAGAACGCAACAGATTGTCAAGAGATATTAAACCAAAATTATCCTACATAGAAAAAATCTCTTATTTTAAAGAAGAATTTTCTCTATTAAAAAATCAGGAAAACAAAGCTCTCATAAAAAAAGCTGTAAAAGTCATCCTTCAAGATAAAGAGAAAGAGAATATAAAAGCAATTTTTCTTTTTGGCTCATTTGCGGATAATACATTTATTTTCCGTTCAGATATAGATATTTGTGTAATCTTCAAAAAAGAACCAGCATTTAAAGAAGCAACAAAGTTCAGAATAAGAATTCTTGGTCAATTATCAGATAAACTCGATATTCAGGTATTCAACATTCTCCCCCAAAAGATTAAAAGAGAGATTGCTCGCAATCATAAGGTGCTCTACAAACAAAAAGATTATAACAACTTGGATTTTACTATCCAATACATCAAAGACAATGATTATTTCACACGGATGAAAAGAATTTTCGGAGATAAAACATGGACAGGATATTAGAAAAAATAAAGGAGATTGAGGAATTTCTTGATCAACTCTCCAATTTCACACCTTCAACCCTTGAAGATTATAAATCAGATGTTGTCAAAAAAGCAGCATGTGAACATTATTTTGAGAAAACGATGCAAGCAATAACAGATATAGCATTTTTAACAATAAAATTAAAAAAATTCAGGATACCACAAGATGATAATGATTCTTTTACGGTTCTTAATGAAAATAAAGTAATTGATGAAAATCTTACAAAGAATCTGCAAAATGCCAAGAGCATGCGGAATATCCTTGCTCATGAATATGGCAAAGTGAATGACAACCTTGTGTACGAATCCATTACAGAAGAGCTTGAAAAAGATGCAGAAGAGTTCATAGAAGAAATAAAAAAGGTGATAAAATAAATGTCTGACCATTCTCAGTTAAATCTCAAAATAGGTCTGGAAATCCATCAGCAAATAGAGGGCAATAAATTATTCTGCAAATGCCCAGGCATTACAAACAAGCAGGAACAGCCAGATTTCCTAATAAAAAGAAAACTAAGAGCAACAGCAGGAGAACTGGGCAGCATAGACATAGCAGCAAAATACGAACAGGAAAAAGCAAAGCTATTCATCTATGAAGCATATAAAGACTGCAATTGTTTAGTCGAGTTAGATGAAGAACCCCCCCATGAAATCAACCAGCACGCTTTGCAAACAGCATTAGAAATCTCTTTATTATTAAAAGCAGCCATTATCGATGAAGTTCAAGTAATGAGAAAAATAGTGGTCGATGGAAGCAACGTATCAGGATTTCAAAGAACAGCGCTAATAGCAATCAATGGTTCATTGGAAACAACAAAAGGAATAGTAAAAATTCCAACAATTTGTTTGGAAGAAGAAGCTGCAAAGAAAATCAAGGAATCCGAGTCAGCAATAACCTATAGATTAGACAGGTTAGGAATCCCTTTAATAGAAATTGCCACATCCCCAGACATAAAAAGTCCAGAACATGCAAAAGAAGTTGCATCAAAACTTGGAATGATTTTAAGGTCAACTGAAAAAGTAAAACGAGGATTAGGAACCATAAGGCAGGATGTTAATCTTTCAATAAAAAATTATCCAAGAATAGAATTAAAAGGTTTTCAGGATTTAAGGTCAATTCCAAAAACAATAGAAAAAGAAATTGAAAGACAGTTGAAACAAGCACCAAAAGAAAAAGAGGTAAGAAAAGTAAACCAAGATTTTTCTTCAACATTCCTAAGACCAATGCCCTCTTCATCAAGAATGTATCCAGAAACCGACATCCCTGTCATCCAAATAACAAAAGAGTTCATTTCAGCAATTAAAATCCCCAAGCTCATTGTTGACGCGTCTCTTCAATTAGAAGGAAACTATAATCTTCAATCGCATATAGCAGAAGAAATAATCAAGAAAAAAATTTCATTGGAGTCATACACAAAACAATACAGAACTCTAGAACCAGAAACAATTGCTTTCATCCTTGTTGAATTGCCAAAAGAAATTAAATCAAGATTTAACCTAAACCCAGAGCATCTAAAGCAGGAGCACTTCACAATGTTGTTGTCAGCTTTAGATAAAAAAATAATCACAAAAGAATCTGTCTTGGAAATTCTAAAAGAAATTCTAGAAACAGGCAATGTAAACATAAACAAATACAAACCAGTATCAATAGACAAAATAGAATCAGAAATAATAACCATAGTAAACAATAACCTGCAATTATCAACAAACGCACTAATGGGTATGATTATGGAAAAATACAGAGGAAAAATAGACGGAAAAAAAGTTGCTGAGATAATCAACAAAACAAAAAAATGATACTCATTTCTCATAGAGCAAATAATCCTGGATACAAAGAAAATACCCTATCAGCAATAAGAGCTGTTCAAAAATACTCCCCAGAAATCATTGAGATAGATATAAGGTTAACAAAAGATAAAATCCTTGTTCTCCATCATGATGCATTATATAAAAAAGTTCCATTCAGATTAATTAAAAAAGCAAATAAATCAAAACTCTCAGAGAATATTCCAGCATTAAAAGAAGTCCTGAATGAATTTCCAAAACAAAAATTCCATCTGGATTTAAAAGAAAATTGCGTAAAAGAACTCCTGCCAATAATAAAAGGCAGGGAATCAAAAATAATAGTCTCAAGTTACAACGCAGGAGTTCTAAACAAAATAAAAACATTAAATCCAAAAATTGAGACAAAATTAAACAACTGTGGCAACGGTATAGACCCTGTAAAAAGAGCATTGAAAATCAAAGCAACAGGAATTCACGTTTATTATAGAGTTGCAACATCAAAATTAATCAAAAGAGCTCATAAGCATAATCTCTTAGTCTGCGCATGGACAGTTAACTCAGAAAAAGATTTATTTAATACAATCAACAAAGGCGTTGATGGAATCATCACAGATAGAATAGATAAGTTTAGCAAGATTTTTAAAGAAGATAAATAATAAATTGAAAAGAACATGCTCTACACAATATTACGCCACACAATCGCCCCTCTAACAAAAATATTGTTCAGGATAAAAGTCATTGGAAAAGAAAACTTGCCTAAAAAAGGGGCTTACATTCTGGCCTCAAATCATAATGACAACTCAGATCCGGTAGTATTAGCTGCACTTACACATAGAAAAATCTGTTTCCTCGGCCATCATCATCTTGTTAATCCTCCAAACAAGATAAGACTTATTCTGAAACATATAAAAAAAGAATTAATCTTAATAGAAAAAGGCAAAGGAAAATCTCAACAAGCAATAGACCTGGCAGTAGAAAGATTAAATCAAGGTTATTTATTTGGCATTTTTCCAGAAGGTTCGACAAAAGGAAAAGAAAAATTACTTCCCCCGCATAGAGGCGTAGCCAGGATTGCATTGAAAGCTAAAGTTCCAGTGATTCCAATAGCAATCATTGGAAATGCCCATGTCTACGAAGGCCAAAGAGTGCTTCCAAAAAGAATTCCTAAAGTAACAGTAAACATCGGTTCGCCATTGTATTTTGAAAAATACTATGGAAAAGAAAACGACAGGAAACTAACAAAACAGGTAGCAGACAAAGTGATGGCTGAAATTAGAAGGCTGTATTATCAATATCATAGATAAAGTAACCACTATAAAGTAACTAAAATAGAAAGATTTATAAGAGGCTTTTTCTTAGAAAATCTATGAATAACGCACAAGTATTAGAAGAACTCCTTACAGGATTTGAAATCTCTGAATTTTCAAGAGAGTGGATACAAAGAAGTAAAGTTGATGAGGCAGGAATAAAAAGTTCTTATAACCTTTTAAGAAGAATCGGTCTTACCGATGAAAAGATTGCTACTTATGCTCAGTTGCTAGGAAAAGACCCAGAATCCATAGAAAGAAACTATCAAAAATTATCTGCTCTTGGATTAACAAATGAAAAGATTGCTACTTCTGCTAGTTTACTGGGAAAAGACCCAGAAACTATTGAAAGAAACTATCAAAAATTATCTGCTCTTGGATTAACAGATGAAAAGATTGCTTCTCAAGCTCATTTGCTAGGAAGAGACCCAGAAACTATTGAAAGAAACTATCAATCTTTATCTAAACTCGGATTAAAAGATGAGAAAATTGCTTCTCAAGCTCATTTGCTAGGAAGAGACCCAGAAACTATTGAAAGAAACTATCAATCTTTATCTAAATTCGGATTAAAAGATGAGAAAATTGCTTCTCAAGCTCAGTTGCTCGGAAACGACCCAGAAACTATTGAAAGGAATTATCAAAACCATATAAGGTTATTAAGAAAAGATTACAAAGACAGATATTCTGGAAGAGAATTGCTATTAACACAGGCACAGCTTTTGGGGATTCCATCAACAACAATAGAGAATAACATTCAATTCTTAGATCACGTGGGGATTGATTATCACAACGGGCTTTTATTAGGAACAACCGCACAACTCAAAAGGAAAAAAATGGCTTGGTTACTCAGAGAAGTTTTTGATTACAGAAACATACCTCAAGAAGAAAAACATAAAACGATAGAAAGAATGTACGATTTTGTGAGAAATAACCCCCAATATTTAATAAGTTCAATTTCAACCTTAGAAAAGAAAAAAACAAAGTTAAGAGCTAAAATTCACGACTAAAAATAATCGACTGCAATATCATAAAGAAGAAAAATAAAAAGAGACGGATTAACGTCTTCTTCTTGAAGTTCTCGAACTCGTTCTTCTCACACTTCTTCTTGAACTTGTTCTCCCGCGAGTTCTTCTTCTGCCTCGAGAATCTACTTTACTAACCTCTCTCTTAATCCTGGAAAGTTCTCTCTTAGAAGCAGATAAAGCTCTCCTCACTTCTCTATCGGTTTCTCTTCTGATTGCTCTCTCAACCCTTCTTCCTTCCCTTTTTGCAACTTTATACATTACTTTTCTTTCTTGCCTGATAAGACCAAGTCTTGCCAAACCTCTTCTTATTAATCCCATTACTAAACACCTCCTTTTTCCCGTTGAATTGAATTCACTAGGAATATACCTAAGATAATTGCTATTGCCAAATAAACAATAGCCAGGTAAGGAATACCTAATAATCCATTGCCCTTATTAAACGCTGCAATAAAAGCCGAACTCACAATCAATCCAGCAATCACCACACCATAAGCTACCCTCGTTATTGCATTGTCAATTTTAAAGGTAAACTTCTTGATATCCTTATCATTAATCTCAACCTGTAAATGATCCCTCCCAATAAAAAGCTTTCTAAAATTTCCAGGGACATCATCAAAAAACTTTCTAAACCCATAAATATTATTTCTCACATTTCCAAAAGCATAAGAGAAACTCATCCTCTTTCCCTCTAATTTTCTTGCTCTTAATTTCCAGGCTTCAATATACTTAAACCCAGGGTCAATCTCTTTGCATAATCCTTCAGCAGTAGCCATAGACTTAAGCAGTAAAACGAAGTTTCCCGGAAACTTCATATGATATTTTCTTGCAATATTCAAAACATGGTAAACAAATTCCTTCATTTGTATTTCCTGCAAAGATACATCGTAAAACCTTCCGAGTTCAACACTCAAATCCTCTTTCAATCTATCCTTGTCAACATTCTCATCTAAAAATCCAATCTCAATAAACGCATCAGCTAATTTATCCCTATCTCCATAAGAAAGAGCAATAAAAACATTCTGCACTTTTTCCTGCAATTCTTTATTAATCCTCCCAACAATCCCAAAATCCAGAAAAGCGATTCTGTTGTCTTTTAATATCAATAAGTTTCCAGGATGAGGGTCTGCATGGAAAATATTATGCTCAAGAATCTGCTCCATAATAGCGTCCATAAATTCTTTAACAATAACATTCTTGTTGTAATGTTTAGCTTCATTTAGCTTCTCACCATCAATATACTCCATTACCAAAACATTTTTAGTTGTAAACTCATGATACACTTTAGGAATCTTAACCTTAGAATTCCTGGAAAAACTCTTATAAAACAATTCTATATTTCTAGCCTCAGCAAGATAATCCAATTCATCTCTTGTATATCTTTCAAATTCTTTTGCAATTTCAGAAACATTATATTCCTGCATTTCAGGATAATGATGCTCAATTATTCTTACGATCCTTTTCAAAATATCAATATCTGCTTCAAACACTCTTTCAATATGGGGCCTTTTAACTTTAACAGCAACCTTCTTCCCATTTTTCAGCCAGGCTTTATGAACCTGCCCAATCGATGCTGCAGCCAAAGGTTTAGATTCAAATTTCATAAAAACATTATTCAAAGGTTTCCCATACTCTTGTTCAATAACCTCTTTAACAAACACAAAATCAAATCCATTCATTGAGTCTTGCAGTTTAGAGAACTCCTCGCAATATTCTTTAGGAATCAAATCAGGTCTTAAACTTAATAATTGTCCGAGTTTAACAAACCCTCCTCCAAGTTCCTCAAAAGCTTTTCTTAATTTGCCCGGATTCAGATGAGAAACTTTTTGGAAAGCCGTTCTATTAAACCTCTCTCCAAAAGTTAGATGTCCTTTCAATCCAAGCTTATCAACAAAAAATCCAAGTTCATATTTCAATAGCACAGCAACAACGTGTCTTATTCTGTCAACATCATTAAAAGCTTGCTTAAAACCCATGATTAATAAACAATTTCATGGTTTAAATATCTTGCTTTATTTCTTTTTCTTTCAGGCTCTGTTCCCATTTCTTTTCTCCAATATTTTTAATGCTCTGTTCCTTGTGTATCTCATAGCCATGATAGGATAATAACAAATAAACAAGTTCATTAAAGCGAAGCTGACACTTTCTTTAATATGCCCTTTCCCACATTGATAACCACTTAATAATGTAAATCCGAGAGAAATGTAAGTTCGCAACTCTTCAGCCGATTTAGTCGCTTCAATAATTTTCTTCATATTGTCATATTTGTCACGAAAGAAAAAAGAGTCTCCAAAATTATCACTCAACCATTCTCTGTCCCTTAACAAGCGAGCAAAAGCTTTAACACCTAAACGTTCATAAACTCTCCCGGATTTTTCAAAACCCTTAATCTCAAAATACCAATCCCCAAATCTCTGCAAACAGCCTTTATCCTCATCAAAAGAAGAGCAGGCAATCTCAAGTTCATTTAAATCTTGTCTGAATTCCATCTTGACTTAATCACAAAGAAAACCTTAAAAAACCACCCATTGAAAGGCTAAGTTTAAATAAAATTCCCTCTTCTCATTTCCATGGGAATCTTAGATTACTTCATGGGCTGGAAAGAAGTCAAAGAAAAAGACTTGCAGGAAGAAACTCTAAAGAGCTTGCAATTCAAGATTGATACTGAAATGTATAAAAAAATAAAAGAAGCAGAAAAAAAGGCTTATAAAAAGTCAAAAGGAAAAATAAAGCCATTACCAGCAATCCCGAGCTGCACAGTCTACGCAGAATCCCCAAAGTTCTCTTATCGAGCAATCGAACCAGAATGGAAATTCATCATCAAAGATAATCAAGGCAGGTTTCAATCCTCAGGAAAAACATTGTATTATGAAAGATTAAAAAAGAAACAATAATCAAACAATCATAGACCTCTTGCTATCATTGCTAATCTCCCAAGGATTACCCTCGAAATTAAAATCAGAAGAAAGACTCCAGGTAGCTTCCTATCTTCTCATAAAAAAAGATTTAGATTTAACACATTAAAATCATAAAGAAATTCTTTTTCTCTTCTCCTTCTCAGACTCATCTAAATAATTCTCTTTGCTCATCACTTTTTTCTTAATTTTTCTTTCCAGTCCTTTTCGAGCATTTCCAGCTATCTTCCCACCCTCTTTCGATACCTTCTTATGCTTTGCAAAAGTACCCGGATTCTTAACCCGTTCAATTTCAGCTGTTGACGCTTCCCCAAGCATATTAAAAATTAATTCTAAATCATTCATATGATCGCGTAAGTTTTCCTTCTTCAATCCTTTAAAATTTTTATATTCCTTAGGAGTCATTCCAAACTCATGAGTCCAAATTGCATATTCCTTGTCTTCATCATCTACCAAAAAGAACCATTCATTATTTTGTTTGATTCTATTCATCTTAACCTCTTTGAAGTACTTCCCTTACGTTCTAAGGCTTTAACACCAGTATCTTTTGTTAAGATTGTCATTTGTTCAATTGCTAAAGTATTCAATTTCACCAATCTAATTGACTTTTCCAAACCTTCTTTAATAAAAAGAGCATTTAAATTTTCAAGATTTGATAAGCAAACCAACTGACAAACATCTGCGTAATCACGCATATTACCATCCAATCCAGGATTCTTTTCTCTCCATTCTTTTGCAGTCAACCCAAAAAGAGCAAGGTTCAAGATATCTGCTTCACTAGCATAAATAAGATTCTCCTCACTTCTTGATATCTTACCTGGAATAAGATGCGTTTTTATAGCATCAGTATGAATTCTATAATTGATTTTTGCGAGGTTTCTTTTAATATCCCAACCGAGCAATTTTCTTTCGCTTTCGTCATCTTTTAACCTTTGAAATTCCTTTATTAAGAACAGTTTAAACTCTGCTGAAATCCAAGATGCAAACTCAAAAGCAATATCTTTGTGCGCAAAAGTCCCACCGTATTTACCTGAGGTGGAAAAAATTCCGGTAGCCTTGGTTGTTTCTATCCACTTTTGAGGGGATAAAACAAAAGAATTACTCCCTGCACGACCCCTAAACTGGTCGAATTCGACCAGTTTAAAATGAGGATTGTTAATTCTTTCCCATAAACCTAGGAACTCGATAGTATCTTTAGAACGAGTCCAATTTTTGATGACATCGGCAGGATGTTCAGGGTTTTTATATCTTGCAATGTCCGTTAATGAAATATACTCCCTTTTAGGGGAAATTGAGACCCGTGTGCCTAATACCTTTACTTTTTTATCCATGAAAAGAAAGAATACGGATTTATTTATAAGTCTCACGCAGGTGGTTGTCATCTGTCTGTTGTTTTGAATATATATTTTGGAGAATATAAATCCAGGAAAGGAAACATTCAAAAGATTATTTGTTATAGAGAAAGTATGAACTCAGCAGTTTATTCCAATGGAAGTAAATTACGAAAAGAAAATTTCGCTTGTGAAAATGATTTTGAGACTGAAATTAGGGAAAATTCAAAAAAACTCTTTGGTGACAAAACAATCTATCTGGATAAAAAGAATAAAATAGAGTCGCTTTCTTTAGGAGGAAGTATCCCTGACGCAATTCTTTTTGATTTTAAAGACCAAGAAGAAGTAAAATTCTATCTCATTGAGATAGAATTAGCAAGACATAACTTTTATACACATATTTTCCCCCAGATAACAAAATTTTTAGCATTTTATAAAAATCCCGTAAGCTTGAACAGTTTAATAGAAAAGATTCACAATTTTGTTACAACTAATGAATCAATTAAAAAGGAGTTTGAGAGTTTATTAAATGGACAAGAGATATACAAATCAATAAAAGATGCTGTTGAAAATAATCAGAAGATATTACTAATTTTGGATGACAAAAAAGTTGAGATAGAAGAGGTTCAAAGAGTGTACACAGACACATGGAATAAACTAGTAACATCGGCGATATTATCTAAGTTCTCAGAAGGAGAAAAAGAGGTTTTTATTCTAGAACCTGATTTTTCAGAAGAGATTACAGAATTAAAAAGCTACGAAGAAAAAGAATCAGAAGAAGATATTGTATATAGTGAAGGGTATCATCTTGAAGATGTTGACAACACCATAAGATATATCTATGAAAGAATAAAGCAACACATGTTAAGGCAAAATGAGCAACTAATTTTCAACCCGCAGAAATACTACATTTCTATAAGAGGAAAAAGAAATTTCGCTTATCTCGATATTAAAAAAAGAAAAATAAAGATCGCTGTGATGCTTCCTTTTGAAAAAGGTCAGGAAATGATAAAAACAAATAAACTGAGAAAGTTTACAGAGGGGATACAAAAATTCTATGGACGACCTTCTTTTGAAGTAACAATAGAAAATGAGGAAAATCAAGGAGAAGTTCTCGATCTATTAGTAGAAGCGTATAAACAAGATTCAGAAAAAAGATAGCTACCCCTCAGCCCTGCTAACATTAACATTTCTAACAAGAATCTCAGGAACAACAGCAGAAATATCAGATTCCCAATTTCTTAATTGCTTAACCTCTTTGCCAACTCTATCAATATTCTTCAAAATATTCAACATGTTATCTGAAATCCTTATATTCTTCACAGCTTGTTTAAACTGCCCATTCTCAATAATAAAAGCTGCATCTCTAGGAATAGTAGAAAAATCTCCTGTAGCATAATTCTGATACCTTGTATACCAAATATTACTAATGTACAATCCTCGTTTAATATCTTCAACATTTCCCTGCTCGCATTTCCCTTTCTCTAAAACAATATTCCATGCATTAGGATTAATCAATCCAGCATTCCCAGTAGTCTTTGTTTTATGCCTTAAAGCAGACGAAGTATTATGCAGATAAGTTTTTAATTTTCCATCCTCAATAACGTTTGTTTTCCTAGTTGGAACTCCCTCTTCATCAAATTCACTGCTCCCATAACCATTAGGCATATTCCCATAATCAGCAATTGTTACCTTGCCAACATCCTTGCCTAATTTCCCAGAAAGAAAACTCAGCCCAGCCTCAACATTCCCAATAGAAGCATGCTCCATAAAATGATTTACAAGTACACAAGTAGGCATCGTCCCAAAAACAATATCATACTTCCCAGCCACGCCATTCACAGGGTTAACGCTTTCCCTAGCCAAAGTCCCAGACTCCTCTCCAGATTTTTCAACCTCCAGCTTATTTAACATCCTCGAACATGAATTACTATGCCCAGAACCATCTTTGTAAAAAGAACGCAAAGAAAAATAAACCCCTGTAAATTCTTCTTCTCTTTCAACACCATTGCTGCCAACAAGTAAAGCTTTGCCCACAGTCCTGTCAAAAACCCCATTGGTTCTCTCAGCTTTCTCCAATGCTCTGTTAATCCCTTTCCTAACAATGTCAACTTCATCCAAATCAATAATCTTCTTATCATAACAATCTTCTAATTTTTTATAAGAAAACTTCTCCCGAGCAATACCTTTATATTCTTTATTTACAGGAACATGTTTTACAAATTTTCCAATTTGCTTAACCAGTTCATCAGCAGATTTCTCATTTAAGTTTTTCAGATTAGTAAACACCAATCTCCCTTTAAAACTGGCAAACACGCTCAAGCTTTCTAAAACTTCACTCCCAGTTTTAACAATCTGATTATTAGAGAATTTAACATGGCTAGCTTCAACTTGCCCATATTTAACTAAAACATCACTTGCCCCTAATTTCAACAATTTATCTCTTGTGTAATAGGCTATTCTCATATTGTTTCCCTTATGTTTTTCACTAAATCCTTTCTTTATTTTCCAAGGTTTTTTTCTTTGGAAAGAAAAAAAGCTTATTTAATATGAATCCCTCTTAATCTCATCATAGGCCCGCCCATCCACGCAGGAATGCCCTGCATCGGCTCCCCTTTCCCGCAGGTCCCAGCACTATACTCCATGTTCTTCCCCACAGCATCTACACTCCCCCATAATCCGGGAGTAGTAATTTCTAAAATAGGTGCTTTAACAGGCTTTGTAATCCTGCCATTCTCAATCAAGTACGCTTCATTCCCAACATACTTTTGCTGCCATCGTTTGTCATCAATATTCCACTCCATAAAATTCTTAAAATAAACTCCCTTTTTAACTCCTTCAAAAATTTCATCTTCATTATAATTCCCAGGCAAAACAAAAGTATTGCTCATTCTAACCAAAGGTTCTTTATCATACCCATTTGCTCTTGCTCCTCCGTTACTCTTAATACCCATAGTGGCTGCAGTCTCCCGATTGTGCAAAAACTCATTAACAATCCCATTTTTCATCAATACCTTTCTTCTAGCTTTAACACCCTCATCATCATACAAATAATATCCAAAACCGTTTTCAAGTGTAGGGTCATCAACAATCGTTACACAATTACTTCCAATTCTCTTCCCAATATCCTCTTTCTTAACAAAACTCTCTCCAGCCTGAGCACCCTCTCTTCCAAAAATCCTGTCAGCCTCATAAGGATGCCCGCAACTTTCATGCACAGCTATTCCTGTAACCTCAGCACCAGTAATCACATCCATTTTTCCAGGCTTAATCTTCTTAGCAATCAGCAAATTTTTCTTCAAAGCTTTCAATTCTTCAGGAACTTGTTCAAGCAAATTCCATTTTTTCCAGCATTCATATCCTCCCGTATAACCGTGCTGTAAAAATCTCTGAATACTTTTGCCATTTTCCTGAACAGTCAAAAAATAATACACATTAACTCTTGGCAATTCAGCAATAATCTTCGAACCTTCGCTATTGATAAAATATTTCCTAGTTATATTGTCTGACAAATGCAGCAATCTGCTTTTAGCCAGTTTAGCACATTTATCAAGCTCTTTCAATTTCTCAATCTTAAACTCAGGATTCTGCTCAATCTTAACCTTTTGTTTAACAGAATAAGTAACTTTATGTGCATCTTCTTTAGAAAGTTCAACCTTTTCTCCAATTTTCCCAGAATTTTTAGTCAATCGTAAAGACTTCTCAACCAATTGTTTAATCTTATCCTTATCAAACACATTAATATCCAAAAACCCAAGATTCTTATTAATCAAGTACCTTGCTCCAATCCCGGCAGTATCTTCAAAAGCACTAACCTCTAAAACAGAATTCTTCAAAGAAAAAACATTCCCATTGTCATGCTCCAGTCTAACCTCCGCATACTCAGCTTTATTCTCAATAAGAAGCTTCAACACGTAATCAGCTATATCCTCATGCATATATTTAAGAATAAAAAAGGATTTAAATAGATTTAGTTCCTCTACCACCATGTCAGATCCAAGAATAAAACAAATAGCCGAAATCTTAGTCAATTACTCAACAAAAGTAAAGAAAGGAGATTATGTACAAATCCTCTCGGACACAGAAGCTGAACCTTTAGTAAAAGAAATCTACGAACTCTGCTTAAGAAAAGAGGCAATTCCAGTAATCAAACTCTCATTCACTTGGCAAACCTATTCTTATTACAAGCACGCATCAGAATTCATCCTAAATCATTTCCCAGAAACAGCATTGGAAGAAATGAAGAAAACAGATGTTTATATAGCAATCAGAGGAGGAAAAAACGCAAAAGAGTTAACTTCAATTAGCCCAAAAAAAATCTCAGCAAGACAAAAAATCATGGATCCCATTCAAAAAGAGCGCTTAAAGAAAAGATGGGTATTATTTGAATTCCCTTCTCCAAGTCTAGCGCAAGAAGCAGAAATGTCAACAGAAGAATTTGAAGATTTTGTCTACAACGCTTGTTTATTAGATTGGCACGAAGAATCAAAAAGATTAGACAAGGCAATGGAAATAATGAGCAAAGGCAAGCAAGTTAGAATCCTAGGCGAGCAAACAGACATCTCATTTTCCATAGCAGGAAGAAAATTCAAAAAAGGCTCAGGAGAATGTAATATGCCTGATGGAGAAATCTTCACAGCCCCAGAAGAAAATTCTACTCAAGGCCACATCAAATTCACATATCCAGCAATTTACGGAGGAAGAGAAGTCTCAGGAGTTTATCTTGAATTCAAAGACGGAAAAATAATCAAAGCAACAGCAGATAAAAACGAGCAGTTTCTAAAAGAAATGATTGCCACAGATGAAGGCAGTCATAAATTAGGAGAGCTAGGAATAGGTTTAAACCCAAAATTAACAAAACCGATTAAGTCAATACTCTTCGATGAAAAGAATGATAAGACAATTCACCTAGCAATAGGCTCAGCATACGAAGAATGTTTAGGAGTCAACAAATCAGCAGTTCATTGGGATTTTATTAAAGACATGCGTGATGGTAAAATCTTCTTAGACGAAAAATTAGTCTATGAAAATGGGAAATTTTTGTAAAAAGAAACCAATATAAATCAAATCACTTTTCTAAATCAATGGGTTTTCTGAAAACACTTGGAATAATCTTAGTTTCTATACTATTAATTCTCGGTGTTGTAATAACCGGCATAGGGATAACAGCTTATCAAACTCTTCTCTATCCAGAAACCTACGAAAAAGCACTGGAAAAAATACCGTTTGAAAAAATTCTCCAGGGATACCTGCCAGGGGAAACCCCTCAGCCTGTTCGAGAATTCCTTGAAAAGAATTTCAAAACAACAGCATCAGAATTAATAACAAACACTCTGGCATATCTTCGTTCAGATACTCAAGAACTAACCTTCAAATTAGACATCAATCAGGAAGACCTGGTAAAGTCACTTGAACAGCAAGCTGAAGCCCTCCCTCTATGCAGCGAAAATCAGCTTCCAATTGAAAATGGAGAATACAAATGCAGACCTTCTGGAATTCCAACAAAAGAATTAGTCAATAAAATAATGGAAGACAGAAAATCACAAATCTCTCAATTCACCTCCCAAGATGTCATCCAGGTTATAGACTCCAAAAACAACAGGGAGATGGTAAGAGCAAAAATAACATTACTCAGGCAAAGTCTATATGCTCTATTCATTTTAATCCTAATCTTAATCTTCTTAATCTATCTGTTAAAAAAATCATCAATAAAGAAATTCGCAAGAACATTAAGCATAAACTTAATCATCCCGGGATTAATCTTGTTAACAATCGCCATAGCCATCCCGCAAATCCCTCTTAATTTCCCGCAGGAAGAAGCAAAAATAGCATTGCCAGCAATCGAAGTGTTTATTGAAGTTATCGCAAACAAGCTCATGATGCTTTCAGTAGGAATATTAATCCTAGGAATTTTATTATTAATCTTCTCAATAATAAAAAAAGATAAATCTAAAGAATTAAAACGCTAAAATCCCATGGTATTTGGCGTGCTCAAGAACAAATGTTCTTGACAAAGAACTAAACACATAAAGACTCTAATTTTCCACTATGTTTCTTTAAAACTTGACCCGTATGCACATTTACAAGAACTTCAACTCTCAGCATATTCCCTGTTCCATCATCTCTTCTGCAGCATTCTAAAAATTCAAAAAAAAAGTATCCTTTTCAAATCTAGGATTTTGAAATTCACAGGTGGTTGTATAAGAATTTTCATCAGACATATGTTGAGCATGTACCCCATGAACATCCTTTGCAATAGCTCTTTGCAAAATAATACTTTTACCAAATTCTTCTAAGTGCAGAACATAAATAGCGTCTGTATATCTCCTTCCAATAAACTCTCCAAAAAAGAAATTTCCGAGATTAGTTAAACTGGTTTCAATATCATTCGGCATTCTCTTCAATAACGTGAAACTATATTTTTCATCAGGACTATAATGCACAAAGATAGGTTGATAATATTCATCAGTCATAATTTAAAGGAAATCAATGAGTTAAAAAACTTTTCTAAAAAAGAACTAATTATCCTCTCTTAGAGCAAGTGTTAAATCACTCTCAGGACGATGAACATCAACACTCAAATCATCAAAGTTTACATCTATAGTCACATCAAAAATTCTTTGTAATCTTGCCCCAATATCATTTACTTCCAGCATATACTCTCTAACCCTATGAGCAACAATAGACACTTTTTTCCCGCAATATTCAATCTCAAAATTATCAATCCTTTGTTCATACGACCCATCAGAATCTGCAGTCCCTCCTTCTTTAATAATCTCATCAATTTTCTTTCTCAAAATAATTTTCTTTTTCACGTCATCAAAAATTCTGCATTCATAAACTCCTAATAGTCTTACATCCTCATCAAAAGTAAACACATATCTTAAAAGATTTGTCCCAAGAGAAGATAATCTTTCCCGAATATTTGGTGCCCTTATCCCGACACTAAATCTGTATCTGGGATTCTCAGTGTCATGTGCATAAGGCAAAAAATCCTTTCCGCACTCATCATACCCTATAATTATTGCCATACCAAACATAAGTGTAGAAAAGTTTTTAAAATGTCCTAAATCAAAAATTCTCCATCTTTCATAATCATCTTCCCATCAATAATAATGGTGGGTTTTTGCAAGACCGTATCTAAATGCAGCTCGCTATACACTTTCCCACCCATAGAAGAATTATTTCCAAAAGCAATATGACAAGTACCAAGAACTTTTTCATCTTGTAAAATATTCCCTATAATTTTCGCTTTTTCATTAGTTCCAATTCCAAACTCAGCGACATTTCTCGCATTTTTAATCGTCTTAAAGTAAGTGCACATTTTGCAGGTTTTATCTACGCATTCAACAACCTCACCATTTTTAACAATAAATTTAGTGCCCTTTTTAGCATACTCGACTTTTTCATCAAAGAAATAATCAATAACAATAACCCCCTGAGCAGTTTTTTCAAGCGGGGCAATAAACACCTCTCCAGCAGGCAAATTCCCACCAGTCCCATTTTTATGAATTATTCCAGAATCCATAAACCAATTTCTTTTCTCAAGAGAAAATTTTATATCTGTTCCAGAAGGTGTAGTAACACGAGCATGTTTTCTTTTATCAACATTTTTAAAAATATGTTCAGTAAATTTCGCTATCTCATTATAATCAGCTACAACACTCTCCCTCATAATCCTGCTTGTTATTCCAGGCAGTGTAGCAACTCTCGCGCCATTCTTTTCAGCTTCCTTAATAGCCTTGGTATGAGTTAAGCTTGTTGTCGTAGGACAAATAACAACATCAAAATCTAAAATCTTCCTGGCAATATCTTTGGGAGGCTCATCTCCATTTTGCTTTCCAACAGGAATCAAAACAAGTTCAGCGTGAGAAAGATTTTGAGCCTCATTAAATATTCCCTCACCAATTTCTCTAGTATTTTTATCAGCAATAATCAAAACCTTCTCGGCATTTTTAACATTCAAACATTGTTTAAGAATAATCCTTGCTGCTTTTTCATAACTCATTCACAATAAAGAAAATTTGGAGTTTAAAAGAATTGCTGTTTACTCAATAAGAGATAACCTGAATTCCAGGAATAGAAGAATAATGCTTCACATTTCTCGTAATAATCTTACTGCAACCATGCACTTGCATAATCGCTGCAATAAAGCAATCTTTATCCTCGATTTCTTTTCCTTGTTTCCTAAGGTAAGAAAGCAGGTATGCTGCAGCTTGTCCCCAACCATTCTGTGAAGAGAGAGTAGGAAGAGTTTTAAAAAAAGATTTTGCAAGTTCCTCTTCCTTCTTATTAACCTGTTTCTGATAATATATTCCATCAAAAACTTCAAAGAGATTAATTTCTGTAGTAACAAAATCTCCATGATATTTTATAAGAAATTCCACAGCTTCTTTTTTATCATTTAAAAAATCAATAAGGAAGTCAGAATCAAGACAAATCATCGGTTCCACAGCCTTTTTCTCTTTTTCAATAGATTATACGTGGATTCCTTTCTAAGCTCAAGGATTCTTCTCTTCCTGTTTTCGACTTCCTCTTCAGAAAGGTGCTTCCAAGCCCCTGCAAACTGCATAATATCATTTTTCTTACCCACAACCCTCCTGATTACCTGAGAGAAGCTCTCATCCTTACCCTTCCTTCTAGCAAGCATCTCATAAGCATCTTCCATAATCGTCAGGGTTTTCGTTGCCATAAACATACGTGTACACGTACGTGTATTTAAAGATTTTGGTTCAAAAAACGTAAAAATCATTCGAGTTTTTCAAGTTTCTTCTTATTATATTCAATTCCATCAATAAGTTTTTTCTTTTCTTTTTCTGAAGATGATATTTTGAGTCTATCCTGAAATCTTTCAATTTCTCGTTTAAGCTCTCCTTTTTGTCGATTCTTGGAGGGCTTACCCGTAACGACATGTCTTGAAGGATTGGAATAACGACCCGTAATTGATTCTTTTCTCAAGAAGTTTTTACGCATCTGTTCTAAGGTAGGATCTTTTTCTAAAGTTATTCCTTTATGTGGGGTCAAAAAGTGTTCTAAATTGCTTTTAGTAAACGGTTTATGTTTAATCAATTTGAAGTACTCTTGATTCCTACTCAAATGAATTTTCCAATTAACATTAACCTCGAGCAAATCCCAGGGCATACCTATTGATTGTTCTTTAATCGTTCCAGAAAAAGTGTTCTCTGGTTTAGTGATGGATTCCAAATTTGAATCTTCAATAGGGTTCAATACTGATTTCTTTAATTGGGATATAGAATCGTAGACGTACTTGAAATCCTTTTCTTCTTTACAGATTAGTCCTGCATCTAAGAGAGATTGCCAAGAGCTTACCGTTAAGTTTTGAGAACTTACAAAGATTATTTTTTGTTCTACAAAAAGATAAAGTTTAGAATGAACACAAAAGGTAACAGGAACTATATGAAGATTTTTATAAGGCTTAACAGAGTAATCATACAGCCACTTCATAGAATCAAGATTATCTTTAGTAAGACTGGAAGAGCTCCAAGTGTCACTTATATAAAGAGTAATACGCGTTTCTGAATTCCATTTAAGAATTCGTTCAACAATCCTTCTATCAACCATATCGCAAGAAAATAGCAAAATTATTTCCTTACTTTCATTCTTAAAATAGGGTTCTAACGATAAAGGTAAACAGTTTCTATTATTTCTAGAGTACATCAGGTCGCTTATATGATTTTGACGCATACAATCTTTATTCTCAATCATACTCTCAAAAAGAGTTATAGCCTCCTTAACGACATCAGTTTCCCGTGAGAGAGTATTACAATCAAGAAATCCTCCTAACTTAGAAACAGAAGAATTCGTTATATTGGAAGAACCAATAATTATCTCTTCCCCATCTCTAATCATAATCTTAGCATGGATTTTTGGGTTACACATTAAAGTCACATGAATATTCGGGCGGTAATGTTTCAACCGATTAATATAGCCTTGTTCAATCCGATTTTTAGTAATTATTTTTACTTCAATTTCTCTATCCTGAATAGACCAAAGTAATTCTGATAACAACTTCTCATCAACCCTCCATGTTAATATTAACAAAGATTCTCTAGTTTTATTAATAAAATTATAAAATAAGGGATAATTAGAATCGTCAAGAAAAGTACCTTTGTAATCAGAAACGGGGATTACATCATCTCTACTCTTAAGCGATTCAAAAAACGCGTCGATTTCTTTCAAAGAGTTTAAGGTACCGTTTTTAGAAGAAACTACATCACTCTTAGAATTGAGTTTTTTCTTAATTTTTTTAACGTAAAGTGTATGCTCGTTTTGTATTTTACCCCTATTATTGAATATAATCTTGAAATTTTTCTCTTTATTTTTTAAAGAACAAACAAAGAGAATACAAAAAAGACCAAAGATTGAAAGGTAACCAAAGAATGCCTCGGTACTAGTGTAATCAGCCAAAGCCATAATGAATGTTGCTATTACCATCACCAAGAAGAATAAACAACAGCATGTACCCGGATCTTGTTCATTCTGCATTAAAACATCCCTCCAAAATAATTAAAACTGATTCCAAACAAGATTCCGGTAATCAATCTTAAAATATTATTGCTCCTTCTAAATCCGAGATATTGGCTAAATCCATCTACAAGCATAGGAATCGTGAATATTCCTGCTATACCTAATGAAAGGTTATATCTTAAAAAATGTAGGAGGATCGCTAAAACACTTCCAGATAATATCCCTAAACATCTGCTACAAAAAAATTTTTCTAAACCTAAAAAGCTTAAACTTCTTTCCTTAATCTTATGGCAAAGGCAAATTCCATAAGCTTTGCCTTTTATATTTAAGGTTAAAATCGGTCCGATATTCTTTTTCCATTTATACTCAATAAAAGGCATACATAAGATGCGTGTTCAATCTATAAAAGTGTTTTCTAATATAAAGATTATAGGAAGATTCACCGAACAGTTATAATAAACCATAAAACAGTAAAGTACCAACTTGAGATTTGTTAAATATGATAAGGGGTTTAAATGCCCTGTAGTTAATTTAATAAAGGTGATTAAAATTCATAGTAAAATGGGGTTATCTCAGCAAGACTTGGATTGGTACACAAGTGCACGTAAATATTATCAATCATTCAGAATACTATCTTTTCTTGGATATACCAAACAGGCATTAAACGCGTTATGCACCTCAATTGAGAAATTTCTTAAGCATATAATCATGCTTGACAAAGGTATAACCGAGAAAGAAACTAAAAATAATTATAGGCATGATCTTAAGAAATTGTTCAAAGATTCAAACGTAAATTCTGATGACTTCAAAATAATCAATTCTTTGTGCAACCAACTAGATTATAACAACATAAGATACGAATTTGAAGCAACCACCAATAGTATCGTTCTTCATCATAAAGAACTAGATGATGAAATGATGAAGATCTCAAAGCATGTAATCTGTCTCATAAATAAAAAATATGGGGTAACGATAGGATATTTTGAGAGTGACGGCATCCCACGACAATATAGAAAATATAAAAAATATTTCTTAAAACGTGCATTCAAATCATATGACAGAACTGGAAGGATTGACTTTACATAATCGGAAATCATCTTCAAGCATTGCTTATTCCTTGAACGTATACCTCTTAAAACGCTAAAATCCTAAAGGATTTGGCGTACTCAAAAAAGATAGTTTTTGACAAAATCCCTCTCAAATCTCTGGAATCTATCCTCTTTAATCGCCTTCCTGCATTCTTTCATCAGGTTATTCACAAAATGCAGATTATGCCATGTAACCAACCTCTTCCATGATAATTCATTAATCTTCAACAAATGATAAATATACGATTTGGTATAGTTCTCACAAACCTCGCATTTACAATCCTTATCAAGCGGAGAAAAATCTTCTTTATACTCTCTCTTTCCAATCTGAATCTCTCCTTCTTGTGTAAACACCATTTCATGCCTTGAATGTTTAGTAACGTAACAACTATCAAATACATCAACACCCATTCCAATAGCTCTAATCAAATCCTGAGGAGTCCCAATCCCCATCAAATATCTAGGTTTATTCTTTGGCATATACCCTATTGCCATTTCAACAGCCTTCATCATCTTCTCTCTTGATTCCCCAATCCCCAATCCACCAATAGCATATCCATCAAACCCAATTGAAGTAATCAGTTCAGAACTCCTCTTCCGTAAATCTTTATAGCAGCCCCCCTGAATAATCCCAAATAATAATTGTTTCTTATTTTTATGTGCTAACTTGCATCTCTTAGCCCATTCATAAGTTATCTCCACGCTTTCCTTAACATCCTCGTATTTATCATCACTCCGGGGCATATAATCCAGGCACATCGCAACATCAGAATTTAATTTATTTTGTATCTCAATATCTTTCTCAGGAGTAATTATATGCAAGCTCTTGTCAAAAGGGCTTCTGAATTTAACCCATTTTCTATTAATCTCAACCAAGAACTTATCACTAACCATCTGGAATCCTCCAGAATCGGTAAATATCACATGATTATAACTCATGAACTTATGCACCCCTCCAGCTTTTTCAATCAACTTAACTCCAGGGTCTAAATACAAAATAAAAGCATTTGAAATAATTGCCTTCAATCCTAACCTCTCCAAATCCTTGCTATTAATCAGCTTAACAGCTAATTTAGTAGCAACAGGCATAAAAAAAGGCGTTTCTATTTTACCATGGCTGGTCTTCAACTCTCCATATCTCGCCTCACCAGACTCAAATTTTAGTTTAAACATAAAAAAGAAGCAATGAAATCAATTTATAAAACTTCTCACCTTAATAAAAAGATGGTTGTAAACAAAGATTATCCTGAAGGAATAGTTGTGTATAAAATGAGATTAGACATCTATGGTGTTATTACACCTCGTGAGGAAGCAAAAAGATATTCATTAAGAAAAGGTGCTTCAGAAGAAGAGTTTGATAAAATCATCAATGAAGATAACGAAGGTAATGCTCTTCTCTATCTGCCTGGAATGGAAGTCCACAATAACTCAAGAATCCCATTCAGATTCAGTCCGAACGAATTTGCAGGTTGGGTAAAAACAGATAAAGTTGAGCTGAAAAAAAGGGCACAGTATATAATGAGAGAAAATAAAGCGCAATTGGAAAAAGTCCTGGAGTTTTTAGAGTTTCTTGAAAAAGCCTAAAAAACAAGGTTTAAACATCTTTCTAATATAATCTAAGTATGGAAACCTGGAGTTACACCAATGAAAACCTGGAAGCTATTACTCAATCATTAAATATTCAGCCAGATGATAAAGTTCTGGCAGTTTGCAGTATCGGGGCTCAATTCTTAGCGTTGCTTGAATTTCTCAAAGGAAGTGGTTTATTGGTAGCAGTAGATTATAATCCTCAGCAATTAGATTTAGCAAAAACAATAGTAGATATAGCTGTTCGTAGAGACGCCCGAGCCTTGGCAAGATTAGATATCTGTCCAAGAAATCAGGGTTATTTCAATAGAAGAAGATTAAAAAGAATTGCAATGAATATGCCTAAAGTTAGATTTATGCAGAATGATTTAAGGGAAAGATTAGAAATAAAAGAAAGGTTTACAAAAGTCTATCTCTCAAATGTTCTTGCGAATTTAAATGCCTTAGCAGAAGTTGTAGAGAAAGGTTCTTTAATATACCTCGCATACAAAAACCATCGGGGAACAAAAATAACTTCAAAAAAAGGAATAGAAAATTTCATTCAATATTATTATGGTAATCGTTTTGCTGACTTAGCACTCTCAGATTTCTATGCTATAGATGTTGAAAGAACTTTCAAAGCTATTCAATTAGAATCAAAAAAACCATTAACAGAAGGGGGATTTTTCAACCCAATGCACGTTCCCTGGTGCCCCCTCATCTACAGAAGAATCTAAACAACAACCTTTATAAAAATTAACCAAAAAAGGAAAAAAGGATTAGAATTTCCATTCCAATCCCGCAGCAACACCTGTTTTCTCTTTCATTTTAAATCCACTATATCTCCCTTCAACAACCCCGTACAATCCTTTTCTTATTCTTTTCCCCGCTTGAAGTTCAGCAACAATATTCCCATGTTTAATGTTCCAATCCAAGAATCCTTCTGCATAAAGACCTTTTATAAACTCCCTATGCCCATAAATTCCAACCTGCATCCCAACATCGTTATTTGCAAAAGGGTATAATTTTACTCCAGGCAGCCCCATTCCAGGCTCGTAAACAACACCAGTTCTGAAAACATTGGGCTTGCCGAATTGTTTGTTTAACTCAATTGCAACGCCTAATCCACAAACATTCTTTCTTGCAAATTTCACTTCTGCATAAGGGAGTTGCAGATTATCTCTATTTTCACTGGGAGCGATTGATTCAACGAATCCAAAAGTATCAAACCATCCAAGTTTACCTCCACCCGTTAAACTCAATGTTGAATAATCTCTTGAGTCATGCTGTACAGTAGTTTTTGCCCACATTCCCGCATCAGTCTCTCTGGCTAGTAAAACCCCGGCGATTAATACGCCAATTCCTAATTTTCTGATTTTAATCTTCATCTTTACCTCCTAATCATTGATATATATTTACTATAAAGTAGTAAAGAAATATATGATATTTAAGCATTAACTCTCCAATATTAGAGAGTTATAGAAAGCTTTAAGAAAAACAAGATTAGCTAAATAATATGGACATTTCAGCATTAGAAGATTTAGGATTAAGCAAGGGTGAAAGCAAAGTTTATCTTAGATTATTAGAACTAGGAACCACGAAGGTCGGTACAGTTATAGAAAAAACCGGCATGGCGAGCTCTGCAGTTCATAATTCTTTAAACATCTTATTGGAAAAAGGTTGCATTTCATATATAAAAAAAGGAAAAATAAAATATTATCAAGCAACCAATCCCAAATATTTTTTAAATGTCATCGAAGAAAAAAAGAAAAACTTCCAGAAAATTCTGCCGGAACTAATTCAAAAGCAAAAACCGAGGGAGAAAAACGAAGCAGAAATTTACATAGGATTTAAGGGTGTTACAAACATGCTCTCAGAAATGGTCGAAGATGGTAAAAAAAATGATGAATATGTGTTCTTCTCAGCCGACATCGAATTCATGAACAAAGAAATACAAGATTTTTTCAGAAAATTTGACCCAAAAAGAAAGGAAAAAGGATTAACAACAAGAGCCCTAGCCCCATTAAAATTGAAGAAATATTATGAATCGAGGGCAAAAAAAGGATTTTTTGAAGTAAGATATACAACCCAGCCTCTCCCACCAAATATGGCTATATTCAAAGATAAAATCTCTTTATTAACATGGGGGGAGAAACCAGTTGCATTTTTGATACATTCCACCCAACTAGCTGAAATCTACAAGAGATTCTTCAATCTGCTGTGGGATAAATATAAGTGAAAAGGTTTAAAAAAGAAGAGGTATAAAGAGTTACAATGTTCCCAACATCATTCAGAACAAATACATGCGGAGAATTGAATTCTAAATCAACCAACAAGCAGGTAAAGCTCTGCGGCTGGGTTTCAACCCGAAGAGACCATGGGGGAATAATCTTCATAGACCTAAGAGACAGATACGGAATAACTCAAATTGTTTTTGACCCTGCATTCAACAAAGAAACAACTTCGCTGGCTTCCACATTAAGAAGAGAAGACTGCATTCAGGTTCTTGGAACAGTAAAGGCAAGAAAAAAAGGCATGGAAAATAAAAACTTGCAAACAGGAGAGATTGAGGTTTTCAGCAGTTCCTTAAATATCATCAGCAAATCAGAAACACCCCCAATAGAAATCGATGACAGAATCATAGCAAAAGAAGATACAAGGTTAAAATATCGTTATTTAGATTTACGAAGACCAATCATGCAGCGCAATATTCTATTCAAAAGCAAGGTTCTTCAAGAAGTAAGAAAATATTTTATAGCAAATGGTTTTGTAGAAATTCAAACCCCTTTATTAGTGAAACCAACACCGGAAGGAGCCCGTGATTATATTGTTCCAAGTAGAGTCAACCCAGGAAAATTCTACGCATTACCCCAAAGCCCTCAATTATACAAGCAAATCCTAATGATTTCAGGATTCGATAGATATTTCCAGGCTCCAGCTCCTTGTTTACGAGATGAAGATTTAAGAGCAGACAGACAGCCAGAGCATAATCAGATAGATTTAGAAATGTCCTTCGTATCATCCCAAGACATAAGAGAGTTCATAGAATCTTTCTACAAACATTTATTCAAGGAAATATTAAAAATTAAATTAGAAAAGTTCCCAGTCCTAACTTATCAAGAATGTATAGACAAATATGGCAATGATAAGCCAGATTTAAGATTCAAACTAGAATTAACAGAAGTATCAGAAATTGTCAAAGACTCAGAATTTTCAGTGTTCAAAGATGTAATAAAAAACAAAGGAATTGTCAAATGTATCAATCCTGAAAAAGAGTTCACAAGAACGGATTTGGAGTCATTAACAGAATTTTGCATCAAAGCAGGTGCAAAGGGAATGGCTTACCTCCAATTCAAAAACAATAAATTAGAAGGAAGCATCTCAAAATATCTCTCAGAAAAAATCCAGAAAGAATTAATAAAAGCAACAGGTGCAAAAAAAGGCTACTTATTATTCATAGCAGACAAACCAAAGAAAACAAACTCAGTTTTATCAGAGTTAAGAAATAAACTTGGAAAAGAACTAGGATTAATCAAAGAAAATGATTTCAAATTCCTATGGATTGTAGATTTTCCATTATTTAGTTATAACGAAGATTCACAATCCTGGGAGCCAGAGCATCACATGTTCACGAGTCCAAAACCAGAGCATTTAAAGTTCTTGGAATCAGACCCTGGAAAAGTTCTCGGTGATTTATACGACATAGTATTAAACGGCACAGAATTAGGCTCAGGTTCAATAAGAATCAACCGTCCAGAAATCCAGGAAGAAGTAATGAAAATTATTGGCATGACACATGAACAAGCCCACAAGAAATTCGGATTCCTTCTCAACGCATATAACTACGCAGGTCCTGTTCATGGAGGTATGGGATTAGGATTTGATAGATTAGTTGCTTTAATGCTCGGCTATAATGATATCAGAGAGGTTATTGCATTTCCAAAAAACAAAGAAGCTCAAAATCCAATGGATGATTGTCCAGCAGAAGTTGATGAAAAGCAGTTGAAAGAAACACATATCAAGCTTAATCTGGAGAAAAAGAAATAAGTTAATTATTTAAAGCTTAAAAGTGTAGCTTGTTCTATGAAATCTAAAAAACTCAAACTCAAAAAAAGTACATTAATCAAGATTATTAAAATACTTAGAAGGTATGATGTAAAAAAAGCAGGTATATTCGGCAGCTATGCAAGAGGAGAAGCTGGAAAAAGAAGTGATATTGATATATTAGTCCAGCCACCTAGAGGAATGGGACTTGAATTTGTTGGAATGAAACTTGAGTTAGAAGAAAAACTGGGTAAAAAAGTGGATTTAGTTACCTACAAATACATTCACCCCTATCTAAAAAAATATATTTTAGCTGACCATATAAGGATATTATGAACAAACACAAAGATTTACCTTACCTGAAGCATATCAGAGACGCAATCAATGATATTCCAAAATTAAAGAAAGAAATTCTAAAGATTCTCAAAGAGTTTGAAAATCAGGAAAAAAACAAAAAGAGGGCAAAAGAATGAACCTAGACAAAGAATTAATAAAAAAAGTTGCTAAAAATTCAAGATTGGAATTAACCGAGGAAGAAATCAAAGAATTCTTGCCTCAATTAAAAGAAATCTTGTCTTCATTCTCCAAGTTGCAGGAATTAGACACGGAAAAAGTAAAGCCTTCATTCCAGCCTTTAGAAATAAAAAATATTCTTAGAGAGGATAAACCATTGCCATGCAAATCCCAAGAAGAGATTCTCTCAAACACAAATCTAAAACAAGATGGTTATTTTAAGGGACCTAAGGCGTTGTAACATATAGAACATTAATCTAAAACCTTAAAAATACCTCCATCTTATTAAAAGTATGGAAGAAATAAAAAGATGGTTAAATCAAGCTGAAAGAGATTTGACCACTGCGAACAACAGCTTCAAAAGCAAAGATTATTATGCTGCTGCATATTGGGCTCAACAGGTTGCTGAAAAAGCTTTGAAAGCATTACTCATTAAAAATACCGGTCAATTCCCAAAAATTCATGAACTCACAAGACTTGCCAAGCTAGCAAATGCTCCATCTAATATCATAGATTTATGTGCAAAAATAAATCCTTCTTATACAGATTCACGTTATCCCGATTCTTTTAAACCATATTCCAAAAAAGAAAGTAGAGAAACTTTAGAGTATACAAAAGAGGTGCTGAAATGGACAAAAGAAAATCTCAAATAATCCAAAAATTAAAAAATTTCAAGAAAATGGCATCTACAGAAGTAGTCCCTATAGATGAAATGTATTTCTTCGGCTCAAGAGCATCAGGAAAGCCGCATAAATACAGCGATATTGATGTAATTCTGGTTTCAAAAAAATTCAAAGGAAAAGGACATCTTGAAAGGGCTCCAAAGTTTTATGTTAAATGGAATCTTGATTACCCTGTAGATTTTCTTTGCTATACTCCTCAAGAGTTTAATAAATTAAAGAAACAAGTTTCAATTGTCAGAGAAGCAATACAACATGGAATTAAAATATGATTCTTAAAAGTAAACAAAGCCATCCTTCCAGCCATTGGAAATAAAAAACATCCTCAGAGAATACACGCCATTGAAATCTCCAATCGAACCTGATTTACCAACATCAACCCCTCTTACTTTATCCCCAAAGTATTGCTGACATCCGGAGATAAACAGTACTGCAAAAACTAAAAGAACAATCAACCCTCTTTTACTCATAATTTATGAATAATAAAAGGATATTTAAATTCTATTGTTTTCCTAGTAAGAAGAGTGGTTGCCTTGGGTTGATAAGGGAACCGCTGGGAACCCTTATATGCAAATCCAGGAATACATTAAAAAAGTTCAAAATAAAGAAATCTCTCCAGTAAAAACAATCAAAGCAATTCTCAAAGAAGCAAAAGAAACCAACAAGGAATATAGATACTTCAACACATTCTCAGAAGAACTTGCTTTAGAATTAGCAGAAGCCCAAGAAAAACAGCCAAAAGGAAAACTCGCAGGTTTGCCAGTCTCAATCAAAGATTGCATCTGCGTAAAAGGTGTAGAATCCACAGCAGGAAGCTATATCTTAAAAGGTTACAAGCCATTTTTTAACGCAACAGTAATTGATAAATTAATACAAGAAGGTGCAATAATTATAGGAAAAACCTCTCAAGATGAATTCGGATTTGGTTCTTTCAACACAAACATATCAATTGACAGACTCCCTCCAAAAAATCCAATAGACAAAAACAGAGTTACAGGCGGTTCATCAGGCGGTTCAGCCGGTTTCACAGCAATCACCCAGCACCCCCACGTATCAATAGCAGAATCCACAGGAGGTTCAATTTCCTCACCATCATCTTTCTGCGGAGTTTCTGGTTTAACACCAACTTATGGTTTAATTTCAAGATATGGATTAATAGATTACGCAAACTCATTAGATAAAATTGGTATAATGGCAAAATCTTCTTTAGAAATCCAACCAATCCTAGATGTCATCAAAGGCAATGACAAGAAAGATTCAACATCATTAACCCAAGATATAAGCAAAAACAAAGAAGTTAAAAAAATAGCAATAATAAAAGAATCATTAAACATTGATAAAGAAGTAAAATCAATCATCCTAGAAAGTTTAAAAGAAAAAAATATCAAATACGAATTAATCTCTTTGCCTTTAACAGAAAAATACTCACTAGCAACTTATTACATTATAGCAATGTCAGAAGCATCAACAAATCTGGCAAAATACTCAGGAATTAGATATGGCCTGCAAGAAGAACTCAAAGGAAATTTTGATGAATATTTTTCTAAAATCAGGTCAAAAGCATTCAATAAAGAATCTAAAAGAAGGATTATCTTGGGAACATTTGCAAGAATGTCAGGATTCCGAGACCAATATTACTTAAAAGCAATGAAAGTAAGAACCTTAATAATTGAAGAATACAAAAATGCTTTCAAAAAATACGACTTATTATTATCACCAACAATGCCCATCATCGCTCCAAAGTTCTCCGAGGTCAATAAACTAACACCGATGCAAAATTACATGATGGATATTTTAACCGTTGGTCCAAACTTAGCAGGCTTGCCACATTTATCAGTCAACATAGGATTCCAAAAGAAAATGCCTATAGGGTTGCAAATAATCAGCAATCATCTAAATGAAAACAAACTCTTCACAATAGGAGAAAAAATCGAGGATAATTAAATGGAACATCTCGCAATTATGAAAAAATCCTGGAAGTTGACAGAGAAGATAGTTACAGGAGAAAAGAAAATCGAATCTCGCTGGTATAAACAAAAACGAGCACCATGGGATAAAATCAAAGCAGGAGATAGAATCTATTTCAAAGATTCAGGCGAGCCTGTAAGTATTTTGGCAACAGCAGAAAAAATACTGCAATTTCAAGATTTAAATCCAAAGAAGGTAAAAGAAATAATAACAAAGTATGGAAAAGCGATTGCTTTCCAAAATCCAGAAGCATCATTCAACATGAACAAGGACAAAAAATATTGTATGTTAATTTATCTAAAAAATCCGAAAAAAATCCAACCATTCAACATAGACAAAAAAGGCTTTGGCAGCATGTCTGCTTGGATTTCTCTAAATTCCATAGAGGAGATAAGAAAATGAAAATAGGCTTAGAAATACATTGTCAGATTAATACTAAAACTAAAGCATTCTGCTCTTGCCCAACACAAGGAAACGAGCAACCAAACACAAGATGCTGTGAAATCTGCACAGGTCAGCCAGGAAGCAAACCATCACTAAACAAAGAGGCTCTCTGGAAAGCTCTAAAAGTTGCAAAAGCATTAAATTGCATTATCAACAAAACAAACTTCTTCTCAAGAAAATCTTATTTTTACCCGGATTTAGCAAAAAACTACCAAATCTCTCAATACGAATTGCCATTAGCAATCCACGGAGATTTCCAAGGAATAAAAATCTCTAGGATTCATTTAGAAGAAGACCCAGGTGCATTGATTCATAAAGAAAATTATTGTCTAATAGACTATAACAGGTCAGGAATTCCTTTAATAGAAGTTGTAACAGAACCAGATATTGAATCTCCAAAACAAGCAAGAGAATTCTTAAAGCAATTAATCACTGTCTTAGAATACTTAGAGGTCTATGATAAAAAATCAGAAGCAACTCTAAAAGCGGATTTAAATATTTCAACAACAGGAGAAAAAGTAGAAATAAAAAATGTCAATGGATTGCAGGATATCGAATTAGCATTAGAATACGAAGGCAATAGACAATTAAAGCAGCCAGCAAAGCAGCAAGAAACCAGAGGTTGGAATTCAGAGTCAAGAACAACTTTCTTACAAAGAACAAAAGAATCAGAAGCTGATTATGGTTATATTGCCGAGCCTGATTTGCCTATAATCGTCCTCTCCGAAGGAGAGCTTGCCTTAATAAAAATCCCAGAACTGGCAACAGAAAAATCATCAAGATTCCAGAAAAGCTACAAAATAGACAAAGCAGATGCAGAAGTACTGTCAAAAAATAAAAAATTAGCAGATTTATTTGAACAAGTCTCAAAAAAAGTCTCTGCAGAAATAGCCTCAAAATGGGTTATAAGAGACATTGTTAAACAGTGCAACATTACAAAAAAACGCATCGAAGACCTAAACATCAAACCCCAAAATATTATCGAACTCTTATCTCTATTCGAGAAAAAACAAATAACAGATAACACTGCTAAAGAAATATTAAGAAAGTTAGTGGAAGAATCTCCATTCTCCCCAGAAGAATACATTCGCAGGAATAATCTCTTAATGAAATCTGATAATAGCAAATTAGAATCTTGGTGTAAAGAAGCAATCAAGCAATCACCAGAAGCAGTGCAGGAATATAAATCAGGCAACCAAAAATCATTAAACTTCATCATGGGAAAAGTGATGCAGCTATCAAACAAAACAGCCAACCCTCAAGAGGTAGTAAAAACCCTGAAAAGACTTATAAATAAGTAAGTACTATCATCGTAATCACTTTCTTTTTCCCGAGGGTTTTTCTTTGGGAAAGAAAAAGGCTCAGAGGTGGTAAATCAATGAAAAAGCTGGCTGCATTATTATTTATATTAATTCTATTATTCTCTCCAATTACAATTGCCGAGGAAACAGCAACAGAACCAGCATCCGGCGGGGGAGGAGGTTCTTCATCAAGCGATTCTAGCTCAGAGTCTCCAGCACCATCAGATTCAGGCTCGTCAAGCGATTCCGGTTCAACATCATCAGATTCAGGTTCATCATCAGAACCAACAAGCCCTACTCCAACTTCTGACAGTGGAACAACAGATACAGTTACTCCTCCATCATCAGGCGGTGGTGGAGAAGGAGGAGGAATCATAGAACAGCCTTACCAAGAACCAATCAAAGAACCCTATCAACAGCCTCAAAATACTTGTCCTCCTGACAAATCCTGCAGAAGTGGAGAAGAATGTGTTCCTTGCCCAGATCAACAGCAAAAACAACAACCCTATCAACAGCAACCAGGACAACCCCCTCAACCTCCTCAAAATAGATGCCCTTCAGATAGAGCATGCATGAAAGGGGAAGAATGTGTTCCCTGCCCAGGGCAAGGACAGCAATTTCAAAATATTCCTCCAGGATGTCATGTAGAACAAGGAGAATTCGGACAGTTTATCAAATGCGAACAAGATAAAAGATATGAAGAAGAAAAAAGAAAAGGGGAAGAAGATTGCAGAGTTCATAATGGGAAATTCATAATCCGTCCAGGCACTACAGCTTGGGAATGCATCCCTCAAAGCCAAGGAGGATTTTTCAATCAAGGACAATGTCCAGGACCAGAGCAATTAAAGCAGATAGAAACACAATGCACATCCTCACAAGGAAGAGTTGAGCATTTCCGGGATAGAAATGGGTGTGAAATATCAAGTTGCATGCAGGAATTCTCCCAAGGGCAAGGGAGTGAGGAAGAAAAAATAAAATTCATGGCTCTAAGTTGCGAAGGACAAGGTGGTCAATTTACATTTAATGAGCAAGGCCCTAATTGCGTCGGAGGACAGCAGCAGATAAGAATAAACCAGGATTTAAAACCCTTAAATGGGATTGAGTTATTAAAAATAGCATTAGAGATGGAAAATCTCATTCAAACATTCAACAACATTCATGATAAACTAACAAGCTTACAATCATACTACCAAGAAAAAGGTGATGAAGAAAAAGCAGCATCATTCGCAGCAGCAGCCTCACAATTAGAAGGAGCAATGAACAGATTAGATGAAATCAGAGCAGGATTAGCAGAGAATGCTGATTCATTCGAAGAACAGGAAAGAATAAGTGTCTTAGAAGACATTCAAAAGATTAATTCAATTATAAAAGATGTTGCTGTAATATTATTAACAGGCGGAAAATCAAAGAGAGCAGCAACAGAGAGATTTGAACAGCGCAGTGGAAAGCAGGAATTTGAAAATGAGTTCCCAGAAGAAGGTGAAGATGTCTTCCAGGCATTCCAAAACTGCCAAGATTTCTCAAAAGATGCGCCATTTAAGTTCAGCCCAGAAAAAGGGGTCAATGTCAGATTAGAAGGTTTGGATGATGGAAAATGTGTTATGATAGTAAATCCTCCAGGATTCGAAGGTGAAGTTACATTCAAGATTCCATCAGGAGTCTATCAATTCTTTGATGGTCCTCAATCACTATTAAGAGAAGATGTGGAATGCTCTCCCTCAGCAGCATGTGAGATGATGAAGCAGTTTATCCAAAGTGAAGACCAGAATAAAGGAAATGCTCAACAGAATCAACAAAGATTTGGTGAAGAAGAAAAACAAAGAGAGTTTAAAGAAGGAGAATTTCAAGACTTCCAAAGTCCAGAATTCCCACAGCCTAGAGGGAGATTCGAACAAAACTCTGGCGAATTAAGACCATCACAATGTGAAGGTGCTGAATTAAGTAATGAAGAATGTGCAAAATGGACTATCGAAACAAACTCTTTAGAAAAAATACCTCAATGCAAAGGCTTAACAGAAGAACAGTGTATCAAGCTGTTAAAAAATTCTTGGGACAGAGCATTTGAAAGTAAAGGATTTAATCCTGCTCAAAGAGAATTCCCTCAGCAATACTCACAATATCAACCAAGCAGTGGTGGAGGCATGGGCCAAGGTGGAGGTTATAACCAATACTCACAAAACACAGGTCCAAATAATTTCAACAATCAGCAAGGTTACCAAGATAACTATCAAACAGCAAGACCAGCAGTAAGTGCAAAAGCAGGATTCTGCGGAGATGGAACTATTGCCCCAAGCTTAGGTGAAGAATGTGACGACAGAAATAACAGAGATGGTGATGGGTGCTCAACAAGCTGTAAGGTTGAACAACAACCAGTAGCAATAGCAAATGTAATAAAAGAATTTGGAAATTTTATGAGGGGTGAATGAGATGAAAAAGGAAGGTAAAATAATAATTTGCTTGATTTTACTAAGTTTAGTGATACTAACAATAACTAGCTGTGGGATTGTAGGAGATAAAGCAACAAAAATCAAAACAGATGAGCAGGCAAAAGCAACAGTAATGAACTTAACAGGAGATTTAGACAACTTAGATTCAAGCTTAAATAGTTTAAATGATAAATTAAGCTAAGCAGATATTTTATATACTTTAATAAATCTTAAACAAACATGCCCCGCAAATTAATCGTTCTAGCATTAGGTGGTAATGCCTTAATTAAAGACACAGATAAACCTTCTTTAGAAATCCAATTTAAAAACGCATCAGAAGTTGTCAAAGATATTCTAAACCTAGCAAAGAACAACAACATAATAATAACCCACGGCAACGGCCCCCAGGTAGGCAACATCTTACTCCAAGTAGAATCAGCAGCAGGGGTTGCATATCGAGTTCCTTTAGAAGTTTGCGTTGCAGAATCCCAGGGAGAAATAGGCTATATCATAGAACAAACTCTTCGCAATTATAACAAAAAAGCTCCAGTCATCAGCATCTTAACCCAAGTTCTTGTCTCAAAAAAAGACCCTGCATTCAAAAACCCAACAAAGTTCATAGGCCCTTTTTATAATCAATTTCATGCCCATGAATTATCAGAAAAAGGATTCACAATCAAGCAAGACGGCAACCGAGGATATAGAAGAGTTGTTCCCTCCCCTCAGCCATTAAAAATTTTAGAATCAACAGCAATCCTTTCTTTAGTCAAAAACCATAATATTGCAATAGCAGCAGGCGGAGGAGGAATCCCAGTTATCCAGGAAAATGGAAAATTAAAAGGTATAGAAGCTGTTATCGATAAAGACCTAGCATCTTCCTGCCTCGCAATCTCAATCAAAGCTAATTACCTAATCTTATTAACAAACATCCCTCAGGTTTATATAAATTTCAACAAACCAAATCAGCAAGCCTTATCAAAAGTAAACCTAAAAGAAATCAAGCAGTACTACAAAGAATCCCAGTTTCCCCCAGGAAGCATGGGCCCAAAAATTCAATCAGCAATCCAGTTCTTAGAAAAAAACAAAAAAGGAAAAGTCATCATCACAGATTTCAAAACTCTAGATAAAGCATTACAAGGCAAAGCAGGAACAATAATTACAAAAGATTAATATACTCATAAAATATTCAAAAGAGTAGAGGTGGTAAACATAGAAGAACAAGAATTAAGAGTTCTCATATTAGGAGCAGGTGGAAGAGATTTTCACAATTTCCTTGCATACTTTAGAGATAATCCAGCATTCAGAGTAATGGGATTCACAGCAGAACAAATTCCAGGAATAGACAAAAGAAAATTCCCAAAAGAATTAGCAGGACCAAGATACAAATCAGACATCCCAATCTTCTTAGAAACAGAACTCCCAAAAGTTATTCAAAACCTAAAAATAGATTACGCATATTTATGCTACTCAGATTTATCACATCAAGAGGTAGGAGACAAAGCCTCAATAGTCCTGGCTAATGGAGCTAATTTCGGACTATTAGGTCCAAGAGATACCCAATTGAAATCAAAACTCCCTGTAATCTCAGTGTGCGCAGTAAGAACAGGCTGTGGAAAATCAAGAGTAACAAGAAAAATTGCTTTGTATTTAAAAAGAAAAGGCCATAAAGTCGTGGTCATAAGGCATCCAATGCCATACGGAGACCTAAAAAAGCAGGAAGTTCAAAAGTTCTACACATATGAAGACCTAGACAAAGCCAATTGCACTTTAGAAGAAAGAGAGGAATACGAACATCACTTAAGGCAAAATATCCCTGTATTCGCAGGAGTAAACTATCAAAAAATAATGGAAGAAGCTGAAAAAGAGGCCGATGTTATTTTATGGGATGGAGGGAATAACGATTTCCCATTCATCAAACCAAATCTGCATTTAGTATTAGTAGACCCAAGAAGACCCGGACATGGTTTAAGCTATTATCCTGGAGAAGTTAACTTAAGGCTCGCTGACATGGTTATAGTCAACCAAATGTACGGTGTAGATGAGCCTCAAATGAAAGTTGTTGAAGAAAACACAAGATTGGTTAATAAAAATGCCAAAATAATAAGGGTAAAATCTCTTGTCTTAGTTCAGGAGCCAGAATTAATCCAGGGGAAAAATGTCCTTATCGTAGGAGACGGCCCAACCCTAACCCATGGTGGAATGCCAACAGGAGTAGGAACAGCAGCTGCAATAAAATACAATGCAAAATCCATTGTTGACCCCCGACCTTTTGCAGTCGGCTCAATAAAAGACACATTTGAAAAGTTCCCTCATCTAAAAGATGCAATCCCTGCAATGGGCTATAGCAAACAACAATTAAAAGAGCTTGAAAAGTCAATCAACAAAACTCCGTGCGATTTAATCATAGACTCCACCCCGGGAGACATAGGGAAGTTAATGAAAATAAAGAAAAAAATGATCTACACAAGCTACGATATGGATGAAAACGACATGCTGCCAGTATTCAAAGCAATTGACAAGTTAGTATGAAAAGAATTCTTTCAATAACCAGGAAAAAGAAAAAATCCAGAAGCCTAATCTCATTAAAAGACCTCTCAAAAGAAGAAATTCTCGCAATAATCAACTTGGCATCAAAAATAAAAAAATATCCCTCCCGTTATAGCAATAAATTAAAAGGCCAGTCATTATTGATGATGTTTGCCAAGCCTTCTTTAAGAACCCATTTATCTTTTGAAGTTGCCATGTATCAATTAGGAGGACATCCAATCTATTATTCAATGTCAGATTCTGTTCTAGGAAAGAAAGAGTCTATTAAAGATGCAGCAAGAGTCATGTCACGCTACGTAAACATTATCATGGCTCGTTTATTTGAGCACAAAGAAATGGAAGAATTATCAAAATACTCAAACATCCCTGTAATCAACCATGCCTCAGTTCCCGTTATTTCAGGCTTAGACAATTTTGAGCATCCATGCCAGGTTCTTGGAGACCTGCTAACAATAAAAGAGCATAAAAAGAAATTAGAAAACATAACAATAACCTACATCGGTGATTCAAACAACAATGTAACAAACTCTTTAATCTTTGCTTGCGATAAACTCAACATCAAACTTCAAATTATCTGCCCAAAACAAATGGAGCCAAAAGTTTCAGGCAAGTATTCTTTATCACATAATCCTCAAGACACAAAAGGAGATATTCTTTACACAGATTCCTGGTTCTCTTATCACATCCCAGAATCAGAATACGAATCAAGAAAGCAAATATTACATCCATACCAGGTTACAAAGCAATTATTGAAGAACGCTTTATTCATGCATTGCCTTCCTGCTCAAAGAGGTATGGAAGTTACAGATGATGTTATGGATTCTCAGCAAGCAATCATCTACGATCAGGCCGAAAACAGATTGCACATTGAAAAGGCCATCTTATTGTGGTGTATGGGAAAAGCTTAAATTCCAGAGAAGTTTCTCATCAAGATGTCATCAGACCCAGACAGAAGAAAATCAAAGAACGACAAGAGAGCAAAAGGCCGATTTAAACTCTACAAACACGGTGGAAAATACAGGTCAACAGACATCAAAGGATAGTATGGACACTCAACAAGTAATCAAAAAGTCAATCATAGAATTTCTCCCCACTATTTTAATGATAGCCCTCATTCCCATATTCTGGAATGATTACATTTTAACCGGGATTTACGCAGTTGCCATAATACTCTTATTCCTAGCAAAAAGAGAAAGAAAAGAAATAACTATTTTCATCTCTTCAGCAATAATCATAACCTTCTTTGAATACATCTTTGTAATGACAGGAGTTGAAATCTTCCAAAGACATACTCTTCTTGGAGTAATGCCCCTCTGGCTCCCTCTACTCTGGGGATACGCAATGGTGGCAGCAAAAAGATTCCTCTTATATGTTAACTCTCATAAAGAAGAAGCCCTAACCTTAAAAATAAAAAGAACGCATTAACACAAACATTTAAATAAACTTCAACATTAACAAAATCAAGGTGATACGAAATTAAACTTCTTGAAAAATTAAGCAATATATTCGGTCCTTCTGGAAATGAAAGCAATGTAAGAAAATTAATAGAGAAAAAAATAAAACCTTATGTTGACGAAGTAAGAATCAACAAACTAGGAAATCTTGTTGCCCATAAAAAAGGTAAAGGAAAAACAGTAATGCTTGCAGCCCATATGGATGAAATAGGCTTAATGATAAAACGCATAGATGACAATGGGTTCATAAGAATCTCTTTAATCGGAGGAATTGAACCAATAACTCTTGTAGGCCAGGCAGTAAAACTCATAAGACAAGACGGAACATCAATCTGCAATGGAGTAGTCACAATGGGTGAAATCCATGATGATTCAGAAATAAAAAATCCTCCAAAAGTAGAATTCCTTTACGTGGATACAGGATTAACAAAGAAAGAATTAGCAAAAAAAGGGATTGATATAGGCACTTATATTGTTCCAGACCACAGGTTCAGGCATTTAGGAAAAAAAGAAATCATCTCAGGCAAAGCATTGGACGACAGGATTGGCTGTTACCTGTTAATCAAGATTGCTGAAAAATTAAAAAATTACAGAGGTTTAGATATCTACTACGTATTCACGGTTCAAGAAGAAATAGGATTATACGGTGCAAAAACATCTGTCTACGAAATAAGCCCTGATTGGGGAATAGCAGTTGACGTTACAGTAGCAACAGACTCAGATATTCAGCGAGGTCCTAGATTAGGCACAGGTCCATATCTTACAGTAAAAGATTCTGAAATAATAGCCAACCCAAAAATAGACGACCATATCAAAGCATTGGCAAAAAAGCATAAAATAAATCTAAACTTGGAGGTTCTTGATTATGGAACAACAGACGCAACAAACATCATGCTTTCAGGAGGGGGGGTTCCATCAACAATTTTCGGTGTAGCTGTAAGGAATATTCACACATCAATAGGTGTTGCTCATTATGATGATATTCAGCAGGCAATAAAATTAGCAGTAATAATCTTAAAGAATCCTCCAAAATTATGAGTAATTTTTTCTTTTAGTAACATGAGAAGCAACCGATTGTCCAACAAATTTTAAAGCCTCATAAGGAAGCTCTAAAGCATAAACCCCTCTTCTCTTTCCAGATGTATTAATTCTTGTTCCAGCAAGTAAAGCATCCAAAGTAGCAAGTATAGCATAATCAGGATGAAAATAAGCAAAAGCACCGCAAGCAACAATCTCAGCAGCAGCACTTAAATTTACCCCACTTCTAGGATTATAACCTGGAACAGTTCTCTCCAAAAACTCCTGCTCTGGTAGGAATCCAAGAAAAGTATGAGTTACCCAATCCTTCCCTTCAAGCTCTCTTTCCATAAAAAAGAGCAAAACAAAGAAGTTTATAAATGAACCTTTTTCTTTAAAAAAGAAAAACCTTCAGGAAATGTTCAACGAAAGTTGAACAGTAGTTCAAGTTCCATGAACCTTGAACTAAAAAGAAAGTAATTTAAAAGAACCCATCTCTATCTTTAGTATAAAAATACTCAAAAATTTCTTTTGAGAAATGCAAGACCCCTTTAAGTTTTTAGAGGGATGTATTAAATGTCATCGACGTTTTGGGGATACAGGATACTTTGTTTTCTTTTATGGATACAAAGTTTTTTCTTTTCCTAAAAGAAAAAAGGTTGTCTAGGGGCCCGTAGTTTAGCCTGGATAGAATTTTCGGCTTCGGCTGTGAAGAAGAAACCGGAAGAGGGGGGTTCAAATCCTCCCGGGCTCATTCCAAAAATTTAAATAGAAACCAACCAATCAACAATCATGGCAAAAGACCAGGGAATAACAATGAAAAAAGACCAGGATGTTTCTGAATGGTACACGCAAGTTGTAATCAAGTCAGGCTTAATTGATTATTCAGGAGTCTCTGGTTGTTATGTATTAAAACCTTTATCATATCAAATCTGGGAGAAAATCCAAAAAGAGTTTGATAAAAAGATTAAGAAGAAAGGCGTAAAAAATTGTTATTTCCCATTACTCATCCCAGAATCGTTATTAAAACGCGAGCAGCAACATATAGCAGGTTTCGAGCCAGAAGTTGCCTACGTTACCCAAGCAGGTTCAACAAAATTAGATGAAAGGTTAGCAATCAGACCAACTTCAGAAACTATCATGTACGATAGCTATAGTAAATGGATTCGCTCTCATCGCGATTTGCCTTTAAAACTCAACCAGTGGAATAATGTTGTTAGATGGGAATTCAAACATCCGCAGCCATTTCTACGCTCAAGAGAATTCCTATGGCAGGAAGGTCACACTGTATTCGCAACAAAAGAAGAAGCAGAAGCTGAAGTCTTGGACATTTTAAACGAATATTCATTAATCTGTGAAAAACTCTTAGCAATCCCCGTTATCAAAGGGAAAAAATCAGAAAAAGAAAAATTCGCAGGAGCAGAATTTACAACATCAATAGAAACGATTCTTCCAAATGGAAAAGCAATCCAGGCAGGCACATCGCATTATCTAGGAACAAACTTCTCAAAAGCATTTGGCATCACCTTTCTGGATAAACAAGAAAAAAAGCAATTTGCCCATCAAAATTCATGGGGAATCTCAACTAGGTTAATAGGTATCATGGTGTTAATGCACTCAGATGACTCAGGACTCGTTCTACCACCATCAGTTGCTGAAAACCAAGTAGTCATAATCCCGATAGCATTTGAAAAAGACGAACAAGTATTAAAAGAGGCTAAAAAGCTAGAAGAAAGCTTAAAAAAATTCAATCCAATCCTAGACCTAAGAACAGAATATTCTGCAGGGTGGAAATTCTCAGAGTGGGAATTAAAAGGAATTCCAATAAGAATTGAAATAGGCCCAAAAGACCTGGAGAATAAGCAGGCAGTAATTATAACAAGGCATAATAAGCAAAAAACACCTGTCAAATTAGCAATAATAGAAAAAGCAGTTCAATCTTCTCTTGACCAAATGCAGGAAGATATGTTTGAAAAAGCCCAGTTAATCCTAAAACATTCAATAAGAGAAACAAGAACAAAGCAAGACCTATTATCTGCAATAGAGGACAAAAAGCTTGCTTTAACCCCTTGGTGCAACACTCTAGAATGCGAAGAAAAAATAAAAGAAATCAATGGAATAAAATCAATCAACATTCCTTTTGATTATCAAAAAAACATTTCTGGCAATTGTCCGTTCTGCAATAAGCCGGCAACCTGCAGAGCATTATTTGGCAAATCGTATTAACCACCAATCCCCTTAAAAAAATTTAAAATCCTCGCATACCATGGAACATCCTCAATAGTAATATCCAAATCCTCAGAATACTCGTAAACAGCCTCATTCCTATCTTCGTAAGTAACTTTCAATTTCTTTTCTTTTCCAAGAAAAAAATCTCCTTGAAAAGGAACATTAAACTCATTGACATTAACAAATTTTTCAATAGTAAAAACCTCCTGACCATCAATAAGTATCTTCAAATTCTCAATCTCATCCCTTGAGCTCAAAACAAAATTAATTTTCCCCTCATCATTATAATTAATAGTTTTAGGATAACTCAAACCAGTAACCTTAATTCCAGGCCTCTCCAATATTTTAACAGGTGCATACACATTCCTAGTAATCCCATCACCAGCAACTATAACCTGTAACTCATTTTTAGCCTTGCTAATATTAAAGATAAACAATAATTCCTTCTTCTCAGCAACAGTTAAATCAATATTCCTACAATCATCCAAAAAACAAGTATGCAAATTATCAAGATTCTTATTCCCAATATTTCTTATCTCGCAAGTTATATTCCCAGAAAGCTCATATACATAATAAACATCTTTTCCAGAAGAACATTTTATCTCAACATCTTTAGAATAACTCTTAACCTCTTCTTTAGACAATTCACCAATCTTATCTTCAGCTTCTTTCTTATTCAAACCAAAATCATATACCCCAGAATATTCCAATACATCTTCATCATAATCCTCAGTGCTCGTCTTAACCTTAATCTCAGAAGTGTACATAACATTCTGTTTCAAATCCCCGGGAACATCAATCAAAAAAAACACATTTCTCTTTTCTCTGGGTTTCAATAAAACAATCCTCTCATTATCCTCAATAATTTTTGGTCCTCTCACCAAATACAGATTAACAGGCAAATAATAATCTTGTTTATTCTCAACTTCAACCTTAACAGGAACATAACTATCCCCCTTAACCTTATTATTCAAAATCTCAACATTCAATCCAATTTTTTCATCTCTTTTACCTCCAAACTCAACAATATTCGCTTTAACATCAAGTTTTCCAGGCTTAACATCCCCTCCAGAAGTTCTCCACGCATAACTGATGCTGGATTTCCTGGCATCAAAACTTTCATCCATTTTTACATGCCCGGCATCAACCCATCCTAATTGCCCATAAGTAACATCAAAAGCAACCCATCCATATCCTGGGAAATACAATTCAGCCCATGCATGATTCCCAAAAGTATTCCCTATATTCGTGTAGCTTGTTCCTGAAACGAACTTCGCAGGAATCCCCAAACTTCTCATCATCGCAATATACAGCACAGTTAATTCATCGCAAACACCTTCCTTATTCTCCAAAACCCAGACAGAATTCTGGGTAGCTTCTTCAGTAAGACTATCAAGGCTGTAATTAATATTCTCTCTAACCCAATTCCCTACAGCAAAAGCAACTTCATACTCATCATCTTTCCCTTCAGCCAGTTCCCCAGCTTTCTTCCTTATCTTCTCATCAACAATAATCAGGTTAGTGCTCTGCAAATATTCTTTCTCGCTATTATCATCTTTCAAAGGAAACGCAATCTTCCCATTAATCTTTTTAAAATTTATCTTATTGTCAACAAGAAACAAATTCTTAATCTCTATGTTCCCGCTAACTCCTTTCTTCCAAGAATAAATCAATTCATTGTCTTTTTCAGAAATCTCAGCTTCAGGAGCAGCTTTCAATTCCCTCAAAGTTATTTTCTGAGTGTCATCATCTTTAGGATAAAAACTTAATTTAGTTTCAAGGCTTTTAACCTCTCCCTTGCTGTCAATAGCAATTCCAGAATTCAAATCAATCTGAATCTTCAAGCTGGAATAATTCCCAACATCTTGCGCATTAACAATGCTAATAGCCAATAAAAAAAATAATAAAAAAAGGACTAATTTTCTCATCAAGGTTTATCTTCTTTTATTGTTTATATTGTTTCTGTTTTCATACTGAGAATCAAATATCTTAATCCCTGCCCAGTATCCAGGAAATCCGAAGAATTTTGCCTCAAAAGGATATGTCTTCTCAAACACATCTCTGTTCCACTCTCTAAATCCCTCATATCGAGACCCATACATCTCCAATCCAAGAAAAAGTATTTGAAAACTAAGATAAATTCTCAATCCATCAAAGACATAATCACAAGCCCTGTTCAATATCGCTTCCTGTCTAAGAAATTTTTCATGCCTTGCTTTGTTCTCAGCAATCTGCTTTAATCTTTTCTTTTCCTCTTCTTCTTTCTCTTTTTTGCCATCCTTGCCTAAAGATACTTCCTGCCATCTCTCTTCTTCCAATTTTCTCTCCAAAGGCATCTGGCTATTGCAAAAAAAAGCTCTTATAAATTTTTCCCTCTTAGAAAATCTATGGTAACCATAAAAAGAAAGCTCTATTACGGGGTTCTCCTCGCAATTATATTTGCAGTAATCTATTCTATTGTAGCAAGACTCCCTCATTACATCTCATTAAACTTTTCAACCTCATTGGACAATTCAGCAAAAATAATCCCGGTATTCGTCATCTTCTATCTTCTGGCTTATATTTTCCCCTTAGTCGCATTTCTCATAGCAGAATCAGAATCAGATTTAAAATCAATCTTCAAAGCATTTATCATCCAGTTGCTAATCAGCTCAATATTTTTTATAGCTATTCCTGTAGCAATAGTACATGCACAATTAACAACCCATGACATCTTCTCTCAAATCTTAATATTCATAAGAACCTACCTAGATACGCAATGGAATGCATTCCCAAGCCATCATGTAGCATCTGCATTTTTAACATTCCTCATAGTCAGAGATAAAAAGCCAAAATACACAATCCCAATATTCATCACTTCTTTCTTAATCATAATTTCAACATTATTCACGAAACAGCACGTTATCCTTGATGTCTTGGCAGGATTAATTTTATCAACGATAATTTACCTTTGTTATTTGAAATTGTTGAAAAAGTAATTATTCAAACAACAATCTAAGGCTCAGTTCTTTTAAGAGGCAAACCATCAAAATGTTTATCATAAGAAATAATTTCAGTGCAGCCGTTAATTAATGCAGTAGAATAATGAATTAAATCAAAACGATTTAGCTTATTCAGTTTAGAATGTTTTAACAATCTGGAACTTTGAAATAAGAGTTCTTTATCGAGAGGGACAATAACCCCAGAACTCTTGAACAAACTCTTCATGCAATCAGATGCATATTGCTTATCAGCAGTAATTATGGAAATAGCATGCTCAGCTTCAACCAGGCAAAGAGTGTTTGTAACAAACTCTTCCCTCAGAACATTCCTGCACTTTCCTCTATCTTCATTGTCTGTAAAAGCTTTGATTAATACATTTGTATCAACGAAAAGAGTCATCTTTTTATCCTTAACGCATGACTAAGTTCAACTACTTTTTGTGTTGAAACTTTTTTCCCTTTATGAATATCGTCTCCTCTTTTAAACATTTCTTCCATAGTTGGCAGCTGCTTAGAAGGAATACTCTGAAAAACTCTCTTTATCACATTGTCATAACTCTCTCTAGGATATTGCTTAATTTTGTCAAGCATTTTCTTCGTATCTTCATAAACTTGAATTGTTGTGATGTTCATTTTGCTCCCAACCTATAGGTCCCTATAGGTATATAAATCTTCCTAATCTCTCCATCATCAGTCAATTGAAAACCAAATATCTAAAAAAACTAAACCAATTTCTTAAATCTCTCAATAAATTCAGGAAAATCACTCATCTTCACACAGCATCCAATAGCATGGTCATGCCCGCCCCCATATCCATTCAGCCCATCAAGAGCCTTCTGAACAGCTTTATGCATATTAACCCCCTTCTCTCTGTTCCTTGCACTGGCCTTAATCTCTCCTTTATCTTCTCTTCCAACAAAAATAAACTTCGCTTTAGTCCTGTGCAATAAATCATTAGCCAGGTCAGAAGTAAAACTATACTTGTCATCCACATACGTAAAAACAATCTTTTCATCGTCTTTCATTTGAATAGCCTTATCATACAATAGTTCATATCTCTTCCATCTTTTATCAAATCTCTCATAAACTTTTTTCCCATTCTCAGTGTTCTGTTGGAGAATCTCTCTAGGACCCTCAATCTTCATCATAATTTGAACAAAATTATAACTTTCTTTAACAGTGCCTTTCAAACCAAAAGAAACAATCCTAATCAATTTGCCAAACTCAGTATCAAACATAGCATCGTCAGGGTTTTTTATTTCAACACCTTCAAAAAGTTCTTTGTAATCTTTGCTAAGCTCTTTAAAACTCTCCAAGCTCCAGTCAGAGATTATCCCAAGCAAAGCAATCCATTTCTCACCATCAACAATTTTCCAGCACCAGTAAGTAGTCGGTCTATTATCCTTTTCATCCAAAAATTTAGGATTAAAATACTTTACCCCTTTAACATCATTCAAAGGATGATGGTCAATCCATAGTAATGGGCAATTTACCTTATCAATAAAATCCTGGCTCATTTTTGGCTTGTCCAAAACAACAACCAGGTCAGGAGCATATTGCCTCACAATTGTAATATATCCAACATCCAAGGTAGGAGAATTCTTGACAATTATTCCATTGCCTCTTTTCAAATACTTCATCATCAGCATATAACTGCAAAGTCCATCGGGGTCATCATCAAAAAATATCAATGGATTCTCGCTTTTATCCAATAAATCTTTAACTTCTTGTATTGTAATCATATTATAAATGTTCAATCTCCTTCTCAACTCGATCACCGAGGTAATATTCTCCTTCGACAAGGTTAAGAACATAAAACTCAGCAAGTTTATGTGAATCTTTAAATTTTTGCATTCTCCTCAAAATATTTGCACGATCAATAAGGAAAATATGAAAAATTTCCTCGCCAAAGGTTTCCATAGAAAGAACTTTTAAATCTTCTAAACTCACAAATCCCTCTTCTGATCGTCGAGCTTTTTCCATCAATCCAGAAACTCCATTTAAGTGCAAAGGTATTTCTATATATTTCTGCAATGATTTTACTGCATGCCCTTGCATTTCAATCTCACTTAATTTTTCCCTCTTCTCTGATGAGCTCTTAAACTTGGCCTGTTCTTCTCATGCCCCTTGCCCTTGCCAAGTAATCCTCTTGATTTTCTTCCAGCAGAAGTCAAACCTCTATATACTCTTCCAACGTTGTCAGTAATCCATTCCATTCCAGGATAAGTTTTCAATATTTCTCTCTCCCCCAAAATAATTTCAAAGAAAATATTTTTTCCATCTTTAAACAATAAATAGCTCCCAAGAACTTCACAATTCACATATCTGTCATTTGCCCTTTCTTCAGCAATCCATTGATAACTCTTGCCAATAATCTCTTTTCTTCGTTTATGTTTACTCCTGCGTCCTTTTCTAATCATAGGCCTTTGTCTTTTGCTTCTTAACAATCTTACTCTGACAGCAATATATCCTTTTTTAGCTTTATATCCAAGAGCTCTTGCCCTGTCCAATCTTGTAGGTCTTTCAATCCTGACAACCGCATTTGATTTTCTCCACTCAATAGCTTTCTTCCTTAGAATTTTAATTATCTCTTCAGGCTTATCCTGGTACAATTGTTTTAAGTATTTTGCATATCCCATATTCAGTATTCAGGGTCCTTTCGGAGTATCCTACATCTCTATTCATTGTCAGAAATAGAGCCTTTAAAAACCTTTTCCTTTACTTAGCTTTCACATAATCTAAACCACCCGCCATAGAATTTTAGCTTAAGAAAAAGCAGTATTCAACTTAATCTCTCTTGCATTAGGGAAGTTACGTTTTATAACCTCAATTAAATTAGAGTTTTCTATTTTTCTAACATCAACGCAAACACCTTCTTCATCCCTATAAGCACTTATTACAACTCGCCCAAGAATAACAACCGGAGAATCTTCTCCATCATTTTCCTCATAATAAATAATCTTAATTACAGGACTATCACCATCTCTTACTCCTAGATGCATAAACTTCTCTCTAAAATCTTTTCCTTCAGTATTTCTTTGCAGTCTATATTTCATGCAAATCATCCAGATTACAATTCTTATAAACTTTTCGTTTTATAACCACTTAAAAGTAACTAATTAAAACTAATCTGAAAATAGCGTATCAAACAACAAAAGCCAATAGAAAGCTAGCTCCAAGAGCTAAACCAGCTCCAACATATTGATGCCTCTTAATCTTCTCTTTATTAATCCATATCCCTAAACACAAAGCCTGTAAACACCCCAATAATCAAAGCAATCACTACAGTAATCCCCAAAAACGGCCATTACATCATTTCTTCTAGCAATTCTCCAATGGGTTTTTTACCAGCCATGTTATATTCGGGTCTTAATGCCCGGATATACTCATTTTCTGCTTCATTCAATTGATACATTGGAACAGGTAAATAAAGAACCCTATTGAAATCTTTTCTTTCAGTAGTTAAATGAGTTTGGATCCTTACTGGAAGGCTCACTGATTGACCTACATATACCACCTTATTATCTCTAACTAAAAAATAAATACATGGTGGGAATTGGTAATGCGCATACTCGGCTAATCCTTCTATTGTATCAAGCTCCCTTGGAATAGGAACCCCTTTAGGAGCTTCATTAGTAAAAATAAACACATTAGGGCGTGCAGGTAAACTCCTTCCAATCACCTCTCGAAACATATTATCTTTAATCCAATTAAGAATCTCATTTTTTCTAAACCTAGGTTCATTATTCGCGCCTAATAAACAAGGAGCAAATCCGGATCTTGCATAATCTCCGAGTTTTTCTGCATCAACTCCAGCTTCTCTTGCAATCTCCTCCAAAGAGTGCTTAAACAATTGAAGGGGGTTTCCTTTATAATCCCTTCTTTCTATCTTATTAGAATCTTTATATAAATCTCTTAATAGCTCTTTCTGAGTTTTGACTTCTTCTTCAAGTTTCTGTAACTTTTCAAGCAGCCCTTGATAATCTTTTTGCTCTTCCATAGGTTACTATTGCAAGGAAAAAATTAAAAGCCTATCCTCTAATCAATCTTCCCCCCTCCAAATACTCCCTCACAACCCTGAACTGATACTCTCTTCTCTCTCTGTCTCTGTTTGTAAAATCTATAGTAGTCTCCCTCAAATCACTTTCCAAGCTTCTTCCTTTATCAAACTCCAATCTGGCATCCATATAAGTCCTAAACACCACTCCAAAACTCCTATTATGCAAACCAGCCAGTCTTCTAAGTTCTGCAAAATCTCTTTGAAAAGGGCTCTGTTCTCCCATGCAAATCTCTAAAACCTAAAGAAATATAAAATCGATGCTGTGGCTGCCGAGGGTTGATTCGCGGGATGCTGGCACCATTGTTAGTACAGCATCCAAAGCAAACTTCCCAATCCCCCAAGAATAAAGCTCGAAGCGATAGCCCCTGTAATCAATATACATAATAAAACTAAAACTCTTCCAATAGTTAAACTGCATTCTCTAAAAACAACATACGCTGGCCTGCTAATCTCATTCGCCTTATCATAAAACCTCGCATCGGTAGCAACATCCCCCAAAGTCCCGGATAGAGCAGAGAGGGTATCAACAAACAACACACTAATAAAACCAACAACAGTCCCCCTAAAAAAGAAAACAATCCCATGAATAAAAGCCCCGATTCTTGTTAAAACTCTTTTATCATACTTATCGCAAATTTTTCCAACAAAAAAAGTAAACACGGCGCCAATCAAAGTAGAAATAGTGGCAATAATCCCCAAAGATAAATAAGTCCCCAAAGTAAGAAAAACAAACAAAGGCCAAAACACCAAGATTATCATATATCTCATCCCTACCCCGATAAAAGCGAACATATCTCTAAAATTAAAAACTCTAAGTACGTCTTTAAACCTAAAATTAATCTCATCATGCCCATCTTCAGATAATATCAATGGAAACACCCCAATCAATAATAAAACAGAAACAACCCCAAACAAAGCATAAAATCCAAAGTTAGTTAATATCACGCTCCCGACAAAAGGACCAAGAACAGCAAACAGAGCAATCAAAGCATACATAAAACCAACCTCTCTCCCTCTCTTCACTTTATCACTTGACTTGGCAAAGTTAACATGAAACCCTGACCAAAAAAAAGCATTTGCAATCCCCACAAAAATAGCAGGAACCCAAAAAGGAAAATAACCCTTCCCAAGAAGATAAAATAATCCAAGAGCAAGTATATCTAGAGGAGCACTAACAAATATGCAATGCTTAAACCCATATTTGCAGGCAAACTTCATCGCAATAAAGCTGGTAACAGCAAAAACAACAGCCCAAAGCAGATAATAATAAACAATATTCGTTAATCCCAAATTTATCTCTTTAAACAAATACAAAGGAATAAACAATCCAAGCATAGACAATGCAATCGCCCTTAGAACAATTGCAAAATAAATCTCACTCAGCTCTCTTTTTAACCCAAAATTAGGCAGATGTATGTTAAACTGATGATGCATAATAGAAAGAATCTTATGAAATATATAAACTTTCCTCACAGTGTATAAAAATAAAAATAAAAACTTAGGGAAAGGTATTTAAATAAAAGAAGGATATTGATAACCGATGAAAACCAATAATAAACAAAAGGTGTTTCAAAATTATAAAACTCTCTTGAGGGTTGTTATAATAATTCTTATAGTCTCAACAATCCTGTTCTTGACTGGAAATTATCCATTTAAAATGAATAAGGTCGAATTTTTCATAGACACTATAAGCACACTGATTATATTCGGAGGAATTTATTTCATTCTAAGACATATATACTCTAAGCGTAACTAACGAGCGACTGAAACATCATGCAAAACCTATATAAATCTTGCCTTATTATCAAAATCAACCAAAAACTAACAGGGGGTTAAAAAATGGCAGATGTTGCAAAAAACTTTTTAAAAATCGTTGTAGGATTAATCTTGATATTAATTCCTGTATGGGTTGCAATGAACTACTCAGGATGGAAACAAGCAGTTCTTGATGTAATCCAGGGCAGTATCCTAATCGGAGTAGTCCTAGTAGGATTATTAGTTCTTGTGCTGGGATTTACAGGATTAAAAGAATAATTTCTTTGGTTAAGAAATAATCCTTTTTTTCTTTTAATTTTTTATTTTCTTTTTTTATTATCTTTCTTTTTTGAATGACATTCTTAGTTCTTTTGTCAAGAACCCTTGGTCATAGACCAAGGGTATGATGCCTAAGCATCATACTTGTTCTTGAGCACGCCAAATTTCACTCTTATTGGTTGTGGTTTGCGTATCAAACCACCATTCAAAGAATGGTGGAATTTTAGCGTTTAAATACAATGTTTCACAAGTTGACTCGTCAACTGTGCCCCGTTGAGCTTGCTCAACTAGGGTTTCTTTCTAAGAAAAAAAATTGTTATCTAAAACCGACTTTCTTTTTAATCAAACTAAGAATTCCTTTTTTCCCTTTAACATCTTTTTTATCAGAAATTTTAAAAGCTTTCCTAGCCCTCTTCGCAATAATCTTCTTCTTAATCTTCTGTTTGATTATCTTCCTTTTAGCCTTAAGTTTCTTAATCTTCTTAACAATTTTCTTCTTCCTTTCAGGTCCAGCCTTCTTAAGTTTCTTCTTCAGTTTTTTAATCCTCTTCTTAATAGCTTTCTTTTTCGCTTTAAGTTTTTTAATCTTAGTCTTCTTAACAACCTTCTTAACAGTCCTCTTAACCTTAACAGCCTCTTTAGGAGTTTCAATTGGAACACTTAAAACATCTATCTCTTTTTTCAAATAATCAATGCCAGCAATCAAAGCTTCTTTGTCAAATTCCTTGGATTTCCTGATTAAAACCTGCTCGCATTCAGGGCATTTAAACCCATGTTCCAAAGCTCTTACAGCATTAAACTCAACATGCCCATCAGGGCAATTGTATTTTTCTTCAGCATCTCTATTAAGTTGTTTTTCCATCTGTTCAAGTTTTGATTTCTTCTTGGCAAGCAAAACACCAACAGCATGTTTTAAATTAAAAGTCCAATAATAAATATACCACCCTTTCTGCCTGTCTTTTTTCCTTGTAGAACTAACCAAATTTCCAGCGTGCAACCCATAGAGCAAATTTCTAACATAGTTAATGCTCAGTTTAAGGTTTTCAGCAATATCAAACTCGCTGACGTTGCTCTTACCCCAAAGCTGTCTAAACACCTTTATAGTATCTTCATTAAAATTTTCCTTAATATAATCTTCCAGTATCTTGACAAGTTCCTGCATCCCCATTATTAGCCAAACGAGTGTTTAAAAAACTTTCTTTTCCGAGGAGTTTTCCCATTCTTAGTTTCTTTTCCATTAATGCTTTTCTTTTCTAAAGAAAAGGCTTATTTGAAAGTCTTTCTTTTCCCGAGGGTTTAGTTCAAGGTCCATTGGACTTGAACTACTGTTCACCAAAGGTGAACATTTTCTTTCTTAAAGAAAAAAAGCTTAGTTACTACTTTAAAATAAGGAGAAAAGCTTTAATAATCTCTTTAATGCATTTAGCATATGAGTGGAGGTGTTCTATAATGGGTTTATTCAATAGAAAAAAAACTCTTCCTGAGCTGCCAAAGCCAGAGATGCAGTCAAACGATAGTATAAGACTTCCAGATTTTCCATCAAACGATTTTCCTTCTTACGAAGCTTTATCTTCTGATCTGGGTTCAATTAAAAAAGCAGTAAGAAGCCCAATGCCTCAGCAAAGTATGGGTATGATGCACGAAGAGCCACAAAGACCAACAGGTAATGAAAAAACATTGTTCATAAAAATAGACGATTATGAAACAGCAATGGCTGCAATAGAAAGGTTAAAAGAAAAATTAAAAGATGTTGATTCTGTTCTAAACACTTTAGAAAAGTTAAAGCGCCAGGAAGATGCTGAATTGGAATCTTGGCATAAGGATGTAGAAGCTTTAAAACAAAGATTAATGACTGTAGAAAGCAGGTTATTCCATATCTAAAATGATACTCCTCGACCTAAAGGTCGAGGTATCTCGTGAAGGCTACACTCAAAGTGTTGCCTGATGTTCAAAAGTCCAGCCATGTTGGCTTT
>Ga0209542_10001525_pt1 | contig 54172 bp, 76 predicted proteins | sample RifCSPhighO2_01_FD_184028 | JGI IMG/M metagenome (GOLD analysis project Ga0209542, IMG submission 184028) | Soil microbial communities from Rifle, Colorado - Rifle CSP2_plank highO2_0.1 (SPAdes) (version 2) | ecosystem: Environmental > Terrestrial > Deep subsurface > Rock core/Sediment ... | reverse complement strand
GAATGGAGGGAGCCTTACATTTTGGACAGCTACCGGAGCTGGTGCTGTAATTGAGAAAATGCGCATTGACAAAGACGGCAACGTCGGCATCGGGACGACAGGACCTGCAGCAACCCTTCAAATCAATGGCGCCGGGGATTATATTGACACAGCCGCTAATAGGATTTATCCATTAGAACTTCACTCGACTGATAATACAAATTTTTCACTTTTGTTTGGTATTGAAGACGGCTCGCCTGGCTTCGGTTGGATTCAAGCAGGCAATCCAGAATTTAACAGACCGAATCTGGTCTTACAACCCGAAGGTGGGGAAACTGATGCGTTTGTCGGCATCGGAACTAAAGGCCCAGAGACGACTTTCCATGTCAATCGCTCAACTGACGGAGTAGCAATAAGAGTTCAGGACAGCGACAATTTCAAATGTGACATTAACCCCGGCTCTGGAGCTGACTGGAGCTGCACATCAGATGCCCATCTGAAAAAGAATGTAAGGGATTTGGACTCGTCATTGGACAAGATTATGGGCTTAAAGATTAGGAAGTTTGAGCTTGTTCCGAACAACAAGACAAGCATAGGCTTTGTTGCGCAGGAAGTCCATGAAGTCATTCCAGAGATGGTTGACACAAAAGAGCAGGACAACTGGAAAATTTCAACAGGCCCATTAATACCGATAATGGTAAAGGCAATCCAGGAGCAGCAGGAGCAGATTACAGAGCTAAAAACAGGAAAGCCTAAAGAAGCGCAGCAGATATTAAATAGGATAACAGAAGTCAACGGCTCCATAATTTTAAGGCTTGGGTAAGGTTAAAATATATAGAGAACTTTGAATTATCTATCATTTTAGTCATTTTCATTCAAAGTTCTCTTAGAGAATTTTGACAAAATTGATATATTTCAAAATTCTCTATAAAATCAAAAACGAAATATTTATATACTATGATAATTATTAGTAATTACGAATAATTAGAGATGATAACATTGAGGCTGGTGATAACTAAACACGCTAGGCAGCAGATGTTTGACAGAGGCGTTGATGAGGAGCAGATAAAAATTGCAATATCAAGAGGCGCAAAAATCAAGCAGACAGATGGGTTTAAGTCTGTTTATTCGTATATTGGTGTTTGCTATAAAATAAGGGCGGATAGGTATATAGTAAAAACAGTTACAATAGAATAGGGTGATCAAAATGGCGGAAAAATGCTATATATGCGAGAAGGGCGATTTAACAAGAAAAAAGGCGGACTACAAACTTTATGGAATGAGTTTAGGCAAGTTTAATGCCGAAGTTTGTAATACATGCGGAGAGACGTTTTTTGACGAGGTTGAGTCAAAAAAAATGACGGAAATTGCGAAAAAGAAGGGGCTTTGGGGCTTGCAGACAAAAACGAAGATTGGGCAAGCAGGGACAACCTTGGATATAAGGCTGCCTAAAAGAATTATAGACTTCTTAAATTTAAAAAAGGGAAAGGAAGTTGAAATTCATCCAGAAGGAAAAAACAGATTAGTTGTTTCAATTTAATATGGAAAAAGGACTAAGATTTTCATTTGACAAAGAATCTGATATATTAGACATATCTGTAGGAAAGCCGAAAAAGGCAATCTCAAGGGAAATAGAAGATGATTTTTTTGTAAGGATAGACTCTAAAACACAAAAGGTTGTTGGATTTTCAATATTAAATTTTGAAAAGTGGTTTAAGGATGAAAAAGAAAAGAGGACTATACCTATAGATGCTGAGTTTTTATTAACAAAAAGTTCTTAAAAAATAAATAAACTAATGCTCAGTCATCATAAGGCTTGGCTAATCCTCAAAGCCGTACTTTCCATACATCGGCGTAAACAAAAACTGCCCTAAAAATTCCAGCTCTAAGTGCCCGTTTTTATCTTTTACTCCCCTTACCATCTCCTGCTCCTGCTGGCTGCCTACAGGGCCTACAATCATGCCATTTGGCTTGAGCTGCTCAATCAATGGCTTTGGAAACTCTTTGCATGCTGCTGTGATTATTATCTTGTCAAAAGGCGCTTCGCTTGGCATGCCCTTTGAGCCGTCTTCCTCGTATACAAATACATTTTTTATTCCTGCTTTTCTCAAATTCTGTTTTGCAAAGCTTACAAGCTCCGGCACAGCCTCTGTTGTTATTACCTTTCCCCTTGCGCCAACTATCCTGGCGATTATTGCTGCCTGATATGCGGAGCCGGTACCTACCTCAAAAACCTTTTCTCCGGATTCTAGCTCCAAAGCATGAGTCATTATCATGACTGTTGTCGGCTGCGAAATTGTCTTGCCTCTGAGCAAGGGCAGAGGCATGTCATGGTAAGCTGCGCTTCTAAGCTCCTGCGGTATAAAATCTTCCCTATTAACTTCCCTAAAGGCATTCAATTCTGCATCTGTGAAGCCAAAATTATCCTTCCAGAATTTTAAAAGCTCAGGTTTTTGTGTCATATTAACTGTAAATATAAACAGATACTTAAATCTTTTTCCTGTTATCAACAATCCTTTTCTCCTTCAGCTCTGTTTCCATACCCAGTCTTTTCAATAATTCTTTTAGCTCAACCTTGATTATTTGAGGAGCAACTTCAGTTTCAGCAGTTATTTTGTTTTTCAGCTCATTCTTCAATTTGTCAAAATTCGCCTTTTTCCTTGGAGCAACATAAACAATAAGTTCGTCGATTTCGTATGGATCGTTGTTTTTCTTCCTTATTTCAATCTGCCATTCATCAATATCCTTATGGGACATTATGGAAAATAAGGCATTAAGGTTGACAAAGCTGCCCTTTATTTTTGTCAAGGCAAACTCCCTGTACTCAGAGCTTCTTTCAATTTCCGCATCAATCCTCGGCAATGTCCTGCTGCAATGACTGCATTTTCCATAATAAAGCTTTGACATGTCGCCTGTCTTGTACCTCAGAAAAACAGAGCCTCTCCAATCAAGAGAAGTGCAGACAATCTCGCCTTTTTCACCTTCATTTACACTTTCGCCGTTTTTGTCTACTATTTCTATGAACTCAAAATCAGGGTAAAGGTGATAGCCACTTTCTTCCTTGCATTCAAGCCAGGCTGTTTTGCCTTCTGTAAAGGCATAAGTTGAGAGTATTCTTGCATTTTTAGAGCCCGTAGAAGCCAAGTCATTTTTTATTTTTTCTCTCAAGCCAAGAGCAACCCTTTCGCCGCCGAAAACAACCAAGCTTAAGCTGCTGAAATCACTCTTTTTCTCTTTGGCAGTCCTTATCAAATGATACAGATAGCCCGGCATACCAGCCAAGCATGTTGCTTTCATGCCTTCAATTGAATTGATTATTTTTTCTGTTCCCAGGATTTTTCCTCCGCCTGTGTGCAGGCTGAGCAGATTGGCGCCTTTTGCAGCATAAAATGTCTGCCAGAATGCAAGATGGGGGGCATAAGGGAAAGCATTTATAACAATGTCTTTGCTTGACATATTTAGCATGTTCACCATTCTCCTCCCGCTTTCCTCCAGCCTTTGCAGGTCATAGGCTGTGTAAAGGACAGGAGTTGCATTTGCAGTCCTTCCTGTTGTAAAATGGATATGGCATGGCTTGTATTCGTAAAACAAACTATTTTTATTGAATATTATTTTTATTTTTTTATTTAATGATGCATATCGGCTTATTAACTGCTTGTTTGGCTGCAGCACAAAATCAAGGGATTTTTTAGGCTCTTTTGCAGTCGGCGCAATGTCTTCCTTTGCAGTAAACGGGAGTTTTTTTAAGTCTTCGGTTGTTTTTATGCCTGAAAAATTTATCTTGTTTTTCTTGAATAAATTGTGATAGAAAGGATGGTATGGAATTTGGTTTTTTATAAAATTTCTCAACAGCCTGTCTTGTAATTTTATTATTTTCCTTGGGCTTAAGTATTGGATAGTGCGCCAGCCTGCCATATAAGTCAAAACATTTTTATAGCATAAAAAGATTGCTATGGCTATGGTGGAGAAAGAGCAGGTTGTAGAGGTTCTGAAGAAGGTTTATGACCCTGAAATCGAGTACGACATATGGAGCCTTGGGCTTGTCTACAACATTGAGATTGAAGGCAGCAAAGTAAATATACTGATGACTTTCACAACACCGATGTGCCCTTACGGGCCTCAACTGATGGATGATGTAAGGAGGCAAGTTTCTGCAATTGATGGTGTTGGGGAAGTTGCCATTGATTTGACATTCAACCCTGTCTGGAGTCCTGAGAAGATGACAGAAGAGGCAAAGATTGCCCTGGGGATTTAGTTAATACAATGTACGTTAGAAAATTTAGAATTTCTGATGCTGTAGAAGTAGCAAGAATGCATCGCAATACAATAAGATTTGTCAACAGCAAAGACTATACACAAAAACAGATAGAAGTGTGGGCGGGCAGGACATCGGCAAAAAGGTTTAGGGACTCTATAAATATGTTTTTCAGATTTGTGGCTGTTGAAAGAAGAGGTATAGTCGGATATGGTGATTTCAAAAAAGATGGTGAACTTGCAGGGCTTTATGTCCATAAGGACTATCAAGGACAAGGGGCTGGTAATTTGCTCCTTAAAAAACTGGAAGAATCTGCAATACAAAAAGGGATTAGAAGATTTTTTTGTTGTTCTACTATAACAGCGAGGGATTTCTACAAAAAACATGGGTATAGAATAGTTAAAAAAACAAGATTCTCAATAAAAAATCAGAAATTAATAGTATATAATATGGAGAAAAAGCTTAAATGATCCAAGACATAATAGGCTACATTGCCGGTGTTTTCATTCTTTTAAGCATAGTGCCTCAGATAATCAAGTCCTACAAAACAAAAAGCGTCAAGGATATTTCAATATTAATGCTCATTTCACTTATTATAGGCACATTGTTTTGGATTGCTTATGGCATCATGGCGCAGGGAATGCCAGTCATAGTTTTGAACAGCATCTATTTGTTTGTGGTTTCCTACCAGCTTTTTCTTAAGATAAAGTACGATAAATGATGGACCCAAGAAGAATCAAACCAACTGTTCCGTCAGTTGAGTGCGGAATCAAGTGCAATTTTCAATTGCACGGATAAGAAATGGGCCCAAGAAGAATTGAACTCCTGCCCCAACCCTGTGAAGGTTGTGTCCTGCCACTAGACCATGGGCCCAAACTGCGAAATCTCGAGTGTTCACTTCGCTCGCAGTATCTGTAAATCTATTTTGTTTATAAAAGTTTATATGGATAAAACCTCTATTAAACTTAAGCCTTTAACTTACCTTTCTCAATCTTGTCCCTTACCTCATTTACATATTTATGAGCCAGATGCAGCGGCTCCGGCAGCTTGTGCGGAAATTTCATGCACTTTTTGACGATTTCAGCGCTTGTCTTGAGGCTTATTTTGTGCCCAGGGCTTATGTAAACGGGCTTTGATTTTTCCCTTGTCACAACAGCTGCTGCTCTTGCCTCCTTGTCTATGTAAACAACATTGCCTTTTTCCTCGCCAACAAGCAATTGCTTTGCAATGCCGATTGATGCTATGTCAAAAGCAACCCCCATATGAGAAGCCAAGCCAAATCTTCTTGGATGGAGTATTCCGTTGCCGCCAAAAATCATGACATCCGGCTTTTGCTGCAGCTTTGAATATGCTTCTGAGATTGCAGCGCCTTCCCTGTAAGCCAAAAATCCTGCAATGTAAGGCATATTTGCCTTTGCAACCGCAAAAGCCTTTTCCCTGACATCCATTGTCTTGTAATCACAAACAACAATTGCAGCCACAACATTTTCGCTGCTGAAGGCGCAGTCAGCTCCCCCTACCAGCTCCAGCTTGTCAAAAGAATCCCTTACAATCACTTTTTTGGCCAGCTTGAGCTGCTCCTCTTTCAGCTTTTCAAAATCAATCATTGCAAAAAGAATAGAAAATGTTTATTTAAAATTTGTTGTTGTATAAATAGTAAAACAACACCAATCCGACCAGCACCAGAAATACTATTAAATAAGCCCAAAACGATGATTTTTTAGCTCCAGACTCTTGGTTTGGCTGGCCAGAGGCGGACTTGGAAGCTGATTTTTCAGACTGTATTTTTTTGGCTTCGGCTTCGCGCTCTGCTTGCAATGCCTCCTTTTTGTTGAGGTAGTCAATTTCGTCTAGAGCCTTGAGCGCGGCTTTTCTGCTGATTCCTTTCTCCCCGAAATCAGCCTCAATCTTTTTCAGGGAAATCCCTTTCTTTGAGTAGAATCTTCCAAGCTTCACCAATTCCCTGTGCGACAGCTCAGTTTTCATTCTACTTGCTCTTTAAAACGCCAGCCAGGTAAAGGAATATCAAGCCAGATACAATCAGCAGCAGCGTTATTGGGATGCTGAACAGCACCCTTCTCAACTGCAATGCCTCCTCGTGCATTTTATGCTCAAATGCCGTGATTTCATGCAGGGCTTCCAGTGCTTCCCTTTGCCTCATGCCCCTTTTCAGAAGATAGTTTTCGATGTGGGCCAGCGACAAGCCTTTTTCAAAGGCGTGCTTTCCCCATTTGACAAGATGCTCATGCGCCATGAAGATTATTTGGCCCCCTTTTTCGTTTATACGTGGGGGTGGTTTGAGAAGAAAACGTTTTCGGGGGGCCAAATTTAAAGAGTGTAAGCTTTTTCACCTCTATTTTTTGATTTGATTTTATTTGTGAACTCGTTACCTTATCACTGATCTTGGCGGCTTTCGCATTTCGCGTATCCACAGCAAGCCGATGTGCTGCAAGTCCTTGTTGAACTTGTCGCTTATCCTGTATGTCTTTTTGTACAGGTCATAGTCAATCAATCCCATGCTTTTCATGGGCGTCAAGATCCTGTCATAAAACTGCCTTTTGTTATAGCTTACCTTGACTTTCTTGCCCTTGTACGGAGGTTCCTCTATCAAGTCTGTTATCAAGCTGCCTTCATGAAGCTTGGTTGCGAACAAAGACATCTCTGTTTTGCCAATCTCTCCGCCATTGTCCTTCATCATCTCTATGAGCAGTTTAGCAACGATGATTTGCTGCTTTGTCGCAAAAATAACCTCATATATATCCTCAGGCAGGTTGAACCTGTCAAAAAGGATAACCATTTTCTAAGAAAAGTGTTACAGATATATAAATGTTTCGTTTTTAGATACTAGTATAGGGAAATGTATATTAATTATTTTAAAATTTATCTCCCAAAAAACTCCTTCAAAATCTCTTCATAATCCATGCTAACTTCTATCTCCAAATCCTCGGGAAAGCATTGATAGTAGTTGCGCCAAGCATATCTTTCATCTAGGAATATAATCGCTCCTTTGTCTGTTTCTGAGCGTATGCACCTGCCTGCATTCTGAAGGCATTTTGTGATGGCAGGCAAAACATAGCCGTACTCAAAGCCCTTGCTGAACTTGTCGTCATAGTACTCAATAAGCAATCTTGCTTCTACATCAGGCTTGTTCAAGGGCAAACCCACAATAATCACTGCTTTCAAAACACCAGGCAAATCGATTCCTTCTCCAAAAGAGCCTGTTGAGATGCCGAGAAGCACAGCGCCTCTGCCTTTATGGCTTTTGAAGGCAGCCAAAAGATTTTCTTTTTCCTGTTTTGCCATGTTTTGCTTTTCCATGAAAATAGGCTTATCGGATTGTTTTTGGAAATGCTCGTGTATATTCTGCATTAAATCATAGCTTGGAAAGAATACCGCCGAGTTACCCTTGACCAAATCAACAATATCGCAGCAGACATTTGCTATTTCAGCGTATTGCTTATTGCTTCTTTCAGCAAACTTTGTCGTCGTCTTTGGGATTATAAGATTGAGGCGGTTCTTTTTTGGGAAAGGGCTCTTGTATTCTTTTTCAACAGCCTCGTTAAAGCCGAGAACGTCCCTGTACATTGAAGTTGGAGTCAAAGTGCCTGACATTAAAATTGAAGAGCAGCTTCTCCCAATCACGTCTTTTGCCGCAAGCGAAGGGTCGAGGCACCTGTAGGCAAGGCTTATTTTGAGCTTCTTGTCCATTTCTTTTTTCAGAATCCTTCCAAAGCCTATGTCAGAGCCAAGCCATGCCTCGAGGAACTTTGCAACGCTTAGCACATAGCTTATCTTCTGCTTGTCCCTTATGCCTTCCCCAATAAAGAAAAGCTCCGCCGCCATATCATCATAGCTTTTTGACCTGCTCACGGCATCAACCAGTGAATTTTTGCTGACAACACCCTCATTTTCTATGTCTTTCCCAACTTCAAAAACAGCATTCTCTACAATCTCCAGGCTGGCAACTGCTTCGTCATAGCCATGCTTTCCCGCCTCTTTTTTGGCGTTCTCTATTAACAGGCTTGATGTCTTATGAGTCAAAAGCTCCCTGACTCTGTTCGGCAGGTTGTGGGCTTCATCAACTATCAGGATTACGTTTTCAAGCTCTTTTTTTATCTTGAGCAGGAAAGAATCCCTGATGGACGGATTGAAAATATAATAGTAATCCGCTATTATCACTTTTGCATTTGAGGCTGCCAGCGCAGCCAGCTCATAAGGGCACATCTTCTTGATTTTGCCCTGCTCGACGAATTCGTGCACATGGCACGGCCCGATAACTTTAAGCTCCTCAATTGCCTGGGCAGCGCCTATAGTGGGCTGCATGCCCGGCTTTCTTGTGTTTGAATAGAACTCGCAATTGCTTTCATCCCTCAGCGACTTGCAGTACTCGTGGAAAGCGCCTGTGGCCATTGCATCAGCGCCCTTTTGCAGGCACATCCATTTCTTGCCGATTATGTCAGCGCACCCAACATCGATATTGAATTTCTGCCTTATCTGCTTCAATGTGTCAACAACGATTTTATGCTGGGTTTGCCTTGAAGTAAGAAAGAAAATTGTCAGGTTGTTTTTAATCGCCAATGACAGGGCAGGCGCCAAAACTGCAATGGTCTTGCCTATGCCTGTCGGAGCATGCATTATTATGCGCTTTTTGCCCTTAATGGCATTATAAACATCGGAAATCATATTGCCTTGCACATCTCTTATTTTAGAATAAGGAAAGTAGATTTCTTTTTTGAGCTCTTCGGTCAGCATACTTCTGGAGTATTTTTATAGTTTATAAGGGTTTTTTATTTTGGATTAGAATGATTGAAAAACAATAAGAAAATATTAAATTAAAAGACACGAGAGCGACCACTTCAAAATTAAAAATTTTGAAGTTCCCAAAAATCCTATAGGGTTTTTTAGGATTTGGAAGCATAGGCGTTAAAGGTAACCCGCTTTGGTTTGTTTTACCACTCCCAAAAACTCAACAAAAAGGAAAGATTTAAATAAAACAAGAAAAAGGTTCAGGTTGTCAAAAAGGTGAATTGAATGGGATTTTATGCAGAATATTTTTCTACAATTTTTAAGAATATTTGGATGACTGCCGCCAAAGAAAGGTGGGAGGTAAGGAGAATCGTCAATAACCTGAAAAAAGCGGACCACATACTTTACACAAGCCTTTTTGAGGAAGTGGAACAGAAGCATCTTGTAACAAAGGCAATAAGGGATGAAGAGAGATTACTAAAGAAAAACTTGAGGATAGCTGCTAAAAATGCCGAAAAATTAATGTTTAATGTCGATACAGAAGAGATAAAATTGCTGGAAATAGTTGGCAAAATTCTTGAAGAGCTTCAGAAATTCCCTGAATCGTCAAATCAAAAAATAAAAAACGTTGAAAAGGAACTCATAATATCAGTGCTTCAAGCTATGCAAAAAGCTGAGATATTAAACAGGAAAGAATACCTTCAGGTCGAGCTCATTATTGAATTGGCTGAAAAGCACGAAAACAATCCAAGCACATTCATGCAGGCGGTAAGAACAGCATTTCGGGACAAAACAAGCCAGTCTATATTGGCAAAGTTCGCTGCCAGAACAGAAATACGCAGGATTAAAGTTGATTTACTGCAATTGAAAGGAATACCTCAGCGTATTAGAAGGCTTGGCAGCAGAGTGACAGAATCATCAAAAAAGGATAGAATAGAAGAGGCAGTAAGGGAGCTGTATGTAGAGACAGAGGAAATCAAGAAATTTTTAAACGAGGCTTTCCACGAGCTTTTTTTGATTATGCACAGGGATACCCTTTGGATGATTAAAATACTTGTAGACCTCAATAATTTGTTTAACTTTAATCTTAAATGGACGGGAGAAACTTTTATGCCAGCAAATGCAGGCAAGGAGATGAACCAAATGATATTTGAAATTGAGAAAAAGGTTGCCAAAGAGTTCCATGCATTTGCACAGGCATTCAGAATAATAGTTTCCAAATTGCGGGAATTGGAAGGAAAGGCAATGCGCGCTTCCAGATGATACTTTTCAAAAAAGAGGCTTTAAAATGATGCAGGCAAGGGATTGGGTTTCTTTTTTTGTTGGACTGGCAGTAGGCTTATTGGGATTGCTGCCAATGCTCGGCTATTTTACATTTTTGAATGACCTGAAGGTTTCTGTTGTTGTATGGATAGTTGCAGCAGCTGCTTTATACCTAGTCTGGAATTCAGTCATTGAAATAACAAACAGCAACATTATAGGCACATTCTCGATTGCAATTGCAGGAATAGCATTGCTTTCAGGATTGCTGCCTGTGCTTCACAGCTATGGAATTGGATGGAGCTGGTTTGAACTGAAATGGCTGCCCAGCACAGTATATAATTTCATATTGATTATAGAAGGCGCTTTCCTGATGATTGCCACTTTTGCAATGGAACTGTAAAGATTTCTTATGGCTTAGGCACGCTGCAGTAGGGGTTTGGGATATTTATATAATGCACCCAAACATAAGCCAGAACCAAGCCGAGAACCAGCGCAAAAATAAACATTGTAACCGGATGTGTTACAATTCCTTTTTTATCATTAAAAATTTTCATGTAGTCACCTTCCATTTATACGTATGGATTTGGAAAATTTATATATTTAATCCACACATAAGCCAGAACCAAGCCGGCCACAACTCCAAAACCAAACGCATATCCTGGATGCTGAAAAAACCCCTTTTTGCCCTTGAAAATTCTCATGTTATCACCTTTTGATTTGATTAATTAAGTCCTGAAAAAGCATATATTTAAATATTTCTATTTGCTTGTGCCATTTCAGCAAAAGAGGTGTGTGATGGAAGTAAAGCTGTGGAAGAAGCCGAAAAACTGTATCATAATCGAGGGTTTTCCGGGCTTTGGGCTTGTAGGCACGATTGCATCGGAGTTCTTGGTAGAGCATTTAAAGACAGAGCAGATTGGCAAGATTTTGTTTAATGACATGCCTGCCATGATTGCAATCCACGAAAGCAAGATAGTTGAGCCGCTGGGCATATTTTACAACAAGGAATACAACATCGTGATTCTGCATGCGATAATAGCCGCAAGCCATTACGAGTGGGAAATGGCTGATACAATAGCCAGGATAGCGTCTGACTTGCAGGCGAAAGAAATCATATCCCTCGAAGGGGTGGGCTCGGGAGAGGACAGCGAAGGTGGCAGGGTATTTTACCACTCCAGCAATGAAAAGAGCGTAAAGGCTTTTGAGAAAGCCGGAATTGGGGCTTTGAAGGAAGGCATCATAATCGGGGTTACGGGCGCAGTGCTGCTCAGAATTGAAAAAACGCCTGTAAGCTGCCTGTTTGCCGAAACACACTCTAATTTGCCCGACAGCAAGGCTGCGGCCAAGCTTATCGAGGCTCTTGATAAATACCTTGGAATGGACTTGGACTACAAGCCCCTGCTGGAGCAGGCACAGAAGTTCGAGGAAAAGCTGAAAACCATACTGCAGAAAAGCCAGGAAGCGCAGGATATAAGCGAGAAGAAGAAGCTGAGCTATTTGGGCTAGTAAATTCTGTCAAACATTGACAAATACCTTCTTGATAAATCGTCATGCAGCTCAATAGCCTTTCTCCCTTTCCTAACCATCAAATCCACAAACGCAAAAGCAACGTCATGCAGGCCGTTTCTTGCCGGCTGGAAGTCGAGCTCATCCTTGATGTTCAGGCCCAGGTTGGCTATATTGTTCTTCTTTATTGTTATGGCCCATTCTATTGAGAATGCAAAGGCTTTTGCTTCCTCGTCATGCTTGTTGGGCAGCGTTTCTGTCAATACGTGCCCGATTTCGTGCCCCAGAACAAGCATTAAAGCATCTAAATGGTTTTCCCTCACGAATATTTGTTTTTTGTCTCCATTGACAGAGAAGCCCAAAATTCCGCTGCTCCATGAGCCGAAGTTTGAATGCAGCGCCCTGAACTCAGCAAACGGCAGAATGCTTATTGATATATTGGAAGGAATCTCTTCATTCGTAATTAATTCAAATGCTTGGCTTGCAAACCGCATTATCCCGCTTTTATCGTCGACAAATCTTGATTTTTGGCGCGATGGATTGAGAAAGATTTCAGGGGCAAATGAATGGCTTGTTACGTAGCTAGCAAGGTACTTGATCTCACTTTTATACTGCACCGGCTTTGCTGGATTTCCAGCATATCGCCTTTCCATGATTATTGAGTTTTCACTTCCAAAGCTGTAGTTGTCGTCGACATTTTTGGAAAAATAATTGACTTGTGGGTAAGAATGATGAGAATAATTTCCCCTTACTATGTATTCCAAGCCGCTTGAGTACATTTTGCCTCACTTGTCAGAGAACTGCTTAAGATTTATATGCTTATTGGTGGGCTTTTAGAGTGCCTATAAAGCCAGAATTTAAGCTTTATAGAGCTTATAAACAAAAAATATGTATTCATTTTCATAGTGCCTAACTTATACAGAAACTCTCACTTTTCGTTATTGTAGTGTTGATTTACTATGGACCTACAACTGATTTACAACCCGGTTTTCATGCCAACGCAACTTTCGCCTGTTGGAGCTGCTTAAGCCGGGTTATTTAGCCAAAATGGGTTATCCGGATTTTTTGCGCTTTTTGTGTCTGTGGGTAATAATGCTATTAACTATGCCTGGTTGCCTTTCCCAATTACATTTTCTGCTCTGATTATCATTAGTTATGGTTTTTTTCATAATCGGATACTACTCATTTTTGCTCTATGAACTCTCACTTTTTACTATACAACATCACTTTTGGTATATTATTTTCTATATAGAAAAAATAATTATGAGTGATTATATATTTTAAACTATAGGTTATAATAATTATTTAATAATATATTTTTTAATAACAATATTTTTGTTTACAATTGAAGTATAATAATTATTTTAAAAGTATTGATATAAAATATATTATAAGATATATAATATTACTTAGAAGATATAGTAAAAAATTAAATATTTTAATAAATTCCAATTATAAAATTTAAGGTTTTTGAACCAAAACAATTAAATTTTTGCGAAAAAATCTGTTGAAAATGCGCCAAAAAACTGCAAAATTTTTGATGGTTTTTCTGGTAGTTTTTTTATTGTTTTTTTTAGCAAATTGCGCAAAAAATGTTGGCGAAAACCAAGTTTTGATTGATAATGGAAAAAATTTAATCAAAATAAGCGTTGAAATTGCCGACGACAGCAATGAAATGGAAAAAGGATTGATGTTTAGGGAAAGATTAGATGAAAATAAAGGAATGCTGTTTGTTTTCGGCGACAATGCAGCCAGGACTTTCTGGATGAAAAACACTTTGATTCCGCTGGACATGATTTTTATCGACGATAAAAATGAGATTGTTGATATCAAGCATGCTGTCCCCTGTAAAGCAGAGCCTTGTGAGTTGTACAAGCCGTCCAAGCCGGCAAAATATGTCCTGGAGGTTAATGAAGGCTTTGCGGAAAAAAACAGCATAGGCGTAGGCGATAAAATTATTTTAAATCAAAGATAAAAAACATAAAATTTCAAAAAACGAGAGCGTCCTTTGAATGCATTTGCGATGAATGTAACCCGCTTGTGATTATTTATTCAAACAAAAATACAAAAATATTTAAACAAGCGCTGAACAAAAACAGCCATGGCAGATGTAAAATGCAGGAAATGCAATGAGAATATGATGAAGCGGGGAATCATACAGAGCGGCAATTCAAAGTACGATCTCTACAAGTGCAACGAGTGCGGCGCAGAGGAGATGAAAGCGATTGGAGTCAATCCAAAATATCACAGGTGAATATCACAGGTGAAAAACCAAAAATTGGAGTGTTTTGCGCAAAAAAGCCTGCCTCATGGCATTAAATTGGGGCAAAGTCGATAATTCTGGCAAAAAAGTTCATCTAATGCCCAAAGTTTCGTGAGCTTTTTCTCCTCGAAAAATTGCCCTCGCAACGTGAGGCATCCCACACGTTGCAGAGTTGGCAAATTTTTCAGAGCTGAGAAAAAGTTAGGTCAAAATCTGAATGACGCAAGGAATTCGATTTTGCCACGAAACGAGTATTAGGCGAGTGGGCTTTATGCCCACCAATTTTTCCCAAAGAAAAATTAGACATTTGCGGACACAAAAATGCTTTTGTCGTACTTTATGAAATAAAGTTTGCCTTACGAAAGTACAGGCGAAGACAAAAGGAGAAATAATGGCTTTGATTGTAGAATTATGAAAATCATTAGACGAATAAAAAATCTGAATTCACAATATTTAAATAGTACACACAAGAAAAAGATTTAATGACACTAAAAAATGGTTACTTGATTTTTTTACTTTTTTTGTTATTAATCTTAGTCGGTGGATGTGCTAAAGACCACACAAGAGCAAAAGGAGTAGCAGCATATGAGCAAATAAGAAATATCAACCCATCTTCAAGCGAACGACTGTTTCTACCCATTGGTCAGCATCCAGTCGAAGCTTGGATTACCCTCCTCACACAAGAAAAAGATAAATGGAAAATACGTATTGATAAAGTTCAAATATTCCCTGATGTTTCTTATTATCCATTAAAAAAAGGAGATGTAATCGATGTAAATATAGTAGGTTTTATAGAAGGATATGCAAGAAAAGGTGATCACGCTTGGAAAAACTGCACACTGAAAGAGAGTAGTATAATTTCTAATGCATCTCGTCCCTTTCCAAAGATAATTGGAGGTCATAAGTGGCTAGCCAACCTATACTATTGTACTAGTGGCGCTAAAGGCTGTAAAAGTGGTGAATGGTCAGCATTGATATATAATCCTGAGGTTGTAATTTTGGAATATGAATGTATAGGCCCTGATTATTACGATTAGCTCATCTGTTCCAAATGGGCGGGAGGGTGGGGGTTTGGTGGGTGGAAGGATTGAATTTGTTTTTTTAGTTAATGAGGCATTTTCACCAAAAACAGCAAATGCATCAAAAAATGCTACATTTTAAGTTTAGCAGTAGCCTAAAACATCAGTTAATGTGTATCAAAGCCATTATTTCGTTGGTTAATACGAATGTTAATGAGTAAAATTATAAAAAGTGTCCGCAAATGTTCGCCTAATAGTGATTATACGAACTTTTTTATATAAGTTACTTCATTAATCTCAAAAAAAGGTGAAAAAATGCTGGATAAGCTGGGGACAGAGCTCAAAATAAGGGGTTTTTCGCAAAAGACAGTTGAGGCTTACATTTACCACACAAAGAAATTTTTTGATTTCATAAAAAAAGAGCCCCAGAATGTTGACGAGGGTGATGCAAAGCGCTACATTGCTTATTTGATGTCGGACAGAAAGTATAGACCAAGCAGCATTAATCTTGCTTTAAGCTCGCTCAAGTTCTTCTACAATGAGATCGTTAAAAATCCAGCCTTTAATGCGGTTAAAGCGCCAAAGCTGGAGAAAAAGCTTCCGACAGTCCTGACAAAGGAAGAGGTAAAAAAACTGCTGAATGCGGCAGAAAACCCGAAGCACAGGCTTTTGATCGAGTTTATGTATTCCTCGGGGCTGAGGGTAAGCGAATGCGTCAGCCTGAAAATTGACGACCTCGACTTGAGCGAGAAAATGGGCAAGATAAGACACGGCAAAGGCAACAAGGAAAGGTACATCATCCTTTCAGAGAGCCTGATACAGCATTTGAGCGTGTATTTAAGCACGAAGAAAGACAGCAGCACTTATATATTCTCAATCAACAACAGGCCCATCACGATAAGGCAGGCGCAAAAAGTGGTCAAGAGAGCTGCAAAAAAAGCAGGTATAAAGAAAAGAGTGTTCTGCCATGCATTGAGAAGCAGCTTTGCAACGCATTTGCTTGAAGCCGGAACAGATATTCGTGTCATTCAGGAGCTTCTGGGGCACTCAAACCTTGCAACAACTCAAATCTACACAAAAGTCTCGACACAGCAGCTTAAGAAAGTGAAAAGCCCCCTGGACAGCCTATGACTTTGGGCTTTCCCTGTAAACATTTGGCTCAGGAGCGATCATGTCAAAAATTTCAATAATCCAGTAATAAAGGGGAAAAAACAGGATGACTGCCATCAAAGTCTGGACATCAAGCCTTATGACGTTGTAAATTACCGGCGTTACCATGAGCAGTATGTAAGTAACCCACCTTATCTTGCCTATAAAAAATACAATTTTCTTTGTCTTTATGCCTAAGATTATGACATAAACCCCGTAAACAAAGACTGCAGCAGCAACAAAAAATTTTACAAAAACGCCGAATGCCAGCCTTATTATTCCGTCGGCAAAAAGCCTGTACATGTACCTTGCCCAGTCCACGCTCGCCAGTATCGCAATAGCCCCGTTGCTTATGGCATTGCCGAAGCCTGTGCCATGCTTTTCCTGGAAAAACTCCGTGAAAAACCAGTTAATCCATATAGGAATAATTATCCAGAACATCTCGGGCTCTTCAATCGGGGCTGCGAATATGCCAAGCCAGTGCAGGAACAAATGCCATATGGCCAAGAACGTCGATGAAACGATGCCAAAAAAGCTGATCAATATCACCTCTTTAAAATGAATTATTCAAGCGAGTATAAAAACATTGTCTAAAAAGGAAAAATAGTTTGTTGCCTCGCTTTTGGCTTCAATCACGTATGCGCTTAAAACTTATTATCAAATATAAAAAGTTTTTAGAATCCAAACTCCTGCAAACTCAGCTGGAGTATGTTTTCCTTTGCCTGAAGCGTCTTGAACTCAGGCTCAAGCCGCAGATAAGGCTTTGAGTTGATGTACCTCTTGAGGATTGGAACGCCTTTTTCTATGATTGAGGTCACGTAAGTGCCTGCAAGGTGCTCCGATATGCCAAGCCTTTCTGCTATGTCATAGTAAGTCACGCCGCTTTTCTCCTCTTCAAGCGTGTATATCACTAAAAAAACTTTCTGCTCCATTCTGTTCAGCCTCTTTACCTCAAAGTGATTCCTTTGGGTTGCCGGCATGGCAAGCTTTGACTCAAGGAACATCTGGATTTGGTCAACCCTCTCGCTCAGCCTGTCGAGCTTTCTCTCTATCTCGCCGATGTACTCATAATTCGCAGTTATCTCATTTGTGTTCTCGTTTATTGCCTGCAAATGCTCCTCTAGCTCGTGCTTTATTCCTAAAAACTCCACCCTCAGCCTTTTGTTAAGGATGCTGAGGCATAGACTCCCCCCCCTAAGAAAAATTCTTCCAAAAATATTAATCACCCCAAAATGCTGGGCAAAGAGGTTGTTTAAATAGTTTTTGGAATTTGAAATTCCAGAAACCCCGAAAATTCTTTAGAATTTTCGATGGTTTATGTTTTAATGAAATACCTTTGCCTTTGAGATGTAGTGCTTCTCCTTGCCCTGCCTTATGACACCTATGTCGTCAATCTCCTCAAGCTCCTCAAGAAGCCTGTAAAACGAGCTTTTTGAGCACAAATTCTGCTCGTCAACAACCATTTCCTTGAGCTGCAAAGCCGATATCTTCCCGTATTTTTTTATGTAGGAAAGCATCACGCTCTTCACATACTCCTTTGAGTTTCTTGTAAGCCTTTTTATTATCTTCTCCCTCATTGAGGGCTTTTTCTGCTCGAGCATATGAAGCCGCTTCTCTATGTGCGACAGGTCCGTAATCTCACGCTGGGGCTGCATCTGCTGCACGGCATGCCTCTCGCTTTGCCTCTCCACGGCAAGCGCTTCAACTTTCCCGTTTAATTCCCTTATCCTTGACATTATGCCCTCAAAAGAGTAATAATCATCGATAATTCTTCTTATGTCGTCTCTTGTTCTTGGCATGTACGAAAGCTCAAGCTGAAGCCTTTTTACAAGCTGCTCCTGCTCGACACTTTTCCTGTAGAAATAGTTTATCCACTGGAAAATGTTTGTCGTGTCCCTTTTTACGTTTGCAAATGACTTCTTCAGCAGATCATTCATTTGCCTCAGGCTTTTTTCCGTGTTGTCTTTTTTCCAGAACATTGCTGAGTGCTGATATTCCCAATTATTTAAATCTTTTCATTTTTGGGAATATTTTGGGATTATAGTAAGACTATATTGGGAATGATTATAGACGATAAATTTATATATTTGAGACTAAAATAGGATAATGTTGGGAATGTAATGGGACTTTTTGGGAATGAGGGTTTTATGGGCAGGCTCAATATTAATTTTGCAATGATTGTGCAAATGAAAAATTAAAATAAAAAAAGCGGGCAATTAATGGAGTTAGACATAATTTTTAGGAAGTTAAATAAAATCATGCGAAATACCGGTTTTGCCTGCAAAGAGCAAGAATTTTAATTGAATTCGGGCAAAATTAGGATGAGTATAGTGAATATTAATTTCAATATGGAAAATAAAGTATTAATGCAACTTTACTCGTAAAAAGTGAGAGTTCAGAATGAAGGAAACCACCTCAAAATCAGGGCTTGCAATCGTTTTGTCGCGCTTGGAGGGCTTTTCAGAGCCAAAAGTGAGGCAGGAGCAGTACATGATGGACAGCGAAATAGGGGCATCTGTACTGTGGAATGCCTGCCTGCTTGGCGATATAAGAGGAAAGAAAGTGGCTGACTTAGGCTGTGGCACGGGAATGCTGGGGATAGGGGCTTTATTGATGGGCGCAAAGCAGGCTTATCTGGCTGACAACGATGAAAAAGCACTTAAAACAGCTGCAAAGAACATCTTAAAGCTGAAAAGTGAGGGTTACAGGCTGGGAAAATCCGAGCTTATTGCCGGCGACATAGGCAGGCTGAAAATAAGGGCTGATACGGTGCTGCAGAACCCGCCTTTTGGCACAAAAGCAGCTCACAGTGACATTGTTTTCCTCGAAAAGGCGCTTGAAACAGCGCCTGTTGTGTATTCCTTCCACAAAAGTGAGACTAAGGGCTTTTTGGAGCGGTTTTCAGGAGGGAAAAATGCCGTAATAACCCATGCTTGGGACTTCAAGTTTCCGCTGAAGGCGACTTTTTCATTTCATCGACGACAAATTCATAGGATTGATGTAAGCTGCCTGAGGATTGAGGCGCAAAAATAAATTTTGTCGTCGACAAAAACAAGCAAGAAAGGCAAAATCAGGCAGCAAAAGGTTTTTAAATAAGGCTGAAACCCTACAATCCCTGGAAAATGGAAATAAAAATTCTCGACGATAAAAAAAGCAAACTGATGATTGAAGTAAAGGGCGCTGACCACACCCTTTGCAATGCGCTCAAGGCTGAGCTGTACAACGACAAGCATGTCAAAATTGCCACTTACTCCATAAGGCACCCCCAGATAAGCCTGCCGCAGATCATTGTGGAAACTGACGGCGAGGAAAGCCCAAGAAACGCCCTTATAAACGCTGTTGAAAGGCTGCACAAGACAAATGCAAAGTTCAAAAAGGAATTTGCCGCTGGAATCAGGTAATAAAAGATATTCTTCAAAGTTCGTCTAAAATATCATTTTATATAGGAAAATAATTCTTAAAAGCTACCAAAAAGCTTATAAATTCATAGTGCCTAACTAATAGGGATTTGATTAAATTACAATACAATTGTTAATACAAAAAATAAACAAATAAAATGTTCTTCAGAATAAAGAAAATAAAGGGCAGGGAATATGCATATATTGTAGAGAATTCCTGGAAAAGGAATGGAAGCAGGCAGAAGGTTAAAGGCTATATTGGCAGGGTTTACATGCCCAATCTGAAGCATGATGTTAATTTTTTTAAGCACTTTAATATTGAGGATGCAGAACCCTACCTGCAAAGCGGCGATTTTGCAAAAATAATAAATGACTTGGCTGAGTGGGAGATTTTGAGGCATGGCATAAGCAAAGATGAGTTTTTGATTGACTTAGCCAATGCAAGGATTGAAAAAAATGGCAAAAAAGTTGCATTCCACATTAATGACGGCTTTATGTGCAGCCTTACCCTGAGGAACCTGTTGGAGTTCAGGGCTGAAGGCGACGAGGAAAATGATGGTTATCGCTTTGCGAGGGCTTTTGTCGAGGCCGGCATTAAGGTGCCGCAAGAAGTGTTTATTGGATTGTTTGGAAAATTATATAGAGAACTTTGAATTATCCATCATTTTAGTCATTTTACTTGAAAATCTTTATTTTCAAGTTCCAAAAAATTGCATTGCAATTTTTTAGGGCATTCAAAGTTCTCTTAGAGAATTTTGACAAAATTGATATATTTCAAAATTCTCTATAATTCTCTATAAGTAAAGTGATTTGATTATTTGAAATGGTAAAACTGATTGGAGTGGTTTTAATTGTAAGCAGCCTGATTTCGCTGGTTGCAGGCGCCATCATAGACATAAATTACGGCAGCCATTCGCAAGTCACAGGCAATGTTGTATTTAACATAGCGACGCAGCCTCCTGTGCCAATGTGGGGCTATGACTATTTGGCAGGAATTGCCTTTTCGTACTCTATTGTAAGCTTTATAATGGGTGTAATGTTCTTGGTTAGGTTTGACGCAAATCGCAAAATATAAACTTATTTAAACCCTCAAAGTTCCCGTTTTTTATGGTTTCTAAATCTCCAAGGCACATAGCCATAATTTTGGACGGCAACAGGAGGTATGCCAGAAAGATTGGCATGCAGCCGTGGAAAGGGCACGAGTTTGGCTTGAAAAAGCTGGAGGAACTGTTCAAATGGTGCCAGGACACTGGAGTGAGGGAATTGACTCTTTACGCTTTCTCCACAGAGAACTTCAAAAGGGCAAAAAGAGAAGTTAATTACCTGTTCAGCCTATTCAGGCACGAGGTTGAAAAGATCAAGTACGGAAAAGGCATATTCAAAGACGGAATAAGGTTTAATTTCATCGGCAGGCTCGGTATGTTTCCCGATTCCATGAGAAAGCCCATGCTGGAGATAATGCAAAAGACAAAGAAGCGCAACAGGCTCATAGTTAATTTTGCGATGGCATATGGGGGCAGGCAGGAGATTGCTGATGCTGTCAACAAGGCAGTCAAAAAAATAAAAAATAAAAAAATTGATGAAAAAATGATAGCAAAAAACCTTTACCTGAAAAGCGAGCCTGAATTGGTTATAAGGCCCGGCGGAGAGATAAGGACGAGTAATTTTTTGACATGGCAGAGCGTATATTCAGAATGGATTTTTGTGCCAAAGCTGTGGCCCGAGTTTACAAAAGAAGACTTAGTCAAGTGCATTGCCGAGTACAATAAAAGGGAGAGAAGATTTGGGAAATGAAAAGATATAAAAATAAGGGCTTGTCAAAAATCAATAAAGATTGAAATCAAATTTACAAGGTGTTTTGATGGATTGCTATGAGGATTTTGAATTGCAGGTGAGAAATGCCGCCGAGGCTTTCAGGCAGATTGACAAGAAAGAAGTTATAAGGGTTATAAGCCATCTTGATGCTGACGGGATAAGCGCATGCTCAATCATGATAAAGCTGCTCAACAATGAAAACAGGAAATACTCTGTTTCCATAGTCCAGCAGCTGAACAGGGCTGTATTAAGCCAGCTGGCTGCAGAGCCGTACAAATGTTTTATCTTTACGGACATTGGCTCCGGGGTTGCCTTTGAAATCAGGGAGCTTCTTAAGGACAGGAAGGTGTTTGTGCTTGACCACCACAGCATAGAGCACTACAGCCCTGCTGACAACATAGTGCTTGTCAACCCGCACATTTGCGGTATTGACGGCGGCAGGGAAATTTCAGGGGCAGGGGTTGTTTTCAGGTTTGCATGCGCTGTTGACAGGGTAATGGAAGATCTTGCGCATATTGCAATCATCGGAGCAATCGGGGATTTGCAGGAGCAGAACGGGTTTTTGAGGCTGAATCAGGAGATACTGGACATTGCTGTGAAGAAGGACAAAATCCAAGTCAAAAAGGGGCTTCGGATTTTTGGCTCGCAGACAAAGCCGCTGCACAAGGCTCTTGAATACTGCACAGACCCTTACATTCCGGGAGTTTCCGGCTCTGAATCAGGGGCAATCCAGTTTCTGTCGCAGATTGGCATTGAGCCGAAAAACGGCAACGGCTGGAAAAAGATAGTGCATCTTGATGAAGAGGAAATGAAAAAGCTTGTCACGGGCATAATAATGAAGCGCCTTAACGAGGCAAACCCGGATGACGTGCTTGGCAATGTCTACATCCTGCCCCATGAGGAAGAGGAAAGTCCTACAAGGGATGCAAAGGAGTTTGCAACATTGCTTAATGCATGCGGCAGGCTTGGAAGGGCATCGCTTGGCATCGGAGCATGCCTGGGCGACAAGAAGATAAAGCAGCAGGCAATAAGAAGCTTGGGAGACTACAAAAAAGAGATTGTCAATGCACTAAACTGGTACAACGACAACAAGTTTTCTGATGATATATTCTGGGGCAATAAGTTTGTAATCATCAATGCAAAGCAAAGCGTAATGTCGACAATGATTGGCACTTTGGCTTCGATATTGTCAAAGTCGAATGTCATGACAAACAACACTTTCATTCTTTCAATGGCTCAGGCTATTGACGGCAACACAAAAGTGTCATTGAGGACGACAAACAACCTTAATGGCAATCTGGATTTGAAGAATATCATTGAAGAGATTATCAACGGCATTGGCAACTCCGAGTCTGGAGGGCACCAGAACGCTGCAGGGGCTGTCATTCCGACAGAGAAAGAAGCAAATTTTATAGGGCAGGCAAAAGAAATTCTTGGGAAGTATGCGATGGAAGAAAGGATTGGGTGAAGAAATTAAAGATAGTTGAAAATCCATTAACTAAATCAAATTCAATCCAGCCCCCGTCCAGTCCCCCCGCCACCCACCCATTGCCGCGAAAAGGAAAAATTTTTTAACAAGTGATTAAATATAGTAAATTATGGATTGGAAAGAATTTCTTAAACCAAGTAAATGGAAGATATTAATAACTGTAGTTTTATTTGTCCTAGGATTTTGGCTTTTTTTTGGTTACTCTCCAAAAGTTGAGATTCCCAGCTGTGTTAGTCCATCATTTTGCGGTCCGTTGTATTTGTACCCTTTATTCTTAATACTTAATTGGCCACTATTCATTGTTATATCTGGTGGGTCTAGTTCTCCTGTGGCAGGTACTATTTTTGCACCTCTTATAATGATTATTATTCCCTTACTGTATGATTATGTATTATCTTGCTGTGGCATTCTTATAGTTAAAAAACTCAAAAATAAATCAAAAAATTAATCAAGTTCGCCTAAGCCCTAACGAATTCTACACTCGAAAATGGGGTTTCTCTTCTCAGCTTTGCTTAATTCATTGGATTATACAAACTTTTGGCAAAAACTTTATATCCAAGATAAACAATTCTTCCTGTATGACGCGTGTTTTATCGACAAAAGAGTTTGATACGTGGGAAAGGCTTCTTCCAAAAGATTATCAGGAACAAATCAAAGGGTTTATCGAAGAACTGAAGCTAAATCCTAATACTGGCAAGCCATTAGGTTATCCTTTCTTCAGGGAAAAGAAGATGGGTAAATATCGTCTGTATTTTCTGATTTATGAAGATGTTGACACAGTTTTATTAGTTACAATCAGCAATAAGAAAGCCCAGCAAGATACAATCGACAATATAAAAAGCCAATTGGATTATTATAAAGAACTAATCAGAAAAAACCTCTAGCGCTCTCTTAATCTGCCTTTTGAAGCATCCTCTAAACCACGCTTTATGCTTAAGAGTAATTCATCTTGCGCAATAGCTTCTAATCGCTTTAAGTACTCGTATTCTTCTTTTGGAATTGTTATAGTTTCCATATTAACTGATTTAGATTAAGATATATAAATAATTTTCCCTCGCTTTTGCCGTCATTTAGGCAATTTGTATATTATTACAATACCATCCTTATCCCGTCAATCTTGTCGGCTACTTCCTGCCCTGTCTTTGTCAATGTAAGAAGCTTCAGTCTGCCCTGCTTTTCAAAGTTTATCAAGCCTGCTTTCTGCATCTCCTGCAGAATCTTGACGACATGAGAATAAGTGCAGTCAACCTGCTTTGCAATTGAAGAAGCATAAATCTCGCCTTTGGCGTTTTTAAGCTCAACCAGCATCATGGCTGGCTTCTCCCTAAAAAAAACGTTGAATATCTCCTTGTTAGCCATCAATACAACCCCCATATATCTATTTCAGAATATATTTTGCATTATATAGGGAGTATTTAAAGTTTGTGGTTTTTGGTTTTATTTCCCTAATCAGGAATATACTGCAATAAATGATAAGTTGAATAGCTAAAGTAACTTGTATTGTTGACAATATCCTTGAATTTGGTTTTTATGTCTTCAACGATTTCCAATAGTTCATTCAAATCCTTAACTATTAGTTCTATTTCAAAATCCGCGCCTCCAATTGTTTTGTTTATTTGATAAATATTTTTGTGCTGCCTGCAATATTCAAACAGCTCTTTATTTCTTGAGGTGGATACTAATTCCAAGTCAATCCTAAAGGAGTTATATCCAAGATTGTTTATATTCAAACCAATTTTGTAACCACAGATTATCTGCCTTTTCTCCAAATCATTAATTCTGTTTCTAATGGTCTCTGGAGATAATTGAAGTTTTCTGCTCAATTCCAATATTGACTGCCTTACATTCGGGGCATAAGTCTTGATTATTTCCCAGTCTGTATCATCAATATCTTCGTGCCTGCTTTCCCCGTAAACTCTTGTTGTTATCTCTTTTTGCTTGTCCAAAAAGAATGTTCTGTTAAAGTTATAAATCGGCGAATATAATGTAAAGTTATAGCTCTCCACATTTTTTTTATACTTTGACAAAAAGTCGTCCCAAATTTTATGGACATCATCAATCTTGTTTGTGCCTATAAAAAAGGCCAAATCCCATTTTCCATGTAGCACTGCTATTGTCCATATGTTTTCTTTTGACTTCAGGTAATCAACAAGGATGTTTAGCTCTTCATTAGTCATCTGCTGGAACTTGATATAAATTCTAAATGTAAAAAAACCAAGCTTAGCCATATCTACAATTGCATTGTAGCTGGTTATTACGCCTTCTTCCTCAAATCTCTTTAGCCTGAATAATGTGAACTGCTTTGATCTGCCAATGATTTTAGCCAATTTTGACAAATTTATGCTTGAGTCCTTGTCTAACTCGTAAAGAAGCTTTTTGTCGTACTCGTCAAGCGTGAATGTTTTGTTAGTCATCTATTTTACTTTTACCTATTTATATTTAAATTTTTCTATAAAAGTAAAATATTTATATAGTTAATTTTTTATATATAGATACTACTAAATAGTTATGACAAATCTAAAAATATTGTTTGTCGGAGAAAGGCTAAAGTACAGAAGTTTTAACGGAGCAAACAAAGCATTACCTGTGTTGGCATCAGCTTTGCATAATGCAGGCTACACGAATGTTCTTCAACTTGATATGGAAAGACCTGATTTAAACATAGAGGATGTTTTGAGAGAAGCAAATAATGCAGATTTTGTTGCTTTTGCTGGTGCAATGACACAACAGTTGCCAGAAATTGATGTAAGTACAAGAAGAATTTATGAGCATTTAAAAAACATAAGGAAAGATGTGCCAATTATAGTTGGAGGCTATGCCTCTAAGAGCATTGAGGACGTTGCTAGAGAGACTCCATGGGTTACAGCATATTTTAATGGTGAAGGAGAAGAAGCAATTGTTAAGATAGCTGATTCTCTTGCAAAAGGGATATTCAAAAGAGATATGCCAAAACTGGAAGGTATGTGCTACCTTGATGATTCTGGAAAATTTTATCACTCGAGTGCACCTCGAGTAAAAAATCCCACATTTTCAAACATAGACCAAAACTTTGGATTTAATTATGTCCAAGAAGTCCACGATATAGATATTTTTACTGCGGCTGATGGCAGACAGCTTAAGACAGTACATATTTACACCCAACGTGGCTGTCCTTGGGTTTGTGGTTATTGCAATAAAAGCACGGAAGAAAATACTGTAACTAGATTAAGTGAGGAATCTTTAAGGAAACAGTTAAGAGATCTAAAAAGCAAAGGATTTGAAGCTGTTTATTTGGATGTCGACACATTTACAGTTAATGAAAAAGCTGCAAGATTAGAGGCAAGAATTCTAAAAGAAGAAGGCTTTGTATGGGGTTCAAATACAAGAATAGACAGAATAAATCTAGATTTAATGAGACATTTTGTTGATAACAGATGTGTATACATGTATTTTGGTGTAGAGCATACAATGCCAGAAGTAGCAGTAGCTATTGGAAAATTTAACGGCTCATTGGAAAACCAAATAAGACAAGCACGACAATATCCTGAAAGAGTCAAAGAAGTTTTTAAAAGCATGCGAGAAGTTGGTTTGCCAAGCAGTTATTTTACTATTCTTGGACTGCCAAAAGCTAAATTAAAAGATGGAAAAATTATTGGCTATGAGCCTACTACTTTTGAAGACGATATTGCCTCCATAAAGTTTGGATTAGAAGTTTGCGAGCCAGATTTTCTTAATTTTAACATGCTTAGATTTATGCCTGGAAGTTTAGCTGCTGATATGCCATCACATCCTGCATATTCCTGCGTGAGGCCATCAGGAGATAAGCCGATTACTGCAGGATATTTCTTGCCAAGAGTAGCTGAAAAATTAAATTATAAAGTTCCAGAGAATCATAAAGTCTATAGATTATGTGAATCTGTTGGAATGAATCAACCGACAACAACAGCGATGGACCCTGAAAGAGTCTATGCCACTATTAGTTATGCAACTGATTTAATCAATGAAAGGATTGACAGTGGGAAAAAGGCAACAAGAATATTTGTTGATGATAAGGGCATTCGTAAAGCTGGACTTGTGAGAAGGGACGCCCAAGGAAAATATTCAATTGCTCCTTTAAAAGAATTTGAAGGATTAAATGGCAAATAAATGCAAACTCACCCCTCTGCACTATACCTCGCAGCCAGATTTGTCACAGAATCAATCTGCTTTTGTATCGCTGAATCGTCCTCATTGCCGTAAGAAATCAATACCTTATCCAAATCCTTGAAAACATAATTGTCAAACTCGCTGTTTGGCTGCCTATTGACATAAAACCTTAATTTGCCGCTGTTATCGCTGCAGTAATTATTCCCGTCAAGAACAATACAGTTATTGTTCATGCCGCCTTTCAGCGACTTAAGCAAATGCCCTATTGTCATGCCTGTTGCATGGACATGCACAACATCGCCAATGCCCTCCTCAAAATGGATAAAGCGTGATGCAAGCTGGTATTTCTTCTGGGAGAAGCCAATTGCATTGCCGTTTATGTAAACCTTTACATCAGCATGTATGTGGGTTGACCTTAATGGGCCTATGCTGCTTAATAAATGCAAATCATTGTTATCCATCTGCATTTCATGAATCTGCTGCATCAAAGAGCCTTTTGAAACCCACTGCCAAAGAAGCAATATTATTAAAACCAGAATGACAGCATAAAAAAACATGCCTTTTCTTGTCATGGCTGCCCATCCTGGCTTGATTCAACAGGCTTGACAACCTGGTTTAATGCCAGGTCCCTGTAAGTGCCGACATCATCCATTTTCCTGAACACGTATGAGCCGTCCTTTTCTGCAGAGAAAAACTGGTTAAGCGCTGTGCTGGAAGGATAAGCCTTGATTTCCTCTGACAATATGATAGTCGGGACTTTGGTTATGTTGTACTTTGCAATAAGCTCTTTTCCTTTTGCATCACTTATGTCATACGCTTCTTCTTTCTCAAGCCTCATGGCAAACCCTTGTGGATTTGCAAGTATCAGCTTATGCTGGCTTACATTGTAGCATTCCGTGCAGGTTTTGTCAGCCAAATAGGTTATGTCCACAACGCCCCTCAGCTTGCCGGTAGTCATGTTGATGTAAGGCGGGCTGACCATTCTTAAAACATAGGAGCCGTCAGATTCTACGCTTCCTATCTGGGGCCATGCCTGCTGCATGACCTGATAGGCAGAGGCTTCTTTTGATAATATAATTGAAGGTACAAAATCAATTTTATACTTGCTTATTATTTCTTGGCCCTCATTGCTGCCAACATCAATTATTTTTTCTTCGTAGATTCTGACTCCTGCCCTTTTTATCTGGCCTGCCAGAAAGCTCATGTCATTGCATTTTTCGCATGAAGCATCTTTCAAATGGTACAAAGTGACCCTGCCTTCTATCTTTCCGGTGAGCACGTTTGTGTAAGGAACATCTGCCCCTGCAAGCAATAAAGCGTCTTGAGCCTTTCGCAAGCCATTTACATTAACCTTGTCAATTTCACCTGTCACAACAACAGCAGGTATTTTCTCCAGCCCATACTTCTTTATAATCTCCCTGCCCGCTGCTGAATTAAATTCAAGCACTGACTCTTTTGTTATGTTGGCATTGGAGCCCTTTATGCTACTTATTATTGCCGATACATCAAAGCAGTCAGGGCATTTGGGGTTTATTATTGATGTAAGTGCTATTTTTGCAGGCTTTGACATTTCCCTGATTGCTTCGGTGCTTTTTTTAAGCTCCCTGTTCAAGCCGAACGTGAGGAGCAGGTTAATTATCATTATAATACCGAGCAGAATAGTCAAGCCTATGAAAATGTCAGATAACTTAAGCCTTTTAAGAAAATTCATTGCCTCTTTTTTTTCAGGATCCATAAAACCTCATAACTTTACAGCTTGCAGCCTGTCAATGCAGACAGCCTGTCAAATGACTGCACATTTTCATGCCATGCGCCGTTTATAACCCATGTTGGAGTCTTCTTTATGCCCGGCAAATCCTGGTACTCATGATAGTTTACGTATTTGAATGACTTCCCAAACATTCCTTTTTGGGCCTGGGTGTATTTGCACCAGCCCATTGCGCCGTACATTACAGCGCCTTTCCCGCTAAGGCATTTTGCAAAATCATCGTAAGGCCCGGGCTTGCCGGCAGAATATACAGAATAGCCGGCTATGGCAATTGCAACTGCAACTATTGCAGCTAAAATAGTGTAATACCTTGATTTTGGCGATTTGGCATGATGCTCCTGCATCTGCTTTTGCTGCTCAATTTCATGCTCGTATTCTTTTTGAGCTTCGTGGCTCTGCTGCCTAAGCTTCTCAAGCCTGAGCTTTCGCTTTTCCCTCTTTGTCAGCTCCATTTTAAATTAAGCTTACAATGCAGAATCTGCCGAGTCTAATTCATCTACAGACACATCATTGTAATCTGCCTGTGGAGCTACTCCGCAGCCGCCGCCGACATACTGCCCCTGCTGCTGCCCTTGCTGGTTGTAGGTTGCATAGCCTGCTGTGTCATATTGCTTGCCGCAGCCAACCAAAAAAACACTAACCACTAACACTGCCAATATGGCTGTTTTTATGTTCATTTTTTACCACCCGTTAAAATGTTCAACATCCACCTACCATTGAAGGCAGGTCATTCAAGTTTGACGGAAGACTTCCGGAACTCTGGGAAGGTGAGCTTCCAACACTTACCTTGCCTGTTGCTATGCTTGTCTTAAGGCTGTTAAGCTGTATTGCCTGCACTGCTGTCAGCAGCACCAAAACAACAAGCACAACCACAATTATAACATTCCTGTTCATTTTTGATACCTCCTTGTGTTGATTAACCATTTATAAAGTTTTGGAATTTCTTACATGAAATTCCAAAGCCCAGTAAAACTTTGTTTTACGCTGGATTTGGATTGTTTTTTGCTTTAATGTTTTAATAAATTTTTTTTTATTTCAACAGCCGCCTACCATTGAGGGCAGGTCGCTTATGCTCGCCTGAACATCATTTGAGCTTTGAGCGCTGCCTGATGATGCAACTGCTGCCTTCATATCCTTAAGCTTTTCCTCGTCAACATCGAGAAGCAATGCTGCAATGTCGGGAGTGTACTGCCCTGTCTGGGTTTCCTGCACATACCTTTGTATCATCTGCTTCGGAAAAAACAAGCCTTTCCATTTTGCAATTTCCTTCATTATCTCCTCGTCGCTCAAGTCAGGGTAGTTTTTGATTAGGTAAGCTGCCACGCCCCTCATTGCCCATGAGTGCTTGCAGCCGCATGCAGGCCTTCCGTCCTTGAAGACAAGCGTTGTTGCGCCGCAGCAATATTCACACGCCATTGTTGGAGTTGTACCGATTTTTATGTACCTTTCTTTTTCCTCCTGCGACAGCTGGACTTTGTTTCTTCCGTATGAAGGATCAAGCTGCGCAATGATTTCAAGGCTTCTTATCGGATCGTCAAAAGAAACTCCGAGCGCTTCTCCATAGAACGGAGTGCCTCTTGGAATCACAACAGCCAAAGCATCCTGTGTAGGATCGCCTGTCAGGGCAAGGGGGGTTTTTGCCGATGATGTTTTCAATGTCAAGCCTGTTAAGCCGCCGCCCTTAAAGTTCAAAAGAGCCGATGCCTGTGAAATCTGCACCTGGTTGAAAATGATTAAAACTGCAATCAAGCTGACAAAGCCCCAGCTCAGCTTTTCATGAAAGCTTAATGGCATTTTTTCTTTTTTGGCATGCTCATGGACTTCATGATGCGGATGATGCTTCTCATGCTCCTCTTTGCTTAAGAACAACCATACAACCAAGCCTATCAGCGCAAGTATCAGCAGAAATGAGACAGCATTAATCGCAATGTTCGGCAAAAGCTTTGCAAACTGGAACTGGTTGAAGACAAGGACTGCCCCCACCACAACAATCAGGAACAATATGACTTTCTCCAAAAAAGCGTCGTCATTGGTTTCGTGAGCCATTTTTATATGAATTGATACCCTGTTATATATATCTTATTTGAAAAACCATGTTATTTAAAAAGCTTTTTTAAGCAAAAAAAGGCTTAAAATGGTTTATTTCCGTTCATAAAGGGCTATTTGGGGGTTCTTTGCCTCTTTTGTATATGAAGTATCCAACAACTGCTACAAACAATGCAAATGCAGCCAATCCAATAAGATTTATGTATGGAATGTTGAACAGCCTGTCTTCGAAAATGTAGGCGTAAACTGAAGTCCTTAAAGGGTCAAGGTTATTTATGACGCTTGTTCCGTTGAAAACTATAAAGGTTAAGCCAGAGGCAATCAGCAAAATGCCCGCAACAATTTTTGTTGTGTGCATAAAAAATGTTTTTCCGAATATTTTGACTTCAAATTCTTTTCCCTTAACCCATGCCTTCTGAGTCAGGTTGTACTTATCAAACAGTATAGAGATTAAAAACAATGGCACAAATAATCCAAGAGAGTAAAAAAACAGCAATGCAGCCGAGTAAAAATAATTGTGGAAAGTTGATGCAATAAGCAAAATGCCTGCAAGCACAGGGCCAAGGCATGCGCTCCATCCCAATCCAAATAAAATGCCGAATGTGAAAATGCCTGCAATGTCATGCCCTGTCTTTTTGTCTATTTTTATGAAAGAAAAGCCCTTGCCGAGGATTGTCATTATGCCGAAAACAATCAAAAGCGCGCCTGATATAAATATCAGGTTTTTTGTTTCCAAAATCTGGATTGAAGTCAATGTCTCACCAATTGCAGCTGCAAAAATGCCGAGAACAATAAAAATCATGGAAAAGCCTGCAAAAAAAACAAGCGTCATTTTTGTGATTTCCTTCCTTTCCTTGAATGTGTAAGCAAAGAATGCTGGCAGAATCGCCAAAGTGCATGGAAGCAGTACGCTAATCATGCCGCCGATAAATGCAACAAAGAAAGAAAGGTTTTGCAAATAGAAGACAGCCTGCTGCTGGCTGTATTCTGTGATTTTTTGCAAGCCTGTTTGCGCAAAAGAGACTGGCATAGAAAACAATAATACAAAAAATAGGATTGTATGGGTTTTTTTCATTTTATTATATTCATGCTGCTATTCCTTTGGCTTTTTTGAAAATTGCAAAACTTAGTAACCCAATGCTTAAAATTCCAAGCGACGGTCTTAATGGTTCAAAGTAAGTGAGAATACCAGTAACCCCAAATAGAAATACTAAAATCTTGTTGCATATAGAGCAGCCGAATGTGAGAAACCCAAAAACTCCGCCTGTTGTAGCCGATGCATTGCACACCTTATCTTTGCCACTTGCTTTTGCGTAATAAAGAAGTCCTATATACGCCCCAAAAAGCAATGATGTTATTAAAAGCGATGACATCTCAAGCCATCCAACAGGAGTCATTCTTGTAAAAAATGGATTTTTTATTATGGATGTAACTGCTCCGAATATTATGTAAAGAACAGCGGCTGTTCCTGTTGCTATTAATAATGCTATTATTGCACTTTTTCTATTGCCGCTTTTTTCCAAAGCTCTTGTTTCCTTTTTTAATTCGTTTTTTATCCGCATCTTCTATTACTGTTACCCCAACATAACCGCAATCTTTGCACTGGTGCTTACCAAATTGTGCACCCATATAATAGTTGATTTCCTCTGATTTGCATGAAGGTCATTTTAATGCCATTATAAAATGTGATATTATTTGTCATATCCTTTTTTTACCCATTCAACAATGCCCCCAACAACATTATAAACATTTGTATATCCTCTTTCTGCAAGTTTTTCTGCTGCAATCTGACTCATCCTTCCAGTCTTGCAGTACAACACAATTTTTGCTTCCTTACCTTGCGGCAATTTATCAAGCTGGTTTTCTATGTCATCGTAAGGAATAAAAGCATCTGTTCCGTTAATGTGTTTTTGTTCTGGTATGTGGACATCAACCAAAGCAAAGTCCTTGCTTTTTAGTTGCTGGTTAAGTTCATCAACAGTCATATTCTTGTAATTGCTATTTTGTAAAGCAATTCTGTCTTTGTTCAAATTTTCTACTTTTGCCGTACATCCTAAAACAATCAAAGACATTATAATAAAAATAATAAATATAAATTTCATTTTTTACCCCCATCCATTAACCAATTTGCCAAGCAGCACTTCCCATTGTTCTTCATCAAATGCGCCAATTGTGCGGTAGATTATTGTTCCATTACTGCCAATTACATATTTGGTAGTTGTTTTTGTAATGCCATAGTCAATAAGTATTTTTTCCTGACCTTGTGCAAATATAGTTTTTTGCAACTCTGGGTATTTTTTCTTGTATTCCTTAAGCTCAAGAAAATCCTCGCTTAAGTCTAGGCTTATTGATATAAATGTTATGTTATCTTCATATTTCTTGTATACTTTTGATAATGCAGCATAGTCCTTTGCGCACCATGGACACCATGTTGCCATGAAATACACAATAACTGGCTTTTTCCGCTCAATGATGTCGTATAATCTTACAGGCTTTCCCTCTGTGGTTATCACAACAAAATCCGAAGGGGCTTGGCCAACTCTGGTGCCGATAACTTGCACTTGATTCAGGTTTTGATAAACTGTTGTTGACTTTTCTTCGAGTTTGTCTTTGCTTGAAAATACATAGATGGCAATAGCAGAGAGTATCATAATTATGAATATTACAAAAAAATTAGATTTCCATTTCTTAATGGTTTTTTGCATAATCTGTCACTGAATTTATCTGTTTTATCAGTTCTTCTTCTGTTTCATCCCCATAACTCACCAATATTTTGTCCAAATCTCTGAAGACATAATTCCCAATATCGGGGTGTTCCTTTCCATTTATAAAAAATCTAAGCTTTTTATCAGTACTATTGCAAAATTTTTGCTGATATTCCAAAGTAATGCATTCTTTGCCCAAATCAATCCCAATGCTTTTTAGAAAATACCAAAATGGAACGCCTGTTGCATGCATGTGTATAAGCCCTGAAGCATCTTCCTTGTTTTGCTGGTTGTCCAAATGGATGATATTGCTTTTCATATAGTGCTTATCATCGGCAAAATTTATGGAATTTCCATTAATAAAAATTTTAAAATCGGCATGGATGTGCTGCGAGCCTAAAGCACCTATATTTGCACTTTTACTCCTTTCGTCTTTAGCGAGCTCGTCATCCATAAAATTAGATTGCATTGAAGATTGTATATTTTTTTGAAATGAGGTTCCATTTGCCTTATTTGCATTGAAGCTGAAAAAATCTTTCAAAGCTAAAATTAGCATTCCAAAAACAATAATCAATAAGATTATCAATGCTGTTGCTTCTGTTTTGCTTTCCATCTTGAATGTGATATTTAGTTTTTAACAATGTATTTGCCTTTCATTCCTGTATGCCCAGGACCGCAGTAGGCTGTGCAAACCATGTCCCAAGCGCCTGCCTCGTCTGCCTGAATCTCTAAAATTGTTTTGTCTCCTTTTCTTACTGATTTGTCAGGATCCCAGCCTGGAATTATTATGCCCTCCAATTCAAAGCCGTGCGGGACATCAGCTGTTTCCACGATAAATCTTACTTTTTCTCCCTTTTTTACAACTATGCTTTCAGGCTCCCAGCCATATTGGAAGGCTTTGACTCCAATTTCCCTAACTCCATTGGCTATTTTGCCGCTTAAAGGAAGGCTGTCGAATTTTTTCTTGTGGTACTCAATAAGCTTTTTTGCATTTATTGCATCTTTATCCTCTTTTGGAGCGCAAGCGCTAATAAAAACAAATATCAATGCCAAAGCCATAAATAATTTTTTCATTTTTGGCTGTAAATCTGCTTTATGAAATCAGTTTCAATAACTTTAATCTCGTCTCCGGCATTATAGCCTTTTGGAACTTCTCCAGGAATTGTGCCAGTAAATGCTATGCTTCCTTCTTTTGCATTTACTCCGACAAAAAACGGATAAAACTGCCCCTGAAGCTTGTTTACCCACACTGGCCCATTAACCACTATAATGAGGTATGGCTTAAAATCCTTGACAGAAGGCGCGTTAAAGCTTATCTCCGCAACTCTTTTTGCAACATTCTTGCTTATGGCAGGAACTGTTTCGATTGAGCTTTTAGGATAGTCAAAAATTGACAGGCGCCATGCAATTATGTTGCCGTTGACTGCGTCAACATTAACCATAAAAGCCTCGTCGATTACTAAAATGCCGTTAACCTGCCTGAACCACTTGTAAAAATAGGTGTTATCAACTTCAGAAACATCAGAATCATGCTTAAGCTCTGATTTTATTTTCTCTGGCAGTTTTTCAAAGAATTTTCCTGCTATTTGAAAGCCCTGCTGTTTTGTTATTGCAAACTGTCCTTCCTTGTGCTTCAGGTTTTCATTCCTCATGCCGTAAACTTCATAGCCCAGCGGGTTGATTTCAACATAGTTTCTCTGCTCAGGCTCGAAATGCGCCATAACCAAGCCCTTGTCCAAGTCGAATGACAATGGCTCTTCGCTTGTGCTTAAAAATTTCTGTGCTGATTTAGCAATATTTGACTTTAATTCTTTGTCAAAATCCAAGCTTATGCCGAATAAATAAAGAGAATGGGCGGTGACTAAAATAGAGAACGAGGAGATTAACAGAAAAATAAAAAATAATAAAAATGAAAATTTTTTTGCTTTCATTTCCTCACTTGACAATCAGCTTTCCTTTCATGTTGCTGTGCCCTGAGCCGCAGAACACAGAGCAAAAGGCTGTGAAAGTGCCTTCCTTGTCTGCTATAAACTCAATTTTTACTTCCTTGCCCGGGTCAAGCCTTTCATTGATGCCATATTCCTTTATTGCAATGCCATGAGGCACGTCAGTGCTTGTAACCAACAGCCTTACCCTGTCGCCTTTATTGACTTCTATAGTTTCAGGGGTAAAAGAGAACTGCTTTGCAGTAATTTTGAACTCCTTGACAGACTCTGCTGCAGGCTCATTTTCAATGACTTCAGTTTCTTTAATGTTCTCTCCGGGCACAGGCATATTGCTTTCCACAGGAGTACCTTGGCCTATCAAGTCTTCAGGCTTCTCTGCCGGCTTTTGCGAGCACGCGCTTGCCAAGAACACTGCCAGCACCAAAAACAATAGTATTTTTTTCATATTACCACCTCCAAGATTGATTTTTATATATAATTTAGCATGAAAACATTGGGATTATTAAAGTTTGTTTTTCCGAAAAACGTCTTAAATAGCTTGTTTCTCGTTCATAGAGGGTTATTTGGGGTTTTTAGAAATTCAAATGCCTACCCTGTAATAAGCAGCCTAAGGAAAAATCCAATATAATATGATATTGCTGCAGCAGCCCCTCCCACAAAAACAGTCTGAAAAACAGACTTCAAAGGCTTTACTCTTGTTACATAGCTTTTTATGGCTCCGACTGCAAACAACGCAACAAGAGTCATAACGACAGCAATTGCAAAGGTGTTGCGCTGGAAAAAAGGCGCAAAGTATGAAAACACATAAGCAAGCAGTGGAATCAGCCCTATGAGTATAAATCCTATGTAAGTTGCCATTGCTGTCTTCCAGGGCTTTTTAGGGCTCACCAGCAAGCCAAGCTCTTCTGCCATCATGGTGTCAACCCAGACTTTTTTATTGGATGTGACTATCCTGACTGCCCTATCCAAGTCTTTCCCACTGAAGCCTTTCCTCCTGAATATTTCCCTTATTTCCTCGCGCTCGCCGGCAGGCACAGCCTTTATCTCCCATTCCTCCCTTTTCCTTTCTCTTGCTATCAAGTCGCGCTGGGTTTTCTCGCTGAGAAAATTGCCGACTGCCATTGAAAAGCCGTCTGCAATGAGATTTGCAAACCCAAGAATTATGACGACAACCGATGACAATGAAGCGCCTGTGGCGCCTGCAACAACGGCAAATGTCGTGACTGTGCCGTCTATTGCCCCGTACACAAACTCGGCGAGGTACTGCTCCTTTGCCGCGCCAAATACTTCCCCTTTTGCCTGCTTTCTGATAAGCTCGTTTTTATGCGCCTGCTCTGCAAGGCCTACGTTTTTTGCATAGTAAGCCTGGCGCGCCTTCTCTATTCTTGACGGCATGCTATTTAATAATGCCAACTTGTTTATAAATGTTGACTATCTCCAGAATCAGCAGAACTCGCACACTTTCTTGCTTTTGATTATTTTCTTTGCCGATTTCCTGCTTTTTTTGCCCGCTTTTTTTGGTTTTTTTGCCATTTAAGCCACTTTGTGCAATTTGTTGCAAATCAATTGATAATGTATTATTTTAATTTATCGTTTCTAAGAAATATCCCTATGCGTCTCGTACAAGAATGCAGCATCCTCGTTGTGCTTTTTTAATTCTTTGATTAAAGTCCTGAAAATTTCGTTTGAAGATACAGTTTTATGCTTTTTGACCCATTTTGTTATTGCTGTAGAAACCTTTTTGCATATCTCCTCTGATTCTTTCTCGCTTAAATGCGCATTTCTGCATGAAAAATAGCAGGAGCCGTAAACTTTTCTTTCGTCATAAAGCTCTGCATGCCCTTTTCTTTTTACTATTTGCAATATTGTTTTGTCCTTTGTTCTTTTTATTATATTACTTGCTTTCTTTTTCATTTTAGTTAAAGGTTATTGTGCCGTTTGCGATTAATATGAGCAGCCAGCCTAATAATATTAAGATTACGCCTGTTGCTAACCTCATATAGGTCCTATTGGCTTGCTTCCATCTCTTCAGGGTTTGAACTTTTGCATAGCCAAAATGAACCATAAGCAAAATTACAACCAAAGGCATAACAAATATTACATTGTAAAATAAAAGCAAGAAGAATGCTGTAAGATTAAAGTTTTGCGATAGAAAAACAAGAATTGCAAGATAAGGGCCGCCTGTGCATGGCAACTCAACTCCTGCAACAAAAGCGCCTAGCAAAACCATAGCTGGCAAAGTAACCTTTTTTGTCATTTCATGAATTTGCTTTGCCCTTTCTGGAGGAATTGATAATGTAATGCCTTGTCCGTACCAAAAGAAATCCTTTATTTCAATTAAGCCTGCAATCACAATTAACGAACCAACAACGATAGATATGTATTCGCTAACTCTTAATGGGACAACACTTAGGAAATATAAAATGCCTAGCCCAGCAGACAAGTAAGTGACATAAACTGCAGCGATGTATATTAAGCCGTATTTTAGCATCTCCACTTTTGACCTGAGAGCTATCATTACAGAAATAAGCAAAATTAATACACCTATAGCACAAGGATTAATTGAATCTATTGCAGCCGTTATTAACACAGTTCCAATAGTTGGCAAAGATGTTTCTACTACCATTTTAGCCTATATTTTTGTTTATTTCTTCTACTGATTTTTCAGTGAACACGAATTTTATCCTGTCGCCGGGAGGCACTTCCTCGTAATGTGATATTGCATAATCCCCTGGATTCTCAATCAAATTTCCGTTGACAAAAACATAAAGCTTGGCGGGCTTTTCATTGCATGTGTAGCCGTTGCGGACAACGACTAAATTTTCATCAGTTGGGACCCTCATTCCATCATCAGATATCGAGCCGCCAACAGCGTGAAAGAAAGCGCCAAGGCTTGCGGCTTTCATGTCAAGCAAAACTCCTTCAACATGGATTCTGTTGTCATTATGGGCGTGCATCAAGTCAACTCCCTGCTTGTTGGACAATCCTTTCGGCTCTGCCAACCTGATTTCCTTATCGCAAACCCATATTTCAAAGTCGGCATGCCAGTGAACAGGGCCTTTCGTTAAAGATATTAAGTTAAGGTGCAAAGTTACTATAACAAGGTAAAGAGTTACTAGCGCTACAACAATAAGAATTAAGGAGTATGCTATTTTCTTGGCCATTCCTTCCATTTTTTTGTGAAACAGAAGAATAACTGCAATCAAAACGCCAAAAGCCAAAGAGCCGTAGCCTGCAGCCTGCAATTGTGTTATTGGATAAAGCTCAGAGTGGTCCAGCATAAACTCATCTTCCTCGCCTTCGTGGGCAAAAGCAAAATTGACTGGCAGAATTAGCGCTAAGAACAGCAAAAACAAATACCTCTTTTTCATGCAATTATCATTAAAGCCATATTATTTAAAATTATCTTTTTTTGCAGATAAACATGCAATGGTCCTTCTGGAACGGCTGAAGCTCCCTGTAGTCTATTATTGTCAATGTTTTCTCCAGCTTTTCTTTTACCTCCTTGAATATCTGCTTTGGATTCTTTGTAACGTCAATGCTTCTTGCCTTGACAGTCAGCAATGCGTAACCGCCATTCTTCAAGAATAAATCAACATTTTTCAAAAATATTTCTACTTGATTTTTCTGGGCAACATCCTGGTAAACAGCATCAACTGTGCAGATTCTTTCTTTCAATAAATCAGTTTTATTTGCATCTGCAAGTATTGGCGCAATATTCTTTCTCTTATAGCACAAGAAAATCAAATCCCTCATAACCCTTGGCGCAATATCAACCGCAAATACCAAGCCTTCGCTGCCAACAATGTCAGAAACATGGCTGACAGTTGTTCCGGATGCAGAGCCGAGGTACAAGGCAACAGCATTTTTTCTCAAGCCAGTATTTGGGCTTCCCTTAAGGATCGTTGCTGCGAGCTTGCTCTTGAAAGCGTCCCATTCCCTGTATTCAGTGCCGTCCTGCATGACAAGCTTTTCGTCATAGGCTTTTTGCCCCTGAACAAGGTTGACAGTGTAAAGCTGCCTTCTTTTTTCACTGGATTCGTAAACCTCAAATAGTCCTGACTGCCTTATCATTTTACAATGCCCTCAAATTTTTTTTCAAGCCCTTCCCTCAGCTTGTCGCCTATGAATTTGCCCTTGAAATAGTCAATCTTTGCAGCTATCGATATCTTGTCTGCCAATGCCCTTGCAATCTTGCCGTGCATTTTTGGAGGGGAATTTGCAATTAAGGGATGGCTTATAATGACTCCGTGCTTTGGGGATTTAGCGCCTGTCTTCATGTGCCTGAACAAAGCCTTTTCAGCCCCAAGAATCTGGATTGTTGAAGACGGCATTATGCTCATCCTTTTAAGGCTGCCCGCATGCTCTATCAGCTTTGCGCCAACCAGAACATCACAAACAGCCTTTATGTTCGGGCACAACAAATCCATCAGCGATGCTATGTAATCAAACTGGGCTTTTCTCAATTGGTAAATATCATGAACCTGATGCGCCAGGCTTTTTATAGGCTCCAAATCCTCCTGCCTTAAATCTGCGCCAATGGACTCATTTTGGCTTATTTTCAACTCCCTGAGAAGCTCGCTTTTTCCCTTTTCCAGAACGCTTTCGACAAATTTTTCATGGTCTTCAATTGCCCTTGAGGCTTCGGGATTATAAAGCTCGTACCATTCCCTGAGCCTCTTTACAATTATGTTTATTGCCTTGTCAAGCTCTCCAATTGAGTTTACCGCCTGTATAACCAGAATGTCATTGCCTACAGAATTTTTGACACCGGATTTTGTAAGCTGCAGGTTTTTATCGCGGAAATCGGCGAAGAATTTTTTATTATTGAAATAGTGCAGAATATTTTTGTATGCAGCCTCATCCGGCTCAGCCGCATTGTATTTGCCTTTCAGGCTCTTGGCAAGCCCGTCCCTGATTTCATTGTTAAAACTACCAAATGAAACTTCTTCCACCACATTTATTTTTTCGTCAAATACGAATACGCCGAGTACGTTTGAAAATATGTACATGCAGGGAAGAAGTCACTGCCCTTTTTTAAAAGTGTCGCTGCCTGCACCGGCATTCCTGAACGGCATTGACAGAAGGCATGCCAGCAGATAGGCAACAGCCAAGTCCAGCAGCAAAGCCGGCAGATTAAACAGCTGGCTTCCGGTTTCAGTGAAATAGGCCCCTAAAGGAAGGGTTTTTATGTGCCCAACCGCATTGCCAATATCGCCGTTTACAATGTATAAAAACGGGAAGCCATAGGCCTTATAGCAAAACGCAAATAAAAAGCTGACAGCGCAGGCATCCTCAACAGCAAAGTATAGGTAAAGAACGCCTATGAATATGAATGCCAGTATCTTCAAAGTGCCGGGCTTTATGAACTGAATGAATCTCATTCGGAATTGAAAAAAATCGGATTATTTAAAATTATCGGAGCAAGCTGCAATATTCAAAAAATTAATAAACAAAGGATTATATTGCAGATGCATGGCGCTTGCTTACATAACCTGCAAAGACAGGAACGAGGCTGAGAAAATATCAATGCACTTGTTAAAAAAAAGGCTGGTAGCGTGCGCAAACATATTTCCCATAAAAAGCATGTACTGGTGGAAAGGAAAAATTGTAAAGGATAAAGAGCATGCGGTTATTGCAAAAACCAAGGACAATAAGTTCAAAAGGCTGGTCAATGAAACCAAAAGAATCCATTCCTATTCAATTCCGTGCATTTTAAGGCTGGATGCCGTTCCAAACAAGGAATATGAGCAATGGGCAAATAAGGAAATAAGGTAAATATGCCGTTTCATCTAATAAGAGAGGTGAGGGACATAAAGAGGTTTAACCAGATACTTTTAGTTCTTTTCGAAGAGGGATTTGACTTCCTGCTGAGCAAAATAAGGCTAAAGCACCGCATCCCGATAACAAAAAGGGTGAAATCCAAGCTTGCCAAAAGGCTGGAGGCAAAGCCCGAAGCAATGCTCAGGAGCACATTTGAGAGGCTCGGGCCTACTTTCATAAAATTCGGGCAGCTTTTAAGCGTAAGGCCTGACTTGGTGCCAAAAGAGTACTGCAAAGAGCTGGAAAACCTTCAGGACAAAGTTCCGGAATTCCCGTTCAGCGAGGTAAAGTCCATTATAGAGAAGGAATTCGGCAAAAGCATGGAGCATCTTTTCCTTCATTTTGAAAAAAAGCCGATAGCATCCGCCTCGATAAGCCAGGTGCATAGGGCAATTCTGAAAAACGGCGAGAAGGTTGCTGTCAAGGTGCAAAGACCGAACATCAGGCACCTGATTGAAACTGACATCGAGATAATGCTTTATTTTGCAAAGCTCCTTGAGAACAACGTGGAAAGGATAATAAGGTACAGGCCTTTGCAGCTAGTCGAGGAGTTTAGGGAATGGACTGAAAAGGAGCTTGACTTCAGGCTTGAAGCCAGGAACGCAAAAAGGTTTGCGCAGAACTTCAAGGGCAGCAAAAGCGTTAAAATACCGAAGGTTTATGACGGGCTGACAACCGAGCATATACTGACTCTTGAGTTTATAGACGGAATTGAGCTGCACGACATAAAGGAAATCAAAAGAAGAAAGATAGACTTCAACAGGATAATGGGCATAGGATTTGAAGCGGTCATGACGCAGGTTTTCGTGCACGGCATTTTTCATGCGGACCCGCACCCCGGGAACATCATGGTAATGCGCGATAACTCAATAGCATTCGTTGATTTTGGAATCGTGGGCTATTTTGACGAGAAGCTCAAGAACGAGTGCATAGACTTGCTTTACGGAATTGCCGAGCAGGACGAGGAGCTTGTGATGGACGCGCTGATTGGCATAGGGATGGAAAGCGGCGACATCGATTACGGGCAGCTGAAAACCGACATAGCATTTACAATACAGCCGTTGCAGGGCGCTTCGATAAGGGATGTAAAAATCAGCAAAGTGCTTGAAGAGCTGCTTGACATTGCACTAAGGCACAAGCTCAGGATACCGGCTTCATTTGTCCTGTTTGGAAAGACCATAATAACATTGGAGGGTGTTGCGATCGAGTATGACCCAAATTTTAAGATTATAGAGACTGCAAAGCCGTTCATTGAAAAAGTCATTGCCAGAAGGAAAAGCCCGCTTTATATGTGGAAAAGCTTTGTGCACAATATCGATAGGTATAGGAAATTTGCAGAGGATTTTCCTGAAAAAGCTGAAAAGGCACTTGACAGGATACAAAGAGGCACAATAAAGGTTGACATTGAGGATACAGACATAAAAAAGCTGTCTCTGGAGATAGACAGGAGCAGCAACAGGGTTGCTTACGGGCTGCTGATAGCTTCCCTGCTCATAGCGTCTGCAATACTGATGAACATCGGGAAAGGGCCGACAATACTCGGTGTGCCGTTTTTGTCATTTGCCAGCTTCTTTTTTGCATCCGTATTTGCACTTATTCTTTTCATGTCAATCGTAAGGGAAAGCTTCAGGCACTGGTGATTTAAATGCCCTTAGCAGTAACCCATGTTTTATTAACCATAATCGTAGTTGATTTATACAGGGATTATGTTGCGAAGCACAAAAAATACTTCACTTTGCACACAGTCTTTATTGCAGGCTTTGCCGGTTTGTTGCCCGATATTGACATACCATTAAATTGGCTTCTCAATTTTTTTGGGTTAAGCATAGCGCATGGCACAATAACCCATACGCCTTTATCTGGCTTAATATTTTTGATTCCTGGATTTATCCTGTGGCGCCATAAAAAGCATAGGGCAGGAATGTACTTTTTTGTTGCTTGTTTTGGCGTGCTATTCCATCTTTTCCTTGACTATTTTTTAGGAGGAGGGCATTATGAGGGAGTTATGATTTTCTATCCCCTTTTGGATACGACATTTAAATTACATCTGCTAAACAAATTGAGTATTCCAAATGTTCCAGCTGCAGTTGATGCAATAATATTGCTGCTGTGGCTATGGCATGAAGAAATGAAACATAAAATAAGCGATTTTATTTAGAAAACCCCAAAGCTTTTCAAAAATCTTACTATCAGGGCAACGAGAAATACCATGGCAACTGCTGTGAAAACGTTGTTTTTCTTTTTGTTTCTTGAATAAACGATTCCTCCTGTTAAAAGCAAGCCTATTATCAAAGAAAGCCATTTCCAGCCATTGCTTATGCTTGTGTAAAAAACATATGCTTCTATCAATGCAATTGGAACTGCCGCCTTAAGTATCAAATTCCAGTTATATTCTTCTTCCATTTTTAGCGTATTACAGTTCCCCTGAATTTTTTGCCTTCCAACAAATTCTCAAGATTCCTCAAGTCCCTGCCGATGATGCTGACTTTCATCCCTGACTTTTGGGCTTCCTTTGCTGCAACAGGGTCAAAAGGAACGTTCATGCCCGCTTTCCATTTCCGGCTTACCAGCTTTACGAATTCTGCCCATTTTATATTTCCAATTCTTTTGGCATCTCTGTGTTTTTTTGGGTCTTTGTCACAGACATAATCGACATTGCTCATGTTCACTATTTCTTTAATGCGCAGATTTTTAGCAAGCAAAACAGCGTCATAGTCAGTGCTCCAACCGGGCTTCCAGCCTGCCGCTATTATAACATTTTTTTTGAAATTGATTTTTTGGGTAGGATCAGCGACAATTGAGCCGCTTACATCATTTTTAAAAATATACCATAATAATAATGCATTTAATCTTGTCGCATAAGTCCCAATCCAGTCCAAATCCTGATTGCTGAGTTTTGCTATTTTGGAAGCTGCATCCTGCATATTCCTTGCCAATCTGCCGCCGCCGCAATAAATGGCAAACCTGTAATTTTTTTTGGCATATTTTTCAATTGTTTTTTTGAATTGCCTCAGAAATCCGATATCTATGCCGTCCGGAACAATTAAAGAGCCGCCTAAAGACAGGATGATTGTTTTTTGCATTTTGCATTCAATGTAAAACAGCAGTATAAAAACATTTCTACTGGCTTCCTATGCCAATGAAACTGACACCGAGAATTATCAATGCAATTCCAAGCCACTTCAGCCTGTTCATTCTCTCATTGAGAAATTTGACGCTGAGCAGGCTCACCCATATGTACGCCAAAGCAACGAAAGGGTACAAAACAGACAAGTCGCCGCCTTTCAATGCAGGAATGAAAATCAATGTTCCCAGAGCATATAATGCAACGCCTCCAAAAAGATGGTAGTTTGTTGCCAGCGAGCTGAGATTTGACAGGCTTTTAGCAGAGGCTTTTTTCAGCAGTATGGGCCCGAACGCCCCAACCAATGTAGCGAAAACAACCAGGCTTACAGCCCAAATTTGTGTTGCCATTTTATACAGCCCCTGGAAGAGAGTCCTTGCTTCCATAGCCTATGCAGGCAATTCCTGCAATTATCGCTGCAACACCAATCCATTTGAAAGGGTTCATAATTTCACCGAGAAACCTGACGCTGAGCAGGCTTACCCATATGTAGCTCATTGCAATTATAGGGTATAAAACAGAAACCTCGCCGCCCCTAAATGAGATTATCAGCAAAGCGCCGCCAACAACATAAAGAAGAATGCCGCCAATAATGTAGTAATTTGTGATTATGCCTAAAATATCAAAAGCCAGTGCAGCAACGCCTTTCTTCCACAAAATCTGCGCTGATGAAGTAAGCACAGTAGTGAACAAGACAAGCAAAGCCGCCCATAGTTTGGTTGCCATTTGAAAATTGGAAAATCAGTTGTTTTTATAGTTATTGATTTTGATGTTCAATTAACTTTCAGAATTCTCAAGAATTCTGTTGGTGTTACAATCTTTATGCCTTCAAATTCTTTTAACTTTAATAAATGACCATCATTTGTAATTATGTAGTCAACTTTTCCTTCTTTTGCACATTCTAGCACTTTGTTATCGTTTGAATCATCTTTTACAATGTCAAGTTTAACAGAAGGCTCTACAATCTTAGAGTTATTGATTACTCTCTGCACAACTTTTAACATTATCAGCTTTTTATTTTTTACCTTGTTAATTATTTCATCGCTGGAAATTACTTTGTAATATTCATTAATAAGCTTTCATTAATAAGCTCCTTTGAAGACACATGCTTTAATTTATCTTTGTCAATCGTATCAAGAATTTGGAAAGAATCTCCAGTCCAAAAAGTGCCAGAAACTAGTATATTTGTATCCAACGTAAACTTCATTTTTTGCTTTGCCTTAACTTATGGATTGATTTGATTACGTCTTCCTCTCTTATTTTTTTCTTTGCTGCTCTTAATGGTTTAGTCAGCTGTGCAAAAGACTCTGCAGTTACTTTCCTCATAAGTATGGTGTCGTCTTCTAGTACAAATAACACCTTTGAACCTTCATGCAACCCAAGTTGACTTCTAATGTCTGAGGGTATAGCTACTTGCCCACGAGAGCTTATTTTTCCTATTTCCACTATTTCTGTCATTTTGCATCACCTTAATATCTTATTTACAAGATTTATAAGATATATCTTATATATAAAACTATCGGTTAAGCAGGCAAAAACGAGTTATCTAACCCCTTTCTCTTCTTTGAACTTTTGTTAATCTATTTTTCGTGGGCTGAGCATTGTTGCGAAGCCTACATTTTTTGATGAAACTTTTTTGCGAAAAAGTTTCCCGCCGTCAACTCGCGGAAGGGTTGTTTTATTTCAGCATTATCTCCACAAATGCGCTATATGCTGGACGTGTGATGAAAACGCCGATCGTAACCCCTATTATAGTGGTTATTGCAAAGCCCTTCAGCAATCCTGCCCCTGCAAAAATCAGCGGAATCATCGCAACTACGACAGTTGCATACGCAAGCATTATTATTATAAATGCCCTCTTGACTTTTTCCTTCCAGTTGTAAACATTGGCAGTTTGTCCCTTCAAAGTCTCATCAGTTATGACAATCTGGTCATCAACTCCTGTGCCTATTGCAACAAGAATGCCTGCAATCGCAGCCAAATCAATGTTCCAGCCTATGAATGCGGCAACTCCAAGAAGTATGATGACTTCGGAAAGCATTGTAATAAGAATCGGTATCGCAATAAGCATTTTCCTGTACCTCAAGCCGATAACGACTGCAACCGAAAGTATTGCAAGAAGCGACATGATTATTGCATTTTTGACAAATTCCCTGCCCAAAACAGGGCTTATCGCATCAGTCTTTACTATGTTCAGCTTCACAGGCAGCGAGCCTGTTATCAGTATGGTTTGAAGCCTTTTCATGTTCTGCAATGAATTGGATATTGCATCCTGCTGGCTTGCGCCAACCCCGGGGCCTGTTATCTGGATTTGAGTGACTGCCTGCCCCTTCAAGTCAGAGCCGATGTTAAGCTCGTCAACCTTCACATCGTCAAGATAAATCTCCAGTTTTTCGCTGAGATAGTCTGCGCTGCGCCCCGAAGCAGGGTCAAAAACCACGCTCAGGCCTTTTGTGGCGTCTGCCTGCTGCTGCGCCGCCTCCTGGCTCAGCGTTATTGAAAACCTAAAGCGGCAATACCATTGCGGGCCTTGGGGATAGCATCCTGTGGCTGTGTCTATGCCGGCTTCATTGGCGCTCCGGGCAACGTAAACAATGTCAGCTCCTCCCCTAAACACTGTCTTGTTGCCGATTTTTGCCTCGAATTTGCCTTGGCGGGCAAGCAAGTCTTTTATCTCCTCTTCTGTAGCTCCGGCAATCTCGACCACAATATACTGGTTGCCAACCAAGTCGTTTGCATCCCTGATTACAATGTCGCTCAAGCCATAGACGTTGAGCCTTTCCTTCATATTGTCTATCAGCACACCGATGTCGTACTGGCTCAGCTTTGCTTCCGGTTGCAAAAGAACCCTTGTGCCGCCCTGCAAATCAAGCCCTTTCCTTATGTTTGTTGAAGGGGCTTCAAAAACCCGAAGCCCGATATCGTCTCCAGTTTTAGCAACCCTGTAAGCCATTTTTGTTGTTGTTATCTGGATAGTCCTGTTGATTCCTATAGAATTGATATAATTGTAATAATCCTCAACATCTTCGACTTGCTTGTTGGCTACAGCAATTACCCTTTCCCTTGCAACAGGCTGTATATTGGGCTTTGGCTGCGGAATGCCTGCGATGCTTGCAGAGCTGTTTGTAACAACGCTCCTTATTGCAACGCCCTTGCTTAAGGTTGGGTGTATTGCAACTAAAGACACCAGTATAAAAACAACCAGCAATATTATCCGCCAATTCGCGATTAATTTTTTGATTTTATAGTTCATTTTTATATAATAATCCCCTTCTTTGCTTTTCTTTCAATATAAATTCTTAACAATCCTACATTTTGTATCCACGTGTTGAAAATGTCCGCAACCAGGCCGAGCAGCAGAATAAGCATTATCTGCCTTATCACTTCTGATTGAGTTACAAGCATTGCGACTGTCACAGCAACTATTGCTGTGATAGTTTCTGTCATTCCTGTTTTTATGGAGCTGATAATCCTGTCCATGACAGTGCCTTCCTTTCTTTTCAAAACCCTGACAGAAAGCAGGATGTCTGTATCAACCGAATAGCCGATAAGCATCAGGAATGCGGCAATTCCCGCAGTCCCTATCCTCACGTCCATGAGGTTTATTGCGGCCAGCGCAAAAACCATGTCTGAGAAAGCTGCAAGCACGATTGCAAGGCTTGGAATAAAAGTCCTGAAATAGATAAAAACAACAAGCCCCATGAACAGAAAGGCTACAGCCAGCGCAATCAGCGACTCCCTGAAAAAGCTTGCCCCGAGCGAGGAGCCGATGATTTCGATCCCGTAATCTACATTGCTTAAATCAATTTTTAATGAGGCTTCTATCGCCTGCAGCAGCCTGCCTCTTTCAGCATTATTATTTGCGTCAATATCCGCCTCGACGATAATGCCTCCTGCAGTCCCGGCGCCTCCCAAAGTCCTTACGGCAATGTCATTTTTCGGGAATTCTGAAGAGATTTGCTTTTCAACCAAAATTATGTCGATATTTTTATTGTAGGGAACTGTTACGGTAACGCCGCCCTTCAATGAAACATCTTTCTTGACAAAATCCCCTGTATTGTAAATCTGCCAGCCTATCTGGGCCAGCGACAACAGAAAAATCAAAAACGGGATAATCAGCAATGCCTTGTATTTCTTTTCATAGATTTCAAATAATGCCTGCTTTAGCGATTTTTTTTGCTGCTGATTCTGAGTGTTCTGCTCCATAAATACAACCCCGCATAAAATAGAAGTTAGAAAAATGTATTGTTAATAAAGGTTGCGGAAATCATGGATTTCCGAAATTCCGAAAAAATGAAAACTTTTTTGATAGTTTTGATGAAATTATTATTTCCCGCACGCCTTTACGAACCCGTAAAACAATGGCGACGGGTTTCCAAGCCTTGACTTGAACTCCGGATGCGCCTGCGTTGAAATGAAATAAGGGTGGTCGGGCAATTCTATATATTCCATCAGCTTTGTCTTGTCTGCCCTCATGTAACAGCCGGAAAACACCAATCCATTTTTCTCCAGCAAATCCGCGAAGCTTGGGTTTACCTCATATCTGTGGCGGTGCCGCTCAAGCACTGTTTTTTTGCCTTTTTCGAGAATGCCCAACCTGAATGCCTGGCTTTTGTCCTTCATAATCTCCTGAATTCTTTTTTCATCTTCGCTTAATCTTCCGGCTTCCCCGTAAAGCTTCAGAACTTTGCTTTTGTCTTTCAAAACAGCGGCGTAAGCCCCCAAGCGCATTGTGCCGCCGAACATGTGCTTTTCCAGAATTTCCCTTTGCGCTGGCTGCACATCAATGACAGGAGCGCTTGTTTTGGGATTAACCTCGGTGGTATGGGCGTCTTTCAAATTGCAGACATTCCTTGCAAACTCTACGACTGCAAGCTGCAAGCCATAGCATAAACCAAGATAAGAAATTTTATTTGCCCTTGCAAAATTTATTGCATTAATCTTGCCTTCAACTCCGGAAGCGCCGAAGCCGCCCGGAACAATGATTCCATCGTATTTTTTCAGCTCACTGGCTGACTTCTTGTTTTCCTCAAACATCTTTGAGTCAAGCCATTCAATTTCCACTCCTGTGTTTAATGAGGCGCCTGCATGCAATAAAGACTGGTTTATGGAAATGTAAGAGTCTGCAAGATTGTAGTCGCCTATGTCAATGTATTTGCCTACAATCGCGACTTTGACTGTTTTTTTTGGGTTAAGTATGTTTTCAACAAGCTTTTTCCATTCGTGCCACTCGGGCTGCTTTTTTGGCTTCATTCCAAATTCCTTCAGTATTTTTTCCCCAAACTTTTCCTTCTCCAAGTCAAGAGGGATTTGATAGACAGTTTCAATGTCAGGCTCTGAGATGATATGGTCTGAAATAATGTTTGCGTATGTCTCAATTTTCTTTTTTCTCACCACATCCAGCGCTCTTTTAGCCCTGCATATTATGAAGTCCGGGAATATTCCCGACTCGCTCAGAAGCCTTATTGCCTGCTGGGTTGGCTTTGTCTTCATTTCCTCTATATGGCTTGGTATTGGAAGATAAGTTACAAGGACATAACTAAGGTTTTGCTTCCCTACTTCCCTTTCAAGGCTTTTCAATGCGAACAAGAATGGGATGTTTTCATAATCGCCGATTGTGCCTCCGACTTCCACTAAGACAAAGTCGTAATTGTCGCTTGATTCCTTAATTCTCTTTTTGATCTCGTCAGGAATGTGGGGAATGAACTGAACCGTCTGCCCAAGGTACTCTCCGCGCCTTTCCCTGTCAATGACGGTCTTGTAGACCTGCCCAGTGGTGATGTTGTTTCTTTTTGGAATGTCTTTGTTAAGGAATCTTTCGTAAGTGCCCAAGTCCTGGTCAATCTCGCCGCCGTCATCTGTAACCCAGACTTCTCCATGCTCTGTCGGCCTTAATGTGCCTGCGTCGTAATTCAGGTAAGGGTCAATCTTTATTGCTGTAACATTGTAGCCATGCTCCTGGAGAATTTTTCCTATTGAAGCTGTTGTTACGCCTTTTCCAACGCCGCTCATAACTCCTCCGGCTACGACAATGTATTTAGGCATAGAAAGAAACACCTCGTAAAAACTTAGAAATAAACCCCCAAAAATCTTTTAGTTGCATTATTTGGAAATGAAACAAGTTTTATTTATAGTTTATGGTTTGATGAATAAATTGGAGTTGTTTGCAATATTGAAAATAAATGTGGATAGATTTATATTTAATACAAAATTCTTACTTCTTATGGACTTAACGAAAAAGAAATGTGTGCCTTGCGAGGCTGGAATGCCGCCACTGGAAGAGGCAAAAGTAAATGAATTGCTTAAAGAAATTCCCGCTTGGAGTCTAAAAGACTGGCATTTATACAAAAAGTTCAAGTTCAGGAATTTTAAAGAAGCGATGAAATTTGTCAATTCTGTTGCGGATATTGCAGAGCAGGAAGGGCACCATCCGGATTTTTGCGTGCATTACAACAAGGTTGAGGTTGAGCTTTGGACGCATGCAATAAAAGGATTGTCGGAGAATGATTTTATTTTGGCTGCGAAGATTGATGAAATAAATTTATTAAAGCAATAAAATAATAGGCAACTAAAAATCAAACAAATACGAGAGCGACTTTTGAACGTATCAGTGTTAAAAGTAATCCGCTTGTAATTCTTTTAGCCATGTATTATCCAATAAAAGTCCTTATCAGCCCTGTAAAAACCTTGTATCCGTCAAAACCCGGAATCGGAAGCATGTTGAATATGAACAAAAACATGTTTATTCTTTGGGTTAAAGCCAAAAGCAAATGATGCTTTTTCCTGTATATCTTGTTTTTTAATAAATACCAAGAGCCAAGCCATAATATGAGATTGACAAAAGGGCCTGCAAATGCCGCCAATGCAAACTGCAAATTAGTGCCATTGCCGCTTATGCCTACAAACCCGGGCACTATGAACACAAAGCCAAAGCCTGTCAATTTTGAGATAACTGCAAGAATTCCAAGCATCAAGGTGAATGAGCTCCTGTAGAAAGCAAAGAATGTTGCGCTCAAGCCGAATCCCAAAGCCATAAACTTGTGCGCCATTTCATGGACTATGATTGCAGGGGCTGTCGCTAAAATTGCGAATTTAAGCGCCTCAAAATCAAATCCTCTTCTGTAATGTGTCAGTGGATCATAAGAATCCCTCCTGACCGGTATTATGTCCGAGAATATGTAGCCTACAAATATGGTCATAAGAATCAAGTCTACGATTTCTCCGATAGTTATTATTGGCATTTTTCATTTGATTGTGTTTTAGCCTCGCTTTTAAAGCTTTAGATTATTTATTTGCAATTTGAATTTAAATTGATTATTTTTGAATTTTTTTTATTTTTAGTGTATTTTTTGGATTGTTTTTTAATTTGATTTTCTATCATTTTCAATTTTTTAATCCATTTCACAATTTTTAATTTAAAAAAACACTAGAGACCCATGCGCAAGCTTCGCTGAAATGGGTGCCCCTCTAATTCTGCTTGCATTTAATTTTTGCCTGAAAAGGCTCAAACTGACCGAAAAGTTTATAAATACTTAATATATATATTATATATATTAAGATAATTTAGGGATTTGGCGCCATGAGAAGGATAAAGACAACGATTTCTAATGAAATCAGTGTAAAGGGCATTAGAGGATTCTTTGAGAGGCGTGTCACTAAATTTGGCACAGGCGCGAAGATTGATGCTCCAAAGGAATACTTGGGCAAGAAAGTGATAATTCTGGTGTGTGATGAGAATGAGGAGCATAGTCCAAAGGCTGAAGAGAAGAAGGAAAAATGAAAGTAAAAAATAATTCAACAAAAATAGAAATGATTTTGGTAATCGGAGTTATGTTGATTTTATTCTCGACTATAACTTACGCAGCAACTTCCATTGAACTGACAACCGGCAATTTCATCAATGTTTTTGGGAACTTGAATCTGAGCGGGAATAATTTAATTAATGCTGGAAATGTTTCTATTAGAGGAAATCTTTCTGTTGATGGGAATTTGAGCGTTGATGGAACAACGTTTTTTGTTGATGCTACTAGCAATAATGTGGGGATTGGGACTACTAATCCAAATGCAGGAACAATCACAGCCTCGCCAGTCCTGCGAATAGAGGGAAGCAATCCAGTCATTACATTTAACAACACTGGCGCCAGCAGATTGGCGCATATAAGGTTAGGCGCTAATGGTGTCCTTCAATTTATTGAAGATGTCTCAAATGAACAGCGAATGGTTATTAATCTGAGCAGCGGAAACGTCGGCATTGGGACGACAGGCCCCCTATCCAAGCTTTCCATAGGCGGCGCCGGCACTGCAAGTGCTGATTTATACATAGCCAACTCAAACATTGCAACTATTTACCTCGATGGCACTACAAATCCCTCAGGCTCGCAGATTATTCTTCAAGGCAGAGACGCTACCGTTAGAACCACTACCTTATCACAGGACTCTAGCGGATTATTCACTATTAACAACAGCGGCACTGCGGGAACAGAGTTTTCAATAACGACAGGAGGCAACGTCGGCATCGGGACGACGAGCCCGACATCGCTAAACACTGCCGGGGCCCATGACACATTTCAAATTTCGGGCGATGTGGCGGGTAATTCAGCAGAGCTTGTATTGAAAGCAGGCAGTGCTTTCGCGCAAAGGAATTGGTCTATTGTAATCACTAATCCTGTATCGGTTGACACCCAGTTTGAAATAAGATTAAACAGAACTGCGTATCAAACAATAGATAAATCCGGCAACGTTGGCATTGGAACAACAAGTCCTTTATCAGAATTGCATATTGAATCCAGCGAGCCTGAAATTATACTTCATAATACACTTTCAGGGACAAATGTAAAACGGGCAAGACTGTATAGTGATGTAGCAGGTACATTTGTCATTGATGCGCCCAATGACGCATATTCCGCCATAAATGCAGTAATTATGGTGGCTAATTTATCGAACGGCAACGTAGGGATAGGGACGGCGAGTCCGGCTGCACTACTGCATGTAAGTAGCGGGGCTGACTCGCAAATCTTCGTTGGGCCAGCGAGTGATCCAGGCTGGACCGTGCCTGCAATTGATATAAGGAATGGTAGTGGAGCTATTTTTTCTAGGGGTGCTCCTATAATCGCCATGGTCGCGAATACGTATTGGGACGGCGGACCTAAGTATAAGTCCTCTTTTGGCGCAACCCGTTTCGAGATTGACGACACATCCATGGTTTTTGCTACTGCTCCCTCCGGCACCGCTGGCAATGCAATTACCTTTACAGATCAACTACGCATTGATGTAAATGGGCTGCAGGTTGGGGCTCCTACTGGTGGGGGAAAGGGCGTGGGTACAGTGAACGCTGTTGCAGTTTATGACGATAACGTTTTGCTCGCTGACTGGCTCTTTGACATGAATTATAATGGCAGTGTCTCTCCTGCACGTGCAGGGCGCCGCGTTCCTGCCGTCCTGGATCAAAAGGGTAATGTTACTTCGCCTGCTCGATTTGATGGCCCTCCTCGCGGGTCTCCCACAAAGCCCTATCATCGCCTCTTTTCACTTGCTGAGACTGCCGCTATGACTTCAGCCGAGCGACGACTTCCTTGGATGCCTACAGAGGCAGAGTTTGAGCAAGAGCGCCACGTTGGAGGGCTAATTTCACGATTATGGCAAGGTCAAGAACAGCAGCAGTTGTATCTCTTTGACCATGAGAAGAGGCTCGTGAATTTGGAACAGGTAACAATCGATGAAAACGGCAACGTCGGCATCGGGACGACAACACCT
>Ga0209542_10001524_pt1 | contig 54198 bp, 51 predicted proteins | sample RifCSPhighO2_01_FD_184028 | JGI IMG/M metagenome (GOLD analysis project Ga0209542, IMG submission 184028) | Soil microbial communities from Rifle, Colorado - Rifle CSP2_plank highO2_0.1 (SPAdes) (version 2) | ecosystem: Environmental > Terrestrial > Deep subsurface > Rock core/Sediment ... | reverse complement strand
CGACCTTCTCTAACCAAAACCATTTTCCCGTCTTTTTTAGTGCTGACCCAAGTTTTCATAATGGCTTTCCCATAATTTTTTCCACAAGAGGCGCAACTCCAACAAGTTTCTTTAGAAATAAATTGCTTGCCACCACAATTACGGCAGTTTTCTGGTTTTTTGCTTATACCCAATTCATCAAAATTAATATCAGCCATTTATCAATTTATTTGTAAAAAACCATAAAAAGCTATTTAATGGTCCGGGTTATTAGAATACTTTGTTTTTTTGGTAGTATGCAGTTTCTGTATAATTTCTTCAGTGTTTCTTTTTATTGCTTTACGGTTTAGCATTTGTTTTCATGAAGGCTACTTTGGTTGATTTGTTGTGTCCTTGTTTTGTCAAGACTGAGTTTGATTGTGTTCGGGTTAATGATAATTTTAACAGGGTTATTTTGGCTGTTGGTTATCCGCGGCAGATAAAAGAGGGCTGGCTAGACAGAATTGTTTCGAGCGAAGGAAACTTTGACTTGTCTTTGTTTGTAGAGCCTGCTTCTATTGAATTGGTTTTGGGCCAGTTAAACAAAGAGCTTGTAAAGCAGAAGTCTGATATGCTTGCTGCTGAGCTCAAGGGAATTGTGAATCCTTCGTTAAAGGTTCAATATGAGGACACTTATAATACGCTTCAGCGTTTGCAGGTTGGAGAAGAAAAATTATTTAATTTTTCCTTGTATGCGAATGCGCGTGCTTCCAACAAAAAAGAATTGGAGTTGTTGAGCAAAAAAATTGAGTCAGAATTTAACAGTGTAATGATTGTTCCAAAAGTTCCCTACTTAAAAATGCAGCCGGCTTTGCAATCAATTATTCCAATCGGGCAAGACAAGTTGCGTGTGCAGAGAAATATTCCAAGCAATGCTTTGAGTGCTTGTTTTCCTTTTACTAGCAGTTTTTTGAATTTAGATAATGAGGGAATAATGTTTGGCGTAAATGAATCAAACAATATTCCAATTGTTTTGAACCAATACAATTTTACAAATTACAACGGCTTAGTATTGGGCAGCTCTGGCTCTGGAAAAAGTTTTTTTGTAAAACTCTATATTATCCGAAATTTGTTGAAGGGAATGCAAACTTACATTATTGATCCTCAAGGAGAATACACTGATTTAGCACAAAAGTATGACGGGCAAGTAATCAATATTTCTCGCGATTCTGACACAATAATCAATCCATTGGATTTAATGGGCAGGGATTTTGGCGACAAAATTTTATCTCTAATGGATTTGTTCAAAGTAATGTTCGGCGAGCTAACAGAAGTGCAAAAGAGCATTTTGGACAGAGCACTAATGAAAACTTACGAGTCAAAGCACATTTTGCCTAATCAACCCGAAACTTGGATTGTACAACCACCAACGCTTGGCGATTTGTACAAGGTTTTGGAAACAGAACAAAAAAACGCTGGAAGAATTGAAACTCTGACTTACGATGCCTTGTTGAACAGGCTGCGAATTTATGCTAAGGGAAGCTTTTCGTTCCTCAACAAACCCACTTATTTGAATTTGGAAAAAAAATTAATCTGTTTTAACATTAAAGACATGCCTGCACAGGTCAAGCCTGCGATGATGTTTTTGATTTTGGATTTTGTTTACGAAAAAATCAAAAAAGACTATGAAAAAAAATTGATTGTTGTTGATGAGGCCTGGCAGTTGCTTCGATATGGAGAGCATGCGGAGTACTTGTTCAAGATTTGCAAAACAGCAAGAAAATTTGGCACTGGATTAGCAATTATTACCCAAGAAGTAAACGATTTACTAAACAGCCAGGCCGGCAATACTATTTTGGCTAATACTGCTTGGAAATTATTGTTACGACAAGAACCTGCAGTTATTCAAGAATTAACAGAAAAATTCAATTTGAACAAAGAAGAAAGAAACTTTATTTTAACTGCAAACGCAGGAGAAGGACTACTGTTTGCAATGAACGACAGAATCCCAATCAAAATAGTAGCTTCAGAAAAAGAATATGACATTATTACGACCAATCCAGAAGATTTGAAGCGACGACAAATTTTGCGCGAACAACTTTCAAAAGAAAGCGATTCTAACGAAGAAGTGTACGGAGTGCAAAAAAGTTATTACAAGGTCAGTGATTTGAATGAAAAACAAATCGCTTTTTTGAAGGCACAGGGTTTTGTTGAATCTAGGCAATTATTGTTAGAGCCTGGCGGCGCGTATAACTATTTGATTGGCTTGCAACCAGAAAACGAAGGAATAGACCACGCTTTCCTAGTCCAATTGTTGTATGAAGAGCTCCACAAGTATACTGATACTGTTGTTCGCTATTCTGTTCAAAAACCAGACTTAGTTTTTATAGCCAACGAAAAAAAGTGTGCAATTGAAATCGAAACCGGAACAGGCTTAGGCAACAAACAAAAAATAGAAGAAAAAACCAAAACACTACAACAATTTGACAACTGGTTCTTTGTAGTAACAGACAGCAAACTAAAACAAAGCTACAAACAATACGGAAAAACACTCGGAAGATTCGAAGTAAAAAAAGAAATAGAAAAAATGTTCAAAAAGGAATAATTTTTTGTTTTCATTGCCAAATATTTTATTGAAATTTTATCCAGTTATTTTTGAGTTTATTGTATCTATACAGTCTTGTTTTATTTGAGTGTTCTGGATTTGTTCGCACAGTGCCGCATTGTTTGTTTGGATTGCTTCGCGCTGTTGCTGTATGTCAGAGGGGCCCATATGCTCTGAACAGGGATACTCAATTTCTGCGAAAGTGCTTCCAACCGGTTTTAAATAATAGCATTTTTGATTAGACATTAGTCCAAAGCAATGCCAAGTCTGTCCGGCATCCAAAGCACCAAAAGAAAAAGAAGTATCTACAAGCAAACCAGAACATGTACAATCTCGACTAAAATCGGACAGTCTGCCAGGTCCATATTTACAAGGGCCTGATAAAAAAACAAAACCTAGGAAAGATACTACCACTACTACAAGCACTAAAATCAAGCCAAACAAAAGCCTTACTTTCATTTTTTATCAACACAACAGTATTTTATTATGTTAAAAGAAATAAACTAATATTTAAACTAGTGCTTTGCAACAAAATTAACTTTACTGGTTGCTCCAACCCATTAGTACATTGTAGTCTACACTAACAATCTTTTTTGTTGGTTGTGGTAAAATAGAGTAAGTTATATTGTAATCCACTCCAATTATTTTTTTTCCACCATATCCCGTAATCCAGTTTATTTTTGTGGGTAGCACTTCAAAAGTCGTTAACGTAGAATCTAATAATTGTCCATTGGAATCGTATACGTAAACAGTTAGTTTGTAATTGCCTGGGTTTTTGTTTTGTTCAGCCCAATAGGTTGAAATGGTTTGTGTCGTTCCAGCAAAAAGAACATTTATGTCTGTGTGCAAATTTGTATTATTGTCTTGGGGATCGGTAACTATGGCGTTCAGGTCTAAATTTGTGTAGGTCACTTCGGAATTAAAATTTGTAATGTTAGAATCAATTTTGATAGTTTCAGTTGAATAATAACTGTCTTTATCTGTTGCTAAACCACTAATGCCAATACTAGTAACTGCAACCAAAACACTTTCATTAAAATCAGCAGCATTAACAGAAGAAACAGTTAAAACTATTTCAAACAAGCCTAGTTGGCTTGGAGTAATATTCCAACTAGCATTGCTCGAACCTGATTCAAAAACATTTTCTAACTCTATTATTAGTGGATCTGTAGTGGAAAGCCCTGGTGGTAGGCTAATAGTTACATTTGAATCGCGTAAAGGCGCGTTTTGCGTTGTTACTATTGCCCCTAATGAGAAAGAGTTAGGATAATTTACTTCAAAAGGGGTAGAAATGTTTATGTTTGGTTGTGGAGAAACTTGTTGAATGTTCGTGTCGACAAAAATTGTTTTTATTGATTCGTTCGGATCGTTTGAACTAATGTTGATGTCGCCAGAATATTCGCCAGATAGTTGTAGAGTATCAATTGTTGCAGTAAAGGTTTGCGATTCTTCTGGTTGTAGACTTATTGGCAAAGAGATTCCAGAGATACTAATGCCTGGAGAAGAAGCTATAGAAAAAAGGTCTAATCCCGCGTTTCCGGAATTAGTCATGGTAAAGTTTGATTCTAGGATTCTTCCTTTGGCTTGTTTTCCTAAATTCCAAAGGTATGGTGCTAGTACTATGTTGGGCGCTTGTATTGTGAATGTTCCTGAGTTATTGTCTCCAGTTAACACTCCGTCAGTGGCAATAACTTTTATTTTATAATTGCTTTTTGGATCAACTTGGCTTATATCCCACGTGTAATTTGTATCGGTAACGTCTAATGCAATAGGACGCCAACTAGCGCCGTTGTCATTCGTGGATAATAATGAGTAACTTAAGTTGTTGCTATCTGTGTCTGTTGCAGTCCATTGTATTGAATTTGTATCCGTCCAAACATCGCCTTGTTTCGGATAAACAACAGTTACTGTTGGCGCAACAGAACTGATTAGTCTTTCAGCCTTTATATTGCCCGCATATTTTCCAACGATTTTATAAATATTGGAATTGTAATCTATTGTAAAATCAAATGCTGTTACATTAACATCTCTCCCCCAATTCAAGTCTGCCAAAAGTGGCGGTCCAAAATTAATATCTCGTATAATATTGTTATTGATATCTTGAAGTTCAATAGCATAATTTCCATCGGTGAGTCCAGAAGGATAACCATCAATTAAATAAAAAGGATAAAAAGTAATATCGCCATTTGCATCAATTAAACCTTGAATAAAAAGCACTTGGGGATCGCTAGCTCTGTTAGGGTCTAATTTTTTCAAAAGTTGAGTATATGCTTCTTTTGATGTCCATGTGAACGGCCCTGCGGATCCCATAAAAGAAAACCAAGTATCTGTTTGTCCTGGAGGTAAATAATCTGATTCATAATTTGATTGTTCACCTGTTTTTCTAGGGTCTTTATTGCGAACTGAAAAGCCGTTAATATCATCATTGCCTTGGCAATACTCTTGACCTGAACAATTAAGAGGAAAATTATTTGGGCAACCTCCCATTTTAGCTAATCTATTGTTTTGGTCAGTCCAAAAACTTCTTTTATATTCATCACAAAGATTATAAGTGTGCCCTAACTCATGAGATATTGTATCTTGATACCATTCATTTCCTCCTTCTATCAAAGCAGTTTTCCCTCCTAAATTAGACAGACCAACAGCAGAAACGCCACGTTGTTCAAACCATCCTGGCGGTACCAAGCCAACAATCCGATCAAAGCTTGTTTCTTTTGATAAGTTAATTGCTAGATCTATTGTCTGCAGCACTAAAGATGGCCCTAAAAACGGAGTACTGCCCCCAATAAAAGCAGAATTGAGTGGGAAGCTATTAGGAACTAATAGCGATTCACTTTCTATTATTGGATAAGTATCTAATATGTATGTAGAAAATAAGTTGGTATCGGCAAGATAAGCATCTGTGCTGTTATAATCAAATCTCAAAAACAATATTTTCAATCCTTTAGTATCCATGACATTTACATCTATTATTTTTGTGTTGTTGTTTTCGTTTGTTTCTGGAACTTGGTTATTATCATTAACTATCGCAGTTATTTGGTATTTTCCCGGTGTTGAATAAGGGTTTGGATAGAAATCTATTGTGTTGGAGTCGTTTATTGTTTCTGTTTGGTAATAGTCTTGTCCGTTATAGGTTAGTTTTGTTCTTAAAGTTGCGGGATTGCCAGTGTTTTTTACTGTTACTCTCACTACTGTTGCTTTATCAGTTACAAGATTTACATCTTCAACAACTTGAATGGGTTTTATTGATTCAATGTATAAATCTCCAATGTTGACAGTGTAAGCAATAGTATCTATTATACTACTTCCGCCCAACTCTGTTTTAATACTTAGTTCGTAATTTCCTGTTGTTGAAGAAGCTTGAACGGAAAAGCTATAAGTTCCAACGCTAATTACGTCTATGTTTTTTGTTGTCCAATCATCCGAGTCTTTTAACTTGTATTCTATTTGAGTTAATCCACTCATAGGATTACCATCTTGATCTCTTGCCATAAACTGAATGTTCATTGTTTGGTTTGGATAAAAAGAAGCTCCATTAATTGGAAAAATTATTTTCAATAGAACGCCTTTTAAAAAAGGATATGTTTGATTTTCTGTAATTCCCCATGTGTTCACAAAATCCCAGTTTGTAAAAGTAGATTTTTGTTTCATTTGGGTTGTTGTTTTTCCCGTTCCACAAGCACTAGTGCTCTTTTCTGAAGTTATTTTGTCCCAGAAAGAGTTACTACAACTACTTCCAGAATAGGCACGCCCAACTAACCCGCCAACGTAACTACCGGTTCCACTTACACGCCCCACAGAATAAGAATTGATTAAGATATTAGAATGGACTCCGATCAACCCGCCAACATACGAATTTCCACTTACAGTCCCAGCAGAATAAGAATTGCTAATACTACCAAGAGAATAATTATAGCCAACTAAACCACCAACAATATTGCCAATTCCATTTACAGTTCCAGTAGAATAAGAACTGTTTATAGTGCCATTATCACCATTACCCCCAACTAACCCGCCCACATAACTTCCCCCACCTATGCTTCCCGTACTGTTTACATTTCCTGCAGAATACGAATTGTTTATTGTGCCGCCTAAATTATAGCCACTTAGACCGCCTGTCCAAATACCTTTGGCACTTACGCCCCCTATAAAATAAGAATTGCTTATAATACCATAATAATTTAGTCCAACTAACCCGCCAATAGTATTACCATCTCCGTTTATACTTCCAGTTGAATAGGAATTACTAATTATGCCCCTATTAAAACCGACTAAACTGCCAACCTCGTTTCTGCCAGTTATTTTTGTATTTATTAACCCAACATTTTCTAATTTACCTGTGCTAGAGTAGCTAAATAAACCAACAGTATCTGCTGGAGAATCAGGAGCCACATATAAATTATATATTTTATGCCCATTTCCGTTAAAAGTTCCTCTAAATTGTGTTGATTGATTGCCAATTGGTACAAAACCAACCCCCACATTATAAGGGGAGATATTGCAGTCTATGTTGTTGCTTAGAACATAGTCTGCTGTTAAGTCGAATCTTATCGCGCTTAAATCATCGCAATTTGCTATTCCTATTTGGGGATCTAAAACAATTTTTGTAGTTAAAATAGATAAATCTATTTTGCCTTCCATCTCAACATCATAATGAACGGCCTCGCTAATTGGCATATCAAAAACAGCCAAGACAGAAGTTGGTTTTGTTAAATCAATTTTGTCTAAACCGACAAAGTATTTATAATTATAAAATTTCTTCTTACTAACTTTAATATATTGTTCAGTTAACCGAGTACAGCCCTTAACATCTTTATAGTCGCCTGTTAAAATATGCGATTCTTCATGGATTTCGTAAATGCCATCTGGATTTGAATCAGACATTAGATGCCCTAATTCATCAATACAACTCCAATCAGATATATCCATCACATCATAAACCAGATCATAATCTGTCGAATAAAAAAGTGTTGGATTGTATTTTTCCAAGCCGCTAAAATTTACTTTAAAAGAATCGAGATTATGCTTATCCTTGTTTTTTGTTAGTATTTCAACTGGAATTTCACAATGCCTTAAACCTGTTTCAAGATTATAAGTGCAATAACTATCAGAACGCTTTTTCGTATAAATTATTACATCGTCCGCCTTAGAATATTTATATAGTGCTCCTGCAATGTAATCTGAAACAACTTCCTCAGTTCCAGTTGAGAATTTGGCATAATCGGTTATTATGTCCCGACTAATATCCGGCTTTTTCGTTACTTCAGGAGCAGCGTGAACAAAAAGAGCGATCAAAAGAAAGAAAACAAAAACTAAAAAAAATTGTTTACCCACTAATCAACACCTTCAATATCCAACGCCACTCTTAAAAAAAAATTTCTACTGGTTTAGTTTGTCATCCGGTATGCTTAGCCCTTGTGTTATTGTGTCAATGTCTTTGTTTGACTGCAGGCTTGCAATGTTTTTCCGAATGTCGTTTTTGAATGCGACAAAGTTGTCTATTGCTTTTTTTTGAAAGAAGAGCATTGTATCCTGAATATTGCCTGTTTCAGCAAGCTTCTCCAAAATCTCGCCAAAAGAAACACTCAGAACAGCCTGAACATCTCTTTTAACATCCAGCGAACCAGTCAAATCATTCTTCTCAACCGAAAGGCACGAAGCGTATACTTGAACTGTCTGGGAAGCAAAATCAGTAATCACAGACTCATTTCTGCAATCTAAAGATTCTGCTTTTGCGTTCAAAACATCTACTTGCTCTTGCCCCAAAGATTGGCTTTCGGTTAAACTAAAAGCTACTGGCAAAAAAAGTAACAATGCCAAAACTAAAACTGTTTTTTTTATGTGCATTGAAAAACCCCTCCATTTGTTACACCACAATTGTATGGTGTGCCGTTTGGCGAATACATTGTCAAATTTCCATCCGCCTTAATCACTGTTTTCATTCCAGCAATATCCCCCGTATTGTTTACTCTGAAAAAATTCTTGTCAGCACTCGTGTTCCTGAGTAAAAAAGAGTCTTCAAAAGAACCCAAAACATAATCATCATCGTTTGTTGTTGTGTCTGTTATTGTTATGAACGGTTTTATGTTTGAAATTGTCGGGTTTGCAGAAAAAGTTTTTGCACCAGAAAAAGTCTGGCTAGTATTCAAAGTGCAAATATTGGTTATTGCAACACTGTTTGTTGGGCCATCTGCAATATTAGCAAAATAACCCGTTGAAAAAACCAAGCTAGCGTTCCCAACTGAACTGCTGCTAATTGGAATTTGTTGTTCTTCACCAAAAGAAACCGCCTGCCCGTCAGGAATCAAAATTCCTGAAGAAAAGAGCGCAGTAGAAGAAAAGATTTTCATTCCAGTAATAGTCTGCGTTAAGTTCCTGCTGATATCCAAGTAATAACTTTGCATGTTGGCATCGAAAATTCCCCAGGAAGTCTGCCAATTAGTATCACCACTGCCAAAAGAACCGGCAATATTCTCAAGACCAATCTGTCCCTGCCCACCCCTGAAATTGTTCGGACCATCAACAAGAGAACCATTAACATACAGGCACAGCCAGTAGTCTTGGTTGTAATTGAGGTTTAGTTGGTCTAAATCACCAAGCAACAGGTTGAATGTGCTGTCTTGAATAGCACCTGTGTAATTGTGATCGAAAAAGACTCCGTCCAAGCAGGAGTTTTGATCAGAAATCTTTACACCCAAATCGCCATTTGACAAGCCTTCTACTTTTCCCTGCAAAGACATTTTAGTAGGTTGCGAAGCAACAACAAAACCAAAAAAGATTAAGCTGACTCCAATTATTGCTAACGCTAAAAAAAACTTTTTCATTCAACCAACCCCCAAAAAATTCTTTTAGAGCAAAAACTCAAAAAGAAAAACCCCAGATAGCAGTAAATAGAATGAAGTTAAAAAGCTTTGCAGGAATACGACAATTGACTAACGAGCTGATTCTTGACAAAAAAATGTTTCAAAGCAAAAATAATGCTAAACTGCAAGTGTTGAAAGGTTAAACGATTAGGTTGATTGGAATTCAACCGCAGTTATATAAATCACTTGAGCTCACATAATATAGTTAGTGAGGGAATGTGCAATTTGGCAGAGAAACTATTGAATTGAAAAAAATTTTTGCTGGCTTGGCGCCGGGTTTTGGTTTGAATCACGCGCGTATTTTCTCTGCTTCGTTGCCAAACGAAGTCAAGACCGCGAACCAATTAATTGAAGAAACCGGCATTAATCAAGCTACTGTTTATACTGTTTTGCGTGATTTGCAAAAATGGGAACTAATCAGCTGCTCAAACACAAATCCTGCTAGCTATTACATTTCTGATGCGTTGAAGAGCTTTGAGAAGCAGGTTAAGAAGCTTGAGAGAGAGCTCGAAACCAAAAGAAAGCAATTCCAAGAACTATTGCTACAAAAAGATGGCAATGAACAAGGCTTTTTATTAAAAATCATTCCCGGGCCACAAACAAAGCTCATGGATATGACAGCAAAAAGACACATAAAATACAAAGAAGAAATAAACAAGCTGATAACTGAATTCCAACAAATAGCAAAAACAGCGCCTGAAAGAGAAAAACAGTTGGCTTGCTCGTACTATAAATAAGGGGTTTCAGCAAAATTCGTTACAGACTCAAAAAATCACTTGAACGCATTTACAACTTCTTCTAAAGTGTTCCATTTTTTGTTGGGGTTGAATTGAGAAGTATGCAAACAATAAAATATTTTTTTTGGTAATGCCCCTCCAAATTCTTGTCGATTTTCAATTTTGTCCCTTGCACGCCCGCCAAGGGTCATTATCGCTTTTGGTTGCAATATTTCTAATTCTTTTATTAAAAAATTTTTGCAATTTTTATATAATTTATTGTTGAACTTTTTTGGGGAGCAACAGGCTAAGTCAGTAAAAACAAAATTGTCATCGAGTTTTTTTGACCAATTTTCAAAATTTGTTAGGATTTTAAAACCATCTTTTTCATCAACTAATCTTCCTTCTAACCATTTGTTGTATTTTTGCCATTTATTTTTGTGTCTGATGGATTTAATAGCAACAGCCCAATTTTTGCCTTTTCTGAACTTGGGCGTTTCGCCAATAACAAAAATTCCTTCGCCTTCTTTGTATTTTTTGCCAACATAAAAAAACAACCTGTATTCGGAGAAATGAGAGTATTCAGGATTATTGCTACATTTTTTGCATTTATTTATTTCATTAAATACTTTTTGTAATTTCTTTTCTGTTTCAGGACTAATTTGAAGACTCATTCAAAAATCACTTTTTTTATTTGTTTATTTTGCTGTTTTTTGTTCTATAGTGTCGGGCAGACTTGTATCCATTTGCAGTATTCGCAGTTTTCTGTTGCAGCTGGCATTTTTTCTTTTAATATTTTTAGTGCTTTTTCAAAAATTTTTTCCGCGTTTTTTGTTGAAATATTGATTTTTATTAAATCTGTGTGAAAGATTACTTCGCCTTTTTCTGTTACTTTTGTAGGGTGATAAAACAGCAAGTATGCATAGTCTTCTGTTTCATAACCGTTTTTTCTTAACAAAAAATTGTAAATGTCCAATTGGTCTTGATAATGCTCGTGAGTGTCTTCTTTTAGTGGAAAGCCCCTTGTTTTATAATCCAAAACAACTAGTTTTTTTCCCTTTTGCAAAATATTGTCAACAGCTCCATGCACCAAATTGCCTTCTTTGTCCTGCCAACAAATTCCCTTAAAATTATTCCTCCAATCCTTCAACAATTCAGCATTTTCAAACAGCTTGATTTCGCCGGCAAGGTGTTTTAACTCGGGAGGCAGTTCTCCCTTGTCCCTAAAAGAATCAAAATGCTCCTTCAAAATCTTGTCCATTCCGCTTGGCAAAGAAGGAAAAATCCCGGAAGGCCGCTTAATTCCCTTATTAAACTGTAACCAAAAACAGCGGGGACAATCATCTAACAAACTTAAACTCGAAGGAGAAAACTTGTAAGGCATTCATTTCCCACCTTTTTCTGGTGGAAGTTCATTTTCTATTTTTTTGAATATTCCGCGTAGTTCTTCAATTTTGAGCGGGGTTTTTTTTGCATGAAGCATATCGTGACAGTTTGCGCAAACTAGTGCAATATCTTCTAGTGTTGTTTTGGATGCTTTTTTTCTACTGCCAATTGGTTTTTTATGGTGCGCAACTATGTATTCTTTTCCAAGTTTACCATAGACTTCTTCAAAACTCATGTCACAAACTTCGCAATGATAATCAGACTCGGATTTTTTTTGTTCAATTAATCCGCGATTTCGTTTTCTAAAGGAAGATTCGGCTCGTTGTAAGGCTCCCTCAAACCATTCCTTTTTTTCTGTTTTTTTTACGTTCTCTTTAATTTTTTCTTCAGCTTTTCTTTCTGCTTCAGCGATTTTTTTTAAGCGTTGTTTATCTAGTTCTAAAACCGTGTGGAGGTTAGCTTCAAGATTCACTTTTATTTTTTTATAATTTTTTTGCCAATCTACATATACAAAATGTTCCCATGGACTTTCAGTGCCTTTGAGTATCTCAGGGTCGTATTGGTAGACTCGCCTATTTTTTCCTTCTTTAATTTTTCCTTTCCCAACAATGTAGCCGCCTTGTTTTACATAGATTATGTCTTCCTTCTTCATTTTGTATGCTAATTTTTTTAAACTTCCCTGTTCTACTCTAGATTTTGGTTTTTTCTTTCTCCATTCTTCAGCAAATTCTTCTTCAGTTAACTTTGAGCAATCATCAACTATGGAAATAGTGTTTTTCTCGTAATAATACCCAATTGCGGCTATCCCTCTTTTGTAACAATCAGGCCACATTTCAGGGCCTTGGATTCCTGCTCTGAAAGACATTCTCCAATAAGTCAATTATTATTCCTCACTTGCATTTTTACTATTTTTTCTACATTTGGCCATTACTTTTTGTTATATTCTGGTTCCTCTAGCTTCCTTTTAGATCTTTTTGCTTTTTCTTTGAATCTTGCAATTGCTTCATACTCTAGATAAGCGCATTCGCCCATTAACCGTAAATCTTCAGGAGTGCGCATGGCCTTTTTCGGATTACATTTTATTGGCATTGCGCAAACAAAAAGGTTTTCCTTCCAGCTGTCGTAGTTTCCAAATTCGTTGTAAACTCTAATTCCACCGCTGTGCCATTTTTTACCGCGTATTGAGTTGTCAAACTGCGTCCATCGAGATTTAAGCTTTTGTAAGTTTGTCATTCCAATGTAAGAAACATCGTTGTAATTCGGTTTACCTTTCAAATTTTTGTTTGTTATGGAAATCATGTAAACTCCTGGAAATTCTGAATTTTCAATCTGGCTCCTATCTTTCCATTTATGCCAATTACAAAAACTCAATTTTTTATTAATCCTTTTTCACCCGTAAGGTTCTATACTAAATGAGAGTATTGTTATATTTAAAATAGATTTTTATTACTTGACCTTGTGGATTGTTTAACTAAGCACTTTGACTATCCTTTTTCCGCAGAAAACCTTCAGCAACAATTCAACGAAATGTTAATTAACCAGTTTGGATATTATACTATTGAATTGCTTTTGTAGCTAAGTGCGTTTGATTTTCTGATTTTGCACATCCTCTGCGAAATATTTTTTCCCTGCAGCCGGCGCTATCTGTTAATAAACAACAAAAAGCTTTTATTTCGCGGTTTCCAAATAATAAAAATGGAATTAGGCTTTTTATTAATTGGTTTGCTCTTTTTGATTCCCGGCCTGTTTTTGCAAAAGCCGACAGAACAAGAGCAAAGGCCAAAAAAAGGGCGCGAACTTTTGTTCCAAGCCTTGAAAATTTTGGTTTTTTTGTTGATTGTTTTTTCAGCACTCAATTATTTGTTTGCATTGGGCCTGCCATTTGATTTTATTCAAGATCCCGTGCTGTTGTATCTCACTGAATTTCTGGTTATTAATGCAATGGGAATTGCAGGCGGTTTTTTGCTTGCTGCGGAAGAAGAAAAAAGATTCAAAACAGGAATAGCCATACTGCTTGCAGCTGCCCTTTTCTATCCAATACTCGTTTTTGCATATTCAAAAAACATTGCACTGTCCCTGTTTTTTGGGTTTTACTCTGCAGTTTCGGTTTATTCTGCTACGCGAAAAAAAGATTTTTGGACCGAAATTATGCGCAGTGTTTTTTTGCTTATACCCTGCTTTGTAATAGCAGCAGCCATATCCTCAAACACAAGTAGTTTTATTGAAATATCCGCTATCTGGGCAGCACTTTATTTCAGCTTGAAAACTATATTCGAAATTTACAGAATGCCGCAAACTAAGAAGTAATTTTTTTTCTTTAGGTACATAATTTTTGCCATAAATAAAAAAGGGCAGTGCGGGAGGAGAGATTCGAACTCTCGAAGCCACTAAGGCACCAGCCCCTCAAGCTGGCGGAATTAACCGCTATCCGACCCCCGCGTACAAAGAAAATTGGGTTGGTTGTGTTTTTAAAATTTGCTTAATGCGAAAAAAAGGCTTTTTGAAGGGCTATTGCGCCGGCGAGGTTTTTTTTACAATTGAAACAACCTTTATCCAGAAATTGAGAGTTTTGCCCGCAAGGGAAGGGTTGAAATCAATTGTCGCAAAGTTAGCGTCAATGCTTTTCACTACTCCGTTTCCGGCCTGCGGAGAACTGACAGTCATTCCAATTGTTAACTTGTTGAAATCCGAAATCTTTTCCTTTGCAACCTGTATTATGAGGCTCGGGTCAGGGTTTCCATACGCATCTTCCGGCTTTATGGTAATATTTTTTTCCGAGTTGAGGTCCATTCCTAAAACAGCATTGTCAAAACCCTTAATCATCTGTCCCTTGCCAGCGGCAAATTCCAGCGGCTTTCCAATGCGCGCGCTCGAATCGAAAACACTTCCATCTGCAAGAGTCCCCCTGTATTCAACCTTTACAGTGTCGCCAACCTCTACAGTCTTTGACAAATCATTCGGATTCGGATTGTCCTGCACGCAGCCACCCAGAAAAATTATTGAAACAATGGCAATGAAAAGGATTGCCGGAAAAAATTTTTTCATTAAATAGTCTTAAAACAAAAAGAATAAATATGAAACAGGCGGAAAATTTTTTTTCATTCAAGGATTTCTTCAAGCTCTTTTTTCCATGCGGGGGAAACAATGCACAAAAAAACCAAATCCTTTTTTCCCGTATTGCGAATGCGCTGCCTTGAGTTCGCGGGAATAAAAACTGCGGTTCCCTTTTTCACGCGCGCTTTTTCGCTTTCAATTTCCATTATTCCGGTTCCTTCAAGTATGAAATAGAGCTCAGTGGTTTTCAGCCTGTGCCAGAGGGAAGATTTTCCCTGCTTGAGCCTTGCCTCTGCAATGCAGTAATTCAAATCAAGGTTGTCGTAAACAGGGTGCAGGATGGATTTTAGGGAGGTCTTGTCTCCCGCAATGAATTCCTTGCATTCTGAAAGATTGCGCAAAAGCAAAAAATTCACTCCATGAAAAGCGCGGGCTTTCCCGGCTTTGCCTTTCCCGCCTTGTTTTCGGGATCGTGCTTCTGCCTGTCATTAACAGCAAATACTTCTGCTTCAAGCCCTGTTTTTGCCTGAATCAGGGAAAGGTTTTCAAGCAGAAAATCCTTTTCAGGGGGAATGCAGTAAATGAAAACCTTCTGCGCTGCCTTGCCTTTTGTTTTCAGTATTTTTGAAACATTGTTGATGTCCTCAACCAGCTTTTCAAGCGCTTTTTCTTCCTGTTCGAATTTTTCATTGATTTTTTTCTCATCCGCAACAGGCCATTCAGCAGTTGAAATAAAACCCTTGTTGCCGAATTTCTGCCAGAGCTCTTCGGAAATATGCGGGCAGAAAACAGAAAAGAGCTTCAGAAAGCTTGCAAGAGTTTCTTTGCTTTCTGTTTCAGAGAGAGAATCGAACAGAGAGCGGATTTTTATTACTGCAAGGTTGTATTCGAAGTTTTCAATGTCAGAAGAAATTTCCTTTATTGCCTTGTTAATTTTGCTTTCGCTTCTTGCCGAACTTTTTCCTGCTTTCGCTTTTGAAAAATATTCAAATATTTTTTTCACGAATTTTGAGCTTCCCTCAAGGCCTTCGGAGCTCCAGGTAAAATCCCTGTCGGGAGAGGCAGAGGAAATAAGGTAAATGCGCAGAGTGTCTGCGCCGTATTTTTCAATCATTTCAATGGGATTGATTACATTGCCGCGCGATTTGCTCATTACAAAGCCGTCGGAGCCGTGCAGCATTCCCTGGTTGAAAAGTTTTGTAAACGGCTCTGAAAAATTCAGGAATTTTAAATCACGGAGAGCTTTTGTGAAAAACCGCGCGTAAATCAGGTGCATGCATGCATGCTCCGCGCCTCCGATATACTGGTCAACAGGAAGCCAGTATTCTGCAATGCTTTTTTCAAAGGGCTTTTTTTTGTTTTTGCTGTCTGCAAACCGCAGAAAATACCAGCTTGAATCCACAAAGGTGTCCATTGTGTCTGTTTCCCTCTTCGCATTTCCCTTGCATTTCGGGCATTTTACATCGAGGAAGGATTTGCTTGTTGCAAGCGGGTTTCCAGTTCCAAATTCAACTTTTTCAGGAAGCAGAACAGGCAAATCTTTTTCAGGGACTGGAACAATTCCGCATTTTTCGCAGTAAATAATTGGAATAGGAGTTCCCCAGTATCTCTGCCTTGAAATAAGCCAGTCGCGCAGCTTGTAGTTGAGAGTTCTTTTTCCAAAATGTTTTTTTTCAATGAAATCAGAGATTTTTTCAATTGCCTCTTTGCTGTTAATGCCGTTGAATTCTTTTGAATCTGCAAGGATTCCTTCTTCCACAAATGCTTCTGAAAGCTCCTCTAAATGGCTGCCTTTCGGCTGGATTACTATTTTGATTTGAATGCTGTATTTTTTTGCAAATTCAAAGTCTCTCTGGTCATGGGCGGGAACAGCCATTACCATTCCGCTTCCATATTCTGCAATTACAAAGTTTCCCGTATAAACCGGAACCTTTTCGTTTGTAACGGGATTAACGGCATAGCTTCCAGTAAAAGCGCCTTCTTTTTCAAGTTCAAGCGAATCCTTTTCGCTCGTGGATTTTATTTTTTTCAAAAATTCCTCTACTTCCTGCTTCTGCTCTTTTGTGACAAGCTCCATCAGCCTCGGGTGCTGTGCGGAAACAACCATGAAAGTAACTCCAAAAATAGTGTCGGGCCTTGTGGTAAAAATTTTCCAGCCTTCATTGTTTATTTTGAAATCAATGTCAATGCCGTGGCTTTTGCCTATCCAGTTTCTCTGCATTGCCTTTATTTTTTCCGGCCATTCCAGTTTTTCAAGCCCCTCAAGAAGTTCTTCGGCATAGGCGGTTGTTTTTATGAACCACTGCTCAAGGCTTTTTATCTGCACATCAGTATCAGGATGGCGCCAGCATTTTCCGCTGTGCACCTGTTCGTTTGCAAGCACAGTGTTGCATTTTTCACAGAAGTTTGCCGCTGCCTTCTTTTTGTAAACAAGATTGTTTTCAAAAAACTTCAGGAAAAAAAACTGGTTCCATTTGTAATAATCGGGTTCAAGCGTTACAATCATTCTTTTCCAGTCATAGCTTAATCCGAGAAGCTTCTGCTGGTTAATGAAATTTGCAATTGCCTTTTCAGTGTATTTTTTGGGGTGTTCGCCTGCCTTTATTGCGGCGTTTTCTGCAGGAAGCCCCAAACTGTCGTATCCCATTGGATACAATACATTGCAGCCCTGCATTCTTTTGAAGCGCGCACAAATGTCTCCGATTACATAATTGAAGGCATGCCCAACGTGCAGCCCTTCTGCGGAAGGATAGGGGAACATTTCAAGGCAGTAGAATTTTTTCTTTTTTTTGGAAAGCGCTGTTTCGAACAGGCCCGCTTTCTCCCATTCTTGGTGCCATTTTTTTTCAATCTTTGCAAAATCAGAAACCATGGCTAATCACTTTTTTTTATTATAAAGTAATTCAGGAGAAAAGATTTAAAACAATGGACAGGAACAATTTTTGCCGAAAAACAGGCGACAAGAAGATTTTTATTCTCAAAAAGCCTTTTATTAGAACATGAAAACAGGGCTTTTTCTTCTTGCAGGATTTATTCTTGCAGTTATTTTTCTAGCAGGCTGCACTCAGCAGACTCCTGCGCCTGTTTGCACGCAAGTGACTGCTTTTGGAGTTGACGCGCAGGGAAACTGCCAGCAATTCCCGACCTCCTGCCTTCCCGATGGCTATACAAAAGTTGACCAGTGCATTAATCCGTGTGCAAATGTTGCCTGTCCTGACAAGTGCTCGGGAACAACGTTTCTTTCAAACGGCCGCTGCGAATCCGGAGAATGTGTTTTTGATTCCGCAAGAGAGCTTTCAGTCGATTGCGGATACAAGAATTTTGACCTGAATGTCCAGGCAACCCTGCGTTCATGCGAATACAGCAGGAGCCAGCAGACAATGACTCTTTTCCTTTCAGTAAAAAATCTCGGCAAGCCCGGCCCGAAACCCGGAAGCAGTGTCTGGCTTGTGAGCCCTGATTTGAACAAGAAAATTTATCAGCCTGTAAATTATTCCTATAATGCCGGGCTTTCCTGGTGGCAGGATGTTTTTACAAGCAGGCCTTACAAGGGGCAGTTTTTTGAGGTTTTTTTCATGCCGCAGTTCGTTGACATGGATTACAAGTTTGTTTACTGCGAGCTTGAAAACAACGACACCGGCACTTGCAGCGAGCAGAACGGATTTGTATTGTATTCCGGAGACACTAATTCAGACTGCAATGTTATTTCCTGAAACTATTTTTTTTAAAGCTTCTTCAAAATAAAAATTTCTGTTTTTTACAAAACAAAGGTTTAAATTTCACTTTTTTTTATATATCTTCCTGTTGTTCATGCCCGTGAAAAAGTTTTCCGATGAAGAGCTGATGCGGATTTTAAGCATTGATTCAGGCACTCTCGCCCTGTTACAAAAAAAGCCGGCTTAAAGCACGGTTATTTCTGCACAAGGGGAACGGAAAAAAACCAGTCAAAAAAATAATTGCCCCTGTTTTTTTTCACTTATTTTATTTCTATTTAACGCGGGACGAAATTTGAACGCCTTTCTGTTAATTGTGCGTTTTCTTGCCGCAATTAAATGGCAGTCTATTTGGTTACTGCTTTGCGTGAAATTCTTCTGTGCTTGGGAATAAAAAGTTTTTCAGACACTGAAAAAATTAATAATGGCTGCGGCACTATTCGGCGGAATATTTTATTTTTTGGCTTGCAATCGCGAGGTTTTCCAGGGTAATCTGCTTCATCAAAACAGCGAATTTTTTGTCATCTCTCTTTTCCGAAAGCTTTGTAAGTTTCATGTATTGTTCAGAGAAGCCAATTGGAATTTTTATCAATGGAAAGCCTTTTTCCGCCAGAAACTTTGTGAAAATTGCTCTCGCTGTCCTGCTGTTGCCGTCAACAAAAGGATGAATGCGCTGGAACTCGTTGTGCAAAAAAGCAGCTTTTTCAACCAGTTGGCTGGCTGAAATTTTTTTTTGTTCCAGAGCCTGTTCTGTACTGCCAAAAAAACCAGTTAACAGTTCCGGAACCTGTTTCCAGTCAGGAGTCCTGAATTTAGGGTTTCCCTTAATTCTGACATTCTGGCGCCTGATCTCGCCGGCACCAGCCTGCAAGGAATTCATTGCAGTCCTGTGAAACTCCAAAACATTTTCAAGATTCAGCTCCGAATCTGAATAAATGAAATTGTCTATTGCCTTTTTGTAGTCAGTTACCTGCTGGGCATCTTTGAAAGGCTTTGATTTAGGGGGAATATGCTCTTTGATCAACTTCTCTGTTTCAGGCAAGGTTAAAGTATTGCCTTCCAGCGACAAGCTGCTGTGAATGAAGCCAATTTCGTCAAAATCCAGTGGCTTTTTTGACAACCGCTTGAAAGCAGAAAACTCTTTTTCTAATTGAGAATTAACTTTTTCCTCGTTAACGCAATCCAGAAAGTCATAACAAGCAACATTTGGTTTTCCAAAAAAATGCTCAACCAAGGCTTCCAAGAACTTTGAATAGACAATTCTGCAAACAAACGGTTTCTTGGACTCCACAACCACAAAACCGTGCCTGGACAAAACAGCCAATATTTTTTGGACTGTTTTTGGATGAAACGGCAGGCCTTTGATTGACATACTTTCCAGGCCCTTTTTTACAAAAGCAGCAGCTTTCTCGGAAATAATTGCATTATAATCAATGCCATTCTTAAAGCAAAAGTAAACAAGCCAGAACAGTCTCTTCGCGGGAACTGTTTCTGCTAAAGAATACTTTTCGCCATCTTTCTTAACAGTGCCGGCGGCCTCAAGAGCAGCCAATAAATTGTAGATAGAATTATAGAGAACGCTCTTTTTTCCCATCTTCTCCAGAACAGCCTTAGGGCTGGATTTGGGAAGCAGGCCAACAGTCAAAACAACATCCAGCTTGGAAACCATGCAATAAACAAGAACAAAACAGTTTAAAAACACAGCTATAATACACTAAATATTAATAAAAACTACATTTTTAGTGCATTATAGCCCTATTAATGGCGGTTATGCCATCCAAAATAAGCCAACGCGGGAAGTATTATTTGTATAACGCGGGGGACGAGATTTGAACTCGCGCTCCCTTTCGAGAACACGCTAACTGGCACCTTCTTTTGGCAACCTGCCTTTTCTTTTTAAGAAAAGGCGGCTTCAGTCCACCCCAAAGAAAAAACGCAAACAATAAACAATTGCCGAATTGCAGTTCTTTTTCTTTTGGGCAACTTACACTTTTCTTTTTCTTCTCAAGAAAAAGAAAAGGGCAGTTCCAGGCGTGCGCATTAGACCGCTCTGCCACCCCCGCATTTGCATTAAATTTAGGTTAGACAGGTTTTTAAAACTCTTTTCCCAAACAATGTCAAGCGTCAAACTGCTTTTATGTTTCTTTGCTTGACATTGTTCCAAGGCTTTTGAAAGCGAGCTTGCGAGCGCTTCAAAAGGCTTGTTTGGTTTTTTGCTAACAAAAAAACAAAGCTTTAAATATGAAGGATTCTTATTCTTTGCATGCGCTTCGCAAAAAAGTTATTGTTCCTGTTTTTTTTAGGCATATTTTTCGGCAGTGTTTTTGCCGACGGAATGGTAATAAGACCTGACAGCATGCCTTACAGGCAGAACTCGCAGCAGGCTTTTATAAATTATGAAAATGGAAAGGAAAACCTTTTCATAATTGTAGACCTGCGCGATGCCATTGCTTCCGGACAGAAGAATGTATGGATTTTTCCAATTCCCGCAGCTCCTGAAACAATTGAAATAAACAATTTGAAGGGATTTCCTGTTCTTGCCGGAAAGGAAATCCGGCAGCAGGCAACTGAAAATTCTCTTTTGTTGGAAGCATACATGGTGGCAGCTGCTTTTCCGCCGTTCGCAATTCTGCCTTTGTTAATGATGAGCGCAGGCTCTCCTGTTCCTTACGACGGCAGGGCAATGTCTGCTGCGGAGAGCGGCATTGCTGTTCCCGGCCTTATTATTTACCAGCACATTGACAAGTATGGAATTGCAACCGAAGTAATAAAGGCGCAGGACTCTGAACTTTTCAAGCGCTTTTTGGCTGCGCGCGGAACAAACCTTTCAAGCGATGCTGAACAGTTTTTGTCCGAGTATATGGGAAAGGATTATTCCTTTATTGTAAGCTGGATAAGCGACAGCAGTGCAATTGCAGGCAATGATTCTTCAAACAGCAGATATCCAAGTGATTATTATTACCCTTATTACGGCAATCCAATCGGGGTTTTCATAAAGTTTCCTTCGGAACAGATTTTTTATCCCTTGAAGCCGACTGCGTATTACGGTAATGACACTTTTCCCGTAACAATAAACATTTCTGGCTTCAAGAATGCGGATGTTTTTTCAAATATAAAGGACGGGACAACAATAGGGCAGTATTACCAGAAATTTTTGAGCAGAACTATTCAGGAAGAGGAAACAATGAGGGCTGTTTTTAACGGCAATCTGCCCGATTCACTGAATTATACAAGGATTTCAATCAGCAAGCCTGCAAGCTATTTCACGCAGGACCTTTTCTTTTCACCAAACGAGTCTGTTTCAGCGCATGCCCTGAATTTTGTAAACCAGACCTGGCTTTTCTGGATGCTGCTGATTTTCTTCTGCCTTGCATTTGCCGCGGTTTTCCTTGCAAACAGATTGCTCGGGCTAAACCTTGGTTATGCGGGCATGGCAGTAATTGCCGCGGCAAACTTTTTCAGCTGTTTTGTTGCGGGGCTGGCAATTGCCCTGATGAAAAAGGAAAAATTCGGGCTTAAGCCAAAAGAAGATGCCTTTGCAAAAAAATTTGTTTCGCTCATTGTTTTTGAAGCGATTTTTTTGGGATTTGCAATTGCGCTGTTCGCGCTCACTGTCCTGTTAACTGTTTTCAGCTAAAAAAGCGCGAATTGTCTTGCTGTAAGAATTACTGCAATCAGAATCGGCTGGTGCAGAAAATAAATTATGAGGGAATGCCTTCCGATCCAGCACAGCTGTTTTGCAAAAATCTTGTTTCCGAGTTCCCTGATTGAAAAACCCCTTTTTCCAAGAGGGTACAAATGTTTGCCTGCAAAAATCCCGAACAAAATTATTCCGAACCATGGAAGCAATGGAAAATAATCAAAGCTTGCAAAGTTCTGCGGTAAAAAGCCAAGCCATAAAAGCCAGGAAAATCCAAAGGCAAGAGACTGCAGAAAAATTCCCGCGATTATTACAATTGCCCCGAGAAAAAGATTTTTGAGTTTCCATTTCAGAAAAGGCTGTGCAATAATGATTGAAACTCCCATGAAATGCAGTACTCCGAAAACAATGAATTCCTCGGGAAAAAAAATCCAGGTTATTGCAGTGATTGCAAGCCCATAGCAGAAGATTCTTGCGCCGCGCAAAAAAAACTTTTTTCCAGTGTTCTCTTTTTCAGGGAGTGCGCGCGCATTGCTTATTGAAAGCGCTGTTCCCGCGAGAAAAACAAAGATTGAGGCAGTTATCCTTGCAAACCAGAACCAGAATCCTGCGGAAACAACAACTGCAAAGCCGGTGAAAAATGAAAGGTTAAACAAAAAATGGAAAACAACCATCATTATTACCGCGATTCCGCGCAGAAAATCTATTTCCCAGAAACGAGCCCGCATTCGGAAGAAAAATAGAACAAAAGGGAATAAAAAGAGTTTTGCGTTTTCTTCTTCTGGTTATATGGTGAAAATAGTTTTTTCAAAAAAATTTTTGGAGCACAAAACAGTAAACCATCCGGAAAACAGGGAAAGGCTCGATGTAACAGTAAAGTTTCTGCAGAAGCACGGAATGAAAAAATTCGAAAAGCCCGACAAGATAGGGGAAAGCGACCTGCTTGCGGTGCATTCTCCCAGGCTCATTTCGCAGATAAAAAACTTTTCACTGCAGGCAGAGGCGCAGTCAAGGACACTGCAGATAGACGACAATTTTTTCAGCAAAAACACATTTGAAATCGCAATGCTTGCGTGCGGCTCCGCATTGAAAGCCGCGCGCCTGTGCGGAAACGAATTTGCATTTTCGCTTGCCCGCCCTCCCGGGCATCATGCGGGAAAAGATTTTTTCATGGGCTTCTGCTATTTCAACAATATTGCGTTTGCAGTGAAAAAAATAATGGAGGAAAAGGGATTTGGAAAGGCAATGATTCTGGATTTTGATTTGCACCATGGAAACGGAACACAGAATATTTTTTTGCCGGAACAAAACGTTTACTATCTTTCCCTGCACCAGGATCCCAGCATTACTTTTCCCAACACGGGCTTTCAGCATGAAAACACAATGCGCATAAAGAATGTTGCAATTGAAGCCGGGGCAACAGAGGACACTTATCTTGAGGTCTTTGAAAATGAATTTTTGCAGTTTTTTGAAAGGGCTTCTCCGGATTTACTGGCTGTTTCCGCGGGCTTTGACATTCTCGGGTATGACACTGCTGTCGGAAACAAACTGAAAATTTTTGACACAAAGATTTTTGAAAAAATGGGGAAAATAATTGCTGTGAAAAAAGTGCCCTGCTTTGGAGTGCTTGAAGGCGGCTATGCGCTTGAAGCCATTGGAGAGAGCGTGTTTAATTTTTTAAATGCTTTCAAGTAATCTATTGTTGGTTTTTATGCGCATGCTGGTTGTTTTTTATTCCAAAACAGGCAACACTGCAAAGGTTGCGGAAAAAATAAAGGCCTTTTTTGAGGAAAAAAAAGTTTCAGTAGCGCTGCATGCATTGCAGCCGGTTAAAAACCTCAAGCCAAAAAAACTTGTAAAGCTTGAGAAAGTTCCCCTGAAGCCTGTTCCTTTTTCTTTGAAGGAATTTGACTGCATCTTTCTGGGAAGCCCGGTCTGGGGCTTTAAGGCGAATCCTGTCGCTGTTTCTTTTTTGAAAGGCCTTGAAAACCTGCAGGGAAAAAAATTTGTTTTGTTCCTTACCTGCCACGGCTTTACGGGCAGTTCAATAAAAAAAATGTCGAGCATTCTCGCGACAAAAGGCGCTGTTGTAATTGATTCTTTTGCCATAAAATCAGTGTTCTCTTCATTCGGGGAGAAGCAGGCCGAAAAAGCCCTTGATTACTGCGAAAAAATCTTTCTGAAAATGCAGAGCACAAAATAGGGCGGCCTTTAAAATCAGCGTTTTCTTCCGCGCTGCTGCTTCTTTGGCGGCTTTTTTTCTTCGGGCTTCCGCTTTTGCGGCTGCTGTTTTTTTTCCGGCTTCTGCTTCTGAGGGAGCTGTTTTTTTTCTTCGGGCTTCTGCTCTAAAATTTCGCGCGCAATTCTTTCAATTTCCTGCTGCTCTGATTTTGCAGCGGAAGGCTGTTCATTGAGCCTTGTTTTCATTTCGGAAAAAACATCCTTTGCAGCCTGCCTGTTGCGCAATAATTCGAGCTGGCTGTCTATTTCAATCATTTTTTCCTGGCTTTTATGGGAAATGCTCTTGTATGTTTTTTCGTCGATTTTTCTTTTCAAGTATTTATTCTGTGCCAAGTCAATCTGGCTTTGCAATTGCTGTTTTTCGCTTAATAGGCTTTTGAACAAATGCTTCTGCTTGGGCTCGACATCTTCAAGCTCTTCTTTCGGAACTTCCGGGGTTTTCTGCTGCTGCCGTGAAATCTGGGCATCAACCTCAATGAGTTCCTGCTGTTTTTTCTTTACAAGCGTGTTATAGCTTTCTTCTGAAAGCTGGCGCTTCATGAATTTTTGTTCCGCAAAATCAAGCTCCTGCTGGAGCTGCTGTTTTTTTTCAAAAAGCCCTTTTTCCGAGCGTTTTTTGAAAAAGTCAAAAAATCCCTTTTTGGGTTTTTCCTCTGGGGGGATTGCTTCCTGCATTTTAGAAATAAGAGAATTTCAGAATAAAAAGCTATTCTCTTGCTTATTTCTTTTTCCAGAGATTCGAGAAAAGCCATACAAGGCTTACTGCAAAAATAATTGTGGCAAGCAAAACATCGAGCATTACTTTTCTTGTAAGCACATCATAGAGATACATGAAGCTTGCAATCAGGACTGCGAGCGCAATCAGAGTCTGGAAAGTAAGGCTCAGTGTTTCTGACTGGTTGCTTGTATCCGGTGTTTTTGCGTCAGCCATAAAACCACATATTTTATGCAAAACAACTAATATAAAACTTTACTGAAGCAAGTTAAACAGTTAATTATAGTTATTTTTTTATATGCCTGCCTGTTTTCTTTTTTATTAAAGGGTGTTTTTTTTGGAATGCAAAAAAGCTTCGAATGCAAAAAACTGCAGCTGCACTTATGCCTGTGAAAAAAAGGGGCTTTGCTGCGAATGCATTGTATATCACAGGAAAAGGAATGAGATTCCCGCATGCTTTTTTTCCAAATCAGCGGAAAAAACCTTTGACAGGAGCATTGGTTTTTTCATTGAATCAGGCGGGAAATAATGCTTTTTAAACTCTTGATTAACAGAAATAATATATATTCCTAACCTGCTAATTTATCTTAACGGATTTTTGGACTCGTAGCCTAGTCTGGATAGGGCACCTGCCTTCTAAGCAGGGGGTCGAGGGTTCAAATCCCTCCGGGTCCGTTACGCTTTCCCTGCATAAAGTCACGAAATAGATTTAGAAATCCTCAAAGAAAAGAATAGCGGAAACTTGCTGTCAAAAAGAATTTATTTTGAAAAGACTAATATTACAAACAAGCGAAAGGAATGGAAAGAGCGGTTCTTATGAAGATAAAGTTTGAGGCACATGCTGAAAACCAGATTAAGGAGCGGTTGTTGGATAAAAAGCAGATTGAAGAAACTTTGTTGAATCCTGGCCTGATTGTTGATTCCAAGAAAAACAGGAAAATTGCGCAAAAAGTTTTTCAAGCAAAGGGCTTTAAATTTTTGTTGAGAGTAATATATGTAATAGAGAACTCTGATTTTGTAGTAATAAGCGCTTACAGAACAACGAGAATTGAAAAGTATTGGGTGAAAGAATGAGAGTAAAATATGATGCAAAAGCCGATGCGATTTACATTCGCTTCAGCGAAGAGCCTTATTTTGAAAGCGACGAAATAAAAGAAGGATTTATTTTAGACCTTGACAAAAAAGGAAAAGTAATCGGCTTGGAAATATTGGATGTTTCAGAAAACCTTCCAAAAGAAGCCTTTCAAAAAATAAGCTTTGAAACAATTCCGGCAAAAGCCATTGTATAACCAAAAAAATGGTCAAACAGGCGTTATTTTGCTAATTTTGGCGTTTGGTACGCTTTGCAGGCAGAAAAACACACCCAAGGAGAACAAATCCCTCCGGGTCCGTTTTCCCAAGGCTTTTGAAAGCGAATGCAGAGAGCGCTTCGAAAGGCTTTCCGGGTCAGTTCGGGATTTAAATACTTTTCATATTTCCTTAATATAGTGATTTTGTGGGCATGAGAGGCTTTCAGAAAAAGAAGGCAAGAAGTTCTCGAAGAAGTGGAATGCTCACGCAAAGGGCGGTTTTTCCTGTTGAACAGGTAGCCCCTCTCCGGAGAGCAATTAGCGAATTGCAGGCAAGCTATTCTAAAACCACTGATCCCGCGCGAAAAAAAGAGCTGGAAAAATTATTGAGAAAGCTTCGGGCAGAACTGAGAAAGCTTTAAGGAAAATGACAGAGTATCACAGCAATTTTTGCTTCTATTTTTTGCCTTAAAAACAAGTTTTTTAAATCCTTGTCAAAGGTATCCTTGTATGAAGAAGGCATTGTTTTTTGCTCTTGTTATTCTGCTTGTTTTTTCAGGTGCAAGCCTTGTTTCAGCAGGCTTTTTTCACAATGTTGCAACTGCCACAAAATGGGTTAACAACCACGTAAATGAAGTGAATATTTCCTATCAGGGAAGATATTCTAATGTAAACATTTCATATTCCAGGCAGCCGAACTATTACGTAACAAGCACCTATTACCGCGCTCCGAGAAACACTTATTATGTCCCTCCGCAGCCCAGCTATTACGGCTATTCACAATATACAGGCTATTCTCCGAGAAGCTATTATTATGTTTATTCGGGAAGCGGATACACATATTCAGGACCGGTAGTGGCTTATGATTAAAGCGCGCTTTTTTTTGCAGTAATTACTTTTTTAAAACCTGCATTCTTATTCTATACCTGAGAAACATGGATTACAAGGCAGAGCTTGCAAAAGCAGTTTCAAATGCGCTTCAAAATTTCAGTGCAGAGCAGATTTCGGCTTTTCTTGAAAACCCAAAAGATTCAAAGCTCGGGGATTTTGCATTTCCCTGCTTCAAGCTTGCAGCAGAACTGAAAAAAAATCCCGCGGAAATCGCAAAGGAACTTCAGCAGAAAATTGTTCTGCCCAAAAGCTTTGAAAAAACAGAAGCAGCAGGCCCTTACCTGAACTTTTTTTTGAAAAAGCAGAATCTTGCCGAGCAAACCCTGAAAATGATTTTCAAGCAGAAGGAAAAATTCGGGCAGAGCAAAGTTTCCGCCAAAAAAATCCTTGTGGAATATTCCGCGCCAAACACAAACAAGCCGTTGCATCTCGGGCACATGCGAAATGATTCAATAGGAATGGCTGTCTGCAATTCTCTGGAAACAACGGGAAACAGGGTAATAAAGGCAAACCTGTTCAATGACCGCGGGATTCACATCTGCAAGAGCATGGTTGCATACAAAAAATTCGGAAAAAACTCTTCTCCCGAAAAAGCGAGAATCAAATCAGACCATTTTGTCGGAAACTATTATGTGATGTTTGCAAAGGAATCAAAGGAAAATCCCGCGCTTGAAACAGAGGCCCAGGAACTGTTAAAAAAATGGGAATCAGGCGACAAGGCTACAATTGCTTTGTGGAAAAAAATGCGCGCATGGATCCTCAAGGGATTTAAGGAAACATACAAAAGGTTTGGAAGCGAATTTGACATAGAATTTTTTGAATCTGATTTTTACGGAAAGGCAAAGCCATTGCTCGAGCTTGGGCTGAAGAAGGGTGTTTTTGAAAAAAACTCAGAAGGCGCAACAGTTGCCTTGCTTGAGCCCGAGCTTCCGAACAAGGTTGTTGTAAGAGCTGACGGAACAAGCATTTATGCCACAAACGATTTGGCTCTGACAAAATACAAGTTTGAAAAATACAAGCTTGATTCCAGCATCTGGGTTGTTGGAAACGAGCAGAATCTTTATTTGCAGCAATTGTTCAAAATTTTTGAAAAGCTGGGATTTGAGTGGGCAAAGAACTGCATGCATCTTTCCTTTGGAATGGTTTTTTTGCCTGAAGGAATAATGAAATCGCGCGAGGGAAAGGTTGTCGATGCAGATGACCTGATGGATGAAATGGCTTCGCTCGCGGAAAAGGAAATCAAAAAACGGCACAAGGGTCTGAGCGCAAAGGAAATCTCTTTGAGAAAAGAAAAGATTGCGCTTGCGGCAATAAAATTTTTCCTTTTGCGGGTTGATGCAGCAAAGGACATTAATTTTGACCCTGAAAAAAGCATTTCTTTTGAGGGGGAAACAGGGCCTTATGTGCAGTATACTTTTGCGCGCGCAAAAAGCATTTTGAGAAAGGCAAAAAAAACTTCTTTTGAAAATGCAAAGTTCGGGCTGTTAAAAGAGCCTGTTGAATCAGGGCTTGTTTCCCTGCTTTCTGATTTTCCTTCCATTGTGCGGAAAACCGCGGAACATTTATCCCCGCATATTTTGTGCCATTTTTTGATTGATGTTTCCGAAAAATTCAATTCTTTTTACCATGCAGTTCCAGTTCTGCAGGCTGAGAACAAGGAGCTTGCTACAGCGCGCCTTGCACTTGTTGCAGCCACAGCACAGGTTTTAAAAAATGGCTTGGAATTGCTGAATATTGAAACTCTGGAAGAGATGTAGCGCATGGATTACACCTGGCTGATTTTTGCCTTGCTTTCCGCATTTACAGCTGCGCTTGTCGCTATTTTTGCAAAGATTGGTTTGCAGGGAATTGACAGCAATACTGCCACTGCAATTCGTGCAATAATAATGGCTGTTTTTTTGATTGCTGTAATTGCTGTGCAGGGAAAATTAGGGAATATCGGGCCTATTCTTGCGAACCAGCAGGCATTGATGTTCATTGTTTTCAGCGGAATTGCGGGCGCACTTTCATGGATATTTTATTTTCTTGCCATGAATTACGGCAAGGTTTCGCAGGTTGTTCCCATTGACAGGCTGAGCATTGTTTTTGCAATAGTTCTTGCGTTTGTTTTCCTGCAGGAAAAAATCAGTTTGCAGACAGGAATCGGAACAGCAATTGTAGTTGCAGGGGCAATAATCATTGCTTTGGGATAATTATTCGGGCTTTGCTTTTTTTCCCGCTGCCTTGCGGAAAATTCTTTTTACATTGGCATAATCCGCAGAGCTCCATGAATCAGGATTTTTAACAAGCCTGTCTCTTATGCCGCGCAGAGTGCCTTTTTCAACCATTCTTAAAGGTTCGGGATCGGAAGTAAATTCCCCGATTTTTCTCAAGTCTTCAAGCATGCGCCAGGTCATTGTTTTGTAATATTGCGGTGTTCTTCCCTGCTTCCGCGTTCTTTTCTGAATCTGCCTTCTTGGTTTCGGCTTTGGCATGCTAAACAAATCTTTTTTGTTTAATTTAAGCTTTTCCCTGTTTTATTCCAGCCTAACGCCTTCTTTCATGTTTCTGCCTCTGACTTGCTGGTTTTCGATTGCCCTGATCTCTGCCTGGAATTTTGAGAGCCGTGCCTTTCTTTCCTGAATCGCATCATTGAGCTCTTCCTCTTCTTCAGGGTAGAGAAGCCGTGATTTTTTTTTCTGGGCAATCCTTTTTTCCATGTTCTGTATTTCAACGCTGACTTTTTTTATTTCATACTGCAAGAGAGAAATCTCATCAGACATAATAACACCCCTATTAACAAAAATCAGAAAAGAATATTTAAAACTAACTTTAGGGCGTGTTCCAGCCGCTGTATTCTTTCCATCCGAGGGAAAGCATTTTTTGCGCGTCCGAAGAGCTTGTGCTGACAATTATTATGTCTCCGCGAGGGCAGCTGCATGCAAGGCATACAATATCCGAAACCTTTTTGGTTTCAAAGCTGAGAATCTGCACATTGTAAACATTGGAATAATATGCATGGACAAGTTCCTGTTCTGTCGGGGCTTTTATAAAAAAAATTCCGCCATTGGTATACCATATTTCCCAGGGATTTCCGCCGCATTGAATTGGGGAATAATAAAGAATTTTTGTACTGCCGGAATTCGGACTGCCATTCTCCAATACAAACAGGCCGTAAGACGCCAGCAAAGCCAGCAGCCCAAGAGCGAGCGCTATCCCGAAAATAAATCCCTTTTGCATAATCCCATCACTATACAAAAGATAGCCTGAAAACAATTAAAAACACTGGTGAATAGTTAGGAAAAAAACTAAAACGCCTATTTTTTTTCCTTTAGCTTTTTTTCCACTTTTGCAAGTTTCGGCCTTATTACGAGCAGGCAGTATGTATGCAGGGGATTTTTCTTGTAAAAATCCTTCTGGTTTTCCTCTGCAGGCCAGAATTTTTCAAGAGGCTTTATTTCAGTTACAATCGGCTTGTCGAAATCCTTGTGGATTTTTTCTATGAACTCAAGCACTTTCTGTTCCTGTTCTTTTGAAGTGAAAAAAATTGCAGAACGATACTGAGAACCGATGTCATTGCCCTGTTTGTTCAAGCTTGTTGGGTCATGCGCGGCAAAGAAAATTTCCAAGAGCTTTTCAAGAGAAATTTTTTCTGGAAAAAATTCTATTTTCACTGATTCTGCATGGCCGGTTTTGCCGCCTGAAACCTGTTCATAGGAAGGGTTTGAAGCCGTTCCTCCCGCATATCCTGAAACAACGCTTTTCACTCCTTCAACTCTTAAAAAAACTGCTTCTGTGCACCAGAAACATCCGCCTGCAAGGACAATTGTTTCCAGACCTTTCTGCTCTGCGGGAATAAACTTGAGGGAAAGCGAATTTACACAGTGGCGGATATTCTTCGGAGTGTATTTCTCGCCCTGAAAAACATGCCCAAGGTGTGCGCCGCAGTTTGCGCACTGGATTTCAGTACGCATTCCATCCGCATCGGGAATTCTTTTTACTGCGCCCTTTATTTCATCATCAAAGCTCGGCCATCCGCAGTCTGAATCAAACTTGTAATCAGACTTGTAAAGAGGTGCGTTGCAGCGCCTGCAGGCATAAGTTCCGGGCTCAAAATGCCTGTAGTATTCTCCGGAAAAAGGCGCTTCTGTCCCTTTGTGCACAATTATTTTTTCCTCTTCCTTTGAGAGCCTGTTGAATTTTTTCCCCCGCATAAAAAAATAATGTGCAAAATTGGTTAAAAAAGAATTGTTCTGCTTTTCGCAGAACTGGCAAAAAAAGCCAGGGGCTATGGTTTTGATAGTTGTTTTCTTTTTTCTTTTTCTGGCGCAGACAAATAATTTTCGTTTGAAACAATTGTTTTTCCGATTTTTTGTTCCGCTTCTTTTCTTGCATTGCCGGCAACTTCGCCGCCTTCTATGGCTGCTTTTTTGCAGCCGTCAAGTTGTTCCAGGCTTTTTGCGCGTGTTATTTCTGTTGTTACTTTTTCTCCAAGCATATTAAAGATTAGTTCAAGGTCGTTCATGTGGTCGCGAAGGTTTTGTTTTCCAAGGCTTTTGAATTTTTTGTATTCTTCAATTGTTTTTCCAAAAGTTGCAAAGCTGATTTCATTAGTCAGAATAGCAAATTCTTTTCCTTCCCCTACCCCTCTTTGTTTCCATTCATCTGTTAATTCCTGCCTGATTGCAATTCCTCTCAACCTTTTTTCAATCCATTCTTTTGAATAGCCCTTCTGTTCGTAAATCTGTTTCATGCGTTCCTGTGCAAGCTCGGGATTCTGAATTTCTTCCACGCGCTCATATCCTACTTGTGCAAGCCATAACTTGAAGGGTTCTGCCTTGGGGGAAGGAATTGATTGAATTAACCTAAAAGCCCCTTTTGTATTAGTACAATTAATGGTTTGTGTTCCGCCCGAAGTTTCTATCTTAAGGGGGGTGACAATTTGTCCCCACCCTTTGTTTAATTCAGAGTCTCTTTTTCTGATTTTTTTTAAATAATCCGAAGCATTAGGTGTATTAGTTAATGCCTCAACAACATCTGCTATTGCAAAAAACCATTCACTGTTATGCCAAACTTTTCTAATTTTTGTGCCTTGAAAAACAACCAATGCCTTTTCAGGATCCATAAAAACAACTCCCGAACATCCAATCAGAAGCAATGAGCCCGCAATAAGAAAAACAGTTTTGTTGTTTAAAAACACTGCGAAAGCAGGTTTCCACTAATCCAATAGAGAGGCGTTTGAATGCCCTCAAATCAATCCTTTTTTCTTGAGCACTAAATACGGATAACCTCTTTTGTCAGGTTCAATGTTTCCAATGCCGAGTTTTTCCGCGAATTCAAACAGCTTTTTCCTTGTTTCCTCAATTCCGCCAAAATCCTTTTTTGCTTCTATTTCAATGAAAAACCCGCTGTCTTTAAGTTCATCGAGCGCTATTTCGAGTTCATTGTTGAACAAAAAAGTCGTGCGCTTTTTTTCCACGCGCACGAGCTTTTTGAAATTGAGTTCTGAAAATACTTTTTCCATTGCTTCGGCATTGCTTATTTCAGTTTCAAACTCATTGCAGTGCGAATGGATTTCAACATTCTCGGGAAAAAAATGCTTGTAATTCAAAATAGCCTTGCTGCCCCTGCGCCGTATGCTCAGCCATTCGAACGGAAATTCATGCTCGAGGAAATTTCTGTGTGCCGGAACAAAATAATCATCTGCCTGTTCAGAGGTTTTTTCAAATTTGGCAATCTTTTCCAGTTTGGCTTTCACTGCAAAAAAATCCTTTTTGGAAACAGGAAACTTCAATTCTATTTCTTTATCTTGCGGCATGTTATTTCTCCAGCACTGCCTTTATTCTTCTCACGCCTGCGCTGACTGCCTCTTCCTTAATGATTCTGAATTTTCCAAGTTCGGAAGTGTTTTTTATGTGCGGCCCTGCGCAGACTTCCTTTGAAACACCGCTCACTGTGTAAACAGAAACCTTTTCCGGAACATATTTTGAATCGAAAAAAGCAAGCGCACCAGCCTTGCGCGCCTGTTCCAAAGACATTTCTTCTCTCTGAACGGGAATTTTTTTTGCAATTGCATCATTCACAAGCACTTCAACCTTTTTCAATTGTTCATCAGTCAGTTTTTCAGGATTGGAAAAATCAAAGCGCAGGCGTTCCGGAGTAATGTTCGAGCCTTTTTGCTGTACATGCACTCCAAGGACTTTTCTCAGGGCAGCGTGAAGCAAATGAGTTGCAGTGTGCAGGCGCGTTGTTTCAACGCTCTGGTCCTGCAAGCCTGATTTGAATTTTTTCTCGCTTCCCTTTCGAGAGGCTTCCTGGTGATTTTCAAATTCCTTTTCAAACTCTTCTTTGTTTATTTTCACGCCTTTTTCCTTTGCAAGCTCAATAGTCATTTCAAGTGGAAATCCGGATGACTGGAAAAGCAGGAAAGCGTCCTTTGCGGAAATCTTTCCGTTGTTCTGCCTGAAAAGCCTTTCAAATTCCTTTGTTCCAAGCAATAATGCCTTGGAAAACTTTTCCTCTTCTTTTTCAAGCTCTGAAAAAATTGTTTTTTCATGCTCTTTCAGCTGGGGCCATTCTCCCGAATAAGTTTTCACAAAAATTTTTGCAATGCGCGCGCAGAAATTTCCTTCAATTCCAAGAAGCCTTGCGTGCCTCACTGCCCTGCGGATAAGCCTGCGCAAAACATATCCCTGTTCAACATTGCTCGGGACAATTCCCTTTCCTTCCGAGAGAATGAAAACAGCGGCGCGCAAATGGTCAGCAATAATGCGCTTTGATTCTTCAGGATTTTTGTTTTTTGAAAGCTTTGAAATTTCTTCCATTGCCGGCTTGAACAATTCTGTTTCAAAAACATTTTTTTTGCCTTCAAGCAGTGCAATTGTCCTTTCTACTCCCATTCCAGTGTCAACGTTTTTCTGCTTCAGAAGCTCGAACTTTCCTTCCGCTGTTTTATTGTACTGCATGAAAACATCGTTCCATATCTCAAAGAATTTTCCGCAGGAGCAGCCCGGCTTGCATTCAGGAGAGCATTTTTCCTTTCCGGTATCTAGGAACATTTCAGTGTCTGGCCCGCAGGGGCCTGTTTTTCCCGCCGGCCCCCACCAGTTGTCTTTTTTTGCATTGAAAAAAATCCTTTCTGTTGGAATTCCAAGCGATTCCCAGACAGAGGCACTTTCAGTATCGCGGGGAGCATCCTTGTCTCCTTCAAAGCAGGTTACAAACAATTTGTTTTTGTCAAAGCCAAGCCATTTTTTGCTAGTGAGAAATTCATGGCTCCATTCAATGGCTTCTTTTTTGAAATAATCCCCGAGAGACCAGTTGCCGAGCATGAAAAAGAAAGTCAAATGAGAGGCATCCCCCACTTCTTCAATATCGTCTGTGCGCAGGCATTTCTGGTTTGAAGCCAAGCGCTTTCCTAATGGGTGCGATTGCCCAAGGAGGAAGGGAACAAGGGGATGCATTCCAGCTGCAGTGAACAAAACAGTCGGGTCGTTTTCAGGAATAAGCGAAGCGCTCGGAATTGCAGAGTGCTTTTTTTCCTTGAAAAATTTGAGGTATGCCTCAACAAGCTTTTTCGAGTTCCACATAAAAAAAACCAATTTGTCTTGGATTGCTGATTTATTTAGAAGGGAAAACAATTAAAAAAACAGCATTCTGCGCAGGGCTTCCTGTACCTTCAGATTATCTTGAGTTTTTTTCCTACTTTTTCAATTGCCGCGAGCGCCTTGTCCAGATCTTCCCTTGTAAGCAAAGCGTTTATCTGGGTTCTCAGCCTTGAAAGCTCTTTTGCAACCATTGGAAAAACAATAGGAGTTACAAAAATGTTTTCCTCTTCAAGGAGAAGCCTGCTGAATGTTTTTGCGGATTCAGGGTTTCCCGTAATTATTGGAATAATCGGAGTGGCGCTTTTTCCAGTGTTAAAGCCAAGCTTGTCAAGTTGTTTTTTGAAATATTTGGTATTTTCCCAGAGCTTTTTCACGTGCTCTGGCTCTTTTTCAACTATTTCAATTGCAGTAATGCATGCAGCCACTACTCCGGGCGGGAGAGCAGTGCTCAAAAGCCATGTCCTTGATTTGTTGTATGCAAAATCAATGAGCGCTTTTGAACCTGCAATTGTCCCTCCAAAAACTCCGAAGGCTTTTCCTAAAGAGCCGCCTTCAATGTTTATTTTTCCCTGCAGGTTGAAATGCGCAACTGCGCCTTTTCCGTTTCCCAAAACTCCTTCGCCATGGCAGTCATCAATGTATGTGAGCGCATTGAATTTTTCCGCGAGCTTTACTATTTGGGGGAGGGGCGCAATGTCTCCGTCCATTGAAAAAACACTGTCAGTAATAATCAGCTTTGTCTTGAATTTTTTTTCCTCTGCTTCTGTGAGAACTCTTTCAAGGTCTGCAACATCGCAGTGCTTGTAAACGGCTTTTTCCGCCTTTGAAAGCCTTACTCCGTCAATAATGCTGCCGTGGTTTAACTGGTCGGAAATTATAATGTCTCCTTCTACTGCAAGCTGTGGAATCAAGCCGGAGTTCACTGCAAAGCCTGTCTGGCAGAGCAGAGAGGCTTCAACGCCCTTGAATTTTGCAAATTTTTTTTCGAATTCATACTGCAAAGAGTTTTTTCCCGAAAGAACCGGAACAGCGCCTGCCCCAACGCCCCATTTTTTTGTTGCAGTGCACATTGCCTCAATCATTTTTGGATGCGTAGCAAGCCCGAGATAATTGTTTGTGCACATCATCAAAACGTTTTTGCCGTTTACTTTTGCGTGCGGCTGTGAAGAGCACTGCAGTTCGCAGAGATTCCATGCAAGGCATTCTTTTTTCAGTCTTTCAACCTCTAAAGCCATGAAAGATTCGGGATTTTCCATTTTTACAACCTCACTCTCGGATTCCGAGCTTTATTCTCAGTTTTTCAAGCATGTCAATAGTCATTTTTTCAAGATTATACTCGTGCTTCCAGCCCCAGTCTTTACGCGCTTTTTTATCATCAATGCTTTTAGGCCAGCCGTCAGCAATTTTCTGCCTTGAATCAGGCACAAAACTGCATTTGAAATCCAGGATGTGCTTTTTGATTTCTTCCGCAAGCTGTTTTGCGGAAAAGCTCATTGCGGCAAGATTATAGCTCAGCCGAGTCTTGATTTTTTCTTTCGGCGCATCCATTATTGAAATTGTTGCTCTAATTGCATCAGGCATATACATCATTGGCAAAACAGTATCCTGCCTTACAAAGCAGGTGTATTTTTTATTGCGGAGCGCTTCGTAATAGATTGCAACTGCATAATCCGTTGTCCCTCCGCCCGGCTCTGTTTTATAGCTTATCAAGCCGGGGTATCGCACGCTTCTCACATCAACCCCGAATTTCTGGAAATAGTAATTGCACAATAACTCTCCTGAAGCCTTTGTTATTCCATACATTGAATTTGGATTGAGAATTGTTTCCTGTGGAGTGTTTTCTTTCGGAGTGCTTGGGCCAAAGGCTGCAATCGAGCTCGGCCAGAAAACCCGTAAAGAATGTTCTTTTGCAAGGTCAAGGACATGCTTTAAGCCTTTCATGTTTATGTCCCATGCAGCATCGGGTTTTTTTTCTCCTGCTGCGGAAAGCAATGAAACCAAGTGATAAATAGTTCCAATGTCGTATTTTTTGACAATGTGATTGAGGGTTTCTTTTTCTGTAATATCGCCTTTTTCAAAAACTTCAAGGTGTTTATTTTCAAGGGGTTGGTTTAAATCGAATCCGATAATGTTTTCCCTGCCAAATTTGCGCGCCAATTCTTCTACAAGGTCTGTGCCGACCTGCCCTGAACAGCCCGTTACAAGGATTTTGCCCATATGGCTTTTCTCCAGCCTGCTGTCCTTAATGAAGAAGGAAAATCTTTTAAGTGGATTCTTTGGGAAATTCTTCCAGATAAAGTTCGGTAGCTTCTTTCAGGTTGGAAAGCGCTTCTTCAATGCTGTGCCCCTGGCTTACAGTGCCGACTTCCGGGCACTTGGCAATATACATGTCCTCTTCTTTTTGAATAATTGCGGTTCGAGAATAAGAATTCATAAAAAAAATGCCAAGCAGTGGGTAGTAAGCCGGCTTCTGTTTCAGCTTGCATTCGCCTAAGCGGCTCAAAGGCCTTGCACTTCCCCATCAGTGAAGATGGTTTCAACCGCAGGCGCGTTTCATCTTCAAACCGAAGCTTGAAGTATCGTTTCTGTTCCCGCGGACTTCCTTTCAGAAGTGATTTTGTTTGAAGTGGCCGGACTTTCCTCAGCTGCAATCCGAAGATTGCTACCGTCGGCAAGCCTCCCACTACTTGACAAAAAACATTATGTATAGAAGAATTTTTAAAGCTTACAATTTCTGCCTATCTGCGCTTTCCTGCCCTGCGCTTTTTCGCTCTTTCTATGAGCAGGTCAGAATATTTTTTTGGCAAAACAACACGCACAGGCATTTTTGCAAGCTGTATTTTGCGCGAATTGAGAATGTCGGATGCGCGCAAAAATTTCTGCAGCCGCTTTTGCTGTTTGGCAGACAGGCCTCTGCCCAAAAGCCCCTGTCTTTTTGCCTCTTCCAGAAGCTGCATTGAGGCGGCATTTATCTGCTCAATTGTCTTTGCATGGCGGATTATGTCAACTGCGCGTTTGTGCATAAAAAAAACCTTTTTCTGTTCAACTGCCTTCTTCAGTATTATCTCTGCTCGGGAAAATAAAAGGATATCTGCCTGCAATATTCTAAATGGAAAACAAAGCTTTTTATTCAAAAGAAGCCTTAGTTTAAACGGTTAAAATGCAGTTGAAACCCGAAACATACTGGAAAATCTGCTTTGCGGCTTTGCTTTTGCTGTTTGTTTATTCCTTCTATGGCTCAACTGTCATGGCTGTCTACTACAATGCCATGCCATATTATTATTTTTATTCAATTTTTTCAATTGCCTATGCCATTTTAGCAAATTTAGTGCTTTTGTCCGCGCTTTTCTTATTTTTTTTGAAAAAGAAAATCGGCTTTTATCTTGCATTGGCTTACGGGATATTGTTTGAAATAATAATACCGCTTGTTTTCTGGATACAGATTTTGGCAGAGAGCATAATGATAATGTCTCTGACTGGTATCATAGGGGCTTTTTTGGGTTATGGGAGCAGTTTAATTCTGCCGTTTGCATTCGGGATTATTATCGCCTTTTTGGCATGGAAAAGCAGGAAGGTTTTTGAAAATGCAAAAGAGCCCGAAACAAAGACTTACTGGAAAATTTGCATGCTTCTTTTGGGCCTATTTTTCATTGGAAACATAGTCGCGCTTGCAGCGGATTTGATTAATTACACATATCTCGATTCGCTTATCCTGTCTGCTGCTGGGTTTATAGTTTCTTTGCTTGCGCTGATTTTGTTTTTCATAAAAAACAAAATCGGATATTATCTGGCGCTTGCTTTTTCAATAGTGTTTCCGATAATCCTGACAATTACATTCTGGATACTGCCTCTTTTTGTTTCATGGCAGGAACAGGTCGGATTAGGCTCCTTGGGCATTGATTTTGTCAGGATTGCAATAGCAATCATACTTATTCTCTGCATTGTAAAAAGCAAACCGCTTTTTGAAAAATGAGGAAGCAGTTAGCTGATTTACATTACCCTCACTAATTTTCCGCTTTTTTTTGCGCTGCGGAAAGCCCACTGCATGAACAAATATGTTCCCAGCAGCCATGCAATTGTAGTGATTATCAGCGCAACCCAAGAGAATTCTGCAAGCCCCAGAGAAGCCTTTATCAAATTGAATGCGTGCGCGCTCGGAAGCAGCAATGCAATTGCCTGTACAGGCAACGGAAGGAAAGAAATCGGATAATAAACTCCTGAAATCAAAACAGCAATGTCAGGAACAGTGTATGAAAGAGAAAATGAATCTGAAGCCATTTTGAACATTAATCCAAGTATGAGCATTCCAATGGAAATTCCGAATAGGAAGAGGAAGAAGATTGCAGCCATAAAAACAGGAAAGTTTGCAAAAGAAAATCCGTATAGGAAAACAGCAATCAAATAATACATTATGAAGACAATGAAAAATTTCATTAGCGCGCTTATTGTTCCGCCAAGGACTATTTCAATCGGCTTTATCGGAGTAATAAAAAAATGCCCCAGAGAGTTTGACCAGTATTCCTCCATGTAAAGAGTATTGATTTCCATCAACGGATGGTAAACCGCGCGCCATCCGATTAATCCCATTATTACTACTGCCAGAATTCTCGGGTCTGTTTCCAGATAGCTTGCAAAGATTGTAATTGAAAAAAACAGTATTAACGGCCAGAAGGTTACGTCAAACCATCGGAAAGGATTTTTGAACAGCAGCTTGAAATTCTTGTATGCCTGGCTGTAGGAACGCGAAAAAAATTCATTTTTCATCCTCGTCTTCCTCCAGGCTTTTTCTTGTAAGGAACAAAAAAACATCTTCAAGCGAAGCGCGCGGCTTTTTTGCGAGTTTTTTCAGTTGCCTTACTGTTCCGAGCGCAATTATTTTCCCCTTGCTTATCAATGCAACCTTGTCGCACAATTGTTCCGCCTCAATCATGTAATGCGTTGTAAGCAGAATCGTTAAGCCTTTTTTCTTTAACTCTTCAATAAGCTTTCTTATTTTCAAAGCGCTTTCAACATCTAATCCGACTGTAGGCTCGTCCATGAGCAATACCTTTGGGGAAGAAAGAAGCGCTTTTGCAATGTAAAACCTCTGCCGATATCCAGATGAAAGAGTGTATGCGAGCTGGTTTCTTTTTTCCAATAACCCGCTTAGAGTTAAGGCATTTTCAATTGCCTTTTTTTTGTCTTTTACAGAATAGAGATATGAATAATATGTCAGCAGTTCTTCAACTGTCAAGCCGCGCAATACTCCCGCAAAGCCAGTAACTAAATTTATTTCTCCAATTACCTTGTCGCGGTTTTTCTGGACGTTTGTCCCGAAAACTTCTACGGAACCAGAATCTAATTCTATCAAGCCGCAGATTGCTGAAATCAAAGTTGTTTTTCCCGCGCCATTCGGCCCCAGCAGCCCGAATATTTCGCCTTTTTTTATTTCAAAGGAAACTCCATCCAAGGCTAGGATTTTCTCCTTTTTCTGGGAAAAAATCTTTTTGGCATTCTGGACAGAAACAGCACTAGCACTCATAAAGACAGTTGGTATGCAAAGAGAATAAAAAACTAAAGCACCTTAAAAAATCAGTATGCCATTTTTTGTTTATTTGCTGTGTTGCAGTGATGGTTCTTTTTATTGCGGCTGGACTAATGACATTGAAAAAAGAGTCCGTGCGCACAATCAAGGGAAAGCGAGCAAATATACGAAGAGCCGCAGACCTGTGAGGATTGTTTATTTTGAAAAAGCTAAAAGCAAGTCAGGTGCTTTGAAGAGAGAATATCAGATAAAGCAGTTGACGCATAAGCAGAAAGAATTATTATTTAAAAGGGGAAAAAAGATTGCAATCCGGCAAGCAGTGCAGATTTAAGAAAAAGTATTTTGAAAAAATAGCAGAAGAAACAATAGTGTTTTTGTTTACTTGGCTAAAAAATACTTGAAAGCCGGCATTACTTCGACTTTTCCTTTTTCTTTTGTTTCTTGATTTTGTGTTATGATGTAGCCTTTTTTTGCCTTGAATTTTTGCATGAACAGTTCAAGGCTTTTTGATTTTGTTTCAGAGAGCTTTACTTCTATTGGAATCAAGACTGGTTTTGTGAGGATTATATCCACTTCGTTCTTGTATTGGTCTCTCCAAAAGAACTCGGCATTGAGGCTGTTGGCTACAATGCATTCCAATACTTTAGATTGGGATATAGTATCTTCCTTGAAGGTTAGTGCCGGCGATAGTATTGTAGGGTAATATTTTTTGAGTTTTCTTTCAACTTTCCTTTTGTTTGGGGAATAATTGTACAGTTTTCTGATTAGAAATGCTTGTTCAAGGAATGAGAAATAATTTGAGATTGTTTGGCGTGTGGTTTTGAATTGTGACGCCAGGGTTCGCATGTCAATCATTTGGCCGGGCTCTTCCATGAGAAGTTTTAACAATGATTCTAAAATAGCAGTTTCTTTGACGGAAAAAATTGCCGGAATTTCCTTGTAAACTATCTTTTCAACTATGCCTTCCTGCAAGTATTTTTGAATTACTTGTCTGCCAGTTATGCCAACCAGTTCCGGAAAACCCTGGGATTGAATGAATTCCTTAAATTCTTTGAATACTTCTCTTTGGTAAAGCGCAATTGGCTCAAGCTTTTTCTGCTTGAAATCCAAATATTCTTTGAAGGACAATGTTTCAACCTTAAAATAAAATATTCTTCCCGCAAGCGTTTCCTTTGATTTTGTTTTTATATGCAACGATTCCGAGCCGGAAATGTAAATTTTTGCTTTTCCTTTGTAAAGGTCATAAACAGTCTTGATTTTATTTTCCCAGTCGTTTATCTTTTGCACTTCATCAAATACCAAAAGGGTTTTTTCCTTTGAAACATCTTTTTCGGTAAGTTCATTGTATGCTTTGAGTATTTCGCTTGGTTCTGTATCCTTAAACTCGTCAAAAGAAAAATACATTATGGTCTTTGGGTCTTTTCCACGTGCAATTTCATCTTGCACAATCTTTTTGAGTAAAGTGGATTTTCCAACACGTCTCAAGCCAGTCAATGCCACTATTTGTGGCAAGCCATGGAATTTGCGGATTTCGCTGTAAATCTTTCTTGGCTTGAATTCTAATGTAAAAGCCTCTTTCCACCAAGGATTAAATTCAACAAGTCTTTCTTGTATAGTTGCCATGCTAAATTCACCAAACATAAACTAACAATTTATGTTATTTATGAATAACACAAAATATAAAGGTTCCGATTGCTATTTATAAAGATCAATTTGCCCGTGTAAAGAGTTTTTTTCAGTTCTCCACAGTAATTTCAAGCGGCATTCGCAGTGCAGAGCAGGTTTTAAAACATCAATCAAGGACAGCCCATAACAGGGTTGAAAAGCGTTTGAGAATTGGCGGTAACACCCGCTAAAATTGGTTTTCACTTCATCATTGCCCATATGCAAGGGGTTTAATGGCAATTTGAAATAAATTTATATAGTTGTTCGGTTTATATGGTAGCATGGGCATAATGGAAAAAAGTAAACGGATAATGCCTGCAAAACCTTTAAATTATCTGATTCTTGCATCGGCAGTTGCATTTGTTATTTTCATCAGTGGATGCGTTGATAATGATATTGGCAGTATCACTTGCCCAGTTATGTCAGGAGACAAACTTTGCGGCTATTGCTCGGAAGATGCTGCGCTGAGCGATAATCCCCATGCCGGAAAGTGCAGGTATTGCCCTACAGGCACAGCATGTATAATGGATGATATCTGCGGAGAACTATCCTGCCGTCAAAGCGGCAGTAATGGAGGGAACGGGGGAACCAGCGGCGGGGGTGGCGGAAAAACATACTATGCAAGCTGCAGCAGCTGTGACGGGCCCTACAGGACATATTCCTACAGAGGCGCGGACTATACCACTTGCAACTATTACTATCAATTATGCGTGGCTGCTTCTTGCGACAAGATTCTTGACAACTGCAGATAAAAGTTATAGTAGCTGGCAATTGTTTTTTACATTTTAGGCTAACAAAAAACAACAGAAGTGTCAGCCTAATTTTTTGCCAGGATTTTCTCTTTTTTCTGCGAGAAAATCTTTTTTGCATTCCGGACAGAAACAGCACTAGCGTTCATAAAGATAGTTAATATGACAAAAAGGATAAAAAACTAAAGCTCCTTAAAAAATCCATACTTTAAAAAGCAAGTTTATTTCTATAAAATATATGCAAAAAGGAATTATTGCATTTTTTTTGGTTGGCTTGATTTTGATTCTTGCTGGCTGCGGGCAACCGTCTGTGCCGCCAGATTCGCAACCGGCGCCATTGCAATCCTCTGAAAGAAGCTTTGAAATGGGTTTTGTGCCGATTCCAAAACAGCCTTTAAGCACTGAAAACTGGCTTGATGCTTTTTCTGTTTTAAAGGCAAACTCTGATTTTGTCCTGCATCACAGCAAGCCGGATTGGAATGCCTTTGCAGAAACAACAGAAGCGGCAAGAAGCTTGGAGTTAACTCCGAATCTGGAAGGCGTAAATTTCATTGTTTTAATGACAAGGCAGAACAGCCTGAAAGTTTTCCTTGTTGTTGACCCGCTTGCATCAGACAGGGAACAGATTGACGGCAAACTTTACGAGGCATTTCCAAGCACTCAGTTTGAACAGCCGTTAAGCTTTGGATCCAGCTTTGTCAGGGATGCTTTCAAGAATTATGCGGTTAGGCTTGCGCGTGATTATAAGCCGGAAATAATGGGGCTTGGTTCAGAGGTTAATACGTATATGCAAAAGCATCCTGAAGACGCGGATAATCTGGTTTCACTTATTCGGGAGACAGCTGTTCTGGTAAAACAGGAATCTCCAAACACAAAAATCACTGCAACAATGCAGTTTGAATCCCTCACAGGAACTTTTGGAAGCGGTTCTTCACAATGGGAAATTTTCAACAAAATCACGTCGATTGTTGATTATGCGGCAATAACAACTTACCCGAGCCTTGTTTTTGAAAATCCTGAAAAAATCCCTGAAAATTATTATTCACAGCTTAACTTGCACACAAGCAAGCCAATCATTATTGCAGAATCAGGCTGGCCGACAGGAGGAAGCTCCGAGTTTCACGGAAGCAGTGAAAACCAAAAAGACTTTGTCGCAAAAATTCCAGAACTGGCAAAGGAAATTAATTTGAAGCTCTGGATCTGGTGGTTTTTGCACGACTGGCAGGGCGAAGGCTATCCCGACTATTTCAAAACAATGGGCCTGAAAACAAGCGACGGACAGGAAAAGCCCGCGTGGAAAACATGGCAGCAGATTTTTGCATTACCAAAAAAATAATTGGATTATTTCAGTTATGAATTTTTTTGTCTATTTATTACGCTGCAGTGACGGTTCTTTCTATTGCGGCTGGACTAATGACATTGAAAAAAGAGTCCGCGCGCATAATCAAGGGAAAGCAAGCAGGTACACGAAGAGCCGCAGGCCTGTAAGGCTTGTGTATTTTGAAAAAGCCAAAAGCAAATCAGGCGCTCTGAAGAGAGAATATCAAATCAAACAATTAACGCATAAGCAGAAAGAAATTCTTGTGAAAAAGAAATAATTTGTTCTGTTAATTCTAGTTACCTCTAAGGCAATTGATTCATCAAATTTAATAAGAAAAAATTTTGATGGATTCACGCATGGAAATTCGCTTTCGCAGTTTTTGCTGTGCTCTAACTTTTCCGCTAAGAAAAGTTTAGAACCCTCGGGTTTTTAGTATTGGAAGGCTGAACACGTCGCCGAAGCTCCGTGCTTACACCGCCAACCTATCAAGCCAATGTTCTATTGGCACCCTTGCCCCTTCCGCCACTCATTCCTGAATGGCTTTCGGAGATGATTGTCTAGTCTAAGGGATTGCTTCGAGCTTAGATGCTTTCAGCTCTTATCAATTACAGCGTGGCTACCCAGCATTGCCTTGTCAGACAACTGGCACACTAGAGGCTGCAGTGCCACGTTCCTCTCGTACTCATGGCACTTTTCCCGCAGACAATCCGCACTTCTAACAGATAGTATCCAAACTGGCTCGCACCGTTCTTAACCCAACTAACGATAGGCTTTAATAAGTTAACACCTTCACCCTTGGCTGCTTGTGCACAGCCAGGATGCCTAGAGACGACGGCGAGGTAGCAAACCGCGGGGTCGATGTGGACTCTCACCCGCGACGACACAGTTACCCCCAGGGTAAGTTCACTGTAAGACCAGAGCTCCACCAAAGAGCTTCTGACGTTCGCTAGACCCTTCTTTCGAACCCACGATCCTTGCTGTGTAGATCATGGTTAAGCCTGCTTTTGCTCTTGCACTCTACGGCGAATTTCTAAGTCGCCTGAGCAGACCTTTGGGCGCCCCTGATATCTTTTCAGGGGCGTACCGCCCCAGTCTAACTACCCACCAAACGTTGTCCTCTTTCGAGTGAGCAGTATAATTTCCAAAGGATGGTGTTACATTGTCGCTCCACAGCTTCCGGAGAAACTGCTTCGACGCTCCCATCTACGCTATGCCCTGAAAATCATACCACAGCGTCAGGCTGTAGTAAACCTCCGTGGGGTCTTCTCTTCCCGTTAGAAGTTCGCGGCATATTCACCGCGTAGCAAGTTCATCGGGTTGACTGTAGGGACAGTGGGAATCTCGTTACTTCATTGGTGCAAGCCGGCATTCAACCGGCAAGGTATTACGCTACCGTGAGAGCCTCAGAGTTAGGCCCGCTCTTCACCAGCGCTTAAATCCCTTGTAAAGGATTTTCACGTACTGGCAGTGAGCAGAAGTCAGCCCCCATTTTCATCCTTGCGGACTGGCGGGGACCTGTGTTTTTGCTAAACAGTCGGACTCCCCTTGCAATTGAAACCTGCTCTCTGCAGAGCAGGCACCCTTTATACCAAAGATACAGGGCTAATTTGCCGAGTTCCCTTACAGCCTTTATCCCGTTACGCCTTGGCTTTTTCTGCCAGAGCACCTTTCTCAGTTCTTGGTACGGTTGCTTCAAATCCTTTTTGTTTCCTTTTTCAAGGACCCCCGGCATTAGCCAAACCTTGCGGCTATTCCCAGTTTTATTTTCTTTCTCACCATTATGGTTCTCCGGAAAATTATACTGGTTAAACAGGCAGACAAGCCTGCTTGACTTAGCCCGAGGTGTCAGAAAACAAACTATTGTTGCCAAAATCGTATTGAAGCAGTACAGGATTGTGAACCTGTTTCCCATTCCCCTTAAACGTTTTACGGTAAAGGTTAGGACCGACTAACCCTTAGCTAAAGATTAGCGCTAAGGAACCCTTGCTCTTTCGGCGGAAGGAATTCTCATCCTTCTATTGTTACTACTAGTGCGAAGATCCATATCTTTGAATGCTCTACAAGAAATCTCTTCCTTGCTTCTTGGCAATCAAAGCACCTCCTTACAAGATAACAGTTCAGCGAACTGTTCCCTAAGGTATCGGCAACTGGTTTAGCCCCGATTATTTTCAAGGCCCTTGCCCTGGGTAGGTGAGCTGTTACGCACTCTTTAAAGGATGGCTGCTTCTAAGCCAACCTCCCTACTGTCTAAGAGAAAGGACTCTTTTCCAATTACACTTAACCAGTATTTTGGGGCCTTAACCTTAGGCTGGGTTGTTTCCCTTTCGGATACCAAGCTTACCCCGGCACCCCGACTCCTGCCTTCAACAATGGCGACAGATTGGGAGTTTGATAAGAAAGCTACCCCTCTCGGGGCAGTACTTTCTATTCAGTATCTCTACACCGCCGCCCATTTCCGGCAAGGCTAACCTAAGAGTTATTTCAGGAGGAACCCGCTATTACCAGACTAGAATCGTATATTGCGCCTAGACCCAGATCACCCAAACAGATAGACTAGAACTGGATTCAGTCTTCCACCATTCGGTTGAATGGTTTCAACTTGCCCGGGCCTAGATCGACTGGCTTCGGGTCTTACAATAGTGACTTGAGTTATTACACTTGTAGCCTCGTCCTTGCGGATTGCGCCGCCTCGTTTTCTCTGCGGTTTCTTCCTTGAAGGAATTAACCTCGCCACTATCATAAACTCCTTCGCTCGTGCTTCATGACGTACGATACAATTCTGATCCGCCTGCATTGGTTGCAGAATTTCTAATGCTTCCTTCTGCAGGCTTCGTTTCTTTAAAACTGTATCCGAATGTAACCGTTTAGATTCAAGTGCTTTTCAATCCCTGTTAAGGGTGCTTTTCAACTTTCCCTCACGGTACTAGTTCGCTATCGGTCTCAAGTCGTGTTTTGGATTGGAAGTTAGTGACTCCCGGTTTTCTGACGCAAAATCCAATGCATCATACTCTCGAAATCCTTCAATCAACCGATCAAGTTTTGTCTACGAGGCTGTCACTCTCTACGGCAGAATTTTCCAATTCTTTTCAACTCGCTTTTTCGGCTGTAAAAGGCTCACACCACATCTCCCGCACCTTACAATGCGGGATTCAGTTTGTCCAGTACTGTTTTCGCTCGCTGCTACTAACAGCATCTCTTTTGATTACTTTTCCTGCGGATACTAAAATGCTTTAATTCTCCGCGTTCCCAGTCCTTCCGGACCAATTTGAGTATCCATGGTTCAAAGACTGCATGCGTCTCGCCATGGCTTATCGCAGCTTGCCACGCTCTTCTTCGGCGCTTGAGCCAAGTTATTCCCTAAACGGCGTGCACGGTTCTCTTTCAAGAACACTAGCAAAATTAAACTGCTACGGGCGAATTTCCAATGCGTGAATCATCAAACATGAAAAATCCGCAGTCCAAAAGACTGAGGAATTCAAGCTCTCTTCCTTGAGTTGCAAAAAAACTTGCAACCTGCATTCACAAAGTGAAAAAAATTTCCAACAAACAATATTTGTGAACAAAATATTTTTTCCAAATTTTTTTTATTTTCTCTCCGCACCGCAAAATGTGAGCGAAGCGAACATGCGTTTTCCGAAGGAAAACGCTTCTTTTCCCAAGGCTTTTCTTGCTCTGCAAGAAAAGGCTTTTGGACTCAACGGGATTCGAACCCGTGGCCTCGCGGATGCAAGCCGCGCGCTCTACCAACTGAGCTATGAGCCCGGGCAGATGCCCGTGAGTATTTTGCAGGCTGAGAATTTTCCGTTTTTTTTCAGTTTAGGTCCGGTTGCGCAATTCAAAACTTTCTTTTTGAAAGAAAGTTTAAGGAGGTGATCCGTCCGCAGGTTCCCCTACGGACACCTTGTTACAACTTAGCCCGTCTCGCAGAACTCAGAATCGTTGTTTCCGTATGAAAACATCTCATCCAGGCTCTACTCAACTGGCTTGATGGGCGGTGTGTGCAAAGCTCAGGGACTTATTCACCGCAGTATAGTGAACTGCAATTACTGGGGATTCCAGGCATTCACGAGGGTGAGTTACAACCCTCGATCCGGACTGAGGCTAAGGTTAAGAGATTAACTTCACCTTTCGGTGTCGTGACCCGTTGTCTTAGCCATTGTATGCCGCGTGTTGCCCAGGGCATTCGGGCCATACAGATCTACCGTGGCCCACTCCTTCCTCAACATTGCTGTTGCAGTCCCCATAGAGTGCCCCAAAAAAATTTTTTGAGTTGCAACTATGGGTGTGGGTCTCGCCCGTTGCCTGAGTTAACAGGACGCTTCATAGTACGAGCTGACGATGACCATACAACACCTCTCAGCGTGTCAGGAAAGCCCTTCGGACTGTCCATCATTCTGCTGTCGGCCCTGGTAAGATTATCTGGGGTTGTATCCAATTAAACCGCAGCATCCACCCCTTGTAGTGAGCTCCCGCCAATTCCATTAAGTTTCACCCTTGCGGGCGTACTTCCCTGGCAGTGGACTTAATGCCTTCGCTTCGGCACCCCAATATCTCGAAGATAGTGGGACACCTAGTCCACATCGTTTACGGCTGGGACTAACCGGGTATTTAGTGGAATTGAAGAATTTTTTAAAAGATTTTAATTTTCTCCCCATATTCCATATCTAATCCGGGTCGCTCCCCCAGCTTTCGTTTCTCACCGTCAGACCCGTTCTGGTTAAGCGCCTTCGCTACTGGTGGTCTTTCCGGGATCATAGCATTTCACCGCTACTCCGGAAATTCCCTTAACCTCTCCCGGTCTCGAGTCCAAGAGTATCTTTGGCAATTCCAATTGTTGAGCAACTGGATTTCACCAAAGACTTTTTGAACCGGCTACAAACGTTTTAGGCCCAATATTAGCGGATACCACTTGTGGAGTACGTATTACCGCGGCGGCTGGCACGTATCTTACCCCCCACTTATTCGCCAAGTTTTTTGCGCTTGGCAAAAGCAAGCAGTGCTTGCACTCGAAATCCCCTTATCACGCTTGCGCGCATTGTAAAGTTTTCGCGACTGCTGCACCCCGTAGGGCTAGGACCCTTATCTCAGTGTCCTTCTCCGGGCTACCTCTTCCAAGGCCCGTATGGATCAATGGTTTGGTGGGCAGTTACCCCGCCAACAGCCTAATCCACCGCAGACTCATCCTTAAGCGCATTGCAATAGCATGCACTGCAATGCCTTTTGACAAAAGAACCTTCCAGTATCTTTTGCCTACGGAGTATTATGCCCAGTTTCCCGGGTTTGGCTCCTCTTAAGGGCAGATTATCCACGTGTTACTGAGCCGTGTGCCGGAAGCAAACATAGCTTTGCCTCCAAGACTTGCATGTCTAAGTCGGATTTCGATAGCAGTATCCTCCAGCAGGATCAGCTGGAATTACTCTTTTCAAATTTTATTAGCCGCTGTATGAAAATTTCAGATGGTTCTTTTTGAAAAAGAGTTTTTGGAAACCTTAATGAAATTGGATATCAGTTATTGCGTAACCGAATTTCCTATGAAAAAAGCGTTTTTTCTTCAGCCTGCATCATGCCAAAAATAGCTTTGGCACTCACGAAAATTGCGAGCCCGCTTTCTCTTTTTTTTTTCAAGGGCAAAGCTGACGCCCCGCACTTAAAAAAAATTTTTGAAAAAGCGCTGCTCCCAGACAAAACTGGTAAAATTCGCAAAAACTTTTTTTTATCTAATTGCATTGTTCGCACAATGCACTAGGCTCTATAATAATCTACAATTGTTGTATTTAAAAAGGTTTTCCTTGTGTCCAGCTGCAATCCCTTCTTTGGGAAAAAAACTTTTTTTGGGCAGGCAGGCTGAAAAAAGCGAAAATATTTATATTCCTTTCCTGTTTTGTTATTTGCTATGGCTTTTTCTAAGTTTATTTTCGGCTTAATCTCGCTTATGCGTCCCTTGGAGTGGAGCAAGAGTTTCGGAAACATGGCTATTGCAGCGCTTACTACGGCAATTGTTTTTGGAGTTGTGATAAGCCCGCTGAAATTTGTTGCTGGCTTTGTTGCAGTTGCACTGCTCTGGGGCGGATTATACACCTTGAACGATTACACTGACAGGAAAGCAGATGCAGAACATCCTGTGAAAAAAGCACGCGCAATTCCCTCAAAGGCAGTCCCTGAAAAAATCGCGCTCGCATTCGGAATTATTCTTGTCTTCATTGCTTTGAGCATGGGATTTTTGCTGAACCATTCTTTACTGTTCCTGCTTTGCCTGTTCATAATGCTCATAAACCAGATTTTGTATACAATGAAACCGTTTAATTTCAAGAAGCGCCCTGTGCTTGACTTGATTTCAGGCTCCTTGATTAATCCTGCTTTTCGGTTTTACGCGGGCTGGACTTTGTTTATTCCCGCCTTCAATGCGCCGATAATGGTCCTGCTTTTTATTCTTGGAATACAGTTCGGAGGATACGGATTGTACAGGATGAGTTCAAGGGAGCATGACAAGTGCCAGAATTACAAGAGCACTGTTGTCTGTTTCGGCGAGCGCAGAATCCGCTGGCTTTGTTATTTCGGAATTCTCCTTGGAGCGCTTGCATATGTCTTTTTGTGCCTCAACAGTTTTTTCTGGCAATGGCTTCCCGAACTGCGCTGGCTCGGCTTTTGGCCCAAAAGATTTTTTATTTTAGGATTGCTGTCACTGCTTGCATTTCCAATGTATAAGAGCGCAATGCGAAACCCGGAAAAAATAGACATGAAAAAAATGTACTGGATGATTTACCTGCATTACCTGCTGTTCATTTTCGGATTAATAATCCTGTTTTATTGGTTTTAAGAATAAGCAAAAGATTTGAAAATAAAAAAAATAGAAGCGGTTTCGGCGAAAGCCAAAACCTTTTTTTTTGAAGAAAGCAGGTTTACTGTTTTGCTCTCTGTCTCAAGTATCTTTTTTTACGCTTTTTTCTGCGCATTTTCTTTTTTTTCCATTTCCAGCGCTGCATTGCGTGGGTTTTTTTGAACCTGCTCGAGTCTCTTTTTCTTTTTCCCATTGCTTATTCGCCCCATTTTGTCTGCATTACCAATAATCCCGCTGCCATTACAATGCCGCCGATTAAGAGCATTATGAAGTTTGGCGTTATTGCCGCTAATGAAACCAAGAATCCCGCCACAAAAAAAATTGTTCCAATGCTCATAAGCCAAAACCAATATTATAAAGGATTAAAGAAAGATTTAAAATGTGAGCGATTGAAGCTTTTTCTTTTCTTTGGGATAGCTTACCACTTTCTTTTCTTTTTCGCAAAAAGAAAAGAAGGGGGGAGTTGCACGGGAACGGATTCGAACCGTCGAACGCACTAAGCGACGAGATAGCTCAAACAAATCATTATTTTTATTCTGAAGATTAATGCCGAAGGCCACATTTTTTGCGGAGCAAAAAATATTTCTTTTCCAAGGTTTTCTTTGCTTGCAAAGAAAAGCTTCTTGAGTCTCGTGGGTTTGACCGCTTCCCTACCCGTGCATTTTTTTGAAAATTATTTTTTAAAATTTTTTTTTTAAACGAGGTTTACTATTTCCTCTGTCCTCAGATAAAGCCCTTTTGCCTTGTCGAAGAAAACAGCGCCTTTCTGCCCTGTCCCAATGCTGCCAACGCTTCTTCCCCCAAGCTGAATGTCCCTTACCTTGAAGGCTTTTTTTCTTATTTTGAGCTTGCTTGTTTTTGTTATTTTTCCGGAAACAACTGTTCCCTTCAGCATCAAAGTGCCTGATACTGCAAACACGCCTTCAATGAAGAATCTCGGCTTGTTGTCTGTAAAAGTCGGAAATTCTTTTTTTGTAAGCTCTTTGAGCATCTGCTGCTGTTTTGCTTTTTTTTCATCTTCAAGGATTCTTTTCTGCGCTTCCTTTTCGTTGATTATTCTTCTTCCTTCGGGAATGCATACCCTGTCTTCCAATGGTTTTTCAGAATCCTTTTTTGTGAAGGGCCAAGCCAATTAATCACCTTAAGTAATACAATTACACACCACTATAAAAAATTTTGGAATTTGGCTAAAAACCCCTGTTTGCGGGTTTTTGCTGTTTTTTACGGGATATTGTTTTGGAACCAAAAACTTTTTATATTAAAGAAGTATTACTATAAGTAAACAATTATTGTGGTGTCTATTTGAAGAAAAAAGCGTCAAAGCAGGGAAAAAGAAAAGCTGGCTCCAAAAAGGCGCATCTTATTTCAGAGGCGGATGTAAGGGCCCTTGAAAGCGCGTCTGAAAAGCTGCTTTCTGAAATCTCCTCAATTAGAAGGCAGATTGCCGACAGCGAGCTTGCTTTGAAGCAGAAGCTTGTGAAAAAGATTGCGCTTGAAGACGAATTGAACTCTGCTTTGGAAAAGATTTTTTCAGACGAGAAATCTATTTTTGAAAAAACACGGAATGCAGCGGAAAGAGAGGCTGTTTCTTTCAAAGGGAGAATTGATTCCCTGAAAAAAATTACCGGCATTTACGAGGAAAAAAAGAACAGGATCCTTGAAGAAAGGAAAAAACAGGTTTTTTTGCGCCAGCAGCTTGAAAAATTGAGCAGGCAGGCAGAGGGCTGGGGTTCTGTATGAATGAAAAGGAAAGGATTGCCACAATAAAGCGCGAGCTTGCCGAATTGTCAAAGAAAACTGTTTCTGCTGAGCACCAGATTGTCGGGCTTATCCAGAAAGAAATTTCGCTTGAGAATCGGGCTGTTTCTGTTTTTTCAAAACTCATTGAACTTGAAAAAAAGCGCATTGCGCAGGAAGAAAACCTTACATCTGAAAAAGAAGAGGCATTCAAGCGCCGCATTGAAAACCTGAAAAAAAAGCAGTCGGGTTATGAGAAGAGAACAGAAACAATCCGGCAGATAAACGAAAAAAAAGTCCAGATTAAAAGCCAGCTTTCAGCTCTTGAAAAAAAGCTGCAGGACAGCGTCAATGAATTATACGACGTGCAGAAGCTTAAGGCGCATGCAAAAAAGCTCGGCATTACAAGTGAAAAAAAGAAAAAGATTGCAAAAAAGGTTTCGGAACTGAAAAAGAAAATTTCCGCTGCGGCAAAACAAAAGGAAGAAATAAAAAAAAGCGCTGGCATTAAGGAAAAAAAGCCTTTGCCTTTGAAAAAACCAAAAAAGGCAAAGCATGCAAAAAAACCTTCTCGAGTAAAAGTAAAAAAACTTTCTCATGCAAAACCAAAAAAGCCTGTTAAGAAAAAAAAGCCTGCTGTAAAAAAACTTCCCGCAAAGCCTATGCCTGAAAAAAAGCCTGCTGCTGTAAAGCCGAAAAAGCCTTCTATTGAAAAGCCCAAGAAGCCTGCCAAAAAGGAAAAGCCTTCAAAATTATCCGATGACGAGCTTGCAAAAAGAGAGATTGCAAAAATAAAAGCCGAAATGGGGATAGAGCCTCTTGAAGGCGAGGATTCTGGATTTGTCCCAAAGAAAGAGTCTTCCGAGGCCACGGAAACTGCGGAATCAGAAGAGCAGAAGCCTGCAGAGGAAAAGCCTGAAGAGATTCATGTTGACGAGCTCGAAAAGCCTGTTCAGGAAGAAACCAGTTCTGAAGAAATTCCTGATTTCAGCAGGGCTACAAAGCCTTTCAAGGACGAGGATATTTCTCTTTTAGTGCCTGACTGGGGCAATAACAGTGAAAAATCCTCCAATGCAGTTGTTTCGCTTGCCGAGGGAGAGCTTTCTTTTGAGCTTTCAAAGCAGCCTGCTTCGGGAAAAAGCATTCAGGAGCATGTTTCAGGTGAGATTGCAAAAATTGAATCAGAAACAGGCTCAAAGGTAATGATTAACAAGCAGACAAAAAACAATATTTTCCTTGAATATTCTGAAGAAAGGGATTCGAAGGAATTTTTGACCAAGGCGCTTTTTATCCTGCAGAACAACAAGATAATCAAAATTTCCTTTACAGCGCCTTCAAGGATTTTTCCGAAAATGGACGACCTGTTTTTGAAAACTATTTTTTCAGTCAAGACAAAATAATTTCAGAATTAGCATTTATTTTTCTCTGCGCTTTTTTTTCTGTTTTATTTCCTGCTTTATTTTTTCAATAAACCCAGCAGGCATTTCCCTGCAGGAACAGTTCTTCGCATGCCCCAGATGCCATTCAATCCGTTGTTCAGGAGAAGCATTCTTCGGCATTTTGTGCGCCAAATGCCATTCCTTATTGATTGCCATTTTAACCATTCCAACATTGTTAAAATGACAATAGGGGCTCTGCCCCTATGACCCTGTGAGAACTCTGCGGGCTCTCCGCTTCGCTCCGAGCCGCGCAGTATCAGAGGACTGC
>Ga0209542_10001523_pt1 | contig 54208 bp, 53 predicted proteins | sample RifCSPhighO2_01_FD_184028 | JGI IMG/M metagenome (GOLD analysis project Ga0209542, IMG submission 184028) | Soil microbial communities from Rifle, Colorado - Rifle CSP2_plank highO2_0.1 (SPAdes) (version 2) | ecosystem: Environmental > Terrestrial > Deep subsurface > Rock core/Sediment ... | reverse complement strand
TACCGTGTTAGATTGTGGAATATGTACTACAATGATCTTGAACACTGCGGATTGAATGGTAAAACACCAAACGAATTTCTTTCAAATTATCAACTAATCAACCCGCCAAATGTGCCTGCCTAAAACAATAATAATTGACACCATGCTATTATATATCAAGGGAAGGGGGTGATTATATTATGAAGATGTATCATACGATCGCCTTTACCCTGCTGGTTATAGGGGGTTTGAATTGGCTGCTTATTGGGCTGTTCAGCTGGGGAATAGGCAATTTAGTTGGCGATCTGATTAGTCGTATCATTTATATCCTGGTCGGGCTTGCGGCTATCTATGAAGTGGCCACCCACAAACAGAATTGCAGGCAATGCGGCGTTAATACCAGCCCATCTACTGGTGGTGGAACAATGGTTTAGTTCAGTATTGTAATAAAACCAGGCACCCCATTTTCGGGTGTCTAGTTTTTGTTTATCTCGTACTTTAGGATTAGGTAATTAAGGCTAAGAAGTTTAAGTGCCAAGATTATAGAGTATTAAGTAGGCGCAAATCTAAAATGCGCTACGTCTCCGTCTTGCATAATATATTCTTTTCCTTCAAGGCGCAGCCATCCTTTTTCTTTTGACGGGATTTCGCCGCCCGCTTCCACGAGTTTTTTCCAAGGAATAATTTCCGCACGGATAAATCCTTTTTCAAAATCAGTATGAATGACACCGGCCGCTTCCGGCGCCCGTGTGCCACGCCGAATGGTCCAGGCGCGAGTTTCTTTGGGGCCTGACGTAAAAAAGGTTATTAAGTTTAAAAGTTCGTAGCTTTTTTTAATCAGGCGATCAAGGCCGGATGATTGCAGACCAAGCTCCTGTAAATAAGAAGCCGCCTCTGTTGGCTCAAGATCGGCAAGTTCCGCCTCAATTTTGGCAGAAATTGTCAGTTCCCCATCTGCGGTGCTTTTAATTTGATTCTCGGCGATGTTCCGCACGACCAGTACTGGTTTTGCGGTAAGCAAGCTTAATGATTTAAGTTCTTTTTTTTCTTCTGGCGACAGTTCAAGATCGCGCACGGCTCGTCCTTCATCAATGGCATTTTTTATTTTTTCCAACAGCGCCGTCTCAGCGGCCGCCGTTTTGTCGCCGCTTTTAACTTTACCCGAAGCGCGCTCCAACCGGCGAGTGATAGTTTCCAAATCAGCCATAGCGAGTTCAAGATGAATAATATCTCGATCGCGCTTGGGATCAGGCGCTCCTTCAACGTGAATCACGTTCTCGTCAATAAAATCACGCACCACCTCAACTATAGCATCAACCTCTCGGATATGAGAGAGGAATTGATTACCTAAACCCTCACCCTGGTGAGCATTTTTAACAAGGCCGGCAATGTCCAGAAATTCAATGGTCGCCGGAATTATTTTTTCAGATTTTGAAACGGCTGCGAGTTTGTCTAAACGTTCATCGGGCACAGCGACAACTCCAACATTCGGCTCAATCGTGGCGAATGGGTAATTCTCTATGATAACTTGCTTTTTGGTCAAGGCCTTAAACAGTGTTGATTTGCCAACATTTGGGAGGCCGACAATACCGATTTTCATAAAGTATGATTAACAAGCTGTAATGCGCACACTGTAGCAGCGTTTTATTGCCTAGGCAAGGCAACTCATTTATACTGGGGTGATACTTATGCGCTATACTTCGTCATTACTTCATTCTCGCACTTTCGTCATTTTGGATACCGAGACAACAGGCCTCTATCCTGAAGGGGGCGATGAGGTGGTGGAACTCGCGGCCGAGAAACTTGTGCGAGGTGAAGTCGTTGAAACTTTCCACGCGTTTTTGCGCCCAACTCGTCCCGTGCCCCCAGACGCTGTGGCCATTCATGGATTGGCAGACGATTACTTGCGGCAGCATGGACAGGATCATAATGAGGTATTCCCGCGCTTTGCCACATTTATTGCCGGGACTGTGCTCGTTGGCCATAACATCCGCCGTTTTGATATGCCATTTATAGCAGCCCATTTTCAGGCGCTAGATTTAAGAATGCCAGACAATGAGCTCTGCGACACGCTTGAGCTCGCTCGCGAATATCTTACTCTTCCAAATTACAAACTTGGCACAGTGGCCGCTCATTTCAACATTCCCACGGCGGGCGCTCACCGTGCCGCGGCGGATGTTTCTATTACGAGACAAGTACTCTTGCGATTTCTGGAGCTGTCAGCTCGGCCCATTGACACCCGAGTCTAGTTCTCGTAGGGTTATAATTGACAGCGAATGTTCGTTCTCTGAAATCTTGAAACCCAACAACGAAACGAGAGGAGGGATGCCGTATGGCACGGAGTCATAGTATAGCGTCGGGCGTGGATGCTGCCACTCGGCATCACGACTCGGCATTCTCTGTAGATGTGCACGCCGCGGAGGCTTGGCGTGCTCACTTTTTGAGGAAGAGGCCTCGTCCTGAAGAAGGGTTGATGTTGGCAGTTCTTGAAGATGCCTTGGGCTGTTTCTATAAGTACGCTTTTTCACGAGACGAAGATGACTGTCGCCTCTTTGAGGAAGCGCGCCAGTGGATAGAGAGCGGGGAGAGAGAGTGGTCGTTCTCTTTTGAAAACATCTGTGACCATTTTGATCTCAACCCCCAGTACCTAAGAATGGGGTTGGAGCGGTGGTATAAGAAAAAAGAGGAACATGCGAGGCATTCCGGCGAGAAAGCCCTGTTTGGCAAGACAAGCGAAGAGGAAGGAGGGCAGGACGATGTCGTTGTTTAGGCAACCGGTTGAGACGGGGGAGATTGATTATCAGATGTATGCCGATGCCGAGGCATACATCAGAGGGTTAAGAAAAGGCAGCCTGGAAGATATCGCTGGGCATTTGATGGTCAACGAAGAGAAAGCACAGCTTGTGGTTGCAGAGCTAAAGCGGAAAGGCGTCATTGTCCTTCGGGGCGATGGGCAGTGGCGGGTCAGACGTCAAGCCACAATCACGCGACTTCCAACTGTTCGTGCGTCACCAAAGCCAGAGCTGCCGTCAGCTATGGGGGTGGCGTTGCGCGCAGATATGGCCAAAGCAGAAACAAGCGTCACTGGTGGAATGCCTACGCAGACAACAAAAGGAGGAGGAGAGATGTCAGGGGATGTGAGAATGGATGATTTGATCAAACGAGCGGATGGCGGCAACCAGTCGCCCATTAACTCGACAAAACGAAAGAGCAAACCATCTCGGCCGCGAGACGACAAGAAGCCGGTCGAGTGCCCACGCTGCAAGAATCTGAGGGTACTCGATAATCGCGGTCTCTGTCCGTCGTGTGGGATCGCGTACTATACCAAGGGCGGGACCAAAAAAGGCTGGACGCTGGAAGAGTTCATACGGCAGTGCCCGCCCCGGTCTCAGAAGAAAGTCAAACCGCTGGCGTCGGCAGGCGGTAACTCCAAAGGGCGGCAAGTATCAGCTCGCCCTGCGACCGCGTCCGTCAAACCTCTGCGAGCGTTAGGCAACATCAGCAATCTTCAGACATTGCTCGCTTTGTTTGGGCGGCGTAGCAATTTGGCCGAAACTTTGGCTTGGGCGATTGCCAAGCTCAAGGAGAGCGATGACGGTGGCCGTCAACGGGTGAGACAGCTTGAGACCGAGAAGAAGGTTCTTCTTCGCAAGAATCGCAAGCTCACGCAACGGTTGGCTCGCATCGCCAAGACTGCTCACCCGTGACAGTGGTCTACGAGTAGGGGGATTCTCATGAATACGAATAAGCAAATATGTGAGCCGGCGGGCAACGCCCCCAATGCTATTCTCACGTTTGACAGTCTCCCCAAAGGGCTACGGGAGCTGTTGGGTAACCAAGCGGTTTTGCCATCCCAGTATTGGGCCTCAAACGCGCAGGCTCAGTCTCCAGAGTGTTGCTTAATGCTGGCGGTCCTTTAGGACGCGATTCGTTGCTACCAAAGGTACGATGGAGGCCGGCGTGGTAGACAAGTATTTAAGGAGGCGCAAGAGTGGATAGAGAACGGCGACAAGCGAGGGCTGTTCTCTTTTGATAACATCTGCGAAGTGCTGGGTGTGGTGCCGCAATGCGTCAGGCAAGCACTTTTGCGTTGGAGGTGTGAGGCTCTGGAGCGTCGTAGTGTTAATGCCGCTCCACTACGCACGATTAAGCGGCGCGACTGCATTTGAGGGGATTGCAGTTGCTGTACGTTCAAGGCGACCGGGGTCCGTTTGTTTACGGCTCCGCTTGTCGCTTTTTTTGTATTCCGGCGGTTGACACTTCGGCGACAAGCCCTAATGCTTGTCATTGGGGATTCATCCTTCGACGGGCTCAGGATGACCTTGAGCGAAGCCGAAAGGTCAGAGCCGCAAGCCCGAAGGGCTTGTCTCTCAGTGTCAACCTCTTCGAGCCTGAGCGGCCTCAGAGCCGAAGGCCTGAGCAAGCCCCGACCATTCGGCCTTGGGCTCATGGCCGAATGGTGCTTGCCATCGGGGTTACCGAATGGGTTGACAGGAATAAGACTAGAAGCTAGGGTATGGCTATGATTGATAGTTCGCAGTATGGCACTGCGAAGAGGATCAGAGAGATCTTTAATTTGGAGGGATGATGGCACGAAGAGTATATGATAGATGGGTGGAATTGGAACCTGAAGATGTCGTTAAACTCCACGAAGTGCCGCTGGAGCAATCATGGGCACGCCAGCAGCTCACTGGAATGCGGCTTTTACAGCTCACCATTCTTGAAGATGCCATCAGAGTCTTCTTGAAGGGTCCTGGCAAATCGCAAAAAAACCAGGCTGAATTTAGGGAGGCAGACTGGTATGTGAGATGTGATAGGTATCAAAACTACGTTTTTAGCCTCCACTCTATCTGTACCAGCTTCTGTATTAACCCAGAGGCATTGAGGGAACGCCTGATTGCTAAGGCCAATCGACAGCAGACAGGAGCTTGGCGGGTTCGTACCCGCCCTAATGTCCGTCGCACTGGGCGCATCAGGCCCAAACGTCGTGGCGGATAGGCCACAAACTTAGGCTGGCGGTAATCGGGAACGTTGCGTCGCGCGGCGTTCCCGTTTTTTTATATTTTCGTCACAGACCACCACGCATAACACTAGTCAGGACGATAACTTGTTCATCCAGAGGACGAGTGACATTTTTGCTGATGTGCTACAATACTTTTCATGAATGCTTTATTAAAAGCAAAAATTCATCTTGAAGAATCTTTCGGTCATGTTGAATATCGTGCCGGCCAAGAAGAAGCCATTGCCGCTATCTTAGACGGTCGCGACGCCCTTATTGTGATGCCGACCGGCGCCGGCAAGTCTTTGTGTTATCAGTTGCCGGCCTTGTGTTTGCCCGGCGTGACTATTGTTGTCTCGCCCCTGATCGCCTTAATGAAAGATCAGGTGGATGATCTGAATGGACGTGGTTTACCGGCCGCTTTTATAAATAGCACGATGAGTTCCTCGTCCATTACTGAACGCTTGAGGGAGATTGCTCTCGGTCATTATAAATTGCTCTACATTGCGCCAGAGCGTTTTTATGATAAGCGTTTCGTGGAGGCGCTCAAAGACGTGGAAGTGAGTTTATTTGCCGTTGACGAAGCACATTGCATTTCAGAATGGGGGCATGACTTTAGGCCCAGCTACTTAACCTTAAAGTCAGCGGCCGCTGTCTTGGGCTCGCCTCGCGGAGTCCCGCAGAGCGGGACGAAGTGGGGTCGACCGTCTATTGTCGCTTTAACAGCCACGGCCACTCCCGATGTTAGAGATGATATTATTTCGGCCCTTGGGTTGAATAATCCTTATGTCTTAGTAACCGGTTTTGACCGTCCCAACTTGCGTTATGGAGTTTTCCGAATTGATCTTGGAGAAAAAATTGCGCGCGCCTTGGATCTTATCAATGAAATTAAAGGCCCCGCCATAATTTATGCGGGCACGCGCGACACAGTTGATCAATTATTGGACGTTTTAAACATGAACGACATAAAAGCGGTTGGTTATCATGCTGGCATGGATAAGCGTCAGCGCGACGAGAATCAGCAAAGTTTTATGAATAATCAAGTGCTGGTAATGGTTGCCACCAACGCTTTTGGTCTGGGGATAGATAAGGCCAATGTGCGCCTGCTTATTCATTATGACTTGCCGGGCACGCTTGAAGCATATTATCAAGAGGCTGGGCGGGCCGGGCGCGATGGCGCTGAGAGTTACGTCGTTCTTTTTTATCATCCGTCCGATCGTTATTTACGCGAGTTTTTTCTTGAAGGAGAAAACCCATCACCAGAGCTCATTCGGGCTATTTGGCACTATTTCACTTATCAGGTGGGCGAGCCCATCTATACAACTTACGCGGAAATCCTTGAAGGGGCGGGCGTGCGAGCGCCAGAACTCGCCATTGGCACGGCCCTGAACATTTTGGAGAGGGGCGGTTATCTGCGGCGCCCGCACGCCGGCGCGACCAACGCCTTTGTGCGTCTCGTTGGTTCAGTTGGCGCCACCGAAGCCGCCTTAAATCCCCGGGCCAAAATTCAAAATCAGGTCTGGCAGGCCTTAAAGTCGCGCTATGGTTCAGAGCTGGAAGCTGGTCTTTATTTTAATATTGAAGAAATAGTGCGCGAGGCCAGCATCAGTCGAGAGGGATTGAGCCGATCGCTCAGAGCCATGAGCGAAAAAGGCCTATGCATTTACGAGCCGCCGTTTCGCGGGCAGGAAATTTATCTTTTAAAACAAGTCAATGCTGACGAATTAAATCTTGATTGGTCGGCTTTATCCTTGAAGCGTGAGCGCGAGTACAATAAACTCAATCTCATGGAGGCGTATACTTATACCTTGGGTTGCCGTCGCGGTTTTATTTTAAAATATTTTGGCGACAACTCGGCCAGTGATAATTGTGGCGCTTGTGATAATTGTCTCTAAATGCTATTCTAATATTCTTAAGAATTTGAGAATAAATTAACGATTTTATGGAAAAAATTATCAAGCTGGAAAAAATAATGAAAGGTGCGGCTAATAAATGGCGCATTGCTGTCTTGGAGCTTTTGGATAAAAGACCAGGGCTTCCGCTTTATGGAATATCTGAGATTTTGCACATGAATATGAAGACCGCTTCCGAGCACGTGCGTCGTTTGTCACTGGCTGGGTTGGTGACCAAGCGATATAGGGGTAGCAGTGTTAGACATGGGTTGACCGGCCTCGGGAAAACTATTCTCAAATTCTTAAGAATATTGGATAAGAGTTAAGATGGTATTTATTTATACAACATGCCCGGATGTTAAGTCGGCGAAAAGAATTGGCGAGAGTTTGCTAAAAAAACGGCTGGCCGCTTGTTGTAATTACTGGTCGATTCAGTCAAGTTATCGGTGGAAGGATAAGATTCAACACGATCGCGAAGCGGCCTTGTTGATTAAGACCATAAAGAAACACATTGATCGTGCCAAGCGCTTGATTGAAGAGCGGCATCCTTACAAGGCGCCGTGTATCGCGGTTTTGTCGGCCAAACAGTTCAATGCTAAATACAAAAAGTGGTTGACCAGCGAGTGCAGATGATTACAATTGACGGACGGGCGATTGCCCGCAAAATTGAGCAGTTAATTATTGAAGAAACAAAAAAGCGGCAAATGTCGCTGTCGCTGGCCAGTCTTTTTATTGGCGAGGCGGCCGATTCGGTGCTATACACCAAAAGAAAAGCTGAAGCGGCCGAGCGTTTGGGTATTAATTTTACAGTTGAACGCTTGCTCCAAGACGCGCCCTTGAAAGCGGTGGAAAATAAGATCTATGAGCTAAATGAACGAGCTGCGTTAGATGGCTACATTGTTCAGCTTCCTTTGCCGCCGAATTTGCGTCCGCATACTGATCGGCTGATTAATTTAATTGACCCCAAGCGCGACGTTGACGGTCTTACTGAATTCAATCGTTCGCGACTTTTCAATCATGAGCAGGGTGCATTTTTGCCAACGCCCGTTGGCGCGGTTATGACCATTTTGGCGTCATTGTATCCAGAGACGCGCCGGGAAGAGCAGTTGCAATTTAAAACCGGTAAACTTCCAAGACTTGTGCCAGTAGCACTCCATGGAGAGCAGGCAGTTATCATTTCTGACGGTGATGTTTTTGGCCCAACCTTAAAGTTTGTGCTTGAAGACGGTGGAATGCGAGCAAATGTTCAGCGAAGCGATAGAGTTTCTCTAGATGAAACATTGCGGCAGAGTCAATTAGTTGTAACCGCCGTAGGTAAGCCCGGATTTCTGAAAGGTGATATGGTTGCCAAAGAGGCGACTGTGATTGACGTTGGCACAACGCTCGTTCAAGGCAAAACCGTTGGCGATGTAGATTGGGAAAGTATCAGCACAAAAGCACGATCCGCAACGCCCGTTCCCGGCGGCGTCGGGCCAGTGACCGTGGCCATGCTCTACGCCAACCTCTTGAATTTAAAACTCCACCCCTTGAAATGAAGCAGAGCCGACCCGCGGTGCTTGGGTCGGCTCTTTGCGCTCACTCGAAGCGATGTGTGTCCCCGCCACCATCGCCGCCACCATTTGAAGACCGCCTGGCTTATCGGTAAATCTTCGGCGGCAAGAGCCACGGCATCGCAAACGGATTCAGCGACGACCCATCAAACGTGTCGTCATGGAGATCGAAAATCGCCACGATGCGATGGAGTGTCTCGGTCCCCTGCTCATCGAGCGCTGGGTCGAGGCCAAACATCTGTCGGTGAAGAATGGCGCGGGCAGTTTCCACCACGTGGTCGAGAAGTCCGCGCAGCGGCGCATGACCGCTTCGAACAATGGCGTGTGCGACACCCATCAAACCGTGAAGCCGGCTCCAGACCTCTTCGTCGTTTGTGCCCACCGCTGCGATGGAGCGGTGGGCGATTTCAATGAAGACGCGATCCTGTTGTTGGCTCATTGTCAATTCCTCCTCCGGCCATCTTACTAACAATGTTTGCCTCTCGTCAATAGTTCAGAATTCAGGATAGAGCGGGTGCGTTTGGGTAAGGGCGTGGACCGTTCGACGTACTCGTTTCTTATTGGTCTCGTCGTTTGGATTTTTTATAATTTCGGCGATTGTTTTGCCGATAACTCGCATATTGTCTTCGGTAAAGCCGCGGGTGGTAAGAGCGGGAGTGCCGAGGCGTATGCCGGAGGGGTCAAGCGGTTTTCTAAGGTCAAAGGGAATCATGTTTTTATTGACGGTGATGCCGACTTCGTCCAGAAGTTTTTCCGCTTCAGCGCCAGAGAGGCCGGCGTCAGTAAGGTCAATTAAAATTAGATGATTGTCAGTGCCGCCGGTAACCAGCTCCAAACCATTTTGCGCTAAAGATTCGGCCAAGGCCTTGGCGTTAGCCACAATTTGCCGGCCATAAACCTTGAATTCATCGGTCATTGCTTCTTTCAGGGACACAGCGATGGCCGCGGTTTGGTGATTATGCGGCCCGCCTTGAAGGCCCGGAATAATAGCCGCGTCAATGAGTTCTGCTAAGTTGCGTTTGCTTGTCGTATGATAAAGATCGTGCAGGCGGTCCTCAACTTTTGGCAATAAAATCATGGCGCCTCTTGGCCCGCGCAAGGTTTTATGCGTGGTCGTTGTGATAACGTCGGCATAAGGCACCGGTGATTGGTGAGCGTCAGCAATAACTAGGCCGGCGATATGAGAAATGTCAGCCAAAAGATAAGCGCTTACTTCAAGAGCTATTTTTTGAAATTCAGAAAAATCAATTTTTCGGGGGTAAGCAGTCGCGCCGCAGACAATAAGTTTCGGTTTTTCTTTTTTGGCAATTTCTTTTATGACGTCGTAATTTAAAAGTTTTGTTTCTCGGTCAACGCCGTAAGAAACAGAGTGATAATATTTCCCTGAAAAATTAAGTTTGTAGCCGTGCGTCAAGTGCCCGCCCTGGGCAAGCTCCATACCAAGCACGGTGTCGCCCGGATTCAGCAGGGCAAAATATACAGCTTGATTTGCTGGACTGCCGGAATACGGTTGAACATTGGCATGCGCGACCCCAAAAAGTTCTTTAGCGCGGGTGCGGCAAGTTTCTTCAACTTGGTCTATAATTTGATTGCCGCCATAGTAGCGCTTGCCCGGATAGCCTTCGGAGTACTTATTAGTGAGCACCGAGCCCATAGCTTCCATGACCGCGAGCGAAGTAAAATTTTCCGACGGTATCATCTCCAAGCCATTTTGCTGGCGTTTTAGCTCGGCCCCGATTAGTTCGGCAATCGCTGGGTCGGTGTGTGCAAGATGTGACATAATGATTATAATGTTATGTTTTAAATTGGTTGATGTCAAAGTCAAGCCCTCATTTGCCACTAGCCCCAAAGTGGTGGTAATGTACTAAGTACAATTATTAACAAATCTTGCCTTATTATGGCCTTATCTGAAGCAACTATTGGACAAATATACTATGTGGTATTGCCGCTCTTAATAAGAGCTGGGCAAATTTTGGCGGCCCGGCAAAAGGAACTCCTTGGACTTGCCCCTAAAGCACGCCATGAACGCGGCCAAGTAATAGAAGAAGAAATCAGGTCTTTTTTGGGTACAACTTTAGTACAACTTTTTCCCAAACATTCTGTCTATGATTCAGAGAAACCAGCTATCGGAGAGGCAGCATTGTGGCAGTGGATAGTTACTCCTATAGATGGTGGCAGGTATTATTTCCGAGGGTTGCCCCTCTATACCATCGCCTTGGCCCTGAAGCATGAAGGTGAAGTTGTGTTGGGATTAATTGTTGAGCCGTCTACACAGATTGTATTTCATGCCCTGAAGGGTGAAGGAGCGTTTATGGGGGACAGGCCATTGAAAGTTTCTGATGAGAAAGACTTGGCAAATGCTTGTATATATCTGGAGTCAATGAGTGCAATGCGTCAAGCGAGCGAAATAAGTATCAGGCAGCGGTTTGTTAAAGAAGGATGCCGCATTCATGATTTCGGCGTGAGCACCCTCGGACTTTGCTATCTCGCTGCCGGAGTTTTTGACGCTTTCATTGGTTTTAAGGGGGTGGGATCGTTGCCGAGATTGGCCGCTGCTTTATTAATCGCCAAGGAGGCGGGAGCGTTGGTGAGTGATGGTGAAGGAAAAGCTCTAAGAATAAAAAGCGAGTCAAATATTATTGCCGTTATTACTCAGGGCACCAAGAAACAGTGTTTGGAGATTCTGCAGAAACGTTGAATAGCCCCCACTACTAGTTGGGCACATTTTTAAGCACAGTGATTGCTTCACTCTTAAAGATAATAAATAACACAATACTAAAACAATGAACCACACAAAACTCGCAGGCGTTTTAGTGTCCAACTAGTGTGGGGGTATGATCGGTATCTTTGATTCCGGAGCTGGGGGGTTAACTACCCTAAAAGCGATCCGTGAGTTGTTGCCAAAGTATGATTTAGTATATTTTGGTGATACGGCGCGGTTCCCTTATGGCTCCCAGTCGCCGGAGCGATTGCGCCAGTACGCCGAAGAAGACGCCGATTTTTTGCTCTCTCGCGGGGCGCGCTTGATTGTTATTGCCTGCAACAGCGTTTCGGCTGTGGCCGCTGATCATTTGTGCGAGCGTCTCAAGGTACCGGTTTTTGATGTTGTTCAGCCAGCCGTGGAAGCGGCCCAGCGAATAACGCGTGGCCGCATCGGCGTTATTGGCACAAGGGCCACAGTGGGGAGCGGCGTGTATGAACGCTTGCTTCAGGCGGTGGATAAAAATATATTGGTTATATCGCGGGCAACGCCTATGCTTGTGCCCCTGGTGGAGGAGCGATGGTGGAAATATCCGGAAAGCATGCGCATTATTCGTCGTTCCTTAAAACCCTTGAAAGACGCGCATGTGGACACGCTTATTTTGGCCTGCACGCACTATCCTTTTTTGCAAGCACTCATCGCGAGGGTGATGGGAAAAACAGTTAAGATAGTTAACCCGGCCGAATCCACGGCCGCCTCCGTTAAAAATTTTTTGGAGCAAAATCCGGCTATTGACGCGGGTTTATCCAAAAATAGCCGTTCGTTGTTTTATGTCAGCAGTGACCCAAGGCATTTTCAGGAGACCGCCAAGTGGTGGTTGGGAGAGAGGGTGGAGGCCAGCGAAGCCGTAAACCCCGTTAGAGAATTCGCGTGAGGTATTGGACCCCGCACTCGTATTGAGCCAGACCATGCGGCAAGACGCGAGGCATTCTCTAACGGGGTAAAGCGATAAGCCATAATCGCTACGCTAGCCATAAGCTATAAGCTGTAAGTAATGTCAATGAATTATCAGGGCAAAAAAGTTGCGATTTTGGGTTTTGGCCAGGAAGGCCAAGCCATGGCCGAGTATTTATTGCAAGAAGGGACGCACATTACCATTCTTGACGAGCGCGAGCCGGCGGCATTGGGCGAGGCGTACGAATCATGGCAAGGGCGCGATATACATTGGCGGCTTGGGCCATCTTACCTAAAAAACCTTACGCAATTTTCATCTATTTTCAGAAGTCCGGGCGTTCCTTTGAGTTTGCCGGCGCTCCTTGCCGCGCGTAGGGCGGGTGTGGAAATTACTAGCCAAACAAAAATCTTTTTTGAACTGTGCCCGGCTCCCATTATCGGCGTAACGGGAACCAAGGGTAAGGGCACAACCTCCACGCTGATTGCCAAAATACTCACGGCGGCCAAAAAGAAAGTTTTTTTAGTCGGCAATATCGGCGTACCGGCCATTTCCGTTTTGCCTAAATTAACGCCTCGACACTGGGTGGCATATGAGCTTTCCAGTTTTCAATTACAGGATTTAAACAAGTCACCGCACATTGCGGCGGTGCTTGGACTTACGATTGATCATCAAGACTACCATAAGAGTCCGGAAGAATATTTTGCGGCAAAATCAAATATTTTAAAATTTCAGAAGCCAAATGATGCGGTCATCTTTAGCATTGATTATCCGGAAACAAAACGTTTGATGGTTGAAGCCAAAGGTAAAATTTATGAAACTAGCCGAGATGTTCCAGTAGCGGATGGTGCGTACGTTGCTGGTGATGTGATATTTCGTCGGATGAATAATCGCACGGAGCACGTTTTGTTTCGCCACGAGGTTGGCCTCAAGGGCAAACACAACCTGGAAAATATTACTGCCGCTATTGTGGCCGCCACCTTGGCCGGCGCGTCTATGAACGCCATCCGCCAAGTTTTGAAAAGTTTTACTGGTCTCCCACACCGTCTAGAATTTGTCGGTGAATATGGGGGGGTATCTTATTGGAATAATTCATATGGCACGACACCCGAAACCACCATTGCCGCCATTCGCTCATTTGACGAGCCGATTATTTTAATGCTGGGCGGATCAGAGAAAAAATTATCTTATGATCATTTGGCCGAATGTATTTTGGAGAATTCTGTTAAGACCATTGTGGCTATCGGACTCAGTGCCGATAAAATGTATGCTGCCATTCGGCGCTTGGCCAAGGCGCGTAATTTTAAAGCGCCCTCGTGCGTCAGTGGCGGTGAAATAATGAGCGAGATGGTAAAAACTGCGCGTAAGTTCGCGAAATCCGGAGATGTGGTGCTGCTCTCGCCAGCCGCCGCCAGCTTTGATCGCTTCAAAAACGCGGGCGATCGCGGTGACCAGTTTCGGGCGGTCGTTCAACAACTTGGGGCGCACTCTTCATCTTAATGCGATTGGCGTGGTATAATGTTGATAATCTCCAATCTCTAATCTCTAAACCCCGTTAGAAATTAAACCACAATATATCATATCTCATATGTACTTTATGCAAAACAACCTTATTCCCCTCATGGTAAACATTGATTATATTTCTAACGGGGTAAACAATGACTAAGCTCGAAATTCTGTCCCTACGGGACATCTCCCGCAGGGAGACAATGCTCCAAACCGTTGATATTTGTGATTTAGAGTTTTCCGCCCGAGGCGCCCGCCTGCCGGACGGGCAGGGATCTCAGCCCAAGGCTGATGAGCCTCGGGTTCAAGCCTTGGGCTGAAGAGATTAGTGCTTAGAATTTAGTATTTACATGCGTTATGTCAATAGTCTCTGGCGAAAGCATCCTTCTTGATGCCGAAAAGATTTTAAGCCATCTTAAGATTGGCGAGGGTATGCGCGTGGGCGAGCTGGGCTGTGGTGGGCGCGGGCATTTTGTTTTTCCGGCCGTGCGATTGGTTGGAACTAAAGGGCGGGTTTATGCGGTGGACATTCTCAAGGCTTGCCTCACAGCTATTGAGCATCAAGCCACAGAGGAACACTGGCCGCACGTTATGACGGTGTGGTCTAATTTAGAAATCGTTGGGGCGACTAAAATTCCCAATGGCGAGCTAGACAGAGCCACTTTAATAAATATTTTATTTCAAGTGCATGATCTTTCGGCCATATTCACAGAGGCGCGGCGATTACTTAAACGAGAAGGTTTATTGTTGGTGATAGATTGGAGTGGTGCGAGCAGTCCCTTTGGGCCATCAGCCGATCGTCGTATTATGCCAGAAAAAACCATTGCTCTAGCGGAGAGAGTTGGGTTTAGGTCAGTAGAACAGTTTAAGGCCGGACCTCATCATTATGGAATAATTTTTCAGGCATGTTGATTACTAAGTTTTTTGATTTCAAACAATTTTTTACGCCCTGGTACCTCTTGGCTCGCGCTCCTTCGCCTTTAAGTCGGCCATTTATGCTCGCTTGGCTGATCGGCGGCGGTGTTTTGGTTGTCATAGGCCTTGCCCTAAAATTTTATGCCAGATTTCGACGTGCCCTGCCCGTTTCTCTGGCGCGCTGGTGGCGGAGGGTGGGTACGACGCTTATATTGTCAGGCCTTGTTTCTTTTTTGTTGCTGTTTTTCCGCTATGAACACGCGCCCATTTTAGGAGCACGTATCCTCATGGTGATTTTGTTGGTCGCGACACTAGCTGATTTGGGGCGACTTCTTTGGCAAAGGAAAGTCAAAGTACCGCTGGAGGTTGTTGATGAAGAACGTCGCCAGCGCCTACGCAAATATCTTCCCTAAAAATATGTTGTTGGCCGACCGCACTTCCATGGCGGGGCGGTTGTTGAATATTCAATTTTAATCCATGGGCCGTCGGGAGTTAGGAAATTTGGGCGAGTGTATGGCTCGTGAATATTTAGAGCGTCATGGTTATGAAGTGCTGGGGCAAAATGTCAGATTAGGAAAGCACGATGAAATTGATTTAATTGTGCGGCAGGATCGCGTTACCGTTTTTGTGGAGGTCAAAACCCGCACCAGTGATCTTTTTGGTCCTCCAGAAGAATCCATCACCCGACGCAAACGGCAGTCAATTGAACGAGCAATTGTCACCTACGTGAGACGTCATCCCGAAGTTAAGCAAGTGCGATTTGATGTGGTGGCTGTTTTCTTACCGCCTGACGGAACTAGAACCCTGAAACATTTTCGGGCGGTGGGTGGCTCCCTTGCTTTTCTTTAGGGTTTTTGCTATAGTGTTTTAGTAGCTCGTTCTTGATAGAATGAGTTTTTTTATTCCCCGTTAGAGAGTTGGGGTATGTCCGAAGAAACTTCAATTTTAGGAGCCATTCAGCAGATTGCGGAAGAAAAAGGAATTAGCGCTGAAGCAATTATTAGCGCAATTGAGGCGGCCTTAGCGGCTGCCTACCGCAAGGATTTCGGCGAGAAAAATCAGAATATTAGAGTGACTTTCAATCCGGCCACTGGCGTGGCTGATGTTTTTGACGTGAAAATAGTAGTTGAAGATGAATTGGTTGCCGCGGCGCGGGCCCGTGAAGAAGAGGAACCTCAAGTGGCTGAATATGCTAAATTAAGGCAACCCTTGTCAACGGTTGCTGCCGCGGGAGAGGAGGCCGGTGAGGAAATAGAGCGAAGATTTAATCCCAAAACAGATGTTGGTCTTACCGAGGCCAAAGCAATAAAGTCCGACGCTAAAGTTGGTGATGAAATCAGAACCCGCCTAGAGGTGCCGAGCGCCTACGGGCGCATGGCCGCACAAACAGCTAAGCAAGTAATTATTCAAAAACTCCGCGAGGCCGAGCATACTAATGTATATGAGCTATTGAAAGGGCGAGAACATCAAATAGTAACGGCCGTAGTACAACGCCGCGACAATCGTGCAGTTTATGTTGATCTTGGTAGAGGTATTGGTATTTTACCGTCGGAAGAACAAATTGCCAAAGAGCGATATACTCCCGGCGATCGTCTGAAGGTTTATATTGTGTCCGTTAATGCCACGCCCAAGGGTCCTGAAATTATCGTTTCAAGGTCTCATCCAGAAGTGGTTCGCCAAATTTTTACCATGGAGATTCCCGAAATTGCCAACGGACTTATTGCCATTCGCGGTATTTCTCGGGAAGCCGGATCACGCTCTAAGATAGCAGTAGAAGCGCTTGACCCCAATGTTGATCCAATCGGCTCTTGTGTCGGGCAAAGGGGCACGAGAGTGCAAACGATTATTTCGGAGCTCGGCGGCGAAAAAATAGATATTATTGAGTATAGCCCTGATCCAGTGCGCTATATCACTAATGCCCTCTCGCCAGCCAAGGTGCTGATGATTGAAACTGATGAAGCGGCCAGAGTGGCAGTAGCGACGGTGGCCGAAGATCAATTGTCGCTCGCCATTGGTAAGGGCGGACAAAATGTTCGCTTGGCCGCCAAACTCACCGGCTGGAAAATAGACATCCGCTCGGAAAGCGGCGACCTGCAGCCGATTATTGACGATGAGTCGTTGGCTGACGCAGTTGAAGATGACGGTGAAGGAGATGAGGCCGAGAAGATTTCTTCAGAATAAATTAATTAAGTCATTTAATAGTGTCATAATTATATGAACGCAATTTGGTTTGCCATTTTGACGGCGCTTATCGCTTTGACCTACGGCGTCGTGATTATTCGCCGCCTTCTTAAATTGCCAAGCGGCGACGAAAAAATGCAAAGTATTGCCGCGGCTATTGAAGAAGGGGCTAGGGCGTATCTCAAGCGCCAATACCGCACCGTTGGTTTGGTGGCGGTGCCAATTTTTTTGCTGCTGTGGTTTTTAATTTCTTTCACTACTGCAGCTGGATTTGTGGTTGGCGCTTTATTTTCAGCTCTGGCCGGCTATATTGGTATGCGCGTTTCGGTCAAGGCCAATGTACGCACGACCGAAGCGGCCAAGAATGGTTTGCCTGCCGCTTTTCGCGTGGCTGTTGATGCTGGTTCAGTAACAGGATTACTTGTCGTGGGTTTGGGGCTCTTGGGAGTAACTGGTTTTTACGCCATTACTCAAAATGTTCAAGCGCTGATCGGTCTCGGTTTTGGGGGAAGTTTAATTTCTGTTTTTGCCCGTCTGGGCGGTGGTATTTTTACCAAGGCCGCTGATGTCGGTGCTGATTTGGTTGGCAAGGTTGAGGCCGGTATTCCAGAAGACGATCCCAGGAACCCGGCGGTTATCGCGGATAATGTTGGCGACAATGTGGGGGATTGCGCCGGCATGGCCGCCGATTTGTTTGAAACTTACGCCGTGACAATAATCGCGGCGATGGTTTTGGGTCAACAGTTGTTCGGGAATAATCCGGCTATTTTACGTTATCCCTTGGTAATCGCTGGTGTGTCAATTCTCGCCTCAATTGTTGGTATTTGGTTTATTCGTTTGAAGTCTGGGGACGAACGTATTATGCGCGCCCTTTACAAGGGGCTCGTAGCGAGCGGTTTGATAGCCGCTGGTGCGTTTTATTTTGTCACTACGATCTATACGCGACAAACGTTATATAACATTGATGTCAACGATATATGGGCTGAAGCATTTCTTAATTCTCCCTTCGTTCTGTCTCCCAACGGTCTCTATATGAGTCTTCTTATTGGTTTGGTCGTTACTGGTTTAATGGTTTGGATTACTGATTACTTTACTTCCACAAAATACAAGCCGGTTCAGCATATTGCTAATGCCTCAACAACTGGACACGGCACGAACATTATAGCGGGACTGGCGATTGGCATGCGCTCCACTGTTTTGCCAGTTTTGGTTATCGGTTTAGGAATTTTAGCCGCTGGGTATTTTGCCGGTTTGTACGGCGTGGCTATCGCGGTTCTCTCCATGCTCTCAATGACCGGCATTATTGTGACAATTGACGCTTATGGCCCTGTAACCGATAATGCCGGCGGTATTGCCGAGATGGCCGGATTGCCAGAGAGCGTGCGAGCTGTGACCGACCCTTTGGACGCGGTTGGCAACACCACCAAGGCCGTGACTAAGGGTTATGCTATTGGTTCGGCGGGCCTCGCGGCTGTCGTGCTTTTTGCGGCTTTTGCCAATGAGGTTGGTAACGTGAATTTTTCTCTCTCCAATCCAAACGTTATCATTGGTTTATTTTTGGGAGGCATAATCACTTACTGGTTTGCGTCACTGGCTATGGAGTCAGTCGGCAAGGCGGCCGGTGAAGTGGTGGAAGAAGTGCGTCGGCAATTCAGGGAGATTAAAGGAATTATGGACGGTACCGGAAAACCAGATTATGCCAAAGCGGTTGATATTGTGACCAAAACGGCGCTTCGGGAGATGATATTGCCGGCTTTGATTCCCGTAGTTGCGCCGATAGCGGTTGGATTGACGCTTGGGGCCGATGCCCTAGGAGGACTCTTGGTCGGCAGCATTGTGACTGGTTTATTTTTGGCTATCAGTATGACCACGGGCGGCGCGGCTTGGGACAATGCTAAAAAATACATTGAAGCCGGACACCATGGCGGCAAAGGATCGTTTGCCCATCAGGCGGCGGTTACCGGCGATACGGTTGGCGATCCCTACAAAGACACGGTCGGTCCGGCCATTAACCCCATGATAAAAATTTTAAACATCGTCGCTCTTCTTATCATTGGCCTGCTTTAGAGATTTTGGTGTAGGGTGACTTGCCCCGTTAAAAGTCCTAGGCAGATAAAATTCTTGAAAGAATTTATCTGCGTTGGGATTGCGGTGCCTAATAGAATTATAGATGATTGCAAAGCACAAAGAGACGGAAATGATGCATAGTTGGACTTCTAACGGGGTGATTGCCCAAAAAATTTTGAATAAATTACGTTCTGTCCTTATCATTCTTGAGCTGCATCCTTGGCTGGCCGGCTCTGTGCTGGTCGTTATTTTTGTTGCTTTATTTGGTTTCTTACAGCGTCATCCAACCATTCTTGATTCCGACTCTCTTTATCACGCGAAAATAGTCGAGTTTTTATCGCAAGGAATCTTAGTTAAAAATTTTCCTTGGTTGCCGCTGACACTTTTGGCTAATTATTATACCGATCACCATTTTTTATATCACCTAATTTTAGTGCCCTTTGTTTTGTTGTTTGATCCGATTGTCGTACTAAAAGTGGCCATTGTAATTCTTGGCCCCTTAGCTTTGTTGGTTTATTTTTGGACCATGCGTCGTTTCCAAGTGATCGGCGCTTTTTGGTGGACCTTTTTCGCCGGTACATCTTGGCCGCTCCTATTTCGTCTCAATTTAGTAAAAGCCCTGCCGCTTTCTCTGATTATCTATTTTTTGGGGTTGGTGTGCTTAAAAGAGAATCGTTATCATTGGTTAGCCGTTCTGTCTTTTATTTACGTATGGACATATGGCGGTTGGCCGTTATTATTGGTTAGCGTAGCTTTATATAGCGCGGGATTATTCTTTATTGGCAAAGAAAAACTATATTCATCTATCGCCCCTTTGGGTTGGTCTTTTTTTGGCAGCGTGGCTGGTATTATTATCAATCCGTATTTTCCAACGAACCTTACATTTTTTCAACGTCAAATCATTGACATTGCTTTAATACCGACCAGCATTAGTGTCGTGGGGAACGAATGGTTTCGGTTCCCGTGGGTTGAACTTTTCACGGCTGCCGCGCCGCTTTTTGTTGTATCTCTAGTTGTTATAACCATTTTAATCATTGATTGGCTTACGGACCAGACCTTGCGATTTAATGATTCAAAAGAAAAAGTTTTTTATTTAACCATGGGGATTATTAGCTGCTCTTTTCTGTTGTTGACTTTAATATCTAGGCGTTATGTTGAATATTTTATACCCCTTGGTCATTTAGCAACAGCGTTGTGGTTAAGCGTTCTTTGGCGTTCCGGGACCACGAATCCGTTTTATCAAATTATTAAAGATTGGTCGTTGAGCAAATGGTGGTACGCCATGACAGCGCTGCTCATTATTTTTTTTATAGTTGTCTACACAACACGAACAGTACGTTTGCTTGATAAGCGATTTGAAAATGGCTGGTCCTTTATTTATTTAAAAGGCGCATCCCAATGGTTGGAGAGCAGAGTGCCTTCGCGTACCATGGTGTATAATTTAAGATGGGATGATTTTCCGGCGTTATTTTATTTTGCTCCAAATTTATCGTATGTGAGTGGTCTGGATTTGAGATTTTTGGATGGCGATAATGAGGCCAGGCTTAAAGAGTGGGAGAATATTTATCGTGGGGTTTCTTCAGATCCAGCGGCAGTAATAAGAAATAGTTTTAAAGCCGAGTATGTGTTGGTAAGCGATTTTCATACTGAGGAAGCCGTTAAAATGTTTAATGCTCATAAATTTCCAATTATTTATAAAGATAGCGAGGCAACCATTTATGCCGTTCCTTGAAAGAAAAAAATATGCTGCCGTCTTAGTCTTTCCGGTAAGAAACGAAGCACTTATTCTAGAGCGCAGTATTCGTTTAGCCCACACCGTAGCTCTCAAATTTTTGCCCTCTCCGTGGCTGATTATTATTGCTGTCAATGATTCTACGGATGAAACATTGCCGATAGCCAAGCGTTTGGCCGATCAACTTCCGAATGTGGTTGCCCGCGTACTGTCAGAGCCCGGTAAGGGAAGGGCGGTTCTTCAATCATGGATGTCAGTTCAGGCTGATTATTATTTTTTTAGTGATATCGATCTTTCCGTTGATTTAACGAAAGCCCTACCGCTAATGATGCAAGCGTTCGTCCAAGGGGCCGATATCGCGACATGTTCACGAGCGCTCGCTCACTCAACTGTTACTCGTCCTCTTTATCGTCGTTTAATATCTTTGGGTTATCGCTGGTTAGCACGCGTTATGACCGACACGCGTTTATCTGATTTACCGTGTGGATGTAAGGGAGTAAATAAAGATGTCGTCCTCCAACTTGTGCCACAAGTGCTGAATAAAGATTGGTTCTTTGACACAGAATTGCTTTTGCTGGCCGAAGCGGCTAGCTATAAAATAAGTGAGGTGCCGGTCTCTTGGATTGAATATAAGTATTCTGGACGCAATTCAGGCATTCCATTACTTAAAATCATCAAGCAATACATATCGGCCCTGATTGCAATGAGGCGGCGATTAAAACTAAGAAAATAAATCCCACACCTTCATCGCGGGATATTAAACCCCACGGGAAGTATATATAGTTTCCATCCTGCGGCAACCTGTCCGTCAGCGAGCGGAGACCGCGGGGTGTTCTGGAAGGTGAGGGATAAAGGCAATTATTGAGCTATTTTACAGTATAATTAATAAGCGAACTAATCAAATATATATTGAAAAACGCGCCAACAACAATGAGTATTTTTAGTTTAAGTGACAGCTTATCAGTCTGTTGTTTTATCGCGATTAAAAACAACAGGAAAAGGAAGGGCAAAAAATCAAGGGCGTAGCGATAGCCAAATTGAATCCAGCCGATTCCATAATACATAAAAATCGGCACGGCCGTGGCTATGACAGTTATCCACAATATTTTAGCTAAGCGATCGCGGTAGGATCCCCAAAATAAATAAAGATAATATGGAGAAGTGATAAATATGCTCATTCCCCACGGATCAGCAACAATATAGGGCGGCTTAAGAACATGCGACACCTCATCTCTGAATATCGGCAAGGGGTGGCCGAGCAGAAAATAGTAAAGATTGCCCGGCAGATGGGCGAGGCTAAATAATCCATAAGAACGGGCTACGATGAATTGTTTCATTACAAGCTGTAAATTATAACCAGACTCCCACCAATTATGAAATCTAGAATAATTATATATAAGCAATATAATAAAAGATGCTGTTAAGGGGGCAACAATCTCTAACAATTCACGAATTTTATCTGTAAATTTTTTATTAGAAGTTAGTGACATCAAAATAAAAAAAATAGCGCCGCTGACTGCGGTGATTCGTGTCATTAAAACACTTCCTAAATATAGGCCAATAAGCCAGTAACGTTTTTTTGTCAAGAATTCATGAATGGCCAAAAGCAACAATAGAACCGTTAAAGACTGCGCGTAAAAGTACGATTTGGGTATTAAGGCAATATGAAGATAGGAAGAGCCCGCGCCAAAAGCCAAAGCCAGATAGAGTGAATCAGTCGTCGCATATTTAAATATGCGAGAAATACGAAATATAAGATAAAAAATTGACAAGGTGATAAAAAATTCAATATATCCCTGGTAAAAAAACAAATTAAATTGATCAAATATCGCGACCAATGGCATAAGCAAAAAGGCTGGCAGCGGCCCAAGCGGCCAGAAATATTTACCGTTGAAAAACGCTACGTCATGCAGTCCCGCATCGGCCGGTAACTGGGTGAAATACAGCTTGCCTTGCAAGAAAGATCGCGCCAGCTCGCTAAATTGCTGATCTCCATGATCGCTTAAATTAAATGACGCCAGTAGCACCAGAAAAATTAACATGACGGTCAAAATAACGACAAAGCCAAAATTTTTAAATCTATCGGCGACTACCGTTACGTCAAATACATTCCTTTTATTAAGCATATTTAAAGACTTTTCTGATAAGGATAAAAATGGTTGACTGTCATTTGTTTTATCATAGCAACAGTTTGATATTTATCCCGCACCCTCCAGAATACCCTGTCCTGCCAAGGCGGGACCGCAGGAATAAAGGCAAGCTATAAATTCTTCCCGCGAGGTAAATACTCCCGCTCCGCCACGGCGGGGGATGTAAGGTGCGGGATTAATTTTAGATCACATTTTTAGGATAGTCGTCATTAACAAAAAATAATTAAAGAAGGCGCTTCCGACGATGACCCCCTTTGATAATTTGGTCAGCGCGAAATGTGGAAAAGAAAATAATAGAACAAGATAAAGATAGGGCAGAAAATCCAGTGCGTAGCGCGGTCCGACCTGTGTCCACCCCGGCCAGAAATACGACAGGAGAGCCAAAAGTGTTACCGACACGGAAAGAAGCGCCAGTTTTACGATTTTTTCTCCAAAACGCGCTCTAAATATATAAAGAAAGATTGGCGCCACCACGAAAAAACTCACCCCCGGATAACTGACATTGAGGTAAGGTGGTTTAAGGACATATGTTTGTTCGCCGTATGAAAAAACGTCTAGCCGCACTGGATCAACTGATTTAAGAAAATAATAATAAAAATTCGTAGGAATATTTCTTAATTGAAAAAGACCGTAATTTTTTCGTTCAAATTGTTCTTGGTCTGTCAAAATATGATTGTTAACATTGTAATATCCGTTATTAAATGGATCGCCGAATCTTAGGTAGTTATATGTCAAAAGCAGTACGCCCACAATTATGATCGGGACGATAAGGGCCATCAAATTTTTGATTTTTTGGCTGATGTTACTTTCAGCCTCTAGGATAATGGCACCCACAAAAAAAATGATTCCGAACCCGGCAGTAAATCTCGTGGCAAACACTAATGCCAAGAGCGCGCCGATTAGCCAATAACGGCGCCTTCCAAAATACTCGTGTATGCTCGCAAAAGTTAAAAAAACGGTTAAGGTCTGGGCAAAATACCAGCTCCAGGGTATAAAAGCGCTCAAATGATAAACAGAGGCAAAAACAAAGGCGAAACCCAAGTAGAGACTGTCCGTCGCTGAATAATTAAATTTTTGGGCTAAGACAAAACAAAAGTAAAAAATCGCCGCCGTTAACAACATCTGTAAATAGTTTTGATAAAAAAACAACCCCATTTTTTCAAAGACGGCGACAAAGGGCATAAGAACTATGGCTGGCGCCGGCCCGAGGGGCCAATAGTAATGATTATCATATTTTACAGCATCAAACCAGTTCCCGGGCATTTCTACTAAATAAAGTTTACCCTGAAGAAACGATTTGGCCATATATACGAAGTGCTGATGTACACCACTTATGGAATTGAAATAAATAGCGAGAGAGGAAAAAACAATGATCATATGGACTATGATGATAGAACCATGGTCATTCAATAATTGATACCGCCCTCTTTTCATTTCATTCATACTATTGCTGGCCTTGAGTAACCCAATCTAATAATCTAAATTGATTTTCGCCCGATGTTTTTCTTGGGATAAGTATTATTTTATACTAGGACTGTGCTATTATTATAACAACAAATAATAAGATTGCCTATTTAACGAAAATATGAAGTTATCAATTATCATTTCAGCCTTCAATGAGGAGGGCACGGTGTTTAATATTTTAGAATCTGTGTGCGCCGTCTCGCTGAATAACAGTATATTGAGCGAACGTTTATTTAAAGAAATTATCGTTATTGACGACGGCTCAAGTGACAATACGGCGGCTTTGGTTCAGCAATTTGCCAGTCGTCACCCGGAAGGCAAAAGCATATCGTTATTGCGACTTGACCGCAACTACGGCAAAGGACGGGCCATCAGGGAAGGCCTCAAAATAGCCAGTGGCGACATTATTATCATACAAGACGCCGATCTTGAATATGATCCTGAAGAAAATTTTCCCATTCTTCTCGCTCCATTTTTTGATAAACGCCAGGCCGATGTGGTCTACGGCTCACGTTTTCTCGCGCCAGCAAGCGTCCGCCCCATTTATTTTTGGCATTTGCTTGGTAATCGTTTTCTGACATTTCTGACCAACCTTTGCACTGGTCTAATCTTAACTGATATGGAAACTGGCTATAAGGTGTTTCGTCGCTCGGTGGTTCAAGAACTCACGCCCATTTTAAAATCAGACGACTTTTGCATTGAGCCGGAACTCACCATTAAAATCGCCCACCGCCAGTGGCGCATTTTTGAGGTTCCTATTACCTATACAAGTAGAACCTATGAAGAGGGTAAAAAGATCGGTTGGCGCGACGGTCTAAAAGCCATAGTTACAATTATCAAATGTACTGTTTGGGATAGGTGATGGCTATGGATTTTTGATGTCAACGGCGATAAGTTTGTCGGTATCAATTTTTTTAATGACATCTGTCAATTGATAAGAATTGTTATCAATTGTAATTAGGGCAAAAGATATTCTTTTTGCTTCTGCCGACCATGACAAGCGGAAAAAGGAAGTGATAATTTTATTTGATTTCCAAGTATCCGTTGGAGCCAGCCCCCATCCTGGTTCCAGCAGTCGGCGATTGATGATTTTGTGGTCTTCGTTTTCAGTTTGAAGATAAAGAGCATAAGTTTGGCTAATGTCTTTTTTGACGCGCCATCTAATTTTTAAATCAGCCGTATCGCGGTTATATTTAATGAGAGTAGTGTCGGCAAAAATGTTTGGCGCTATAAGTATGCCATCATTGGCGTTGTCGCCGCTTGATGTGTTAACAAGCGGTATTGTTTCTGCTGGCTGATCTTTGGGAACGAATATTGCCATCCCATCTCTTGACCAAATAGGATGAAGATTTTTATCAGCGATGAATAAACGCAGATGGTTAGCCATATCTTTCGGCTCTATGATATTAACTTTGCTATTGTCCGTGGCGCGCACCGGACGCAATAAATCTTCTTGGTCAATTAACAAGGCGTCAACGCGACCAGGAACCATATAGGGTTTGTTGGTAAATTGTTGACGGCCAGCTAAGACGTATCTAAGCGTGTAAAGATTTTCTCTATTGCTTAATTGGGGGAGTAAACGATTGGTGCTGATTACTAACGGCAAATTATTGATCGTTGCTACGGCTTGTTTAAGAGTATTTTGTTCAATATCATCTTTAATTCTCATGTCTTTAAACATACCATTGGACCCAGTGATTGGGCCCAGAACAATGGTGCTATAAAACGAGCCTGTAATAAGTAGCAGTATCCCAAGATGCATTGGCCAACGGACTGGCCAATGCATCCTTGCTAGGAGTTGCTGCAAGGCAAGGGGCGGATGGACATTTGTCAATTTATTAATAGCCATAATTGTCGCCACCATGAGCGCCGGCAAGAATAAAACCCCATAGTGCAAAACAAGAACCTGCGCACTGTTGACCAGCGGCATGGCGAATTCAAGGAATGGCAATAACATTAATAGCAGGGCTGTTGGAGCTATCAAAGGCAAAAATGAGACAGGCATAAGGAGACCAGCTAAAGTGCCAATATTATGAAACCTGAATATTCTTCCAATTATCGGCAGGGAGTTAGTTATAATCCCCCCAAAGGTTTGTTGCCAGCTACCCTTGAGGGGGGTATAGTAAATAGCGAATTTATATTCGCCAGTTGGCGAAAATAAGCTCACTATACTGACTGCTACAAAAAACCATATAACTGCCATGATCATGGGAGCGGTTATCCAGACAGAACGCCTGGATTTAATTTTGTCCGAAAATAACAAAACAACACTGAGACCAGCGAGCGACACAACGAAAGCAATATCTTCTCTTATGGTCAGAGCGATTAGCAGGGCGCCCAGGAAGGGCCATAATTTTGCGCGCTCGGCATAATATAAAGCGACAAAGAAGGGCAAGAGGAAAAATGGCAACAAGTGAAACTCAAAAGCCAGTGCGTTGTGTGTAAAGGGATTGGTTAAATATATAGCGGTAATTAATAGAGCTAATAGAGAGGGAAATTTTATTGAGCCATTTTTTTTAAAGATATTTTTAGCTAAAAAATAAAGTGGAACGGCGACAAGATTAACAAAGAGCGTTTGTAAAATGAGAAGCATTCGGGGGTCTCTCCAAAGGGAGTAGAGGGGCGTCAATAACAGAAGGAATAATTCAAAATGATCCCCTAAATAAGATTGGGGATGAACGGACATCTGGAACCAGCGGCCATAGCTCGTGTTCCAGAAGACTTGCGCATAAATCCCTAAATCAAGGGCATCGTAGAGAAAATTATTGTATTTCCAAAATACTATCACCAACCACAAAATGGAATAAATTACGATAGACAAACCGACTAAAAATCCGGCCCTTCTCTCAATGGTTCCCAAAATTCCATCACTAGGTTCCACGTTGTTACGGTTGACCATAACTTGCGACATTATTGAAAAAATTAGTTATCAGACAGTTCATATATTTTTATGGCCGGAGATCCGCAGAACTGATCTCCCAGCGAACGAGGGCATTTGGTTCTAGAAGGGAAAGACTTTAATAACAAACCTTGTTCGTCAAGATCTTTATAAAAGACTGACAGAGCGCCATAACGATTCGGCGTTTGCGTCAACCACTGCCGTTCTTCCTCACTTATAATAATATAACGATAGGCTTGTTGTTTGTACCAACTGACCGTGCCCATAACGGCGAGCGGCAGGCCCTGATGTATTCTAGTATCGGTGCTAAGTAACGGATCTGGAGAGAACTCATAAGCGATAAGGCCATTTACCGGTAAGTTGTTTTGTATCCAATGCCCAACCAATACTTGGTTGCTAACTTGCTGTCGGTTTAAGTTAATTGAATAAATATCACCCAAAGGAGGAATTGATATAAAAATAATTGCCAATGCTGCGATGATTGAGCTTAAAGAGGGATGAAGTTTAAGACGGTAAGCTAGATACGTAATAATTTTGACGAGCGCCTGCACCACGAGTATGGCCAGTATCGGCAATATGGGAATAATCCAGCGCTGCCAGTGTAGAGGCGATAGGCTTATTTCTAGTATATAGATAATTAAAAAAATAGCCATAAGCAGCTGTGGAGTTTTTCGCTGCTTTATGACAAATAATAATCCCCCCAGTGCGAGCAAAAACTGTGGCCATGAAATACTCCACGGAATAGCCCTAAAGATATACCAGCTAAAATTTCCAAACGGAGAAAAGCCATCAGCCCCGGGCTGAAGAGTCCGCGCCTCAAGAACTAAGTTGGCCATGGATGTAGGTAAGTCCAGAAAAAAGTATGGCGTTGTGACGGCGAAAAAAATCAAGGCGGAGGCAATCCCTAGCGTCAGTTTACCCCAAGTTTTAGCGGAATTATTTCGTAAAAAGAAAAAATGGTTTAATATAAATAGAACCAAAAGCGCCAGAAAAAAATAGCGACTGGCCATGGCCAATCCTATTGACGCGCCGGTGAGAATATAATTTTTTTTGGTTGGTCTATCATTTAATTTGAGCATCAACCATAAGGCTAAATAGCCAAAAAATATGCTTGCTGTATCTGATCGCACCCATTGACTATGAATAATAAATATCGGATAAATAGCCATTAGCCAAATGGCCAATAACCCAACTTTGCGGTCAAAAAAATCGCGACCAATCAAATACACAATCGCGATAGTAAGCACGGCGTAAAACAAAACAAAAAAACGACCGATTAAATATAAGTCCGATGGATTTGCCAACAGACGGCTTGTTAGGTGTTCGGAGAATTTATTAAAAGAATAACTGTTAGAGGTGAAGTTTTGAATCGCATATACAGCGGCTAGTGGATAAATAACCGTTGAACCGGGATTGCCGAACCATCGGGGATTCAAGTCGCCAGTGGCGGCCATGTTTACCGCGCTGTTCACAAATATGCTTTCATCAATGCGTGAAGCATAGGGCAAGTCTCCGCTGATGTTCCACAACCCGAGGGCAAGAGAAAGCGCGGCAATTGCGCCGATAATTATGATTTCTGCGAGACGCGAATTTTGTTCGTTTAAAAAAAATAACTGCCGTTGAAAAGGATTGCTCATAGGTATATGAAACTCATTTGTACTCCCTCTAACAATCTAGGGGGTATCTCTCTATTTTCATTCTTCTCTATCCTCCGTAGCTGTAGCGCAGCTACTGCGGAGGACGGGCGAAGCCATGCCCCATGCTTCGTTCCGTTCGGCGGGACTTCTGCAAAGTAGGCCAAGACCGACAGAGTATTCGGCTAAGGAGAATAAATTCATTGTAAAGCAATAACGCGAGTATTGACAAATACGCGCTTCAGCAGTAAGGTGGCATTCCTATGGTATAGGTAGCAGAAACAAAAAAATATAACAATCCCCGCTCAAGGCGGGGCAAGGAGGGCAAATGAAAAGCGGAGGACAGAGGCCAGTCGCGAAAGTTCTTTTGGTTCTAGTCTTGACGGGAGTGTCGGCGTGGCTGATTTTTTTGTTGGTCGGGTGCGGTTCTAGGCAGGCACGGATTGTCCTGTCGGATGGCCAAACGGTCATGTGTGAAACCTACAACGTGACCTCGGAGGGGGTGATTGATTGCGGTAATGCCGCGGATCGTCTGCAGTTCAGCAGATTTTGTGCTGACCCCGAGCATGCCAAGCTGGATGTTTGCAAAACATACGGCCATGACCGTGCGCCGTCGGATAGCCCCAAGGAGCTGCATTACTCTGCTCCGAGTGGCCAGCGCCCATGTCGGGGAAATAAAGGGGAAGAATACTTCCCGGGCGTCTGCTGGTACTGATCGCCAGCGGTTCTTGGGACATAAAGCAGAGGTTGTGATCACTTTACCATCCTCTGCTTTTCTTGTTGTTAAATTAAAAGACTGCGTCTAAAACCTGGAGGATAATCGTGTTCGTGACGACTCCAGCGCTAAGCACAATCACCACGCCAATAATCGCCCTTCTTAATACATTTTGCGCTTCTTCCACCCTTTGTTCATTTCCCGCGGCTGTCATCCATAAATATCCTCCATAAAAAATTAGAATAATAAAAATGAGGCCAAAGAATCCAAGAAAGATATTAACGATTGCCACAACTCGGCTGATCAAGGCCGCCTGTGGATCTATGCTTCCTCCCAAAAGACCAGGCTGATTGAATACGTCGGCGATCGGTTCCAGTTTATCCTTGATCATGATGAGGGGGCCGGTTTGAGCCCGAACTGGCCTAGTAGTCAGTACAAATACTTCGGATATTAGAACAATTGCCAGCAGAAAAATTTTCATACCCCGTTAGAAGTCATGGGAATATAAAATTCTTAAGATAATTTTATATTCTTTGGTCCCGCTCTGCGGGATAGTATTCAATTGGTTAATGAATTGTATCATGGGCAAAAGATTGATGATTATGCTAAGTCAGACTTCTAACGGGGCATAGTTTCAAAAAGGAAATAGTGGTTCAAATACGGCTTCACCGATTTTGCCAACCACAAAGGCCGTGATAAAGTACGCGCTAAAAATAATAATTACGCCAATAACAGCATTACGAATTAGATTTTGCGCCTGGGTGACTCGTTCCTCATTGCCTCTGGCTGATCCCCAGAGCCAGCCGCCGTAAATAATTAGGACAATTAGGATGAGACCTACTACTCCGAGCGCGATTTGTATCAAGTTGGCTATTATCTGTTCGGGCGTTAAAGTTTCAGTGATACCAGCGCCATTTTCTAGAGAGTTAAGCAGGTCCTTGGCTTTGTTTGTGGGATTACTTTGCGCCAGTATTTGCGTCGGGGCTGTTAGCGCTCCAATAATTGTGTAGATAATGGCGGCAAAAGCTGAATGTCTTTTGTTTTTCATATTAAACCCTGTTTGTAAAACCCAATTCCATGGCACTAATCACAAATCGGGAAATGGTAAATACCGCAAAAACTATAATTATTCCCAAAACGGCATTGCGTATTAATTTTTCAGCCTCTTGCACCTGCTCTTCGTTGCCCCTAGCCGATCCCCAGAGCCACCCTCCATAAAGAATAAGAACAACAAAAACCACTCCGGCAAAACCGAGCGCTATGTTAATGAATGTTCCGATAATTCTGGCGATATCTCCTTCATTAGGGGTTGAGGTGTCGCTCGCTGGAATAAATCCGGCCGTGCAGGCCACGCGGCGAAGAACATTCGCAAAAGAAACAGATGGATCTATTGGGCATTTTTCTGCTGGAGATGCGGCCAGGACAGGAGTAGCCAGCAATAGGCCAGAGCCAACTACTATGCTCAAAATAATTGAATTAATAATTCGTTTCACTGATTTGTGGTTATTATTCGGGCTGGGTAAACCCCGCGTCTATACCCGCTCCTTCCGTTATCAGGCCTAAGGCGAAGGCGGTAATCAAATAGGCAAAGAAAATAACGGCCGCGCCAACCGCGCCATTGGTAATTCTGCTTATGGCTTTTTTGATTTGTTCCTCATTGCCGCCGGCTGTCATCCACATATAGCCGCCGTGAACAACTTCAACAATAAAAACAACGCCCGCGAATCCCAACATTAGCGATAAATATAGACCAAAAAGGTCTAAGGGAGAGCCCACGGTCGCGCCTCTTTTAATTAGAAACGCTTTTTCTGCCACGTCTTTGAGCGGGTCTTTAACTATATTAGTGAGTGTCTCTGCTTGCGCCATTAGAGGGCCAAAGGCAAGCCAGAGGAGAAAGGTTTTATATAGGCGGCTATAATATAGGGAAGAGAACATATTATTCGTGAATCAGGGTTGAAGTATCAGTAGAGATAATGGGTAGTATGTAGTGAGTAGTATGTAGAATCAATGTCAAATTTTGTCATTGGGACTTAATATTCATGATTCCTGATTCAATATTCTAAATTCCATATTCTATATTCTTCACTAATGTCATCCTCCTATTGCTTCAATGGCTACGGTGGTGATAAATTCCGTGGCAATATAGGCGCCAAAAACAAGAAGAATGCCAACTGCCGCGTTAAAAAGCATGGTTCTGGCTTTAGTAATTTTTTCTTCGTTGCCTCCAGCCGTCATCCATAAGTCGCCCGCCGCTACGATCATAATCATAAAAATAACGCCAGTGAGGCCAAGGATGGTTTTAATGATGGTGGCAATTAGTTTGTTGATTTCTTGTTGAGGGGTTAAGGAGGTTGTGGGCTTGAGATTGGCGTTGGCGGCCGTGCAATTGGTTCCATACGGGTCATTCGGGCCGCATTCAACGGCAGCAACCTCGTTCGTCGGCGCTATGAGGAACGTGGTCATTAATATAGTCAATACAAAAATAGCACGATAACGGGGGCATTGTACTATATACTGGGCAGACATAGCTTTTTGGTATGAATATATAATACACCCCTCCCCAAATTTTGGGGAGGGGTGTATAGAAAAATCATCAATCAGTATTAGTTCGTGACCTCGGATACAACGGTCTGAATGATAAATGAGGTGATAGCGTAAGCCGCCAGAATAATAACTAAACCAATAAGACCGGCAGTAAGGGTTGAGCGAGCCGAGGTAATCTTCTCTTCGTTGCCAGCTGCGGTCATCCACTGGAAGCCGCCATATAGTACTATAATCACGGCGATTAGACCGAGGAAAGTTAGGAGGAATTTAATAATATTGATAATGGCGCCTTTTACATCAGTACCCGTGCCGAGTCCAAATTGCTCCCCCAGTGTAGTGCCATAATCCACCTGTGCCAATACGGCCAAAGGAGCCAAAAGGGCGACAGCAGAACCGGTAGCCACCAAGCGTTTGATAAACTGTTTGTTCATGTTATCACCCCCTTTTCTCTAATGGTGTTAAGTCTTTTACCAATTAAGATTCCTTAAGGATAATCATACAAAAGTAAGCCGATGTCGTCAATGTTTGCCACCAGATGCAAAAAAGCCAATGTATTACCGTTCTGGCGGCAGTTGGAAGGGCTCCCCGCCGCCATTAAAGAGTTTTACCTGTTCGCCGACTGGCGTTCCGGTCAAGGCCGCCGTAATAAAGTAAATAATCAGCCATGAAGACAAAACAATAATTAGGCCAACCAAAGCGCTTTCAAAAACTTTTTTACCTTGTTCAATACGTTGGGTATTTCCCGCGGCAGTTATCCAGACAAAGCCGCCATAGATAAAAAATAATAGAGTGACACTGCCCAGGACTCCGAGAATGAGTTTTGAGATATTCACAGCCACCTTAACCATCTCTTTAAGTCCGCATTCTTCTCTGGGTAAGGGTCGGCCCTGTGCATCATATCCCTGACTACTTATGCACCCCGAAGGGATTAGTGGGTCTTCTGGGAAGGCGGCATTGGCAATAGACGGCGCTGTTAGCGCAATTAGGACAATTACGACTAGTATTCGCTTGGTCATGATTGGTGTTAATTAGTAAAACATTAGTGTTCGTTAGTGGACTAGTAGATGGTCTGGTTAATTCTCTGAATGGCCAAATTCACAGCCTGCTCTAGCTTACCCGGCTCTGTAGCCGCTAATGCTCCAGTAACCATGTCAGCCATAGCCGACTCCATAAGACCAGCGTCGCGTCCGCGGTACCAGCTTTTGGCAGTCAGGAGCTGTCCGGCAAAAGCCTCCAGCTCCGGTATGCTTTGCTGTTTTTCCACTAGGGCGCGCAGGGCCGTTGGTTTATTTGTTTTATTAAGATAACTTTCCACTCGGGCGGCTGAAGCGGCAAACTGAATAAAATCCCAGGCTTCGTCGGTGTGCTTGGTTTTTTTGGACACCGTTTCTACCCAATAATTGGCGATGTTCATGCGGTTACGCTCCGCGTCTGCTTGAGGCAAGGGAACAATGGCCCAGCGAAGCTGCGGCGCTCGCGACTTGATTGTCGGTATATGGTAGGCATAGCCAAAAAAGAAACCAGTTTTGCCGGTAGTAAAAGCCTCCAGAGCATCAGGCATGCTCGCGTTCCAGGTATAGGCTTCTTTATTAAGCGAAGCAAAGTCCGTATAGAAGCGTAACGCTTCAATGCCCGGACGATATGTTTTATCCGTGGATCCGGGCGGTACTAGGTGAAAAGTAGCAAAGCCGTTAGCGTCCGTCATAGTGGCGCCATTTTGCATCATCAGAATAGAGAGAATGTCGTTGAAGCGGGGGATGTTGTTAGATGTTCCGAGCGATGCCCCAGCTACGGCAATATTTCCTTGTTCGTCAAATTTGGTGATTTTGGTTACGTCGCGAAGAAATTCAGTCCAATCCTTGGGTTCAGTAGCAATGCCGGCGGCATTCAAAATATCCTTATTGTAAAAAAGCACCAATGTATCAACTGACAATGGTAATCCCAGAACCTGCTCTTCTATTTTATTGTCTTCAGTTTTAGCCTTTCTTATTACGTCGCTTGCCACCACGTCTAAATAATTTTTACGGATAGTCGCTGGTGTGATCGTGGGCATAGTTTTTAACTCGGTGATGACTTCTTTTTTGAACGTGCCCTGAATGCTTTGAAACGGCAGAGTTACCGTTTTGGGCAGAGGCAAGATTTTGGGTTGATATTTACCTATCCAGGTATTGTGTATGGAAAAAATGTCAGGGCCGCGATCCTCGGCTAACGCTTCCAAGAATAATTTTTCATATTCTTCATAGCGGATTTTTTTGTATTCAATATTAACGTTGGGATGAATGGCGCGATAGGCGCTGATTATTTCTTGCATTGAGTCTGGGTCGTCAAAAACCCGCCAGTACGTGAGCTTAACCGGCTGGGCTGTTACTTGCGGTTTGCATCTAAGACCAAGCAGCGGCAAGGCGGCAAGCAAAAGCACAAAAAGAATAATGGGGCGGTGGCGTTTCATGACAGTGTTTTAAGATAATTTTTGAAATCGCGTTTTATTTCCGAATGTTTTAAGCCGTATGTTACCGAGGCTTTAAGCAGTCCAAGCTTACTGCCGCAATCATGCCAAGTGCCGGTAGTCAGGTAGCCATAAGCGGGATGATAAGTAATGTAGCGGGCCATGGCGTCAGCCATGCGAAGTTCATGCCCGTGGCGGCGCGGTGTGCGTTCAAGCACTGTCAAAAATTCGGGAGTCACAATATAGCGAAAAATAATAGCCAGGTTAGACGGAGCTTTTTTAACACTCGGCTTTTCCACGACCTTGGTGAGCTGATAAAGATTGTGGCGAATTTTAATGCCGTCTATGATTCCGTATCGTTGTACATTTAGTTTTGGCACCCTGGTTACAGCGACCACTGGTGCGCTGAACTCATTATACGTGGTAATCATTTCTTTTAACTCTGAACCCTCAATAATGTCATCGCCCGAGAGCACCGCGAAAGGCCGTCCTCGCAGGAGCGATTTAGCTTCTAGCACCGCGTGGCCGTCACCCAGTTGCTCTTTTTGGCGGATATAGATGAAATTAGCAAGGTTAGATATATTTTTAACTTCCTTTAGGGCATTCTTTTTTTTCTTTTCTCGGAGAAGCGCTTCCAGCTCAAAGTTTCTGTCAAAATGATCTTCAATGGCGCGCTTGCTTTGCCCGGTAATAATAATGATGTCGGTAATGCCAGCCGCTACCGCTTCTTCAACGACGTACTGAATGACTGGTTTATCAACCACAGTCAACATTTCCTTGGGCTGGGCCTTAGTGGCTGGCAGGAAACGTGTGCCAAATCCGGCCGCTGGGATTACCGCTGTGGTAACTTTTGTCATAGCGTAATTATACCAATAATTTGTTTATGTTGCACATCGCATGTTTTGTACCCATTACAGCCTACAGCCTACGGCTTTTATTTATACCATCTCTTCCTCATCTATGCCTTCTACCATAACTAGAGACGTCTTGTCTCGTTTTTGCCAATAAAGATAAAACAGGGCGCCAGCCAATATCAATGAACCAAAAATCGTTACTGTTAGATATGACGACAAAACGGGAGTAGGGGCATCTGCCGGAGCGGCCTCTTCTACAATAGCCGATGCATTTACGACAAGGTCTTTTTCGGTTCTAAGCAGTAGCCGAAAGCCAGCATTGGTGTGGCTAAGAATGCCGATGGTCGTCACTTCCGCGTTAACAGGATATGCTAATTTGCTTTTAAGCGCCGGCGGAATAATGACGCGTATCGTTTCTCCGTCTATAAGCTCCATCACAAATCCACCGCTTGTTTTTTTACTGACGGTTCCGTCGGCCACAACCAGTTGTCCCAAATTATTTTCCAAATCAGTAGCTTCAAGGGCCGTTGGCTCAATCATTTGATTATTTTTATTCAAAACCACCACGTCATTGTTGTCTGCCACACTCATTCTTTGTTCTCCCTGCACTTGGCGGATTTTGCCGGTTACTTGAGCCTCATCGTTCATGTTGATATCAGGAACAGTTTGTCCAACGGCCAGATCAACTCTCAAATTTTGCACCACACCGGCCACTTTAATCCCCCCCAGGTAAACCACGCGCTCGCCAATCATGCCCGGCGCGGCCGTGACTATACCACTGATTGTTATGAGACCACCTGGAGCTTGTTTTGTTTTTGCGGCAGCCGTTGTTTCGGTTTCAACATTGTTTTCCTCCGCGCTAAAAATATTATCTGCCAGCGGAGTGGGGGCGTTCGTCCAATTCCATTCATCATTTTCGTCCCTCGCCCAGCTTCTTCCTATTTTGGCTGTCGGGTAAGACGTTTCGTCGGCAATTTCGCCAGCGGCATTTAACAGCACGACATCGTCACCGGTATTATTTAGAGCCAGACGAGTTTGAGATTTTTTAAGAACCAGATAGCCATTGGGCAAAATGGTTAAACCTTGGGGCATCATATAATTTCGGCCACTGGCATCTTGGATTGACCAGCCCGTCAGAGACATTGACTCGGCGCCTGTATTAAATAATTCAATCCATTCTTCTTCCCCTTTTTGCGGCGCGGGAAAAATTTCATTTAAGATGATTTCTGCTGTGCCGGAAACAGCGCTAAGGCCAAGAACTTGCGGCCCTGGCTCTGTTGCTGATTCAATAATTACAGTACGTTCCATGCTGTCTTTGCCATTGTGTTCATCATTAACAACTAGTTTAACTCGATAGCGGCCGGCTTTAGCATAAGCATGAGATACGGTTTCGCCCCCGGCGCTCTCTCCATCGCCAAAAGTCCACTGGAAGGTTAAAGCGTCACCATCAGGATCAGTTGAGTCTTCGGCGCTGAATAACAATTTATCGTTCGTGAGTCCGTCTGTCGGCAAATCTATGGAAATAATTGGTGGACGATTGATGATAGTTAAGATGTTGGCCGTTCCCGGTGTTGGGGTAGTTGTCCAGCTCCATTGATCTGTCGTACTCGCCCAGCTCGCGCCTTCTGGCGCGCTATCGCGGTAGCTTACCTCATGCACTGGTGAGGAATTATTGGGCGGAAAAAGACGAACCGTTTCTCCGCCCGTGTTATTGAGAGCAATGCCCGTCAAGGTACGTGACAGAGAAATATAAGCGCCAGGCAGGATAATGGGATTTGTAAAATCATTGTCGCGTACTGTATAATCGTTGCCGCTGGCGTCAGCCACGCGCCAGCCGACAATGTTGACCTCGGCAGTGCCGATATTGGTTACTTCAATAAATTCATTTGTGTCGGTGCCGGTTGGATTTGGCAAAAGTTCCGAGAGACGCAGGGTGGCTGGTCCGGACACGGCGGTTGATCCAGTGGCGGTGACAATATTTGACAATCCTCGCGTGGGCGTAAGGGTGGCAGTGAAATCAATCGCCTCGTTGCCTGTGTAGAGACCGTCAATCGTTCTTGCGACCGACATTGGATCGCTAGCTGCCGGCGCATTGTCGGCGAGATTCCCGTCAGCCCAGTTGCCATAACTTAACTCATCAATAATTTGTCCGTTTTGGGTTTTTAGAGCGATGTGGTCGCCGGCGTTATTGAGATTGCCCTTTGGCTTCATAACGACGAAAAAATTGTTCGGCACAGTGCCAGCGACAGCGCCGCTAAGAATAGTTTGGCGCTCTCCCCCTTCTTCAATTATCCAGCCAGTTAGATCAATGTCGCGCCCCGTGCGATTTATGAGTTCAATCCATTCTTCATCTTCATCGGTCGGATCAGCCACAAATTCATTGATTAAAATATCGCCCGGCAAGATAGAGAGAGGCCCGGCAGAGCCACCTCCGCTAAGTGGGGCTGGCGGGCGCGGAGTAGTGGTGTCGTTCGGTGCGGGCGACGTTGTAGGCTCTTCAGGAGGTGGTGTTGATTCGGGAGACGGCTGGCTTGTCAAATTTAGTGGCGTCGGCAAGGCAGTTAGAACAAAATCATTCATGTTGTTGTCGCTATCAATAATGCCATCACTTCCGGTCTGGCGTTCAATGCTCTGGCCGTTTGGCGGATTAGGCGCGGTGGCTCCTTCAAATGAGCTCGCTGTTCCTATGCCAATCAAGTCCACGAGTGTATTTCCAGCATCAGAAAACAGAACAATGGTATTGTTGGCGGCCAGCGACTCTGCCGTAGAATACTGGGCGTCATTAGTTATTGTATTCGTGTAGCCAGTGGGGTGGGTGATGAGAAAGTGCCCTTGAGCGGGCAAATTGATATCGGGGAACACCGTTAATAGATTAGTCTGGTTTCCGCTGGCCGTGCGTTTTGACAGGCGCCAACCCGTGAGGTTGACAAGTGATGAAGTAGGGTTAAATAATTCAACAAATTCGTCCGTGGCCGTCACTCCGCCAATTTGAACTTCGCTAATAACAATATGGTCAGGCGCGGCGAGCGCGGGCAGGGCAATAAAAAATCCGACGATGATAGCCGGCCACAATACGAATGACAAACTTTTATTCTGGTATTGATCCATAGTGCTTGAGTTAGTAAATAGTTAATAGATTATTAAATAAGATACATTGATCGATTTGGTGTTTCTTGTTTATCTCGTTAGAAATTTCCACGGGATATTGCGATCCCCTCGTGAATGGTCTCGAGCGGTAAAACACGCCGCAGAGCGATTGAGTATTATTTCTAACGGGATTTATTTTTTGAAAAAGTAATTTAGTAATCGCTCTCCTCTTGTTGATTGTTCGTTATAAAGCAAAATGATTCTTTCAAAAAATGGACGATCAAAATGGTTGTAGAAAAATAACCATCCATATATAAGAGCGCAAATGATAATGATAAAAATACCTAAGTTGCCCCAGACGGTGCGATAGATGCCGTATTCGGCCAGCGGGTTAGCTTCTTCCGGGAAATGGAAGAACGCGAAGAGCGCAATAATAATGATGCCAAGGCCGATGAGGACGTTGAATATTTGTCCAAGTTTAATATTTTCCATTTCTGTACCGAGAGCATCGGCACTGTCTATATAGTACCAGCCAAGCAGGACAAGTGAAGCGTAAAAAACAAAGCGAGTAAATTTACCCAACAATAAATGGGTACGAGCCCAAAGATGTAGCTGATTGCCAAAAGAAGTCATATTTTACTCCGTATTCTGTATATTATATCACTTTGAATAAATATGTGTTAAGGACGGGTGATACAGCGCAGCCAAGGGCGTTGTGACGATTTCTGGAGGAACAGCATCATCCAAGCAATGTCTTGCTCCTCTGAGAAACAACCGAAGTGATTGACATCCATTGTGGGGTTATATATTCTATAGATAATCACCGCGCTTCACAATGCGTGAGAAAGGAGGGTTTCATGACTACCATGAGGACGTTGGTGATCGGTCGGGCAAGCCGCGGAACGTTGCGTCGCCTCATTTCCGAGTGCCGTGCCGAGGCCGCTTACTTGCGGCGACGGGGCGAGTGTTTCGCCTACATCGTGCGACTCGAAGAGGTCATTCAGGCCATGGAAGATGAGCTCGGCGAGCAACAGGATAGCGACCACCCGCATCGGCGTCATACCCTGACGCTTCACCACACGAGGCCCGTCTGCATTCAGCAGATTTGGGCCTCGTTTACTATAAAAAATTTATTGTGTCATATAATTTCTACGATGTGCCAAATTTTAAACATCTCTCACAGCGTTAGCCGTAAAAGATTGACAATAGTATTGACTAGGGCAAAATGAGGGCATGGGCAGGTGCCCCCGCACCAATCCGCCTCGGGCGGATGATATGGGGTAAACTCCATTGGCATACCTGCCCGCCATGTGCCTTACGCCGGAGTGGTGAAATTGGTATACACGTACGGTTTAGGACCGTATGCCGAAAGGCTTGAGAGTTCAAATCTCTCCTCCGGCACCACGTAGGAAAAGTCAATGCCTCGCGGCGCGAAACGCGCCGCTCGGCGACCAAATCGTACGGAGTTTTCGGGGCAAAAAGAAATTCCCGATTCCGTTAAAAGCAGAAAAGAAAAATTTTTCAAACACTCCCAAGAGGCGGCGCTTGCCGCCTCTTGACTTTCGTGGTCCAAAATGCTATCCTCCAGCATTATCGGAATTATGAATAACCGGTAGTCCCCGCCGCGGGTGTTGCGGCAAAACCAAACCCCGAAAGGAGGTGCTCCTTGAAAAAGACATGGATTATCTTGAGAGTCGTAGGACTTGCTGTCTGTCTTTTCTTCTTCATCTCGAGCGTGAAGGAGATCAGATCGGTTGCTCCCGAGATCAACAAGACCCAAGCCGAAGTGGATCAGGCGTGGAAGAACCTCGAACATGCCGCTCCCGCGCTGGCTGAAGAGTACAACCATGCGGTCAAGAGACAACGAGAGGATACGGAGACGTATTCCTCGCACGATCTCCGAGCGTACTTGCTGGCGTTTCCGCTGGCTCTGTTGTTGACCAGCCTGCTCTGGCAATTCGTGGTGCTTCCAATACGGGCCCGACGAAGATCGCAGCAGCCCGCCGTCGTCTCTCCACCGTCCTAGCAACTCGCGTTGCTGGGGCCAATCCACAAGAGCCGTCTTGCTCACGCGATTCGGCTCTTTTCTTTTTAATTTTGATTTAAGAATTTTCATAAAAGAATTTGCCGCCAAAGTAGTAAATTTTTCAATGAAAAATGATTGAAAAATTTACTGGAATGATTTATGCTGAAATCATTCAAACTTGAAATTGTCCGGTTCGCGGCGAAGCCGCTCATTTTCGCGAGGGGCTTCCTCGCCGCCGCAGGCGGCGAAATGCGTTCGAACTATTTTAAGAATGGGGCAAGGGTTTAGGCAAGAGCATACCCCGCCGAGCGGGGCGCTCGCAAGAGCTTGAGGGTTTCCCGTCCACAAAATTTCAAACCTAGAGGCAGGCGGGACCCCTCCGGATGGCGGTGGCAAATCCCTCCCTCGGTACATTTGTTATTATACACTTCACGCGAACCAAATAATTTGGGGGAAAAAAATTTTTAATTCTTATTGTTTCAGACATGAATACTAGTTTATGATTCTAGCCCACTTCATAGTAGGAGCAATGCCGATAAATAATTCGGAATTCTCTTGGTTTTGGTTTATTGGTTCTGCAATTTCAGATATAGATCATTTATTTGTTTTATATCAACACAAAATTTTTTCTTGGGGCAAACTTATTGAGGCTATTAGATTTGAGGATAAATATGGGATTCGTTCTAAGACAAAATACATGCATTCCATCTTTGGAGCAGTTATTACCAGTATTCCAGTATTGTTCATAAGCAAGGAAGCAGCTCTTTATTATTTTGTAGCATATCTCATTCATCTTGTTCTTGATTGGCCTGATATAGATGAAAAACAATATTTGTATCCATTTAAGAAAAAGATTAGAGGATTCCTGCCAATATTTTCAAAACCAGAAATAATTTTTACCATTTTGCTATTGGGGCTTTATTTTTACCAGATTAAAATTTTTTAGAATTTGCCATCAAACCCCGCACCAGAATGAATTCGGTACTGGGCAGAGAAAAACTTGAAACCCGCCTGAACGAATTCATTCGGGCAGGTTGTCAACGGTGCGGCTCTGCCGCAACTTCTGAATTTTTTCGCGGGGGGTTTTCCTCGCCCCGAGCTTGTCGAAGGGCGAAATGCGCCTGCCCGTCCGTAGCTTTAGCGAAGGTGGGTTCGGACTAATTTAAGAATACTGCACACAGGCTTATGGCAGGCGGGCGCGCGTGGCCTAGGACCACGTCCCGAAAGGGTTAGAGGTTCGAATCCTCTCGGAGGCAAAAGCAAACCCCGCCGAGCGGGGCGCTCGCAAGAGCTTAAGGGTTTCCCGCCCACAAAATTTCAAACCTAGAGGTAGGCGGGACCACGCCGGATGGCGGCGGCCAAGTCCCTCCCTCGGCATTTACTTCCGATTATTGCACTCCCATCAACCAAGAGGGGTTTGCAAGGACTAAGGAATCCATTTTTTACAACCACAGCCGACAGTGATTTAATAAGCAGGTGTGCTATAATGCGAGTATATGTACTTTCTCCTCTTTGTTGGCGGAATAGTGCTTTTGGCATTAGTGCTTAATCTTCGTCAAAGAGTACAACGGCTTGAGCAATTTTTGCAGTCCGGTTCTACTCAATCAACGCCCGAACCAAATTATTCAGCTGTTCCAAGGCCAGTTTATTCACCGCCACTGAACGCTGCGTTTGAGCCGTCAGTCCAACCTATACAAGCGGGGTCAATTGATTTAGAAAAATTTATTGCTTGGTTAAAAGAAGACTGGCTCCTCAAGTTGGGAGCTTTTCTTTTACTGATTGGCTTTGGATGGTTGGCCACTTACGCCTTTCTAAACAACTGGATTGGCCCGATGGGTCGCATTACTCTTGGCATTATTGCCGGCGCTTTGTTTATAATACTGGGCTCTTGGCGAATAAAAGATTATCTAAATCAAGGAGGAGTTTTTTTGGTGCTTGGGTCAACCACCATCTTGCTTACCATTTTTGCCGCGCGTGAAATTTACGATTTCTTTACTCCCTTAAGCGCGCTCGTGGTGATGTTTTTAAGTACGGCCTTTGTGGCTCTGGCTAGCGTCAAATACAACAGCCAGTCTTTGTCTTTGGCCAGTTTAATTCTGGCTGGCGCCGCGCCATTGTTTACAAACTCGCCCGCCCCCGACTATGTGGGTTTGTTTTTGTATTTGTTTGTGGTTATTTTGGGTGCGATTTGGATTGTGGCCTTGACCGGTCAGCGAGAGCTAACGGCGGCCGCGCTTATTCTTGTGGCTGTCTATAGCTGGCCGCATCTTTTTTCTTTGACTTCAGCCGATCTAGGTGCGTTACTTCCGTTTGCCTACGCCTTTACGGCTATATTTTTCATTACCAACACCGCCGGAATTTTGAAATTAAAAGGCCGCGATATTATTCCTGATCTTATCACCGCCGGAGGCAATGGCCTTTTCCTGCTATCGTGGATTATGGCGGCTGCGCCAGATGAATGGAAGAGTTTAATTATCTCGGCCTGGATGATTGTGTTTGCCGCTGGGGCTTTTTTGACATTTCGCCTGACCCAGCGGCGAGAACCGTTTTATGTCTATGCCGGCGTGGGGGTGGCCATGCTGGCTGCGGCCACGGCCGCCGAATTAAATGGGGCGGCTTTAACCATTGCCTATACTATTGAAAGCGGCATGATTGCTCTGGTGGCTTATGTTATTCTTAAAGACGTGCACGTGGCCGAAGGGGTGAGTTTGCTTTTACTCGGCTCCATAGTACTTTCTTCTAACAGTCTGACGTCACCCATCTGGGCGACCAGTGTACTTCATAAACACTTTTTTGTTTTATTGGTTTTGGGGTTAACTTTAGAGGGGCTGGGCTTATTTTTCCTTCCTCGCGTGAGAGAAGCTAAAGACAAAGAGGCCTCGCAAGTTAATACTTCGCTTCTAGTGGTCGGTTCATTATATTTCTATGCGTTGCTGTGGCTTTCTTTGCATGCTCTTTTGAGAAATGATGATACAGCGGTAATGCTTTCTTTGGTCGTCTATACCATCATCGGATTGATTACTTATTTCTACGGTCTAGCCAACGAGAAAAGAGTGTTGAAGATTTATGGCGCGGTACTGCTCGTCTTTGTCGTTGGCCGATTGCTCTTGGTTGATGTTTGGAAAATGGAAATTGCCGGTAAGATTGTTACTTTCTTTATGATCGGCGCCTTGCTCGTGAGTACGGCATTTTTTGGGCGCCAGCGAAAAATCGCTGATCACCCCAGCTCCAATCAATAAATATGAAGTTTAGAATATCTTTGCTACTTGGCATTATTATTTTTTCCGCTGCTACAGCCAATGCTCAAGTAATGACACAGGATTCAATTTTTAATGTCATTAACGCCTATCGGTATTTTAAAGAGGTTGATAATCTTTCAATCAATGTACCGACAGTTGTTGAGGTTCCTTTTGCCGATGAATTTATTGAACGATTTGATTTCGCCGTTCTTGACAAAACAACAAATTCTTTTGAGCCCCATTTCTTTCGGCAGGAAAGGTTTGTGAATCAGATACCAATATCGGTCCGTGCCAACTCCGGCTTGAGTGTGGCGGATTATCTGGTGGACAACAATGTTAATACATACGCAGAGTTTGATTTATCAGAGAATGAGCAAGGGCGAGTGCAAATTGTTTTAACAAGCGTCTATCCCATTACTTCCTCCGCTCTTACGACCCTGCTCGATAATTATGTAGCCTTACCAAGTTCTGTTGAAATTCGCGCGACTATTAGCGGTATAGAGAGGATAGTGCTGGCCAATCGCCGGATGGATCAGCAAACAATTCGTTTTCCGCAAACGACTTCTAATAGGTGGGTGGTTACATTCATTTACGGACAACCATTGCGCGTAACGGAACTGCGTTTAATTCAGGAAAATGCGGCCGAGACTAGTTCTCGTACTCTGCGTTTTTTGGCCCAGCCGGGGCACACCTACCGTATTTATTTTGATCCAGATAGGCAAGCCGCGCCTCCCGTTGGCGAGGCTGGAAATTTGGCAATTAGTGAGGGGGTGCTTCAGATTGCCTACGTTAGCCCCCGAAACAATCCAAATTATACTATTGCCGATATGGACAAGGACGGAGTGTCGGACTTGCGCGACAATTGCGTGTCTGTTGCTAATTCAGATCAAGAGGATATAAATAGCAACGGTCGGGGCGACACCTGTGATGACTTTGATCAAGACAGCATAATGAACAATAAGGACAACTGTCCCAACCTTCCTAATAGGGATCAAAGAGACACAGATGACGATGGCTTGGGAGATGTTTGTGACAAAGAAGAGAGTCGGGTCACTGAACGTTATCCTTGGGTTCCTTGGATCGGCATTGGTTTTGCCGCCCTTGTTTTGATTGTTCTTTTTGCGCTAACCTTTAGATCGTCAAGGAGCAAAACCACACAAAATCATCAATAAGCTCTCTGACTTCCCTATGCACTAACGGAGTTGACAGCAACATTTGCTAGGGCACAATGATTGGCACGGGCAGGCGGCCTTGCATCAATCCGCCTTGGGCGGAGGGTGCGGGGCAAACTGCATTGGCTTACTCGCCTGCCGGCAGGCGAGTAAGCATGGTTCACCCTGCACCTTGAGTAAGTCCTCCGCCCGAGGTGCATCAGCCATGGGCTTGAAAATTCCTCCCTGCCCAATTTTTAAAAAAGCTTAAACCTTGTGGTTTTTAAACGTGAACTCTAGCTTTGATTAATTAAGTGTTGAACTGGGCTCAATCGTCTCTTCTGTTTTATAGAGAACTCCAATAAATATCAATATAAGACCGATCATGGCCAAAATAGTGGAAACAAGAATGGGGGTAAATAGCGCTGCTGGGTTCAGAGTATAAGTTGAGAGTGAAGAGAAAAGCAAAAAGAGCAATCCCGTACCCATCCACATAGAGCGGATAAATACTAGTCGATTGGCGCGATGTTTTATTCCCTGCGTGTAAAAAATAATTGTTGTAATAATAGCCAGCGCGCCGGAAAAAATTCCCGTTGCTGAACGGAGCCAGCTGGCATAGATGGGTTTCCAGAAGATATAACTCCCTTTTATTTCTGGAACACTGGGATGATAATCAACGAACCTCATGATTACGAAGATAATTCCAAAGATAGCCGCGAAATAGAAGATACCCATAGCCAATCTTGTCTTTCCCAAAAGATCAAAAGGTACCTGCGCAATATAGGCGAGGGCTAGATAGAAAGATAAATACGCCAGAATATTAAAGACAGTGATGATCGTAGCATGCTTGCTGAAGATTTCGGGGATAGAAAAAAACAAGAAAGAAATTCCAAAAAAGAGATAAAAGGCCAAAAAATAGCGCATGAGTTGAGACGGCTTTGTCTTATAAGAAGCAAAGAGTTTGGCCGAAATGCCGAAACATAAAACGGCCAATACGAGGTCGGTAATTGATACTATGGGAATCATAGTTATTTAGAGGGCTTATTACCTTATTTTTTCATACCTTCTTTGTGCTAAATTATACTCCAATTGCACCGTATTGAACAGGCCTTGTTGCCATTTAGGCGTGTCGCTAAGGAATGGGGCAGGGGGTACTTGCAATTTTTTGATAACAAGACTAGTTTTATAAACACAACGCCATAGAGCTTTAAAGAGAGAGGAGGAGGGCATGGAACGCGGTCCGCCGTGAGTGTAGGATTGTGGTTGGCTTGTCGGTCAGTGGGGTGAATACAACCATAGGAGGAATGAAGAGGATGGGACGACGATCAGCCACCAGCGCGAATGGAATATGGTGCTACTGTTGCTATGACAAGCGTTCGCACCGGGTTTGTGTGAAGGTTCAGCGTCGGGCGCAGTCAATCAATGGCAGGCCGTATCTCATCAATCAGACCGAGTCTTCGGTGCGCGAGTTAGTGAAGCAATTGGCTGTTGACGATCGGCTGGTTTTCCGGAAAAGCCGTGGGCTGATTCGGTACCATTTTAGATTGTCACCGGACGGTGCGCACATGTTAGGTCTGACGTAGCTGCGAGGGGGGGGAGGATCCACTAATCCTGTCCCCTCTTTCTTTGTTCAAAATGGGCTTCCCAAGCCTGTTTTTTTGTGGTAAATTATAGTTATTAAAGAACATAATTATATTTATGACTATTACCTGGCTCGGCCAGAATTGTTTTAAAATTGAGGGGAAACAAGTCAGCGTTTTGATTGATCCCATTGATGGTCAGGAGTTGAAAATGCCTAAGATCAGCGCTGACATTTTAGTATTGCCGCGTCCTTCTTTAGGAAAGGCACTTTCTTTTTTGAAAAACAGTCCTTTTATCATTCAAACCCCCGGTGAGTTTGAAGCGAAGGGAGTGTTTGTTGAGGGCCAAGTGTTTGGCAATCGCACCCAAACAATTTATAGATTGGAGATTGAGGGAGTGCGGCTTGGGCATCTTGGCAATCTTGAAAAGAACGATGAAGCCGCGACCAGCTTTCTTGAAGATGTGGATGTTTTATTTGTGCCCGTAGGAGGCGGGGCAGTGCTTGGGCCGGCTGAAGCCGCTGAAGTCGTGAGTGCCATTGAACCGCGCTTAGTTATTCCCATGCATTACCGTCAGCCGGGTCTTGTCTCGCTCCAGCCGGTTGAAAAGTTTTGTCAAGCTATGGGCGTTAAATCGCCAGAGCGCTTACCAAAGGTCTCAGTCACAAAGAAGGATTTGCCAAATGAAGAAACGCGCCTCGTCATCCTTGAAGCCTAAGAAACCGCGCGCCAAGGGCACGCCTTCGTCTCCACGACGCAGCATCATTCTGAAGAAGAAGCGCGCTGTTCGCGGCAAGCCGTTCAAAACCAAATTTGCGGCCAGTCAAGCAACCGTATCAGTAATTCCTATGATGCCAGTTGTCGCCAGGCAAGATGAAGCTGCTTTGAAAACTAACCCATCTCCGTTTTTGGTTAAGGAGCAGAAAGAGAATATTTTTGAGGAAACCCGATCCTCAGATAAGGGCGACAGACTGATTGTTCCTAACGAGACCATTGATAAAGAGCGCCGCAAATTTTTGATGTGGGCAGGCGTTGCTGTCAGCATGGTGATTATTGTGTTTGGCTGGTTCTGGACTCTGCGTTATTCTCTCACCATTCCCGCGGATATTGCAAACGACTCTTTCCCACTTAATAAAGCAGAAGACAATCTGACTGATTTATTTCAAAAAGTTAATCAGTCATTAGATGACTTGCAAAAAGGAGAGACCTCTCCGAACGGCAATTTATTGGCGCCTAGTCAGGCCTCAGGCTCTGAACTGAATAGTGAAGAAATTGAGATATTAAAGCGCAAGTTTGAAGAACAAGCTATCCAGTCGCCGCCGCCGGGTCCTGCTTCAACTGCTAGATAATTCCCAAGCATACTGTAATGAAAATATCCAATACAGAAAATCAATCCAACACAACGATCGGTGCCGTTTTGCCCCGCGGCATCGTGGAGGAAATGTCTGAATCATATTTGGATTATGCCATGTCTGTTATCGTGTCGCGGGCATTGCCTGATGTTCGCGACGGTTTGAAACCGGTACAGCGCCGCATTCTTTACGCCATGTGGCAAATGGGCTTGAAGTCTTCGGCCAAGTTTCGCAAATCGGCGACAGTCGTCGGCGAGGTATTGGGTAAATATCACCCTCATGGGGATGTGGCTGTGTATGACGCTATGGTGCGCATGGCGCAAGAGTTTTCACTGCGCGGTCCATTGGTCAGCGGACAGGGAAACTTCGGTTCCAGGGACGGCGATTCTGCCGCGGCCATGCGTTACACCGAAGCCAAGTTGTCATCTTTGGCCGAAGAGCTGTTGATTGACATAGACAAAGAGACAGTGTCGTTTGTGCCAAATTACGACGGCACTCATGAAGAACCGCGAGTTTTGCCGGGCAAACTTCCGGGGCTATTACTTAACGGCACTATGGGTATTGCTGTTGGCATGGCGACATCAATTCCGCCGCACAACCTGGGCGAACTGGTGGATGGTATTGTTTATCTCATTGATAATCCAGAAGCCACAACCGAGGATTTAGTGAAGTTCATTCCGGGGCCCGATTTTCCAACCGGTGCCGTGATCTATGACGTGAAAGAAATTCATCAGGCTTATGGTACGGGCAAGGGCGCTGTTCTTATGCGCGGTGTGGCGGCAATTGAGGAAGATAAAAACGGCCAATGGTGCATCGTGATTACGGCCATTCCTTATCAGGTCAATAAAGCTGAATTTGTTAGTCACATCGCCGATTTGGTGCATGATAAAAAAATTGAGGGCATTAAAGATCTTCGTGATGAGTCTGATCGAGATGGCGTGCGTGTTGTGATTGATTTAAAGAAAGACAGTTATCCCAAAAAGATTCTAAACCAGTTATATAAATCAACCGAGCTGCAGCAGACTTTTCACATGAATATGCTGGCCTTGGTTGACGGTGTGCAGCCCCGAGTGCTGAACCTAAAGACCGTACTTGAAGAGCATATCAAACACCGTCAGACCGTTATTAGACGGCGGACGGAGTACGATCTGGGGCGCGCCAAAGAGCGGGCGCATATTTTGAAAGGACTGAAAATAGCTGTTGATAATATTGACGCGGTTATCAAGACCATTAAGCAATCGGCCGACAAGGATGAGGCGAGGGGTAATTTAATGCGCAAGTTTTCACTGACCGAACGTCAGGCCGTGGCTATTTTGGAGATGCGCCTCCAACAACTTGCCAATCTTGAACGGTTGAAGATTGAGCAGGAGCTTAAAGAAAAACTTGCGCTTAGCAAAGAACTGGAAGCGTTGTTATCTTCACCCAAGAAGATTTTAGGTGTTATCAAATCGGAATTACTTGAGATGAAAAAACGATTTCCGATGCCGCGGCTGACAACCATAGTGCCTGAAGCAGTGGGTGAATTCAGGCAGGAGGATCTTATTCCCAACGAGCCTACGGTTGTTGTTATAACCCACGACGGTTATGTTAAGCGGTTACCACCGGAAACTTTCCGCACCCAGAGCCGCGGTGGCAAGGGGGTAATGGGGTTAACCACAAAAGAAGAAGATATGGTTGAACATTTTTTTGTGACTACCACGCATGCTGACCTTTTGTTTTTCACGACGCGGGGTCGTGTCTTCCAACTCAAGGCTTACGAGGTGCCGGCTGGTTCACGAACATCCAAAGGGCAGGCCATTGTCAATTTCTTGCAATTAGCCCCCGGCGAAAGCGTGACGTCTGTCTTACCCTTTGGCGGCAAAAAGACTGGACGATACTTTGTTATGGGAACTACCAAGGGCATGATTAAGAAAGTTAGTTATGAACATTTTGCCAATGTTCGTCGCTCTGGTCTCATTGCTATGCGTCTGAAGTCTGGTGACGCCCTGAAATGGGTCATGCTTTCTTCAGGGCAAGATGAGATAATGATCATAACCAAGCGAGGACAAGCCATTCGGTTTAAGGAAAAAGGTGTGCGGGAAATGGGTCGGGAAGCAAGCGGTGTCAGGGCGATTCGCATAAAGTCCGGTGACGAGGTGGTAAGTTTGAGCGTCGTCCCAACCACAGTTGGAGAAATAAAAGAGTTGGAATTAATAGTAGTTAGTGAAAATGGCTTTGGCAAACGCACTAAACTTACACAGTATAAGGTTCAAGGGCGCGGCGGCTCTGGGGTGAAAACCATGGCCGTTACTAAAAAGACTGGCGAGGTTGTTGGAGCAATCATAGCGCGACATCACAAAGGAGAAGCGCACGATATTATTTTGATTTCAACCAGCGGTCAGGTGATTCGTCTGCCCTATGATTCAGTTAGTGTCCTGAATCGCGTGACTCAAGGCGTGCGGTTGATGCGGTTTAGGGGAGAGAAGGATAGAGTTGCCTCAATTACTATTGTTGGGTAAGATGCAAAGCAAGGTCAAAAGTCAAAGGTCTCAACCCAAGGCCAACCCGCCTTGGGCGGGAAAACTCAAAACTTTTAATTTTTCAGCTCCAAGCTGATCCGCCTTGGGCGGAAACTTTTAACCTATAAACTATGGGACTACCAGGTCAAAGGAGAACTAAATCTTCTAAGCGGCGTCGGGCCGCGCATTTCGCTTTAACCAAGCGGTCATTTACTACTTGTGCAAAATGTCATAAAAAGATTCTACCTCATACCGTCTGCCCATATTGTGGAACTTACCGTGGCCGAGTCGTTGTGGAGACGGTAGCGATGCGGCGATTGAAGCGACTGGGCCATCGGCAAAAGCAAGGCAGAAGCGTGAAAGAAGGATGAGCCAGGGGGGTGAATTATGAGCAGGCCCCGTTAGAAGGTTGTCTGAATGTGTTAATTCCACCTCTTTACCCCGTTAGAAAGTCCCCGTTATTTCTGGCGAAGATGATATCAAAAACGTTAATTCATTATTATAAAAAGGGCGTGATAGAGCCCCGTCCTTTCTAACGGGGTTTAACCACCAACGCTATTATGATTACTTATTCAACCGCTTATCTTATTCAACCCCGCCCCGCCAAGCGGGGGGCTGGGGAGGCCTTCTAACGGGGTATGGCCAACCGTCATCTCTCTCGCACAGTTGCTATGCAGACGCTTTATGAGTGGGACTTTTCGCACCCTTTATCGGCCGGTGCTGGCAATAACAACGAGGCGGAGATTTTGGCTTTAGCTGATCGTAATTTGAAAGAATTCGCTCCTGAATTTGATGATCAAGGATTCGTGCATTCGCTTATTTTAGGAGTTCTTCAAAATCAGGCAGCCATTGATAAATACATTGAACGCTATGCTCCGGAATGGCCGATTGACCAGATTACTATTGTAGATCGCAACATATTAAGGCTGGGCGTTTTTGAGCTTATCTTTGGCAAAGAAGTTCCGGCCAAAGTAGCTATCAATGAGGCAATTGAGTTGGCCAAAACTTTTGGCGGCGAGTCATCCGGTCGTTTTGTAAACGGGGTCTTGGGGGCAATTTATAAAGAAATACCAACCACCGAAGCAGGAGAAGAGGTCATACAAAATTTGACTGACGACGCTCCTCCCGTTCTGCAAAAGAAAGCCAAAAAAGGAAAGTTAAAGAAACCCCGTTAGAAGTCCGTCTTTGATGGATTAACCATACTTTATTACCACCAACGCTATTATGATTACTTATTCAACCGCTTATCTTATTCAACCCCGCCCCGCCAAGCGGGGGGCTGGGGAGGCCTTCTAGCGGGGTATGGCTGATTTAAAAAAACTTGAATCAATATTGGGTGTTTCATTTCAAGACCCATCCTTGCTTGAGCAGGCTTTGGTGCACCGTTCATATCTAAATGAGAATCCAAATTTCGCACTCGGGCACAATGAACGTTTGGAATTTCTTGGAGATGCAGTCATTGAGCTTATTGTTACCGAGTATTTGTATAGCACCTATCCCAATCCGGAGGGTGAGCTTACTAATTGGCGGGCCAGTTTGGTTAATGCCAAAATGTTGTCTGAAATTGCCGCTAGTTTGTCATTGAATGATTATCTTTATCTTTCGCGCGGTGAAGCCAAGGAGGTAAACACCAAGGCGCGTCAGTATATTTTGGCCAATGCTTTTGAGGCGGTGGTCGGCGCCTTGTATATGGATCAAGGGTTCGCGGCAACATCCGAATTTGTGACCCGCACGGTTATTTCCCGTCTGCCCTATATTTTAGAACATGAATTGCATTTAGACCCTAAGAGCAGATTTCAGGAAGCGGCTCAAGAGAAGGTTGGCATCACGCCAAGCTATAGGGTTCTCTCTGAAATAGGCCCCGATCACGCTAAAGTATTTACCATTGGGGTCTATCTTGACGACGAGCAGGTGGCTTCGGGCACTGGGGCGAGCAAGCAGGAGGGCGAAGAGGCGGCTGCCCAGGCTGCGTTAGTTAAAAAATCGTGGTAAGATATTAACATCAATATATGGGTACTCCTAATATAGAAGAATTACTTACGATCGCCGTTAAGCGCGGTGCCTCGGATTTGCACTTAGCCACTGGATTGCCTCCGACCATCCGTGTTGATGGACAGTTAATTGCCATGGAGAAGTATGGGGCCGTGTCTCCGAAAGTCATGGAATCAATCGTTTATGTCATGATCACGGAAGCGCAAAAAAATAGGTTCATTACGGAAAGGGAACTTGATTTTGCGTATGAAGTGGAAAAGGTCGGTCGTTTTCGCGCCAACCTCCACTGGGAAAGGGATCATATTGGTTTGGTGGCGCGCGTCATTCCCGGACGAATACCGACTATGGAAGAATTGGGAATGCCCGAAGTGGTTTTTAAACTAGCGCGCATGGATCAAGGGCTGATTTTGATTACTGGTCCGACTGGGCATGGCAAATCAACATCTCTCGCCGCCATCATCAATTTAATTAACGAGGAGCGTTCTGCTCATATTGTCACGCTGGAGGATCCGATTGAATTTATCTTTGAGCCAAAAAGGAGCATTGTCAAGCAAAGACAGCTGGGTACTGATATACTGTCATTTGCTGAAGGGTTAAAACACGTGCTTCGCCAGGATCCAAACATTATAATGGTTGGCGAGATGCGCGACCTAGAAACCATAAGCGCGGCAATCACCATAGCCGAAACCGGCCACTTAGTGCTTGCCACTTTGCACACTTACAGTGCGTCCCAAACTATTGACCGCATTATTGATATCTTCCCGCCATATCAGCAGAATCAGGTTCGTCTGCAGGTTTCTATGACCTTGAAAAGTGTGATTTCTCAACGTCTGGTGCCTAAAAAGAATGGCGGACGAACAGCAGTGCGCGAAATACTTATTAATACTCCGGCGGTGTCCACGCTTATTCGTGATAATAAAATTGCCCAGATCAAAACAGCCATTCAGACTGGCGCGAGCGAGGGCATGGTGCCCATGGATCAGGAATTGATTAATCTTTATCAGCAAGGCGTTATTGACAAAAATATTGCCGCGCTGTACATGCTTAACCCTGAACGGTTAGACGAGTGAAAAAATTTGTAGTAGAGTGTACCCCGTTAGAGGATAGTCTCTGTCTCGCTATCAAGGGGTAGACTGCAAACCATCTTTATTGTTAGCATAAGTCTTTTGGGTTAGCAGAAAAAGTTTTGAATAAAACTTTTTCTGCCGAGATCCTCTAACGGGGTTTCCCCCGCACTTTTTTCTGCCCCTGTAGCTTAACGGATAAAGCAACGGTCTTCGGAACCGTTGATGGGGGTTCAATTCCCTCCAGGGGCAAAGCTACAGCAGGCGGGGATATCACAGCGGCCTTCGAAGCCGTTATTGGGGGTTCGAATCCCTCCGGGAGCATTGAAAGGTGCGGGGTGAAATTCCCTCTAGAGGCAAATCGCAAGCTACAAGCCATAACATAAGCCCGTATAATATGCGTCGCTAGCTCAATTGGCAGAGCAGGGCGCCTCGGGCGGACAACTGGCCCCCGTCACTCGCCCCTGCGTCGCTAGCTCAATTGGCAGAGCAGGGGCCTCTTAAGCCCAAGGTTCTGGGTTCGATTCCCAGGCGACGCATAGGCGAGTGACGGGGTAGATGCCACAGGGGCCTCTTAAGCCTAAGGTTGTGCCTGCCCGCCGGCAGGCGGGGGTTCGATTCCCAGCCGACCCAAAAAATAAAACGCCCGCAAAGGCGTTTTTTGCTATTGACGTATGTTCTTGAAGCGCCTAAAGTGTTTTCACACTAAAGGAGGGTCGGATGAGTCAACCAATGAGAGTGTCCTACAATTGGATTCGGGGGCAGTTGCGTCAAGGGATGGATAACCTTCTCGCCATCATTCCGGAAGGCGATGAGTCAGTCATTGTGGCGGAAGGCGAGGACGGCAAACTCTACTGGCCGGATGATAGCTGCATCTCGCTGGGGCTGTTGGCGGCGTTCGCCGAGCTAGTGAATGATCAACGGTGGAAGGGGGAAGATTGGAGAGACATTGCCATGATGCTTCGCACGCATGGCATCAACGACGTCATGCGTGCCGGCCCGAAGCGGTGATCTCTGGCGGCGGGTGTTCTCGAAGGAA